>Ga0153915_10000656_pt1 | contig 31946 bp, 16 predicted proteins | sample Opewatmetagenome_2_FD_107003 | JGI IMG/M metagenome (GOLD analysis project Ga0153915, IMG submission 107003) | Freshwater wetland microbial communities from Ohio, USA - Open water 3 Core 3 Depth 3 metaG | ecosystem: Environmental > Aquatic > Freshwater > Wetlands | place: USA: Ohio, Lake Erie... | reverse complement strand
CTTTAACAGATTGAGATATTGCTTGAAATTGACCATTCCCTGGCCTAACGGAACTGACTCTGATCTTATTTTACCTTCTTTTTCAATCCATTTGAAATCCTTTATATCGATCGATCTGATAAAAGGGCTTATGAGCTTAAGTCCGACCGGCCAGGTATTCGCACCCTCAATAGTTGCATGGTAAATATCATATTGAGATCCAAGCCACGTTGAATTTATATTTTTCAGTACCTCTGCAATATCCCAGATTGCTCCTCCGAAATAGATACCTTCCCTAGCAACTCCTGAATGATTTTGATATTCGCCTGATATCGAGTATTTCTCATTTATGACAGTAAGTTTGCTAAGCATCAACTGCATGGATTTTATATTATCCTCGACCGATTTATTTTCATCATAATGACCCCAACCCATTCTATAATGACGGATGCCAAGCGAACTTGCAGTTTTCAGGATTTTTACCGTGAGAGGATCATCGGCATTATCAATTGATGTGGTGATCATATATATCTTCTTTCCTGCTTTTGCAACGGCCTCAGTTGCTTTTGGAAGATCCTGCTCCACTCTTTCAGGCAATACATGTCCCTGTGGTCTGACAGTAAGATCCACGCCATCAAAGCCAATCTCACCTAGAGCTTTTGCCATCTCATTATAGTCGAGCCACTGGAGGTGTTTTGAGAAAATACTGATTTTGAGTGCATCCGGGTCACCTGGAGCTGAAAAACGAGGAAACTCATCCCTGTTTATACCGGGTAGACCAGCCTGAAGGCCTGAATTCACACCAGCAGTAACACCTGCTACAGTAAGTATTGATTTCGTAATAAAGTTCCTTCTCGTAGTTCTCATATTAATCGTATTAATTGTTTATTAATTCAGGAATATCAATCCAGAATCTTTTCAATTTGCCAGACAGGCCGGCAGGCTTAAAATTACTAAATTGGGAAAGAAAAGCTTAAGCTTAAATAAGATAATTGATGAAAATTAAAATTTAACTGCTTACCAGAGTCTTCTGTTGTTCACTTAGTATCATCTCAGGATGTCACCCAGATATAGAAGAAAGCAGGATGAATACCGTTACAGGATAGGAAAAGATCGGACCAGGCGGAGGAGGAGCCATGTTCTATCCGGCAGTCAGCTTTCATAATCCCAACTATGCTTATGTAGCTTGTGATATGACCGGATCATACGTAACCTATGATGGTGGTTTATCGTGGAGAATGTTTTCATTGCGAAGCCCTGTCAAATACTTTGTTTTCGATCCTGTGGATTCAAATGTCATTTATGCATATTCAATCGCCCTGTTTAAAAGTTCTGACCGTGGAAATACTTGGGATATAGTCTATCCTGTTGCCGAAGAGATAAAAGGCATTGTATCCAAAGTAGACCATGCAGAAGAAAGAATAATTACAAATGACAGTACTTTCAGCGATTTACTGGCACTTGCAGTGAATCCAGACAACTCAAATAATCTGCATGCTGCCATATCACTCAACAATAAAGTCGCGTACTATACTTCCAGGGATAAAGGCTGTCACTGGATAAAAGAAAAAGATCCGGGAAAAATCTTCATTATAACCTTTAGAGGATGTGTATGGCATGGTCCTGCCAGAGGTGATGAGAACGCAGTTGAAGATATTGTAACCCCACTCTTACAAAACAGAACACTAAATAAACCTGTTAACACATTTTTTTGGTAGGGCTCATTCATCTAAATGATTTAATACTAACCTGTAATAAGAAATATTAAAGATTAAATAGGTCGCAAAAACTGGTTTATGTAAATTTGTGAGCAGACAAGTGATTCTGATATCTGAAAATACCTGTTAATGAATCAAACTGAAATATTTATAAAATTATCGAGCATACTGATAATTATTGTCATTGCGAGCTGTAAACAAGTTAATTATGACACTCTTCCATCGACAGGTCGTGAACCTGTAATTGAACCGGATTATTCTGCAGTGATGATTCCGAAGAATATTGCTCCGATGAATTTTTTAATTCTGGAAAAAGGAAATTCCTTCATTATCAGAGTTAAATCACCTGGTGGCACTGCCTTAACTTTAAAATCGTCAGATGGTATTGTTCGTTTCCCCGTTAAGTCATGGAAAAATTTGCTTGCAGAAAGCAGAGGAAGAAAGATAGAGATTGAAATTATCTCAAAGGATAAAGAGAAAAACCTTAATAAATATGATCCATTCTTCATAAACGTTTCAGATTCACCTGTTGATCCATATTTATGTTATCGATTACTTTATCCGGGATATAAATTTTGGGGCGAAATGAAAATTGTAAAAAGGTCCACAGAGGATTTTAAAGAGTCATCTTTGTTTGAAAACCAGTTACTCGAAGATAACTGCGTAAATTGCCACTCCTTTAGGCAAAACAGTCCTGACAGATTTTTACTACATGTTCGTGGTTCTATGGGTGGAACCTATTTTGTTGATGGTAAAAAAATTACCAGGACGACTTTAAAAACACAGAATATGCCTGCCAATGCTGTGTATCCTTCATGGCATCCTTCAGGAAGGTATGTAGCATTCTCATCTAATAAGACAGTACAGACTTTTCACATGCGGCCTGAAAAGAATATTGAAGTTTTTGACCTGTTTTCCTCGCTTGTAATCTATGATGTTGAGAAGAATGAAATGTTTGCATGTCCGGAGAGTGATACGGTAAAATACATGGAAACATTCCCCTGTTGGTCTCCGGGTGGCGATTTTCTTTATTATTGTAGGACACATCAAGTCAGAGAGGACTATGACTACAGAGAGGTCAAATATGACCTGGTAAGGAAACCTTTTGACCAGGGTTCAGGGATATTTGGTGAGGCTGAGATTGTCTTTAATGCCAGGGCAATAAATAAATCTGTCTCTTTTCCAACTATATCACCAGATGGTCAATACCTGGTCTTTACTATTCATGACTATGGAACATTTTCTATCTGGCATAAAGAAGCAGATCTGTATCTGCTGAACCTGCGCACCGGCAAGGTTGATAAAATGAATCTTAATAGCGATGCAACTGAAAGTTATCACTCCTGGTCATCAAACGGGAGGTGGCTGGTTTTCAGCAGCAAAAGAGGAGATGGTTTGACTGCCAGACCATATTTCGCATATTTTGGCTCTCCTGATAATGTTTGCAAACCGTTTGTACTGCCACAGAAAGACCCTACTCTATACAAAAGGATGGAGAAGACATTTAACAGACCTGAATTTGTTACCGGTAAGATCAATATAGGTCCGCGTGATTTTGCCAGGGCTTCAAAAGAAGATCCAATAAAAGCCAGATGGGTAGAGAAACAGCAATGATCAGGCACAACGAATCCCGGAAGCCAAAATGAAAAAGAAAAGTAATTTTTTAAAAGTGTTTGATAAAATTCTTCCGGAAGGTAAAATAACAGCGAGGCTTATTGTATATTTCTCACTGGCTTTGCTTTTCATTATATCTGTCGCTTATTTTTATTTTTTTGGAAATGGCAATTTTTTTTATCAGGAAAATAATTCTTTGTTTATTTTTTCAAGTGATTACTTTCAAAAATTTACAATAAAACCAGGTGGTTTGCTTATTTATGCAGGTAACTTTTTAACACAGGGTTATTTTAATTCTTTTTATGGATCTTTAATTGCATCAATATTGCTCATTCTCCACGGTATTGTTTTTTTAAAAATTAATAACCGATTATTTGCTGAAAGGTCAATTTTATTATTTTTAATTCTATTGCCTTCATGTTCGTTACTTTTACTGCAGACACGCCATGATCTTTTTATGCAAAATAGCCTTGGATTTTTGTTGGTGGAGCTCTGGTTTTTAATTTCAATTGTTTCAGTAAAAATACTCTTCCGCTTTATCTTCCTCAGCTTATTCCCCTTATTCTATTATTTGGTGGGATCCTATGCTGTTATATATCTGGGTATGTACATTTTATTCAGCCTCATTTATGAAAAAGGGATTCTCCGGTATTATTTCCCTGCTTTTCTCCTTGGAATCGCTTTTTTAACTTTCATAGTATTTAAAGAAGTTTTGTTCCTGCAACCTGTCAATCATTTGTTAGGTTATCCATTGTTCTTTAATGAAATCTCGAGGCTTAATACCTATTTATGTCTGTACGGGGGATTTATTCTTTTATTCCCTTTATTTGTTAAGACGGCTGGTATAATTAATGTGAATAAAAAATTTAAAAATGTTATTCCTTATGCAACATTCATGACTCTGTTCCCGGTTACTGTTTTCTTCTTATTTAAAGTTTACGATCCAGTTTTTGCGAATTTAATGCAACTAGAAAAACTGGTTTATAAACAAGATTGGGATGCAGTTATTAAGCAATACGAAAGGTTCCCCTTAACAAATGTTATCGGACAATATTATTATAACCTGGCTTTATCGGAAAAAGGTCAATTATGTGACAGAATGTTCTTTGGTCAGCAGAATTATGGTCCAATGTCACTCGTATTACCACGTGACGGCGAACAGGCCTACAGGGCTGTTTATTTTTACTATGCAATAGGCCTGATCAGCGAAGCTCATCACCTGGCTTATGAATTGATGGTACAACATGGATATCGACCTGAAAATATCAAATTGCTTGTTAAAACCGAACTCATAAATGGAAACTATAAGATTGCAGAACGATATATCAATGTTCTGAAAAAGACATTGCACTACAAAAGCTGGGCAGAAAAGTACGAAAAGATGCTGTTTAATCCTGATTTGATTTATGCCGACCCCGAGTTAGGGGAAAAGATCAGGTTGCTTCCAAAAGCGGATTTTTTTATAGTTACAGATGATTTCAGGAATATAGAAATGCTTTTGCAGGCAAATCCTGAAAACGGGATAGCATTTGAATATAAAATAGCACGGATGCTTCTTGAAAAAGATCTGATGGCAGTAGGATCTGAAATTAAAAATCTGAAGGGTCTGGGCTATTCACATATACCAAGACATATAGAGGAAGCCATAGTGTCGCTTGTAAATATTACAAAAGAGTTTCCGGAACTTGGAGGGCTTTCAATCAGCTATGATACTGATCAGCGATTTCTAAGGTATTTCTCCGATCTGAAATCTTTCAAAGGAAACAGAAAACTGATTGAAAAGGGGATTAACAAAGCTGATAAAAATACCTTCTGGTATTATCTGCAGTTCGGGCTCATAAAAAGTGAGTTTTTTAAAAGCAGCCCTGTTGATGATAATATTTATTAATATTCACTTTCAAATGAAATAAAATGACGAAGCGAAAAGGTTTCATAAGGCAAAGTGTTCTCGGGTCATCAGACATTGTCATTAGCGGCATGGGATCCACTGCACGGTCATATGGTTCCATTATTGATTAAAATGACTGGCTTAATGTAGCTGTTATCGGACTGCGCAGCAAGGGAACTGCTCACATTGATGAATGGTATTATCTGAAAGATTCCTAAAATATAATAAAGAATTTATGGAGTATTTTATTTTTTGGATTTTGTTATTAAGCTCGCTGGTAACAGTTTCCTGTAAAAAAGGATTGTTTAAAATTAATAAAAGCGCGATAAGTTCCATTGCAATAGTAATTCCTGATTCGGCAAACAGCATATCCTCTTTTGCAGCGGCAGAATTAAAAAAGCATCTTGACCTGATCTTTAAGGGAGATATCAAAATAACCAGTCTTTCAACTGGAAATAAATATAAAAAACAAGTTTTTATCGGCATAAAACCAGCTGGATTTGACAGGATCCTTAAGCCTGAAGAATCAGTATATAAAATTAATAGAAAACGAATATATATTTTCGGTGATGATGCCGTTAATATTAAATTTTCTGATGAAAATCCGGGCGAACTGCAGAATAAGGTCATGAGTGAAGTCCTTAATCTTTCCTACAACCGCACAGGTACCTTATTTGCTGTATATAATTTTCTCGAAAATGAGTTGGGTGTAAAATGGATAAAGCCAGGAGATGAAGGTATTTTTTATCCAGCACCTCTCTCTGTTACTCTACAAGAAAAGGATTCTACCTGGACACCCGCATTATTGCAAAGAAATATCAGGACCGAAATGTTGTCGTTTAAGAATCAGATGCTTTATGGTCAGTATGCTCCAAAAGATTTTTTTTTGACAAGAGATGAATCTGAAAGAAAATATGTGAACTTATTGATCTGGATGAGGAGGATGAGAATGGGAAGAAACGAATATTTCCGGTTCGGTCATGCCTATGGTAGTTACTGGGAGAAATATAAACATACTAATCCTGACATTTTTGCCCTTACCAGCAGGGGAGAGAGAAAACCAATGGGGCGTATAGAGAGGATCAAAATGTGTCCGACAAACTCTGAATTGCCTAAAATTAAAGTTAATGAATGGAAAGATGATCTGCAGAGGAATCCATATCAAAACAGTAGATCCATATCTGGTTGTGAAAACGACTCGGATGGACTTGGAAACGATGAATGGTGTCATTGCGAGAAATGTATGACTATTGATGCCCGGAAGGAGGGAGAAGAATTGGTAGATTATGTTACCGACAGATACGTACATTTATGGAATGCCATATTGAAAGAAGCCCGGAAGTATAAAAATGATATTCTGGTAACCGGTTATGCATATGAGAATATGTTACAACCGCCAAGAAGAGAAAAACTTGATGATGGGATCCTGATTGAATTTATTCCAAGGATGGGAGGTGATTTTGAAGTAACTAAGAAACTATACGAAGGCTGGGAAAAGGCAGGTATGAAAAAAATGATGTACAGACCTAATGACCTCTGGTGGGAGTTGGGTATTCCAATGGGACAGGAGGAGAGATTATTTGAAAATTATAAACTTGGAATCAACCATAACGCCATTGGAACTGACTTTGATGCAATTATGGGATATTGGGAAGGAATTTCAGATATGACTTATTATATTTTGGCAAAGGGACATGTTGATCCCCAGGCTTCATTTGAAAAACTGGAGAGCGAGTATTTAAGTTCTTTTGGTGAAGCAAAAGATGATATTTCTAAATATTACAGGCACTGGAGAAATATATTTAACAACAAAGTAATTCCGGAAGAGCTCAGATTAAATAATGGCATTAAAACATATTTTCTTGAATATGCTCTGCTGTACAGACTTACAGAAAGAATAGATGAATTTTATTCCCTGGAAGATTTTGATATGACCGATTCATATTTAAAAAATGCATGCGAAAAGAATATCTCTGAACAAGCCAGGAATTATATCAGAAGAATGCAGATAGCAAATGAAAATTCCAGACTTACTTTTATTTGTTTTATGGCAGGCAAGAGTGGGAATAAAGAGAAGATAACCGCAAGAGCAAAAGAACTTCTCAGTTTCAGGATTAAGAATAAAGACAATGTTGACATAAACTGGAATGTTTTATTTCAGGCGCAGCACTACCAGATGCATGATCAGATTGGTATGAGATATCTGGGATTTTTACCAAAGGATATTGATTCAGATGAATTCTGATTTAACTTTTGTTGTACATTTAAAGCTTATAATATTTTATAATGAAGAAAATCGTATTTCTTATTTGCTCATTCCTTACATTAACCGGGTCTTTGTCAGCACAAAAATATGACCCTGTTACAGTAAAGGCAGGAATGAGGGTGGTGGATTGCTTCCCTTTTAATGAAAGATACCGTTATCCGGAATTTGTTACTGGCAGAATACTGTTAAAGAGAGGCCTATATTCGGACACTAAGCTGAATTATAACTTCCTGAGCGGAGAAATAGAGTATATCAAGGATAAGGATACGCTTGCCATCGCCAATAAAAAAGATATCAGTTTTGTCGCAATTGCACAGGATACCTTTTATTATGCAAATGGTTATTATATGGAAAAAATATATGACGGATCCTTTAAAGTTGTTCTTAAACAATACATAAAATTAAAGGAGACACAAAAGCAGGATTCTTATGGTTCTACAAGTGCAGGTGCAGCTATGAATTCATACGGTTCCCTGCCGGCAAATGGTAATTTTTACAAGTTGACGGCAAATACTGACCTGATTCTGCAGCGAACACTTGAGTATTATATTTCTGATCAGTCAGGTGGATTCGTTCAATACTCCAAAAAGAATGTTATGCTCCTCTTTCCCCAGTATGAAGATAAAATAAAGGCTTACCTGAAATCCAACAAGGTCAATTTCGATAAGCGTGATGACCTGATCAGATTAGCTGACTATTTATCTGCTCTCTGATCCGATATCTACCTGAGCAAGATCAGGATGGCCATCATAACGCTTACCCAGTGTCTGGATAAGACGTTCATGATAATATTTGAATATTGAGTCTTTCTTACAGGAAGTAATAATAAAAACAAATTTTAAAGAAAGAATATTTACTCTGGAAACAATTAAAATATTTCTTCAGAAAAATTAATGATATTCATAGCATCTATCTAATTATTGATCAGTTCTTCAATACTTTCTGCAACCTGTTCACGTATTCTGAATACTTCGTCAGGGGATTTCAGAATTTTTGTTGAATACCTGCCCATTGCACAAGGTATATTGACCAGATCAAGTGCCTGCTGTAATGTTTTTCTGGCAGGTTCTAATGCAGGATTTGTGGGATCGGCTTTTTTAATCAGATTCCCAAGCATTGAAAGGTACTCGTAATCTTCTGCTCCTTCCCGCACTTGTTTGAGTCGGATTGAACCCACTAGTCCATCAATGCCAATGAGTTTCCCAGGGTAGATAAGATACCCGTCACCATTTGGATATCTTTTCCATGACTCTTCACCCGGAGCCTGACTTTCATAAATGTAACTGTGCCAGCCATACTTAAACGGATTATAAGTCAGCCAGTTCACTCCCCAGAACTCATAAGCTTCAGCTCCATATTTATATCCAAACCACGGAAGTAACCGCTCCAGGGCAAGATAAGGTGTTTCAGTGCAGAAATTACCATCAGTTGTGTACCAGATTCTGCCACCTGACCGAGTTATTTGCTTCATATCCTCAGCCGTTACATAATGTCCATAATCACCTTCACCGTTAAAGCCAAGCCCCCAGATATCAATATAGCCTTCCCATTCAGGTCTGTACCACCACGTACTTACATAGACAGGAATTTTCCGGTCCACCTCATGGATCATATCGCAAAGGGCTTTCATCTGGATCCTGATGTCATTACTGTTGCCGTTATTATTATCTGCTTCATGAGGCTCATCTGACAGGTAAAGAATGCATCTGTCAGCCCATCCCTTTTCTTTAAGATGATCCCAGAAAGTTTTAAGTACAAGCTGATAAGCTTTTTTATATTCAGGACGCAGTTTGCTCCTGTCCGCAACTTCATAGGGATATTCTCCGGGATAAGGCTTCTCCCCAAATTTATCGGAAGGAGGGAAGGCCCATCCGAAGAGGTAAAACAGGCTGGTAGGGAGGTAGGCAAATGGGTTTTTAAGTTCATCAAAATAAAATGCAGCAGCCTTGTCATATTCAGTAAAATCAAGGTCAACAACGCCATTACTGAATTTGACCTTTGGAACAGGATTTATCTCTCCCGAACTGATCCTGTGTTTTGCCATGAATGAGAGATACATATTCCGCAAATCATTGCCCGAAATATCCTTCCGAACCAATTCCTTCTCTGATTCAGGCGTCTGGTGAACAGATCTGTAATCATAAAGAGCTCCGAATGAATTCCTCTCCGGCAATGTGAAGTTCCAGACATGAACTGTCCAGGGAAGCTCCTTCACAAGAGTATCTTCCCTGAATATTTCTATCTGACCTGTATAATCTCCACTCAAAGTTCCTTCCGGGACAGTTACTTCAATCCAGACAGGCTGAGTCGTATTAGCTTTAAGATCAAATGGTTCGGATGGCAAAAGAGGATCGGGCCAGTACCCGCTCCATCCATCACTGCCAATAGCCTCTGTCGGAAATTTCAGTTGCCAGTAAGGAACCTTTTTCTCATAGTAATTTGAGGGATAGTCAATCGGTACATATCCTACTAAACTCATAGAAACCTGGTCAAGCTTATGCCCTCCTGAACTCACTGGTTGTGTAACTTCAACCCTCATATGACTGCAATCCATAGGGCTCCTAAGGGCGATTTGAAGAGGTTCTGTCTCATTTTTTGCCGCTGAGATTCGCAAAGGCTTAATCTGTGATGGAGGAAGATCTTCATGGAAAACCTTAACAACCGGGTTTGCCGGCCATACAGCCAGTTCCTCCGGTTTTTTCTTCTCTCTCTGATCGAAAAACATACTGCTCGCATATCCTTCAATAACCTCCATCATTATGATTCCTTTGTACAATTCTGTTCCGGTTTCTGCTCCTGATAAGGCAAGGCTCATCCTGGCGGAATATGCCTTCTCCGGTGCCCGGAAAACTTCTGATATGAACTTCCAGTCACTGGTTCCCGCAATTTTATCGCTGGCAGCCTGACCATTAATAATTGTATCATTGTCTCCCTTAAACCTTATGCTAATAGAAATGCCATTTGATATATCTGAACATTTCACCATTGCTCCGAACATATATGTTTTCCCCGGCTCTATTGAGATATCCTGAGCCCAGCCTATCCTGTTTATTTCTCCACTTGAAGGCAACTTGAGAAGCAGGTTTCTTTTATCATTACACCAGTCACTGAATTGTTTCTGACGATCTGACTTATCTTCCTTTTCTTCCCCTGCAAAATATGCATAAGTGGTTTGCTCTGAGGTAGCTGCAACCGAATCTTCAAATAACAGAGCGTCCTCAAAACGGATACATGATTTCATTGTTTGATTTCCTAATTGCATCGGGGCGTTTTGAACTTTATTATTATGAAGACGCAGATAAACCTGTTCCATGTTCACATATACAGGCAATGCCTCTGATTTGTTCTTTCCGAAGTTGTATACTTTAATGGGTACCCGGATGTTCCATTTTTCATTCACAGGCCATTCTTCATTCTTTCCGCTTTCGGTTAATGAAATTGTCTGAGTGGCTTTTAACTCAGTATGAAGCTTATCCATCTGCGTTACTTCGGATACCTTTCCACCTTTTCTGCCATACCTGTTCTCCTCAAGAACAGCACCCACAGGCCATGCTGCCGGATTATCATAATAGATGTAATAGGTCGAAGATATCCCGTCTTTAATTGTCACTGGCAGTATAAACCCGCTGTTTTCGGGTATAGGTCCTTCAGTTACAAGTCCTCCTTCAGGTGATGTGATTTCCCACAATAATTCCGTACCATCTGAATCAGTTACTCTTACTCCAGATGCATTTTCTCCGGTCAGATGAAGCTGTCCGGCACTTTTGCCTATAATAAAACTTATTGGTTCACCGAGAACATCATGCGTGGAAGAATTTTTAACAGCAACCGGGATACGTGAATGCCAATAGCCCATGTTTGCCAAATATAAAGGATATTGCCAGTTATTTATTTTCTGGCCACTTGTTTTTACCGTGAACAGTAAAAGAACTAAAACTCCCGTTAATACTACTGATGATTTATTCATATTTGTTACAATTCTGGTTTTAGGGACTGACAACCATAAAATAATCCTGTCTCACTTTTCGAAATTATCTCCACCCTGTCCTGGCTAACTGTCATAATATATCCTTCATCGGAAGGAAGAGAAGTTATTGTTTTATCCAGAATAAGAGTTAGTGTTCCCGTGCCCGCCGACTTTCCAATTGTCATTTGGGATAGAATATTATCCATAACGGGAAGTTTGAACACTCCCTTCAGAAATAATTGATGCAGTTTACCCGACTCAAGTCCCGCTCCTTTGAGAAGGACCACACTTTGTGGTTGGGGCAGAATTACAAATGGAGAAGGCAGTTTATCTGCTGATAAACCGATCCATGAGACAACTGAAAATAGCATGCTGGTAGCCAATGACAATTAAAGACTCTTTTTCATAATCAGATATTTTTTGTTAATTCTTTATTCCGGGAACATCTCTTCATAATGGGCTGAAGGCATAAAAATACCACCGCTTTTTGTATAGAAATCATCATTTAGCTCAAATATTCCATCTTTTGTCTGAGTCCATGATGCATCCCTGCAAGGATGGTATCCCTTCATAATCTTCCAGTTTTTGTAATTCTGATTTCCGTTGGTTTCCAGTAATCCTATTCCGATACCAGGAAAAGGCGAAAGACGTGCTGCTATATTTTTATTCCATTCCACTAGTATGGGGTTTACTGTTAAATCAGCGCAGAAACAAGGCACTTTGTGATCATAGGCTACCCGGGCAATTTTCATAGTCATGCTCAGTGTTTTTGCAATGGCTTTCAGAGCTATTGCAGTATAACCCATCTGAATACATTTGAGCGCATCTTTCTCAGTATGAGCGCTTTCATCAGCTGCAATACGAACCGGAATATCTTTGATGTCAATCTCGAGATGTTCAGCGAAAGGTTCCTCGATGATTGCAATCTGGTCGAAAGCTCCTATCTTCTTTGCGTGATCGAGCAATCGCATTAGTTTGTCTTTACTCTCGTATCGTCCGTTTGCATCGAAATAATAGGGAAGTTTACCGCTCTTTGAATAAACAGTTCTGGAGTCTCCGATTGCTTTGTGAACCTCAGTAATACGCAACATATCCTTTTCAAGCATTTCTGTCTGGGTCCCCGGTTGCCCGATCTTTATCTTCATGAAGAAATATCCCTGGTCAGCTGCTGCTTTTATTTCACCAACAGGAATCGAATAAGCCATAAGCGGGATATTTGCAATTCTGTCATGATGATGCGACAAAGCAGGTCTATAATTTTCGGGCACCATATCGTCAAAATTTGTAATGTTATTTTCAGCAGCATATAAAAGCCATAGTGCATTATCAACTCCTACCAGTGAATTTAATGCAAATGTCTGATGCAGGTCATTTTTAGCACATATCCTTTTACCATAGTTATATACAAGGGGCCAGATTTCGTCAAGCAGTGCCACAGGATCAGTAAAGCTGCGACCTTTTAATAAATTTAGTCCATATTCGGTCATTGAATACATCAGGGCATTGCCTCCGCTTTCAGAATGGGAGGAAAAGACTTGGGCATCTGACCAGAGGACACTCTGAGAACAAATTCCTATCTTACGGATGCCGGATTCACTTTTAACCATAGCAGCTGTCTGCCATATTTCCCTCATATATCCGCCTTTAAATCCGAAAGGACGGATAAGAGGCTCCCGTTCAAAATTTGAGTCAACATCAGCAACAGTAATCAACTTTTCGGGATTCTTTCTTATGTTGTGCCCCTTTAATGGAGAATGAACAAACATTCCGGCACCGGAAACGATTGCGGATGTTTTAATAAAATCCCTTCTTGTTATTGCCATTTCTTGATTAAATTATTCCAGTTTCCAGGGTTTCCTGTATTCATAATGAAGAAGATTGTTGGCTTCTTTGTAGTTGGTAAACAGCTCATTTTCAGCATCCCACAATAATCTTGTTTTTGTTGCAAGCGCTATATTTGCAAGATGGGCAAAACTGGTTGAACGATGTCCTTCCTCCAGCGAACAGAGAGGGGTCTGCCTCGATTTAATACAATCCAGGAAGTTCCGGATCAGCGTGGAGGTACTCTCTGCACTGCTGCCATCATCCAGAGTGCGGTTAATATTTTCAAATTCTTCAGCTTCAATGAGTTTGTCCCATGTCTGAAACTGACCTTTGGTGGCTGGAACAATTTTATAAGCGTTTTCGTTTGCCATTAGTGTGCCTTTTGTTCCCCGGATCTCAATTTCGCCAAATGGCACCATTTCTCCACTATTTGCTTCATAATCACTGAATATAATGAGTGATCCTGAGGCAAACTCAAATGTCACCTGTAAGGTGTCGGGAATAGTGCTGTCATCATCAAGAACATATTTCCCACCATGGGCAGTTACAGAAATGGGTGCCTTTTCTCCCATCAGCCAGCGGATGACATCCATATAATGAACGCCCCAGTTACCCATCTGTGATGAGTAATCACTCCACCACCTGAAAGTATATGGAGCGATGTTATATTTGTAGGGTACGAAAGCCCTTGGACCCAACCACATATCCCAGTTGAAGTCTTTAGGAGGTGCTTCGGGGCTCATTTTACCAATACCATTGGGAAACATATTGTTGATGTGCGCGGCTCTTCCAACAGTAATCTTACCAATTTTGCCGGAATGCATATCTTTAGCTAACTTCTGATACAGGGTGTTTCCTCTCCGGTTTAACCCTACAGCTACTATCTTTTTTCTTTCAGTTTGAGCTTTTACCATGCTACGGCCCTCATGAATTGTTGCTGTCAGAGGTTTCTCCACATATACATCCTTACCTGCTCTTATTGCATCAATTGTCTGCAAAGCGTGCCAGTGATCAGGAGTGGCAATGCAAACGGCATCTATTGTTTTATCTTCAAGCAGCTTACGGTAATCAGCATAGCGGGTTACTTTATTGCTGAAAGTTTCACCCATTTTAGGGATACGACCCTCCTTACCAAGATATCCCTCAGTATATCTCTTGTCGACTTTAGAATAATCTCTTAAGAGATACGGTTCATACAAATCACATAAAGCAGCCACTTCGCAGTCAGGCTGAGCCATAAAAAGTCTGAGCAACTGTGTACCACGATTGCCGACTCCTATAAACCCTACTCTTATCCTATCGTTTGGTCCTGAAAATCGCAAACCTTTTGCGGATATAGTATTCAATCCCAGTGATAAACCAGTTGAAGCAAGTGCTGCTTTTCTTATAAAATCTCTTCGGTTGGCCATGTTGTTTTTCATGATATATATTAATTTGTTTCTAATTACTGATCTGGCTTCTCTATTGCAAATCATTAGTTGTCACCACCATATAATTTAGAGTCATAAAAACAGATTCAGGTTAACAGAAATATTTAACCATCTTCTCAAAGTTGCTTTAATTTTCCCTTATAACTAAAATAAGAAATCAAGAATGCAAGTAAATTTTTCATCAACCTGAATGAAATCAGAGAGAAAATTATTCAAAAAAATGAATACTCAATATTTTAAACATTAAAGGAAGAAACGAAAATAAAAAGATTATAAAAGTATCAGAAAAAAATATAAAGTACTTTTTACTAAGGAGAAAAAAGTGTTATTTTGATCATAGGGTTGTTAATTAGACATTCCCCCAAAAACCTGAAGACTTGATGAAATCAAAGATTATTTTTCTGATGGTTGCCATAATTGTAATGGGATTTGCACCTGGTTGCAGGCAAGATAAAAAAAACAGTTCCCCAAAGGTAATCGGGATACTGGAAAATGAAAAATGGTGGGGCGGAGCTGTCCTCGATGGCCGTAATTCACCCCTTAGTGAGGAATATTTTCTTTATGATCAAAATGGTAATTGTAAGGGAAATCAGGCTGCACCTTTATTCATATCAAACAAAGGACGCTATATATGGAGTGAAAAACCACTTAAAATTGAAATCTCAAATGGTAAAATTACAGTTAAAGCAACTAGGGGGGATATAATCACCGGCAAATCAGGTGAGACTCTTAAAGATGCATTTTTGTATGCCAGCAGGCAATTTTTCCCACCTTCGGGAAAAACTCCTGATTCTTTGCTCTTTATGAGTCCTCAATACAACACGTGGATCGAGCTGCAATACAATCAGAATGAGAAGGATATCCTCAGATATGCTGAGGATATTGTTAAGAACGGTTTTCCAACCGGAGTTATCATGATCGATGACAACTGGCAGGACCGTTACGGAACCTGGAATTTTGATTGTGAGAAATTCTCTGATCCGAAAGGAATGATTGACAAACTTCACAAAATGGGTTTTAAGGTAATGCTCTGGGTAGTCCCCTTCATAAGTTCCGATTCACCTGTTTACAGGAAACTGGCAGAGAAGAATATGCTCATATTTGAGGATAAAGAGAAGACAAAACCGGCGAAAATAGAATGGTGGAACGGTGTCAGTGCTGTGGTTGATCTGTCTAATCCCGGGGGTAAGAATTGGTTTAGGGACCAGTTAAACAACCTGGTCATAACATATGGAGTTGATGGTTTTAAGCTGGATGCAGGAGATCCTGAATTTTATATTGACAGGTATTCATCTAAGGATTTTGATCCCAATGAACATTGCGAGGCCTACGCCCGTATTGGTCTGGATTTTCCATTGAATGAATTGCGGGCATGCTGGAAGATGGCAGGACAACCGCTGGTTCAGCGGTTGAGGGACAAGAGCCATACATGGGGTGATGTACAGGTACTGATCCCCGACATGATCGGTTTGGGTCTGATCGGCCACCAGTTTGGATGCCCCGATTTGATCGGCGGAGGTGAATGGACTTCGTTCCAGGATACATCTGTCCTTGAGGAAGAGTTGATTGTGCGTTCCGCGCAGGTGAGTACGCTGATGCCCATGATGCAGTTTTCTGTGGCTCCCTGGCGGGTACTAAGCAAGGAGAACCTGACCATCTGCAAAAACATGGCTACCCTTCATTTTAACATGGGACCTGAAATTATGGAATTGGCCAGACAATGTGCTGTTTCAGGAGAACCCATGGTGCGTAACCTGGAATACGAATTTCCAGGGAAGGGATATGAAGCGATTAAGGATCAGTTCCTGCTTGGAGATAAAATCCTGATAGCACCGGTTGTACAGAAGGGCCAAAGATTAAGGGAAGTAATCTTTCCCGAAGGCAAATGGCATGGTGACGACGGCAGTGTAGTTTATGGACCTGCAAAAATAAAGATTGAAGTGCCTCTCGAACGGCTACCCTGGTACAGAAAACTGGCAGAATAATTTTATAAAAATAAATAAAGCTATGGATAAAATATTGGGAAAATACATCATTGGTGCGATATTAATACTTCCCCTGGCATGCTCGTGATTATGGATTATTTTTTGCCAATCCCTTTGGTCAGAAGGATTTCACAAAAAGGGAGGAGGAATTAAACTTCAATGAAAAAAGGTGAAGGGCTCCTATTCAATGGTTCTCTGTTTACAACTAAAAGCTGTTAGAAGAATTAAGCATATTGCCACTGAACTCCATAAAGAAAGAGCCACTGGATTATCATTGAATCAGATTCTTTTGCAATTGTTCAATAGCTAAGGCAATTTTCTGCCGGGTATCTAAAATACGTTCAGGCTGATCAGGATATCGCAACGTATTTTCCAAGGTTACTTTAATTTTTCTAGGATATTTATAGAGGAGGTAATCCTCAGGGCTTAATAATTGCCTGTATTCATTCAATACGGTATTTGTGGAATCATACCCGACCCTTGAAATCAGTTCTCTGAGCCGGAAAAGATATTCATAGTCTTCCATTCCATCCCGGAAATTTTCAAGTCTGATTGATGAAAAGGGAATTCCATCAGGACCAGGGTAAATTAGCTGACCTTCACCGTTAAAATAATAGTAGGTACGCGAATCCCAGGGAACATTCGGCCACTTCTGATCCATCGGTTTGCCCTTCTTTACATTTCTCCAGAAGTAGTTTGAACTCCAGTGTTCAAATCCATCTACCCCGTACATCCAGCAATACCATGCGATGCTGCGCTGGTAGATTGCAGGGCAGTCGATAAAGAAATTGGGAGCGCTTTCCCTGGCAAGGGTGCAGAAATAGGTCCATATTTCGCCGCCTTTTGCCTGGGTTTCAGGCGATTCTATAATATTGACTGGTGCCCAGATATTAACCAGTTTATTTAATCCGTATTTATCTGTGCTACTGTCCCAGAAGTCATAAGGCCCTCCCTCAGCAAATAATTGCAGACGCAAATCAGGATCAATCTTCTTCAGTCTTTCAGCCCGGTCTTTTATATATGGCCATTCAAGATCTGTCGGTTCATCCCAGAGCTCAACCAGAGCTTTGTCAAGCCAGCCCTTATTTTTCAGGAATTTGGTATAAGCCTCTACAAATTTATAAGCCTGCTCAGCCTCCTCCGGAGTATAAAGACCTTTTCTCATCTGAATAATTGAAAAGCGAGTCAGTCCTCTGTCGATGCAGTAATTAAGTACTTTTCCCACTTTGCTGAAATCATATTCTCCGTCACAGTTTGGTGTCTGGTTTACGTAATTAACTCCTGCAGAGCCTGGATTAAATCTGTGCTTTAATAACAGATCGCAGAATCTTTGATACCATTCAATTGGGAATTCTTCAAGATTATAAAAATCCTTTAGATATTCTATCTCATCCCAGGAATGTGTTTTTAAATGACTTGCAACCGGGAGGTCAAAGTCCCATACCCTGCAGCTGATCTGTGCCGTAACACTTCTCATACCCCTGGCTTTGATGGTGACAGTACCTTTATAATCACCTGATTTTGTTCCGGCCGGGGCATAAACAGTTATCCAGATCGGTCTGCAAACATCATTACCGTCAATGTCAATGCCGGTTTTCAACGGAATCAGGGGATCGGGATGCCAGCCTTTATAAGCTGCCACATAGTCGGCCTGCCATTCAATTTTATTATAATCAACAAGTGCTGCTTCAATGTTTTTTCTTTGAATAACCTCTCCATTTTTACCCGTCAGATCGCTCACTTCAACAAAAAGCTGCTCCAGATTCCTGCCAAAAGGCAATATGGCGATTTGAAATGATTCATATTCATTCCTGGCCAGGGATATTTTAATATGGTCGTTCAAAGGTTGAGGAAACAGTTCATCCCTGCGCAATTTCAGAACCGAATGGGCGATTGCTATCCCAAAACCATCCTCTTCTTTCCAGTCATGCAGGGCTGTCCATCTCACTTTGTGCAGGTGGTGCGATATCTCGAGGTCCTTTTTTTCAACCCGGGAGGTAAATTCATCCCATTTGCCTGAATTCCAGACTGCATCAGCATCCTTTTCAAGCCGCTGCACTGAGGAGAGGATGCTCTCTGCCTCTGCTTTGAAGTTTATGGCTAACGGATTGGAGAGTCTGGCCATCGTGGCTATTGATTCACCGATTCTTTCCTTCAGAATGAGCAGTTTCTTCCGGTTGGGTTCAATAGTAAACCAGAAATCAACACTGCGGCGAATTATCTTTCCATCCTTTGATTTAACCGTTGCAGAGGCGTAATAACTTCCTTCTGACGGCAGCTCATATAAGACTTTTTCATTTATTGAACTGCCTGCAGGTACAGAGTAATCGTATTTAAAATATAATGGTTCGGAATTTAGTTTCAGCTGAAGGTCTGAAGAGGGTCCTTGTCCGGATTGATTTATAAATTCCGGTTTTTCCCTGAGTGGCATCACTTCGAGTTCAAAGCTTACCTTTAGATTTTCAGAACTTGTATTCTGTGCCATGAATGAAAGGAAGTTTTTACCGGGAACAGGATCGGGCCACCTGCTGTACTGAATAAGCGCACTGTTTTGTCCGGATAACTGGCATTTCCCTGACCAGTCGGAAGATTCTCCCTGGGGGTAACTTCTGGAAAGGCTTAGCTCGAGTTCAGTGGTTTGAGATATCCCGGTAATGCCGAATACACTCAATGGGATACTGTATTCAGCGGTCCAGTCAGTCTGATTTATAGATGCTGCGTATAACCAGTTTCCGTTCCATGAGATATCTTCGTTTTTCCAGTCAGTCATAGTGCCTTTCGGATCGGCCATGAGCCTTACTGATATATCCTTGTTTGTTATCCCAACTGAAACATGATTTCTTCCCCAGAGAAACGTGTCCCGGGGACCTTTTGGATTAACCGACCTGTTAAGTTCACCGGCAACAGGATCAGCATTGCGGAAAGCGACATAAAGGTTCTTTTCATCATAACAAAGAAAGACTGAAACATCATCTTTTATGTAATTATCCAGCGACCAGTTTACGAATTCAGACAATTCAGTGCTCTTTTGCCAGGTTACATCATTCAGTTTGCCGTCTATGACAGGAGCCGTTTTTATATGTGGTATCTGAAGCTGCGGTTGATGAATTCCTGCATTAAGGAATAAAGGAAGCCCTGAAGAAATCAGTATTATATGGGAAAGTCTTTTGAGAACCAGTTTTATTTTCATCTGTATTTGATTTTATTATTTCCGGTAGAAGATGATTATTTCAGAGTTAGCTTTTCGAGCCTTCTGGCCATTGACTGGCGGGCAAGGTAGAGTTCTTCCATATTGCGTGAAAATGCGCTGACATCCACAACCATATTTGAGACCATTGTCTCAGCGAAATCTTTATCGCCAAGATCTTTAAGCATCCACAGGTACTCATAATCTTCAATACCCTCCCTCAGCAGTTCAAGCCTAATGGATGATACCGGTCCGATGACATCTGGCTGCCCGGTGTATCTTTTAGTATGGTCCCCGGGATATATGAGCGAGCCTTCACCGTTGAGCACATAACCGTTGCTGCAGTCAAATCCTGAAATATATGTAACAGGGTCAAGCCATGGATCAGGTGTCTGGTTCCAGAAGTTAGTTGCCCAGTATAAAATGCCATTTATATGATAACGAGCTGTAATCCATGGAACCATTACTGGATCCATCGCAGGAGCATCGATGAAGTAATTTGGCTGCGGATATGACTGGTCACAGGAAATATACCAGGTAACTTCACCTCCTTTTGCCTGTTCCTCAAGAAGTGCTTGTTTAACCTTTGGATCGTTAAGGGAATTCCCATGGACACAAAAATCATTGACATATCCTCTTAGTGTGCCCCAGTCAGTATTATCACTTATTGGCGATTCTGTTGCTAGAAAATGGACTCCCGGAACAGCTTCATGAACCAGAAGAGCCCATTGGCGTGTTTCTTCATAATCCTTCTTTGTGTTGGGTTCATCAATAGGACTGTTGAACACCAGACGGTCTGTCCATCCGTTTTTCCTGAAATAGGAATCAACCGCTGTAAGGTAAGATTTTATTATTTTATTGAAGGTTGGAGAAAAGGGCTCTGCTTTTATCTGACTCACGAGTTCATGTGGTCCGGACTCGAGAATAACTCTTTTGGTCTTTAGCTTATTCATATAATAGTCATATCGTTGATCATTGAATTTAAGTTCTACATTTTCTCCCTTAAGTGTCAGTTCAGGAACCAGTGGCTCATTAAACCATGTCTCCAGCCTGTGAGTAAACAGTAAATCGAAATAAGACTGCGAAAGCTGCTCAATTTCGGGATTTGATGCAGGTTTATTGTATAGTCTTCCCAACTCATCCTTGGATATGTTAAAATAGGTAATCAGATGAGTCTGTTCAGGAAGGGAAAAGCTGTATACTTCAAGCTGAATAGCAAGAGTTTCCAGGGGATTTCCATCCTTGAGAACAGTGATTTTACCCGTGTATTTGCCGGCGGCAGTTCCTGTCGGGATTACAATATCTATCCAGATTGGTCTGTTTCCGACCACAGCATACTGAGCCTGCATACTGAATGATTCCTTCAGCGGAGCTAGTGCATCGGGCCAGTAACCGGTAGCTCCGATGGGGCTTGACATTGCATATATCTGGATATAGTGTTCCAGGAACAGGCTTACCTGCTTTTGCGGAATTACTTTTCCACTTGAAGATGTGAGATCAGTGACTGTAATAAAAAAACCATCTGGTGCCTTTGGCCTCCAGCCTTCAGGTACAGGAGCAGTAATTACTACCTGGAACGGGACATGCTCATTGCCAGCCCCGGCAACTGTAATTTGTTTTTTTTCTGAGGACCAGACAAGGTTGCTGGTTTCCGGTTTGTCCTTTGGACGCACCTTTTGTTCAGCCGGTACAGCCCAGACCTGTACATTTTCTCTTAACACATTCATCTGGGCTTGGCCTGACAGAATACTCACATTAAAAAACAGAAAGATTACCCTTGCCAGCATAATGACATTATGCTTAAGGTTTAACTGTCTGACACTGAAGGGAGTAATTTGCGTATTCATTTTTCAAGGAGTTTATTGTTATTGATTATTAATTAAGATTTTTCTGGATTCTCCCGTGTAGGTAGTAAATGTTACAGAAACCACTCCTTCGGGAACATGGCAAACTCTTGATGATTGTGAAAGGTAACCAATTCCATAATAGAACTCAAGGTATTCTTTATCACCATTTTTATAAGTCATTACTGCAGAGACATCATCATTTTTAAGCTTGATAGACTTATGAGACAGCCTTAATGGTTTAATAACCTTCAGACTATCGGAATTAAGCGCTGCAAGAATAAGTGAACTGCCATCCTTTAAAGTCAGTCCGGCAAGAGCTTTCGCATCTCCATCCACAAAAAAGCCGCTTTCTCTTCCCGGGAACGGATAAAATCCGCCTTTTCCGTCTCCTTGCAGAAACAATCCGATCGAGGCGTCATACTGGCCGGTATATATATTTGAGGAATATGAGTTGCCTGTCAGCAGAAGGTCGCAATTGCCATCAGAATCATAATCGCCCGACAGCATGCCGAACACCGGAGATATTTGTGCTTCAATAGGAAGCGGATGAATCCTGAAGGTGCTATTTCCCAGATTCTCGATCCAGGCTGATTCAAAGAACCGGCAATCTCTGATATATGCATCTTTGAGTGTATTTTCAGGAAAAATATCATCAAATGTGGCCTTTGCATAATCTTCATAGGTTTGGAATTTATTCTTCAGTGAAGGAATCTGCGAAAAAAGTAAATTTCTATGATAGATCGGGTAACTTTTCCCCTGTACGAAGTAGGTGCAAATTGGATCAAGAGAACCATTCCTGTCGAAATCTTTTGCTATGACCCTCATTGGTTCACTTTGGGATACTTTGTATTGAGTATTCAGACCCAGATTACCAGCAGCATAGTCGATATCTCCGTCCTTATCAAAGTCGCCGGCTGCAATACTGTTCCACCATCCGGTATATTTATCCAGACCTGTTGATAAAGTGACATTTATTAATTTTCCCCTGTTATTTTTAAAGAAAGTAAGGGGCATCCATTCCCCTGCAATTATCAGATCAGACCATCCATCCTTGTTAAAATCTGTCCAGAGTGCTGATGCTATAAGGCCTGGTTTTTCAAGATCCTTCGAGACAGAGGCTGTGACGTCGGTAAAGCGGATATCTGATCCCTTGCTGTCGTTACGCAGCAGAAAGCTTCTTGGAGGAATCGGGTAATTCTCAAGGTTAATCCTTCCGCAGACAAAGAGGTCCAGATCTCCATCCCTGTCAAAATCAGCTGCAGTAACCTGGGAACCGCAGACTCTTTCATCAGGTAAAGCATTTTTGTCCATCACAAAATGTCCCTTACCGTCATTGATATACAATCGGTCGGTATAATATGCATTACCCGGGGGTAATCCGGAACCGCCGCTTACAACATATAGATCGTTATCGCCATCGCCGTCTACATCAAAGAGCAACGCTCCCATATCTTCATAATTATTATTGCCAGGCAAAGGATATGAAGTAAAAGTTCCTGATTTTTCCTGTGCAAATATCATTCCTGAAAAGCCGGTTGATCCGCCGATAAAGAAATCATCCAGGTCATCTGAGTTTACATCACCCACAGCTATAGCTGGCCCTTCCTGAGAATACTGATGGGGGACTAACGGCTGAATATCAAAGTCAATAAACTGGCGTTCGTTATGCTTGAATCTGATATTGGTTTTTTCAGTTTGTGTTGAAAATAACTTAGTGCTTTGAGGAATTATTCGTGGTTTTTTACTGGATGAAGCCGTCTGATATCTGATTGTCAGTATCTGGTTGATCTGAATATTGTTCAGCACTTGTTCCTTCCCATCCGGCCACCAGATGTACAACGAATCTATGATGCTATTTTCCCTGAGCCCGAAATGAATCTGAGGATCGACCATTGACTGAAACCCTCTTATGGGGAAATGTTCGTAATACTGCATTTTTCTTCCGGACCATAGCGTTATTTTTGTTCCGATGCCTCCATTGTTTATCGAACCGCCTTTTAGAATAATTGAAAGAAAATGGCTCTTCCTGTTTGCTGAATCCTGGGTTATCAGTCTGTTCTCATAAACGGAAGCCATATCATTGACATTATTAAGCACAAGGTCGAGGTCTCCATCGTTATCAAGGTCTGAAAATGCAACACCTGTCGAATAGAGGGGCTTCTCAAGTCCCCACTGTTTGGTTATGTTCTCAAAGACCAGGCTTCCTGTGTTGTGGAACATGACGTTAGGTTTCTTGATATTACCTATCTTATTCATCTCACCTTTTAACAGTTTATAGAGCACACTAAACTGAATTCCCGGATTGTCTCTTATCGTTTTCATCCATAATTCGGAAATATCCATGTTGGTAACATCGTGAGGTATTCCGTTGCCAATAAAGAGATCCTTGTATCCATCATTGTCAAAATCAGCAAACAGGGGAGCCCAGCTCCAGTCTGTTTCAAAAACACCAGCGAGCTGACCTATCTCACTTAAGGTGATCTTCCCATCTATCTCTCCGTTATTAAGCTGAAGCATATTTCTGATATACTGAGGAGAATAGCCTGCTTCCAGTTCATTCATATACCTCTTGTAGTCACGCATTGTCAGGGCCATGGTTCTTTTCCTGTAATAATCTTCCGGCTGCATATCGAGGGAAAGGATATCCACTAGCCCATCATTATTGAAGTCGGCAATATCAACACCCATAGTACTGTTACTGATGTGCTTTGTATAGTCCTTGATCATGTCCCTGAATGTTCCATTCCTCTGATTTATATATAAAAGATCATTCGATATATAATCATTTCCTATATAGATATCAGGCCATCCGTCCTTGTTAATATCGCATACGCTTGCTCCGAGCCCGAATCCATCCCAGGTTATACCGGCTTCACGGGATACATTATGGAAATCAGGCAGTTTGGTAATAGGATTTATTCCATCATTCCGGTACAATCGGTCTGTATTGATCATTGATCCGTCATTTTTCCTCATGCGTATGGCATTCTTATTTGGTATCGTCAATGCTGCTGTAACAAGATACATGTCAAGATCTCCATCACGATCGTAATCAAAGAACTCTGCTTGCGTTGAGTAGCCATTGTCATCGAGGCCTATCTCTGCAGCACATTCAGTAAAAGCAAGGTTGTCTTTCTTCCCATTACTAACAAACAGAAGATTATGGTAGTCATAATTAATATTGCCGGCTGCGCAGAGATAAATATCCAGCCACCCGTCCTGGTTAATATCAACGAGGCTGACGCCGGTGATCCATTTTCCGGAGGTATTAATTCCGCTTTGTTCAGTAATATCGGAGAAGTGCAATTTTCCTTTATTCAGATAAATTCTGCTTTTGGTCATGTTAGCGCCGAAAACAATATCGCTTAGTCCGTCATTGTTAAGATCTCCTACTGCCACCCCGGCTCCGTTGTAATAATACTCGTAAAATATGGCATTGGCGCTGTCTGTTTCACGGAGCTGATTAGCAAACATAATGTGGGTCTGGTCAGCTGAAAGCAGACGGAACAACGTATTTGCTTCTGGTCCTTTTTTTTGATCCTGATGACTGCAGGATGATAATATTACTCCTGTAAATATCATCAGGATGAAAAGCCTGAAGGAGATTGTTCTTCCCATAAATTGATATTTATGCCACTCCCGTGGAAGGGGTTTTTAAAGATAGTCAAGAACCGGCTAACAGTAAAATTTATAATTAAAATGTGGCGCAAATTCTTTTCCGGATAATACTGAATGGAAGTATTCACTGAGATTATCTCCAATGGAAGGCAATGAAATTTTTATCTCGGCTTGTATCAGCTTTCAGCTTCTCACATTGCAGTCATTCCGGATCCGGGGGTCCTATAGTAAAATTACTATTAAAAATAATCCAACTGTATGTTAAAGTGAGGTTATGAATGGAATAGATATTCCAATTGAGAACTCCTGAAATTTTGGGCACATCATAAAGATACTATTTCCTTATGTCAATCCAATTGCTGCTTATAACCCAAAAATTCAGGAGGTTGTTCAATTTGGAACATATACTATTTTGCAGTTGTCGTAAGTGATATATCCTGGCCATAAGCAGTACCATCAGGATTGGTTGCGTATGCCCTGACATAGTAAGTTTTACTGGCAGCCAAACCAGTTATGGTACTTGCGAACTGCCCGGATCCGGTACCGTCAACAGTTATTGAATCGCTATATGCTGTACTGGGATTAGCTGTGGTACTCCAGCATACTCCCCTGGCAGTTACTTCCTTCCCGCCATTGGAAGTAATATCGCCTCCGGTTACTGCTCCGGTTGCTGTGATATTAGTTGCTGATACAGTAGTTAATACAGGAAATACCAGGCGCACAGGATAGTCTTCCTTAATGCAGGCAGAAGCCAGGAATAACATAATTGATGTAAAAATCAATGAATTAATCAATAATACTCTTTTTTTGAGAATCAACATTAATGGGGTTTTTATAATAAATGGTTTCATAGCTGAAGAATTTAAGTAAGAGACTGGATAATAGCTACCGGATATTTCACCGGTAGCTAATTATGTTTAATCAAATAAATGCAGACATCATGGTGTAGGATCCGTATAGCCAGGATTCTGAGTCAGGTTTGTATTAAGCCTCAGATCTTTCTGAGGGATTGGCAGCAAGTAATCTTCGGGTGAGTAATTCTGCAAAAAGAGGGGATCGCAAACCTTATCAAGGATCCTTTTGCGCTGAATGTCAAACCACCTGTCATATTCGAAGCACAATTCAAGGTTTCTCTGCTGAATTACAGCGGCATCAAATTCGTCTTTTGACATAGAGAGTGTAAGTAATGGGTCGGCCGTGTTTGGTACTCCGCCGGTTGCCCTGTTTATAATCTGATTCACTGCATCGACTGCCGCCTGGGTTGGCCCGCCATTTACCTGGTTCTCTGCTTCTGCAAAGAGTAACAGGACATCAGCATACCTGATTATCGGAAAACATTCATAAGATTGATTCTTAATCAAGTTATCATTTGTGTCATAGAGGTATTTTCTGACATATGGAGCACTTTTCCACCAGTCATGATAAGTTGTTCCGGTTCCGAATTTATCGTCTACGAGCAGCAGGTAAGCATCTTTACGGGGCTCATTGGGATAAGCCTCTCCCCACAGCTTTTCGCATGATATGTCTCCCCAGCCACCTGCCATTTCACCCGGCAGCCATATCTGAGGCTCTATAACATATTCTTCAGGGGAATTATGAAAACTCCACATGAATTCCGGTCCGAACTCCTTGTCAAGTTTAAATACATCGGCAACATTCGGTACCAGGGAGTAATTGCCTGCATCCATAACCTGTTTTGCCATATCCCGTGCCTTAATATAATTGGAGGCATCGTTCATCGGAGCGGTTGCCATTGTGATATATACTTTTGACAGCATAGCCTTGGCAACATCTGCAGTCGGACGAGCTCTGTCCTCTGAACCCCATACAGCAGGAAGATGTTGTGAGGCAAAAAGCATATCATTTGCAATCAGGTCATATACCTCAGCAATAGGAGCTCTGATAATCTCTGTACTTGTAACATCGGTTGTCTCTATGATCAGAGGTACATCACCGTAATACCGTACCAGCATGAAATAATTCCATGCCCTGAGAAATTTTGCCTGAGCCATCAGAATATCCTGTTCTTCCTGAGCGGTAGTAGACAGTTTGCCGTCATTGAGAGCCTTTATGGCAGGATTCAGGTCTGCAATAGCCCTGTAGTGCTTGGTCCAGCAATCATTGCCAAGATCGTCGCCAATTACCAGATCACCATCATAAACCTGGTCGTCCATATCAAAGATCTGCGGATACCGGTACCAGTCATAGAATGTCCATCCTCCAAACAAAACATCCATTGAAGCTGTGAATGCAGATTCAATTTGTGCAGGAGAGTTGTAAAAGTTATCAGGGCCGACAAAATCTGTAGGTTTCTCTATCAGCTTCGTACATCTGGCAGTAAGAAGGAGCAGGACTCCTGACAACATTACCAGACTTAATATGTTTGATATTTTTCTATTCATAATCTTATTGTTAAATGTTGTTAGAAAGTAAAGTCAATACCAAATGTGTACATCCTTGCGGTTGGATAAACGCTCTGATCGATACCGATTGTAGCATCATTGTCAGGGAACTGGGCAATTTCAGGATCATATCCGGTGTATTTCGTAAGAGTAAGAAGGTTTGTTCCGGTAAAATACAATCTTGCCTTTGTAAATCCAATCTTATTAAGCAGGTTCTGCTCAAAGTTATAAGCCAGGGTTATTGTCTTCAATCGTACAAAGGAAGCATCTTCCACCCATCTTGAGGAGGCACCTTCGGAAGTACCGAATATATATTTATTTGTCAGATGCTGATCCTCAACCCATGCTCCGTCGTAATGTGCCGGAACTTTGGTGTCCTGGTGCTCAGGTGTCCAGTAATCCCATACTATAGGATCAGTTGCCTCATAGGTTTCCCTGCGGATCCTTATTGTATTGAAGAGCTCATTGCCATAGGAACCCGTTATAAGGAATGACAGTTCAACATTATTATAGGTAAAGAGGTTGGTCCATCCAAAGGTAAATTTAGGATAACCGTATCCGATCGTTGTTTTGTCTTTTCCATCAACGAATCCGTCATTATTGAGATCTGCATATTTCGGTGTACCGGGAAGCTGTCCGTAGCTTCTAGCCTGAGCATCTTCATCAGCACCCCATAATCCAAGGAATTTCCATCCTTTCATTTGACCAAATGGCTGGTCTACCTCGAGAAACATATATTCGGAACCAAGACTGTATCCGCCGGATGTGGGTGTGTAACCTATTTTTTCAATTCCGGGACCGAGATCCAGTACTTTATTCCTGTTCATGGTTATGTTAAATGAGGTATTCCACCTGAATATTCCGACAATCGGATCACCTCCTATCAATACTTCAAGACCCTTGTTCTCAATTGACCCGATATTGTCTATTACGTCTGATACACCTACGTAATCAGGTAATTGCCTTGGCATAAGAAGATCATCGGTGACTTTCCTATATACGTCAATGGTAGAGGTAAATCTACCTTTGAATAATGAAATATCGACACCTATATCAATCTGTGCTGTAGTTTCCCATTTCAGATTGGGATTGGCAACATCTGATATTCCAAAACCTATATTCAGATTTGAACCGTTGTTGTATCCATACCTGTATGAGGAATTCAGCCTGGCCAGTGAGCCGTATGGGCTGATACCCTGGTTTCCGGTAATACCGTAACTTACCCTTAATTTCAGATCGGTAATTACCTCGGAATCTTTCAGGAAACCTTCCTGTGAGATTCTCCATGCCAGAGAACCAGACGGGAAATAGCCCCATTTATTATTCTCACCGAAAACGGATGAACCGTCAGCCCTGTAGCTTAATGTAAGGAGGTATTTGTCCATAAGGCCATAATTGATACGTCCCAAAAATGATATGAGAGCCCTTTGGCTGCGCCATGAGTCAACGGAGACTGATTTGGCTCCATCCATGTTGTCGGTTCCCAGCTGGTCAACCAGGAAATCCTGTCCTCTCATTGAACTGCCTGTATAGGTACTGAATAATTCCTCGGCAACTCCTGTAAATGTTATGTGATGAATTCCAATGGTATTGTCATATGTCAGAATATTGGTATTCTGATAAAGGTTGCTGAAGGAATTACTGATAGTTCCTACTCCGTTCATTGCAAATCCGTCACGGGTCTTGGTATTCTGGTAATTGCTGTTATAGGAATTTGAAAAAGTTCCGCCACCCATGATCTTCAAACTAAGTCCCTTCATCGGTTTAAAATTCAGGAACAGGTTCACGTTGTTCTGGTAGGTTGGATTTTCAATTTTTGTTTCCAGTGCAGTGGCAACAGGGTTCCATGTGTCATAAGCGCCATACCCGGACCTGTGTCTCCAGTAGTTGCCATTTTCATCATACACGGGTTCTGTCGGAGCCCACCTGGGTGCATCGTTTACAGCTGTAAATAAGTTTGCCTCAAACGGAGGTGACTTGTATTTTTCACTGGTATATGAGTAGTTCAGACCGAAATCAACCCACTTGGTGATGTCTGCTGCAAGGTTTGCCCTTAATGAAAGCCTGTTGTATGAGGAGTTTAGCAGAATCCCCTGGTGATCGAGCAAACCTGTTGAAACCATGTATTTAAGCCTGTCGGTTGCCCCGCTTATTGCGAGGTTAGCATTATGCATAACGCCGGTATTATAGATCTCATCCTGCCAGTCTGTGGAATGAGTTTTATAATATTCAAGATCTGAATCGGTAAAATAATATCTTGGGGTTTGACCGCCCGATGTGCCAAAGCTGTTGGCGAAATTATTATACCTGGCAAAATCGTAGGCATTCATTACAGGCAGCTTGCGTGCAAGGTTCTGGATACCGATGCTGTAACCGGCATCAATAACAGGTTTTCCTACTTTTCCTAATTTGGTTGTGATGAGGATTACTCCGTTTGCACCTCGTGAACCGTAAACAGCAGTTGCTGAAGCGTCTTTAAGGATCTCCATTGAGGCTATGTCATTTGGATTCAGCTGATTGATATTTGCACCCTGGAGGCCGTCAACTATTATCAGAGGATCATTTCCACCGTTGATGGAGTTACTTCCCCTGATACGGATCATTGTATTACCACCGGGAGAACCGTCTGTATTAAGAACAAATACACCAGTTGCCCGGCCCTGTATAGCCTGATCAACACGCTGAGTAGGCAGCTGGAGCAGCTGTTCGGTTTTTATTGAGCTTACAGATCCGGTTAAATCACTCTTCCTTGCAGTTCCATAACCGGTTACTACAACCTCATTGAGTCCAATTCCCGACTCAACCATTGTTACGTCAATCTGGGTTAATGTCCCGATACTGATGTCCTGGGTTTCCATACCGATAAATGAGAATCGCAGGCTTTTTGATCCCCGAGGAACTTCAATACTGTATTTACCAGCAATATCGGTTACCGTTCCCTGGGCTGTCCCAGTAACAACAATGTTTACTCCAGGTATAGGAGTACCATCCTTTCCGGTAACTGTCCCGGTTATTTTTACCTGCTGAAGTGTTATTAAAGTGTTGGCTTCTGATTTACTTTCAGTAGCAGATGAAGCCGCAAATACCGATAATTGAATCGTAGCCAGAAAAACTAGCAGAAAAGAACATCTCATAACCAACCATAACCAAGCCGGTAAATGAGATAGAAACATAAATCTCAGGTTTTTTTTCATGCTTTTTTAAGTTTATAATTTAGGTTTGGAAGAATGGATTATTGATCAATGTGCTCTAATTTTATTGTGAGTGAACTTCTTTAATTTAAAAGCGAAAAATTTGTAATTTGTATTTAACATTTAATTTTATCTGCATATCCTTATTTATCAGATATATAATTATCACTTTATTCTTTCACAAAAATCAATGTAATTAAAAGAATGGTTTAGTATAAGTAAATATAATAAAATTTACTTTATGACAGGCAAATAAAATTGCAAATTTGTATAATAGGGGAAATAAAAACTGTTAACTATAACTTCATTAATTGCAGTACTAAATTGCTGAATTGAATTCCTCTAGCATTTGAGAATTTTATTCATATTTTTACTTAATACACCTGCATAAAAAACAGTTTTAGTTTCTCAGTAAAATCAAGGTAAAACTAATAACTTTCAGATATGGTTGACTTATTAACATATTGATTTAATAATTACACAAAGAGACTTTATAGTTTAGATAGATGGTTTTATTAAATTACCAAATTTATCTTTCCCCTCCATAGGATCGCAATAATATAGATATGGTATAGGTTCAAATGGTTCTTCATTAATTTCTATATTTTTTATTCCCGATGAAAAACATGCCGTTTGAACAATTTGACTGGTAATTTCGTGATCAATCATATAATCATTGGGGCTTGCCGTAAAAACTATATCTGGATGAATCTCGCGGATTAATCTCGTTGTCATATTAATAGTCTCACGATCATAAAATATATATAAATCCTCGAATTCAAGACAATAATAATGTCCTCCGATTAATTCAGTAGATTTTGAAGCCTCTGATTTCCTGATAGCACTGATTTCTTTTCTTGAAAACTCATTGGTTCCCTTATCTCCCTTAGCCATGCTGGCTATGTGAATTGACCATCCAGCATTTTTGAGCAGTGAAAGAGTGCCTGTGCACATGAATTCTGCATCATCCGGATGTGCAAAAATACCCAACGCAATTCTTTTCATATGATTGGATTTAAACAAAAGTCTT
>Ga0153915_10000655_pt1 | contig 31958 bp, 23 predicted proteins | sample Opewatmetagenome_2_FD_107003 | JGI IMG/M metagenome (GOLD analysis project Ga0153915, IMG submission 107003) | Freshwater wetland microbial communities from Ohio, USA - Open water 3 Core 3 Depth 3 metaG | ecosystem: Environmental > Aquatic > Freshwater > Wetlands | place: USA: Ohio, Lake Erie... | reverse complement strand
GAGGCTCGTCAGCTCAACACCCCTAAAGTAAACCTTCCCCTGTACGCCAGGTCTGTCGCCAGTCTGCTCTTTTGGAACCTTGTCGAACTGTCGACGCAAACTCGAATCTGAGGCTCCTGCCGCGTAGCGGGCCACTCTTTCGAAGAAACCCATTATGGCAAGTGCAAGACTGGTTTTTCCACACCCGCTCTCACCGAGCAGGCCAACACACTCGCCCTCGTGGATAGCAAAGCTGACATCATCAACGGCTCGGACGAGTCCTTTCTTCGACGCATAGTATGCCTTGAGATTCTCCACCTTGAGAAGTGTGTCACCTTTCGGCATGGAATCAACGCTTCCAATCCCTTTGTGAGCATATTAAAACGTATCAATAGCGCAATAGCCCTCACGTCCCTTTCGTCTATGATTCATCTGGCTTGAACGTGTAGGGATTGTGACCACATCATATGGCTGGAGCAGGTCAACGTTAAGACTTAAAACGTCAATATCTCGCGCAGGGCTCACTCGTCTAAGTAGAATGACAGAGATGTGAAGAGGATGAAACGAATTCTTGTCACTGGCAGTTACGGTCAAATCGGGACCGAACTCATAGGCGCACTGAGAAAGAAGTACGGTGGAGAGAACGTCATAGCCACGGGACGCAAGAAAGCACCAGACATCTTGACTGCAGACGGACCCTACTATAGACTCGACGCCCTTGATATGAACGACCTTCAAAACCAGCTCGTCGATTACGATATTGACGTGGTCATTCACAATGTCTCTATTCTTTCTGGGGCCGGAGAGCAGAACCCGCAGCTTGCATGGGAGACGAATGTACAATCTGCCTACAACGTGTTGGAGGCAGTGAGGATTCTGGGACTCAACCAAGTCATGATTCCAAGCTCAATCGCTGCATTCGGTCCTAGCACTCCAAGAGAGAATACACCGAATGATGTGATCATGAGACCGACGACAATGTATGGGATCACAAAGGTTGCTATCGAACTACTGGGAGAGTACTATACTCGAAAATTCAATGTAGACTTTCGTTCCCTGCGCTATCCCGGGATTATCAGTTCCGAGGCGCTGCCGGGTGGTGGCACGACGGACTACGCCGTTGCCATATTCTATGAGGCAATCAAGAACAAACGCTACACGTCCTTCCTTTCAAAGGACACGCGCCTGCCGATGATGTATATGCCTGACTGCATCAAGTCAACAATCGACCTCATCGAGGCAGATGCCAAGAAGCTAGTGCATAGAACCTTCAATGTGACGGCAGTGAGTTTCACGCCGGAAGAGCTGGCCAATGAAATCAAGAAGATCATCCCCGACTTCCAGATAGACTACAAACCCGATTTTCATCAGGCCATAGCCGATTCATGGCCGAAGTCAATTGATGACAGTGTTGCCAGAAAGGAGTGGGGTTGGAAGCCCGATTATGACTTGCCAAGCATGACCAAAGACATGATCAAGAAGCTCAAGGCAAAACTCAGCGCGCCCGGTAAGTGATCCTCTTCACAGCGATGGCCGTTGTTTTCGCGGCCCACCGCAGTCCCTCCTTCTTCGATTGAAGTCACAGGCCAGTTTCTAGAACACCTTTCGCTTGATATCGATTCCTCGAGCCCGCATCTGCTCAATGAACAGACTAGGAGGAATGGCCTTCTCCGGCGGAAGCACTCCCCTGTCCTTGATCGTTCCGTCTGCTATCCATACTGCTATGAGCGCGGCAGGAAAGGCTGTTGTTCTCATCATCGATGTCAGGCCGGTCTCGTCATCGAAGTAGTCGATCAATTCATACTCTACTTTGCGAGACTCAGTTCCTTTCCACCCCTCGACCGTAACACGCAGAAGTGTCACGTCTTTCTCTGACTTAGGCAGGTTCTTTTCAAGTAGCCTCTCAAGCACCTTCCTAGGGGCTATTTTCTTGCCATCGAAATCCTGTTCGGTACTGTCCATGAATCCAAGCCTGTAAAGACACCACATTTTGTGCCCATGTCCGGGATATCTCAGCGTTTTGTAGTCAAGGTCCTTGACCTTGCCCTGGTATGTAAGAGGAAGGGTTGAGCTGCCACCGCTGGTATTGAAGGCCTCAAGCATTCCGAACGGTTCGGGAAACTGGACCTGCTCGAAACCGACAAGCGGGTCCTCGTAAGCTATCTTGCCGCTTCGCAATACTCTGCAAGGTTCAACATACTCGTTGATCAACCCTTCAACGGAGAATAACAAAGAGTAGTTCAGTGGAGGCTGAGGCTTCTGCTGGAGTCCTCCCACTCTTATCTTCACTCGCTCTGTCCTAGTCAGATAATCGACCCCGTCGCGCACAAGAACATTGACCATGCCCGGAGCGAGTCCGCAGTCAGGTATCACTGTCACCCCGGCCGCCTTGGCTTTACTGTGCATCTCAAGCTGCTTTTCCACGACCGTCAGGTTTCCTCCGAGATCGCACATGTGTACTCCGGTCTCGATTGCCACTTCTGTACACAAAGTGTTTATCGAATAACTGGCACAACTGATTACCGAGTTCACTCTTGAGAACGACTTGGCCAGCTGGGTCTTGTCCCGACCATCCAGCTTCTCTGCGACTGCCTTGGGTCCCGTCTCTTTCGCGAGGCTTTCGGCACGCTGAAGGTCGACGTCGGCTATGTGTATCTGATCGACCTTTGGGTTCTTGGCAAGATCATACACTGCTCCCCTGCCCATCATGCCTGAGCCAACAACCAGGACCTTCAAGCCAATCATTCCCTCGCGAGTATTTGACTAGATAGTGTTCTCCGGGATAAAAACAGTATCGAAGGTTTGAGGAGCCCAATGGCTCACTCCTTTCGAGGAGCACTCTGCCCTCTGATGGTTTCAAGAAAGGTGGCAGGTGAACGACAGAAATAGCTCCATTCACCAAGAGTCAGCTAACCATGGTAGGTCCTCACGCGGTTCATCTGTTGTTACAGAGTACATGAAGAAGAAAGAGTAGCATCAGCAGACCCGACGAGTTCTCGTCGCCGGGCCCGCAGATGCTCGTGGAGCTAGCAGCTCGATGAGCCGCTAGCTACCTTCCAGCCCTAATCACGAGCTGTGAGATCGGATGACCCTACTCACTATGCTCGTTTACTAGTTGGCTGTGTTCTCGTGGTCGAACCTTGGGTCTGACCAGTCCGGGTTGCAGTTGTATGCGACGCCGTCGGCTGCTCCCTGTTCTGACGATTGCGCTTGTCAGCACGAGACTTGCTAGTGTGATTGTTGTGTTTGCCCACTACCTATCTCACCTCCATGGCATGATAGAAAGCGGACTGCTGCGATGCATTCCTGTCAGCACAAAGGTGCGGACACGAATCCGCAGTTCTACCTTCTGCGATTGAGATAGGCGTGTATCGACACGTCGGCAAGATGGGGATCCGACTCAGTGAGCTGAAAGCCCTTGGTCGAAATCCGTACTCCCCGATTCAATTGTGGTAGATACGATGTATCATGTTGAGGCAGTATCGCCTTCACACACATATGCGTAATGAATGCTAATAAAGCTTTACCCAGCCGTTTCGGGAAATCAGGGATTTATCAGGTCCCGCCGCAGGTGTTCGGGCTGTAACGCACTTGTTCATGAGAGTGGCAAATTTGCCCTATTTTCGGCGATTTGCTGTCAGATTCAAGGCGCACAAACATACGAAATCCCGACTTCCAAATCTGACTGACCGACTAGAAGCGTCGCAAGTTCATGAACTTCCTCCGCCGACCGGGGGAAAGAATACCACGAGATCATCATCGGACAGTTTCTGATTCAAGTCGAAAGTGCGGACACCATTGACGAATATGATGCGTGCTTGGTCGGGCGGAAATCGAAGCCTGGCAATTATATCCGAGATTCTTCCGTGCTGCAGCTCCACTTCGAAGGACTCTCCTATCGCCGTACCGGGCGGCGCAAACTGACGAAGCGTTGCATAGAGCTTGACGTTAACGTGCATCCCAATCGCCTAGTAGTAGTCGACATCCACGTCAGTATGCGTGTAGCCATGACCCTTGAGATGCTGCCCTCCGCAGAGAAGAACCATGTTGAACGGAAAGAGACCTATGCGAGCTCCTTCTGGAATAAGTGAAGAGGGCTTTGCGAGAGTACCATCAATGAAACAGTCTCCAAGATCACTTGGCTTCAAGCCTAGACGTGCGACTAGGCCGCCGAACGTCTCGTTCGAGATACTATCGAGCCGCAACACCGTGTCTTCGTCAGGTCGACTATCTGGAACTAGGGACCTTAGTGCACCGTACAAATGAATCTCTATCCGTCTGGAATTCATGATTGTCTTCCTTACATCGCTTGTCTCTTGAGCGACTATGCATTGCAATCTAGCTTACGTAAGACAATAAGCTTGCGGATATGGTTGCTGAAAAATGAGGAAGGAGGGGATTCAGAATCCCCTCTTCGGTCTAATACTAGGTTCCCTTGTATACTGCGTCGATATCTCCATCAGAGACATCGAACGTGACATTGTGAGGCGGAAGCTTCTCTGTTCGGAAGAACTCAGGTAGACGGTCATCTCGTTCTGTGAAGCCTGCTCTCTTGTTGAAGTCGCGTTCGGCCTTCAGCACTTTCATTCCATACTCCGTCACATCGATCTTCTTACCAAGGAATGCATCCACGCTGTCTGTCATTCCCTTGAATCCCTCGTCAATGTCGAGGACTGCGAACGCAATGAACAGACAATAGCCAGTGGAATCGATGTACGCGGTAGTGGCTTGAAAGGCTCGCGAGAGATCTGCTTTCTTGAGTTCTCTTGGGTCAGTGACCTTGCCCTTGATTCCAAGTATCTCTGCGGCGATTGTGTAACCTGACGTATGGTCGGCTCCCATCGGAGTTGTCGCATAGGTCACACCAATACCACGGATTGGTCTTGGGTCGTAGGCCGGCAGTGACTGTCCTTTGACAACAGGAATCCGTGTCACTCCCAACACGTGACCTGCACTTGACGCCCCCGAGGATACCAATCTGCCAAGGTAGGACTTGGGATTGTACGCTTCCTTAAGTGCAGCTATAGCTGCTGGTCCGTCGCCGAACTTGATCATTCCTGATTCCATCAGCATTGCAAGCGTGTTTCCAGTCTCAATGGTATCCAATCCGAGGTCGTTGCAGAGCCTGTTCAGTTCCGCTATGTCTTGAAGCACATCGATGCCCAGATTGGGCCCTAACGACCACGTCGTTTCGTACTCAAGAGGCGAAACATGCATCTTACCTGTGTTCTCATATGGTACTGCGTTGGAGCAAGCCATGATGCAGCCGACATGACACGGGTGACCGTACTTTCCTTCTGCCTTGTCGCCGAATTTCGCTTTCGTCTTGTCCACAAGCTCGTGTATGGCTTCTCCAGATACCTTGGCCGCGTTTTCGAAGCGTCCGGCACTGAAAGCTCTTGTGGGCAAACCGCCTGCTTCATTCAGGATGTTGATGAGCACTGCCGTTCCATAGTTTTTCAGGGCACCGAACGGCTTTCCCTGTGGATCCTTGAGAACGCCCGTGACGGCCTGAGTATCAAGCGCCTTGGCGAGCGCTTTCCTACCACTCTCGAAGAGTGTCTTATCCTTGGCTGTTGGCACTGCCCCGCCTGTGTCCTCGCTGATGATTGCGACGACATGCTTTGAGCCGAGGACTGCACCGATCCCGCCTCGTCCAGCGTACCTGCCAGGGTCGTTGTTCTCGATATTGTTACCGAAGATTCCGGCTGCCTTCATCAAGCGCTGTCCAGCAACCCCGCACCCAATCACGCCGGGTTTGGACGGGAAATCCTTCCAAGCCTTTGCAATCATCTCATAGCATCCTATTCCGGCATAGTCATTCTTCTTGAGGATCTCGGCCTTGTCCTTCCCTACGTGGATGATGTACCAGTCTGTCGTACCTTTGGGTGGGGCACCCTCAATAATGATTCCTTTTACGCCTATACGACCCAGCTTAGTCGCTGTAATTCCGCCTGCATTAGACTCCTTTATGCCGCTGGTAAGCGGCGATTTCGCACCAACACTCAGCCTCCCGGAGGAAGGCGCAGAGGTCCCGGCTAGGAGACCTGGCGAAACAACAAACTTGTTGCGTTCGCGGAGCGGGTGGCACGTGGGATCGACTTCAGTGGACACGATTGTTGAAGTGAAAGCACGGCCAGCCAGCTGTTCCTGCTCAGGCTTGACCTTCTCCCATTTGAAGCTGAGGTCATTCATATTGACTCTCAGGATCTTGCTCATACTGGTCTAAACGCCTCCTTGCTGCTGAAGACATACATACTGCTGGGATATATGCCAGTGTTATGCACGACTGCGCATATCGTGCTTCTCTTTACAAGCAGGTGCACGTCAGAAGTGGAAGTGTTCTGAAGTTGGAGAAGTACCGAATCCTCTCTAGGGCCGAAAGAGAATATAGTCCCTTTTTGCTAGGCACAGGTGAGCAGATTCCGTACAGAAAGGATCGTTGAGTCAGATGTGTGAATGGTGTTACAAACACGGTGCGGGTCAGAAGTGGTACTTGAACTCGAAGAACTACCTGCGTGAGACCGCACTTGAGGTCGGGGCCCATGATTACATCTTTGAGTTATGGAAGCAGTTTGACAAGGTCTATCTCCAGAGGATTTATGGTATTTCCATGAAGGGACCGGGATACAAGTTCCGGATTCCCTTGGTTGGCAGGGTTCTGAGAAGCTACGTCAATGGATGGTTCCGTAAGGAGAGACCGGTAAAAGGTCGAAACCCGAGAAGAGCAGAAGGGCATCCAGGGCAGGTTGTGCCACTTGAAGATGCAAAGAAGATTCTGGAGCTCGCGAGTCCCATTCTCAGAGTCAATTGCGCTTGCAGGAAGATGACGCGCGGAATCAATGATCCCTGTTGCCTTGCTTTTGGTGCGCTCGCCGAGATGGTTCCCAAGCTGCCACGCTACATTCCAGATCGAGGGATGGAACCCCTTCACGTCGATGAAGCACAATCATTCGTAGAGGAGATGAATACGGCTGGGCGCATCAACACCGTCTGGTTTGGCCCCATGCCCTACATCGCTGCGCTGTGTAACTGCCAACAACCGGAATGCGCCGCCGTGAGACTCAAGACCTCCTACAATCTCCAATTCCTATACAAAGGCGAATACGTGTCCAAGGTTGATTTGTCAAAATGCGACGGTTGTCGTGCTTGTTCATCGAGATGCCAGTTCGGTGCGCTGACCTTTAGCCACTTGATGAACGGCCCGTTCATCGACGCTTGGAAATGCTATGGCTGCGGTCTATGTGCCACGGCATGTCCTCAGCATGCAATCCAGCTTGTCGAGCGTGTCTCACTTCCCGCTCTCAAGGAGGTATGGTGAACGAAAACACATATCGCTGTAGACTACGGGAAATGTGGAGATCCAAGGGAGTGCAAGAAGTGCCTTCTGGCTTGCCCTTCTGCACTCTTCATTTTGTACTCCCCGGATAGAGAGAGTAACGATCCGAGCGTGTGGAGAGTAGACGTAGCGTTCACTGACCTTTGCACCCGCTGCCTAGATTGTGTGAACGCCTGTCCCAAAGGTGCCATCAGAATCAAATGATGGTGCGCCAGAGAGATATCAAGGCGTTGTTTGAGACTTCAGAGGAGCTCTCCTATAGAGAGCCCATGAAACGATTAGGTACAGAATTGAGGCGCCCAGTATCGCTTCAAAGAGCACCCTGATTCCCACTTCATAGAACGGTTCGAATAGAACAGGAATCAACGCGTTGCCAATGAACTGTGCTGACATGAGAAGACCTGCTAGGGCGCCGCGCTTTCCAGGTGCGAGCATCTGGCTATAGTAAATCGAAGTAGGATATAGCATTCCTGCGGCAACCGCAACGACGAGGAGGGCAGCTGTGACACGCGGCAGACTGAGCGGATTCCCAAGGTCGTCTATACTAGTAAGAACAATGGCGGAAAGAATCAGTGTCGTTATCCCCAGTATGAGAGGAAGACGTACTCCTCTACGTTTAGTGAGCCAGCCCGCAACGACTCCCACAACAGCGGCCACTAGGCCGGAGATCATCAGGAGATTGCCGATGACAGTGTCACTAATCAGACCCGTGAGCGCCCTCGAGGTCCAGACTACTGTCGCAAGATATGTCTCAGCGAACATGAATCCCATGAGCATAAGCAACAGAACCACAGGTCGACGTAATTCCTGTGATACGTATGAGAGAAAGACTCTCATTCCGGAACCAACTGCCCGGGCAGTTCCTGCATTTCTGCTGAATGCAATAGCTGGCAACACAAGAAGTGTTACGAAGAACAGTGAGGCATAGAACCAACGCCAACTGTGTGTCAGAATAATACTTGCGGCAAAAGGTCCCAATGCAACACCGATTGACCCCACGGCTCCTATTATGCCCATCTTTGTTGGGACGCTTTCTGGTGGTGTTAGATCTGTTATGAGTGCGATGGCCGCGGGATTGATGAATCCCCACCCTATGCCCATTATGATGTGTGCTCCGGCGTAGGTACTAACCGATGTGGATGTTGCTGACATAGCCAGCCCAAGTGAGGACAGCGCCACCCCACAAAACACAACGGGCGTTCTTCCTACGACATCTGAGATAGCGCCCGAGATCAGCTGCAATATGGCAAAGGGCACCATGAATGCTGTGATGGCGACCATTACCTCACTCGGGTCCACAGCGAACTCATGCGAGAGAGAACCAAAAAGAACCAGCATACCATTCATGATGAATGGCCCAACTAATAGAAGGACATAGGCAGCACCTTCGGCCAATCCTGATCTTGGTTTCTTTTCGCAGCTTACTTGCTCTACATCAGACATACCTGCCATTCACCTCTCTCATTGATTCTGCTCTCAAGTCGCTAAGTCGACAAGTTCGACGATGTCTAGGACCTTGGCCACTTGGCCTTGGTTTGCATCGCTAAGATTCCTTTTGCAGAATGGGCATGCAGAGACAAGTATGTCCGCATTCACGGCCCGAGCGTGCCCAAGGCGAATCGCCGCCGTGGCTTGCGCAAGTTCGGGAAACGATGACTTAACCCCGCCGCCCGCACCGCAGCACCAAGCGTTCTTTTCGTTCGGATGCATTTCAACAAATTCGACGGGCAGTACCCCAAGCATTTGTCTGGGCTCTTCGTAGACACCCATGTGTCTACCCAAATGGCAAGGGTCGTGGTATGTCACGCGACCAATAGATCCTTGTTGAGTGACTTTCAGCTTCTTTTCGGTAAGCAGTTCATTTACGAGTTGAACAGAGTGGAGCAGGTCGATATCTAGATCGAAGCCAAGTTTCTTGTAGTCTTTCGAAAGCGTTCGATAGCAGCCTGCGCACGATGTGATGACTCTCTCTGCACCCGCTTTTTCAAAGGCCTCTAGATTGTGTTCTGCGGCTTGCCGTGCAAAAGCCCTTTGTCCGGTCCTGAGAAGCGGAGACCCGCAGCAGTATTCATCCACGACCGTGAAGTTGATGCCTGCTTTCTTGAGAACGGAAAGCGTCGCATCACGGACGCTCGTTTCCTTGTAGTTTGAAGTGCAGCCCAGAAAGAGCACTGTATCTGCCTTGTCGGGAAGATTGAGCTGCTGCACGATCTCACGATTGTGGTGGGTGGCTTCATACGGATTGTGCTTTCGTGAGATGCTCTCAGCAATAGCACGGTGTGGAGGCAATGGTCCTAGCTTATCAACCACCAGACTTCGCAGTTCTTCAATCATCTCAACGATGTGTTCTCGATGTGGGGCCATGCATTGAATCTGACAGGCTCCGCACTCCGTGCAGGCAAAAGTGGGCTTGAGCAACGATTCCTGCCAGTCTATCTCACCAGTGGTCAATGCTCTGGCAATCGATATCCTTCCGGATGCAAAGTAGCTCTCAAACCTGTACTGTTCTCCTGATGGACAAGACGGACCGTAGTCCCGAAAGATGTACTTACAGGTGCCGCACCGGTTACATCGGTGCAACCAATCCGCTATCACTGATTCGTATGGACTCACAGTCCCCACCTCCCAGGGTTCATTATCCCATTGGGGTCGAGGGTCTTGCGGATTCTCTTGAGCAGTTCCACGAATCCGGGATCTGCATTCTGCTGTAGCTTCTTCGCGGCCCACACGGGTGTCTTGTATGGAAGTGCCTTGAGGCTGAGAGCAAAATCGAGGAGCTCTTCGTTGCAGTGCCTCACTTTCTCAACTGTTGCATCGTCTTTTGGGAATCTGATGATGAACTTGAATTCGCCAAAATGCATGCTGTTCATGGGCTTCAAGTAGGCCATCAGCTCAAACCCGTACTTCTCAACAATCTTTCTTCCTCCGGACAATGCTTCTCCCCAGTGTTTGGGATGGATGTATGTGCCAACCCAAGTCAATCCATCGTATTCTGTGAGCACTTTGAACGCATCAGATGGAAAGTCCACCCATGACTTGGCTTGGTCACCCAGCATTCTGGAGATAGCGTCCCAATCAACTAGAAGCTGGCGGCTTTCGTTCTTTCTTGCATCTTCCACGAATGTTTCAATCAGCTCGTATTTCGCGTCTGCTTCCTTCTCGATATTGCCAGAAAGAGTGAGCAGAGTCCCATAGTCGGGCTCTCCTCCATATACCTGCACGGGGGGTGAGACGCCGAGCAGCATTTTGACAATCGAAAGGGACATGCAGTCGGCGTCGTCGATAAGCTGCGCTCTAGCTATCCGCTTCAACAGCTCTGTAGTGGGCACCTCTCCAAATGTGAAGAGGGCCGCGTGTCTTGTGAATTGCTTCTTCGGCCAAAGCTGAACTGCAATCTTTGTGACGAAGCCGCTCATCCCTTGCCACCCACTGAAGAGACCTACAAGATCTGGAAGAGGATACCTCCCGAACCAATTGCCATCGCCCATGATTGCTGACCCTGCTCGCACAATCTCGCCCGTAGGAAGAATCGCCTCGAGACCGTTGATGAAGTCCCCCATTGCTCCGCGCATTGTCGAAAGGTCGCAGAGTCCTTGGAGCAGGGCGTTCGCCAGCACGGATGTGTAGGGTGGGGCCAAGGGATAGGTGTACGTCAGAGACGGGTTGTGCTCGTCAAGATATTTCCGGAGATGGCCGAAGGTCACGCCGGGTTCAACGACGGCATACATGGCTTCGTCATCAACTTCGACAATCTTGTTCATGCGCTTGAGGTCCACGGTGACTGCATCATCTACTTGAGGGATTGTGAGGCCGCCGATATTCTGCCCTGTCACAAATGGGACAAGTGGGACCCTGTCCTTGTTCGCAATCCGTACGATCTGCTGCAACTGTTGGACCGATTCGGGCATGACGACCATTGCAGGCCGCTTGGGCGGGTTTTCAGTCATGTCGAACGAATAGACGTACTTCTCGGCAAGACCATCGGATACGTACTGTTCACCTACTATCGAGATTAGTTTCTGCTTCAGGCTCACCGTAGTCACCTCTTGAGAGAAGATGAAATCAACCTGTAGAATCTCAGAGTGGCACGTGGGTGTCTCAGAATCCCTTTGACCTTCAGACCTCCGTTCAAGAGGGCTCTGATTGGCGAGGTTTTCCCTTTCACGAGTTCGATAATTGTGCTCAGCTTGGCATTCACTCGGAGCGTCGGATGTGGGATGTCCCCGTGCTCCACTCTCATTCCTTTGTCAAACCGAATGGTCACTGGGTAATAGTCGGTTTCAAGGACAACGACCATCTTCCATTTGGCGACGATGTCTTTGAAATCAGGTCGTGCAAGCGGCTTTGATGTAAGTATCGCGAGAATGTTACCGATGAAGTCCTTTGGCTGCTCTAGCATGAATTCACTCTCGGTTTCGCTTCTGGTGCTCTCCGATTCTGCGTCTCCGTCGCGTATCCCTCTATTGAAGTTGCGGGATGGCTGGTATACTGGTGCAGGCCAGTCCTTGGGCCGGAGTAATCCTCACGTAGAGAAGCGAGACATTCTAGAGCAGGTCTCCCAGCACGGCTTGGACCTTCTCCAGCTCTTCGTAGCTTGAGGGGTCAATGAACAAACATGCCCTGACAACTCTCTCGTCTCCGGGCATTAGCCAACACCTTGAGTCCATGCCACCACACATTGAGAGCTCACTTGTACACACAGCAAGCGAGCTAGGTTCCGCACCCGCCCAGAGAACTCCAAGTCGTTCTGGACTATCAGGGCTGTCACCCCTTGTGAACATCATTGAATTCGTGTCTGGTGTGACCGCCGCTGGTACGAGCAAGTCCCTGAGGTCCAGGGTATTTCCTCCCCACCGTGTATGCAGGGTTGTGCCTTCATAGACACCATTCCATCCTGGATCCACGAAGAGACTAGGCATGAAAGAGATTGGCGCATTGGTCGGATTCCTGATGAGCCAGTTGACCAGAAGGATTGGGCTGCCTGGGGCCGTCAGATACTGGAGCCTAAACTGCACTCCTCGGCACACCAATTGGAGGTGTCCGGTCCACGATACCTCTACGCCCGTCCATAACCCACCTTCTTGACACGGTTTCGCATCCATCTTTTCCTTGTTAGTTTGGGCCTTGAAGAGGTCGTCGCTCGTTAGCTCATCCCACACTATGGGCTGAATCCCACCGTAGTAGTTGTCGATGAATTGCTTGGGTGCTGGCGTGGGGAACGCAGAACACAGTAGTTCAGTAGAACGAGTGTTCTTGAGAGAGAACAAACAGCCGCCGTAATCCGGTGATACAGCAAAACTGAACACACCGTTATTCACTCTGAGAACTCTAAGTCCCTTCTCAGTCCCTTCCGAGATCTTCACGTCTGATCCTGTTGTGCCGAGCTGGAGTAGCGTGAATTGCCTGGAGAATTCCATGGGTGTCCGCACACGGATGAGTCCATGACCGACTGAGAACCCGACGTTCGCTGAATCGGATGGGGTCAATCTCAACTTATATGAATGATTACCTTCTATGACCACTTCCTCCAGGGGAGTACTGTCGTGCTCCAGTTCTGGCGGGCCTGATTGCTTGACCTCACCGTGCCACCCTTCAGGGGCATCCACTTCTATCCTGCCTACGAGCGGTGCATTTACCATGTTTTGAATATCGAATTCCATCAGTGCAGGCTGACGGTAAGGTATGATCAGCGGTTTGTTCTTGATTGCTATCATTGGTATGGTTGGCTGATGTGCGAGGATTTGCTGTGCGTTTTCATACTCACCCCTTATGTCTGCTCGCCATGTCCTCTGTATCGAGCGCCAATCAGAAGAAGCGGCGATACACCATACCTCAGACACGCATCGTGTCTCTTTTCCTTCGAGCCTGAAGGGCCTGTACATGATGCGTTGTATCTGTCCTCCTGCGAGTTGGATCGAGTCCACACCATCTGGCTTCCAGACTTGACCTGATGCGCCGAGGGGACTGACCGTGGCGATCCACTGCTCTGAAAAAGCACTGGGCTCTGATGGGACGGATGGATATCCCATGAACAAATTGCCCGTTGGTGACTCTACAATCCCTGTGGCTAGCGGGATGAACGTGTGGTCAAAGCTGATTGATATGCCTCCTCCCCTGCCGTTGAGTCTAAGCTGGAACTCATGGCTCTCTTCACTTGTGTTCGTTACCCATACCTCATGCTTGAGCTGCGACGAAGAGTTGAGTGCAATCCAGCGATCCTCTATTACGAGTGGTCTCTCGGGATGGCGCGCATGGGCAGAGACGATGACTCCGGATTCGGTACTGCGGATGTTGACTTCTCTTTCAGAAAAGCGGAACGGGCTTAGTCCGAAAGGCGGACCTATCTCAGTTGATAGGCTAACCGGATTCATGGCACCAGCGTAGCTACTGTATAGCGAGAGGATTCCCCCTTCCCGTAGAAGCCGCGCAGTGTATTGCGGACCAACAATCAGCACCTGTCGTTGACGGTCGTCCTCGCCTGTGGAAATCCTTCCGTCCTGCAGACAGAATAGCGGTATGCGATATCTGCCCGTTTTGAGTTCTGTCTTTTGCCTGCTTTCGTCTTCATACGAAAGAACCATGTAAGCCCAAAGGTCGTGCGTACCGGGGCTTAGTTCTGCGCCCGTGCGTACCGTGACAGTAGCTCCTCCCAGACCATCTGGAGCAAGCTCAAGATCGCTTTCCGGAGGCGCAATTGTAATATGAGGACCGGGCTTCTCGAACATGAGCTTGCCAGTTAGGTTCCTCGAGGAGTTGTTGATCACAGTGATAGGTAAGGTAGTCTTCCCGGATTGTAGTACACGACATTCTCTCCATCTCGTCTGAATCTCGGCGACCGGCTTCACTCTCAGCCCCGTACGCAGCGTCGACTCCTGTCCGTTAATCTTCAACTTCGTAACAATCGAAGGCGCCTTGATGTACTGGCGGAATGCAGGAGCATCCGGTGAAAGGTTGAAGGGAACGGACCATGTGAATGTTTTCTTGGCCTTTACTCGGGCGGTAGTCTGAGGGTTTGAGTCAAAATGCAGACTCTTGAAGCCGTCCAAAGCAACGCTGAGGTCTATGTCCTTAGTTGTCCCGTTCTCGAACTTGAGTTCGTAGACCGAGGGGATTCCACAAAGGGTGAGATGTTGGCTCACGAGTGCCTTCACCACAAGGCGGCCTTCGGCCGTCACTCGCTCTATGCCAGTGATAGCTCTAGCCAAACGATCTACAGTGACGTGCAGACTATTCTTGCCGTTTTCGAAGCCATACGGGTAGATTGCCATTCCATGTTCTGTGTAGTCGTCTGGAGCTTGATTCAGCTCTCTTCGCTGCATGCCGTACCATGCACTTCGGTCGGGGTTCGTGGTAAAGAAGGGAGTGCACAAGGGGTGTCGGAGAATCTCGGGAATATAGCTCTGCATTTCCACTCCCTGACCCTCCGGGTTCCACATGAGACCCATCTTCTTGTAGAGCGGTACTGCTCTAAGGTTTCCTGCCCAGGTGTTCAGGTCGACTCTGGTATACCCTTTCTGTATGGCGATTTCAAAGCATTTCAGTAGAAGGTGCTTTCCCACTTTCTTGTTCAACGCTTCAGGGCTCACGCCCAGGGTTCCGACATAGGCAGCTTCGGTATCCCTCCAGTGTGAAAGAAGGGTCACTGACCCGACGGGGCGGTGGGTTGTCTTGTCAATTGCTATGAGAATCGCAAGAGCTCGCATTGACTCGTATTGCTTGACGACTCTTTGAGCTGTGAACGGCACTCCCTGAGTGAAGCCTCCCAGCCACAGCGGATCCCAGCTGTTATACATTTCCGCTAGCGATTCTGCGTCTTCAGGCCTGTATTCTCGAATCTCTGTTGTTAGTTCCTCGGGCATTTATGAACCCACCTCTGTAGGATTATGATTTCCTGCCAATTGCACTCCCTCATATATGCGATTGGTAAGTTGCAATCTGCAATCGCAAGAATGCTGACCATGACATCTGGGCAAAGGTTTTTTCCTTCTCCGACACCATTTCCGGCAAATGACGGGCGAACCATTGACTGCACTGGTCTTAAGACGGTTCGCAAAGGAAGTCAGTGTCGTTGCTGTCATTGCAGCCGGATTCTATCTTGCTACTGTGTCTGCTTGGGATAGCTACCAAACGAACGTTGATTATCATGCCGTAGTGTCATTTCTCGCGATTTCGTGTGCGTCCGCCTCACTCTTCCAATCAAGGGAAAACCGCTCGCCTCTGACTGTTCTGTTGCTTTCGGCCTTTCTCTTCTCGGCCATTGTACACATGATTGGTTCCGCCGAGCATCTAGTTGGCGGCCCTTCTCTTATTCCGACTGAGACCCCTATAGACACTTGCCTCGAGTTGGTTGAGCTGGGCCTTTTTGGAATCACAATCCTTGCTGCTGTGGGTCTTGAACGCAGAGTCTCGGGAGCCTCCAGACATGCCCTCTACTCTCTTGCATTCTCGGTCACGTTTCTATCCTCTCTAGTGTTTACTGTGATCTGCTGGTTTGTTTGGTCTGGAGTTTGGCAAGTTCTCGTTGTGAGTTACTTGGCCGCACCGGTGGCTGTTATTACAATGACGCTATCTGGAGTGGTGCTCTTCAGGCGTGTCCCTTACCCGCATGTCACTGACAGATATCGCTTGTTTTTTGGTCCGGCTCTTTTTGCGCTTTCTGTGGTCCCGTTGATATTCTCGCTGGGGGAAGTAAGGGATCTGTGGGTCCTCTCAGCATTCCTGCAGATGGGCGCATTCTTTATCCTATACTTGGCAATGGTGATGCCAGTTCTAAGGGGAATGAATCTTACACGGAGACGAGCCTATTCTATTGCCTACTCGATTTCACTTCTCGTAGTCGTGCCCTTCTTGGTAACGATATTAGTGATGGCACTTGCGCCAGGATGGACGTTGTTCGATTTTGGAGCATACGCGACATCGCAGATCGGAATTGCAGTAGTCTTTTGCGTGATGGCCCAACTCCTGTTGTTGTACTCAAGGAGGAGGCCGGATTGGGGCCATAATCCAATCATACTGCTTTTCCTTACCCAGGCGTTTGTTGAGTTAGTAGGGCTTCTGCTTACCGCAATCACGCCCATAGGAGCTACGTGGTCCTATGTGCCATACATTATAGGCAGTGGAACCGTAACAATCGGTCTCTTCTTAGCCATAAGGTGGACCACCAAGCCACCTGCACGAGAGAACCCAAGCGGTTCTTGGGTTCTTGCCTGTCTTGTACTAGTCATGCTCCTTTGCGCTATTGGAGCCGGAGTGGCATGGCTCGTTTTGATACCATATCCTTGGCTATCAGGTAGTCCCGTGGGGTCTGTGATTCTGCTGACCACGAACCTGGTCAACGTCTTCGGATTCCTCTATCTCATCTTGATGCTACTAAAAACCTCAAAGACATTGTTTCCCGTGGAAACGAGAGCAGTCGGCTTCCTATCACTATGGATTGGGCCGAACATTCTCAGGGCAACATTCCAGGCTTGGTCCGGGGGGTGGTGGGTTTCGGAGTTCATTCTGCTTCTGGGGATGCTAGCTGGTCCAGCCCTTCTCGGAGCGATGTACATGGAATCGTTTGCTCAGGCGGAAGAATCTCGAAAGAAGGCCACACTCTATGGGGACATACTGGTGCACGATATTGGCAACTATCACCAAGCCATACTTAATGCTCTGGAGCTGCTTGAAACCCCAGGTCTTCCTTCGGACATCAGCGAACGGGCAAGGTCAGAAGCTCTTCTTGCCCTAGCTCAGGCCTCGCAGCTTGCTGGCAACGTGAGACAACTTGCAAGAGCCGATGTGTCTCGAAGAATGGAGCTGGCTCCTGTCGATCTAGTCAGTTGCATCACAGACGCCATGAATCAGGCGGCGGCAAATGCTCCAGAACTGGAATCTCACCTTCTCTTCAATCACAATGAACGGTTCTTCGTTGATGCGAACAGCCTTCTCACGGATTTGTTTGTCAATCTTTTCCGCAATGCAGCCCAGCATTCTCCCGCCCGAAAGCGAATCGATGTCGAAATTACGCCTACGGCTTTGCGGAGCAAGGATGCATGGTCAGTTCGCATATGTGACTATGGCAGTGGTATAGATCCAGAAACAAAAAAGAGGCTATTCAGTCGGTTCATGGAAGGTGCATCCGGCACCGGTCTTGGCTTGTCAGTAGTGCGGACGCTGACAGAGTTGTTTGAAGGGCAAATCGTTGTAGAGGACAGGGTGCTTGGTTCATATCGAGAAGGATCCGTTTTCACCATTACGTTGCCCGCCTCTGTTTCCGCGGCACTTCTCGGGATCAGCATGAGAGGTGGCCTCGAAAGAGCCATGCATGCGGCAATAACGGGACTGTACCCGATCATAATTGTGGGGCAAACAAACCAGGTCCCGTTTGCGATTAGTTTCCTCAAAGAGATTGCGTCTCACTTGAAGGAAGTTCAAGCAGGTTACGAGAGCCCACTTTCGACTCAATCTCTAGGCAAGTTTGAGATTACTGGTACGACGCAATTGGTGGACAGCAACCTTCCCTCTGCCTTCTTAGTCATTGACTTGACGAGACAGCACAGTGAGGGTGGCGCAGCATGCAGGTATTTCTCTCGGATTCTCGAGAAGACACGAGTAGCATCTTATCGCTCTCTGCTGTCGATGATTGACAGAGAGATTCCTAAGATAGTGAATGCTGCAACGGAGCTTGCACGAATTCTCTCTCTTGACCGGGAGAGCCGCGATCCACATCTGGCCGTCTGGAAGGGCAAGTTTAACGATGACGAGAAGGATCTGGTCTATGATATCGTCTTAGGGCGAACACACTTAGGCCACGTTCTCAGAGAAGCCGTCAGACGCAATCCATCCTCGGTCGTAGCAGGCGCTGATGAACGGTTGATTCTTGTGGAAGGCAGAGTGCTGCCCCCTTCTGAGCTGGGACCAAATGAAGCAAGGGACATCGAGAAGAACCTGACTGCCGTTCTTGGTATCATCGGGTCTGAAGTGCCTTCCTAGTCGAGTACTCTCTGCCACCGGTCGAAAGAATGTGCACCGGACTCGGTTTCTTTTTCCACAATCAGACAAAGAAAACGAGTGCACGTTTGGACTTCTTTGCAGCAAAGGCTGCTGTGACTCCGTGTCACTGGAAGCCACCGCAACCATTATTGGCATCGAGTGACATGAGCAATCCGCAACGTCCGCTCTTCTTTTCAAAAGATAGGACGGTCGTGGGGAAGTGATTCCACGTGACTTGGCCATCTCGGTGTTTGTCTGGTATCGGCTCCGCCATCGGCAATGAGCAGTCTCCGAGCCGGGGGTACTGCCAAGGTAGGTTCACTTCGCTGCCATCAAGGGACAGCAACAGTTATTGACCCCAAGAACTGTCTCAGTTCAGAGATGCCTGCGAAGAAGTACTACACAGCGTGCTCACTGAACTGCCCAGACATATGCGCGTTCGTGGTTCAAGTAGAGGGCGGTCGCATTGTCAGACTTGAGGGTGACAGGAACCATCCATACACATTGGGCAGATGCTGTCCAAAGGGTTATGCCCATGTGCTCAGAATGTATTCGCCCGACAGGATATTGTACCCTCAGCGGCGTCAGGCTGACGGTACCTTCAAGAGAATCGCTTGGAATGATGCGCTCGACGAGATTGCTGTCGATATTGACGATGCTCGCAGGAAGTTCGGTGCGCAGTCTGTGGGCATATACTGCGGCTCGGGAAATGATGGGCTAGCCCCTAAGTATGCCAGCAGATTTGCGAACACGCTTGGCTGCAGAATGATTCCGGGGATTGTCGAAATCTGTTTCGAAGGTGCGTACGAGGGTGCTCGGTTCAATGTCGGCCCTTTTCCTCCTCACGAGCTAAGCGACTGGGCGAACTCGCGATGTATTGTGGTATGGGGTACGAACAAGTTCGAATCCAGCATTCACTCGAAGAGAGTCATCAAAGAAGCGACCGATCACGGCGCGAGACTGATTGTCATAGACCCTCGCAAGACTCCACTCGCAAAGATAGCTGACATCTACACAACCATTAGACCAGGGACTGACGGAGCACTTGCTCTTGGAATTGCGAATGAGATAATCAAGAGAGACCTGTATGATCACGAGTTTGTCGATAGATACGTTGTCGGCTTCGAGGAGTACAAGCGCAGAGTGGCTGAATACGACAAGAGGACCGTGAGCGAGATAACTTGGGTGGATGCCAACACAATTGAAGCCATAGCTCACACATTTGCCGTTCACGGACCCGGTCTCTTAATGACAGCTCCTGCTGGGATGAATCACTATACGAATGGAACTTGGGCCGCGAGGGCAGTGCATAGTCTTCTTGCAATATGCGGCTACTTGGGTGTTTCAGGAGGCGGTTTTCAGTATCTCTCATCCGATCGCGGTCCCTTCCAAAGCTCTTCGATTACGCTTGCTGACATGCTTCCAAGTTCAGTCAGACCTGTTGTCGAGTCGGGAACGCATATTCCGGAATACGTGCTGAGTCATGAGGAATCACCTCTCAAGGTGTTCATCATTCAGGCGGCAAGTCCTATTACTCAGTGGCCGAATACGAAGAAGACTAGGGCGGCACTTGAGCGAATTCCTCTCAAGGTCTGTATCGATATCGAGATGACCGACACAGCCCGGTTGTGTGACATCGTCCTCCCCGCGACAACATTGTTCGAACATCATAACTTAATGCACAGCGAACTTCACAGGATTGTCCAATATGCACCGAAGATTGTGGAGCCACCGGGCGAGGCAAGGCATGAGCTGGAAATCTGGAAAGGAATCGCAGAGAAGCTCGGGCTTGGCAAGTTCTTCCGACTAACAGAGCTTGATGCGATAAAGCTTGCACTGGGAGGTCATGATTGTGAAGGGATTACGCTCGATGAACTTAAGCGGCATCCGGGCGGCATGAGAACTAGGAGTCCGGCTATCCCATTCGCAGATCGCCACTTTCTCACGCCATCAGGCAAAGTCGAGCTGTATTCCAAAACGTTGGCGAATTTGGGCTATGACCCTTTGCCGTACCACCAGGAGCCAGCTGAAAGCCCTGTATCCACGCCTGAGATTTTCAGAAACTACCCACTAATCATGATTTCTGGTAGGCTACGGAACCGATTGCACTCACAGTACACTACCGTGGAAGTCGGAGCTGAGGCCAAGGCCTATTCTGAATGTACAACTTGTCAGAAGTGTGTCAAAGACTGCAAGGACGAGGCAATATCCCTACAGTCACCCAGCATCGAGATGATTCGCCGGGTTTCTAGCGAGAATCCAGAGACGCGTGCCAAGATGCGTGAAAAGCTAAGTGAGAGTGTGAAAGGACTTGCCATCACTGGCTCAGAAATAGTGATAGCTATTCCCAACAGCATCACTGGACTCCAAGTCCCCATATGGGACCCGGTCAAGTGCATAGGGTGCAGAGAGTGTAATCTGGACATCTGTCCTTTCAAGGTCGTGACGGAACCAATTAGAATGCCCTCGATGCTCCAGACCCCTACGCATCGAACGTTCCTGAGGATGAACCCGGTTGCTGCAGAGCGGCTCGGCCTCTCTGATGGAGACTCAGTCCGCGTGGAATCCATCAGAGGGGCAATCGAGGGTATCCAGCTTGAATTGACAGAAGACATCGATTCCAGGGTCGTGTGGGCATCCGACGGTTGGTGGGAGAGAGACGGCAACATTAACCTCCTGACCGATGACAAACACACGGCGTTCGGACACACGCCGGGCTTCAACTCGGTTCTTGTGCGAGTCTCTAGGGTCGAGCACGGTGCACGTCAGCTCTAGGCGCGCTCGACCTTGGCGCATTGGCAAATCCTATGACCAGAATGGAACTATGATGAACATGTAGACAGTTGCAGTTGCAAGGTGTATCAGACCCACCGTCATAGCCAGCTTTATGAATTCGGCCCATGAAATATGACTCTCATTCTCCTCGGCCAATGAGACAACGTACATGTTGGGTGCATCACCAAAGGGTATTGTATAACCTCCCATGTTCACACCGGCCACGAGTGATGTTGCGACAATGGGGCTTCCTCCAGGGAATTCCGCGGCCACCGGGGCCATCAATGCACCAACTGCAGTCGTATCTAGGATCCCTATTGCAAAGCCTGGTACCCATATGAAGACGAAAGCAGCAATGTACATGTTGCCACCGACAAGAGCAACCAATCCACCCACTAGGTCGGTGACAACGTTCGTGACCGACAGAGACGCGACGAGACCCAGAAGCCCAACCACAAAGAAAACAGTTTCCCAAGATAACTGCTGAAGGAGGTCCTTCGCTCTGTCGAATGATATCACCAGCAGTGCGGAGGCAACAAGAACCGCGACCATGGCCGATTCATTCGGGACAAGGATAAGCCCTGCCATGAGAACGCCCAAGGTGAGTATCGAGAGGTAGAAGTCAAAGCGCGACTTGATCATTACTCTTGGGTCAACTTGGAAGAGTTCGCTTGTCTCGTCGAACTTGCCCGGCACCAAGACATCCTTGTAGTAGTTTAGCAGAAACACAATTGTCACAAGCAATAGAATCACTGATAGAGGCATGAGGATGACGAACATTGACCCAACATCGAGATTGGCGAGGCGAACAATCAGTAAGTTCGGGATGCTACCAATAGGTGTCGGGAGGGAGCCTAGGTCTGCCACTATGATTTCTCCGATTAAGAATGGCCTGAAATCGATTCCGAGACCACGACAAATCTCAACCGTGAACGTGGCCATTATGATGATTGTCGGGAGAGGAGGAATGAAAGGTGACATGACAAAAACAATGGTCATGAACACGAGGAAGACTTTGCGAGGGTCGCCTCTCGTACGTTTCGCCAGAATAAGGGCCGTATACTGAAACATGCCGGAGGAACCCACGACCGATATTATGATCATCATTGCCATGACAAACAGTATCGTATCCCAGTTCATGGCATTCAGCATCTCAACGAATCCATACCCACCCACTGCATACAACACAGCCGCTGCGAGACCCATCGAGAAGAGCACTACTGCCGTGTCGTCGAATTTCTCGATTAACAGCACTACGAGTGTGACAATGAATATAATCAGACAAATAATACCTGCAATCTCCAAGCAGAACGCGCTCCTTCGTGCGAGCCCGATGTGTCATCTTGGCGGCAAAGGTCCGCCTAGCGCACCTGAGCAACTGGATAATAAGGTATTCTGTGTTGTCAGGCGATTCACCAGTTCTCAGACAGGCATTCAATGTAGCATCTGTGTTCGTCATTCATCTTGGAGTTCACTCGCTTGAGCAGGAATTCCAATGTGCCAGCATGATGAACATGTATCACCAATTGATTATCAAACCAGCGCGGCTACCGCAAAAAGATAGGCTGTCGATATTGCCAGATGGACCAACCCGAGCGGCGTGACGGCTTTCGTGAAATCCATCCATGAAATCGGCCCACGGTTCTTCTCGGCTAAGTCCCGAAGATACATGTTAGGGGCATCTCCAAACGGGATGACATACACTGAGAAGTTCAATCCGGCAACCATTGAGATGGGCACTATTCTGTTCAACGATGCGAACTCCACACTCATGGGCGCAAGAAAGGCTGCTATAGGGATAGTGTCAAACGCAGACATTACAAATCCGGGCAGCCATATCATCACCAAGATGGCGATGAATACGTTGTTGCCCACGACGGCAGTCATTGCTGCCACGAGATCTGTGGAGACGCCTGTCACTTGCAGTGCTGCGACAATTCCGAATAGGCCCACAATGAAAAAGACCGTGTTCCAAGACAGCTGGTTCAACAGAACCTTAGCTCTCTGGAACGAAATCACCAGCAGTCCTCCGGCAACAACGAGAGCCACGGTCACAGACTCTGTAGGGACGAGTACCAGTCCTGTTATCAGTACTGCAAGCGCAATAGCTGAGACAAAAAAGTCGAGTCTCGAGCGTATCATGAGTCTTGGCTCTATATCAAAGAGATGGCTGGCTGCAGCGCCTGGAAGCTGTGCGAAGACCTGTCGGTAGTACCTGAGGAAGTACCAAATTGTCACTCCCAGAAGAAGTAATGACAATGGGAACAGAGTGACGAACATGAGGCCGATGTTCATTTCGGTGAGGGACACGACAATCATGTTTGGAATTGATCCTATCGGACTTGGTATGGAGGCAGAGTTAGCTACAACAGCCTCTGAGAGCAAGTATGGTCTGAAATCGATTCCAAGGGAGTTGCATACTTCCGCGGTGAAGGCACCTATTATCAAAATGGTCGGCAGGGGTTGCAGCACGAGCGATACTACAAATACAAACCCCATGAGAACCATGAATAATCTCCTTGGCTCCCCTCGGGTCCAGCGAGCAAGAACGAGGGCCATATACTGAAACATGCCCGAAGAACCTAGGACGGATATGATGATCATCATCGCCGCTATGAAAAGAACGGTGTCCCAGTAGATACTACCTAGCATGGCTGTGAAAGCTATGTTGTTGAAGGTATAAAGCACCAGAGCACATAGTCCCAACGAGAAAAGTGCAACAGCTGTTTCATCAAGTCTGCCAAGCAGTATGACCAGTAAAGTCCCGACGAATATAATCAGGCAGATTATCCCGGCTATGTCCATGTCAATCACGTTTCAACTCGTGGTACTACGGAGAGCTGTTTGTGGCTGGAGCCGTCAGGAAGTAATCGCAATAAATAAGTGTCGCGTCTAGCCTCTGCTGAAAAGACCGGTCGCTGATCGTATGGACTCGAGAATCGAACATCATGCCCGAATTCTTGTAGAATGGAGCACTGAAGTGAAGAAGGGTGATATGGTCATCATCAGTGCCTCCCCTGAAGCTCACGAATTGGCTGTCGCAGTTACAAAGGAAGTGGCAAGAGCTGGTGGGAGTCCGTTTACAGTCATGGCGAGTGAGGAGATTACCCGTGCTTTCTATGACGGGGCGGCCGAAGACACGATAGCTTTGTACCCGAAGCATCAGGAATCGCTTATCCAAGCATGCGATGTATTTATCGCACTTAGCGCCCCAGTGAACACACGGGCACTCGCGAATATTGACTCGAAGAGAATCATCGCTCTCAGCAGAACAGTCCAGAAGATCACGGACCTGAGGCTATCGAAACGCTGGTGCCTGACTGTGCACCCTTGCAGGACACTAGCTCAGCAGGCTAACATGAGCTTGGAAGAGTATCAGAATTTCGTGTATGGCGCGACCCTGATTGATTGGAAGGCAGAAAGCAAGAATCTATACCTCATGAAGGAGCATTTCGAACAGCACAAGGATGTCAGATTCGTTGGCCCGGATACGGACCTCCATGCATCAACTGAAGGACGAATTTGGGTCGCCTCAGATGGCAAACACAACATGCCGAGCGGGGAGGTATTCACTGCACCAGTCGAGACCACTGTCGAAGGGAAGATATTGTTCGATGTGCCTTTCCTACAGCAGGGTCGAGTCATCGAAGGAGTGAAGCTCAGATTCGAGAAGGGAGAAGCAGTTGATTTCTCGGCCGAGAAGGGGCAGGAGACTCTGAAGTCTATACTGGATACGGATGCAGGTTCCAGACGACTCGGCGAGATTGCAATAGGTACGAATCGTGGCATCAAGCAGTACACTCTCAACATGCTGTTCGACGAGAAAATGGGCAACACAGTTCACTGCGCCTTGGGTAACAGCTACAAAGAAAACAACGGCACCAATCGGAGCGCGGTTCACGTAGACATGATCAAGACCATGGTCAATGGTGAGGTCATAGCAGGTGATGAGGTAATCTACTCTAAGGGCAAGTACTTCTTCGAGACTCAGGCGCCTGGAAGGCCTTCGATTGGCAAGAAAACACAGAGAAAGTAAGTCTGCCAATCATCTGCGGCATCAGCAAAGGAACTCCAAAAGGGGCGTGCTTTCGGTATCGCTGCTTCTTCTGTAATGCATTTAGGGCAGTGACAAACGTGAGATGCTAGGGTAATAACGTGTCAGCCCAGAAGGATCGTCTGGTTCACTTGATTAAGGATGCAAATCTCAGCTCAATCGAAGTCATGAGTGAAGAGCTTGGTGTGAACCAAGAAGAAGTCAGAATGATGTTGCATGAGCTCCTCGAACAAGGAGTGCTGAGGGGTCGAATAACTGAAGATGGAATAAGGTTCTTCCAAGATGGCCTGAGAGTCTCGGAACAGCCTTCCGTGTCAGTGAAGGAGAAGGAACCACGGTTACTTAAATACAGTACGAAGCCGGGCCGCTACGTGGCAGAGGCAGGTCTCGCAGTTGTCGTGATTTCATATCTGAGTATAGTCATATTCCATGGGAATATAGACGTGGAGAACATCGCCGTCGGCATGATACTTGTGGGCCTTCTCTTATTGGCAGCTGGCTGCTATTACGTTGGTCGTCGCAAGACTGTCTGATGTGAAATCGTAAGCACTCACAGCTCGCCTTAAGTACGGGTCGACCGAACCAGACTCTGGACGCGACAAAGAATGGACATCCTCCTTCAAGCTCTCTTGCTTATCGTGTTTGCAGTTGGAGTGGGAACACTGGCCTCGATGCTCGGTATAGGCGGCGGAATAATCCTGATGCCTCTCTTGGTTATCGTATTTGGTTTTTCTGCTAGACTGGCACCTGCCACGACGCTCGTCGCCGCTCTCTTTGCCGCGATAGCTGGTTCCTATGCGTACCTACGGCAGAAGCCGAGTCCCGTAATCGTAAAGGCCGGGCTCTTCTTGGCAGCGACCAGTGTTCCAGGTTCGCTCGTTGGCGTATGGCTACGACTGATAATTCCGACTGACTTCATTCTAAGGTTAGTCTTTGCTGTAGTTCTTCTCCCGATCGCAATCAGGATGCTCTTTGCCAAGAGGAAGGGCAAAGGAGACTTGGCCTCAGAGGTCGGTTCGTTCGGATTCTCTCAGGTTTCCCATCGAAGACTCCTCTCTTCTCTTGCAGGCTCATTCAGTGCAGGCACTCTGTCGGGTTTGTTAGGGATAGGAGGGGGCATACTGATGGTTCCAGTCTTCAACATGATGATGGGACTCCCGATGCACGCGGCAGTAGCCACCTCAATGCTCACGATGATCTTCACTGCCACATCAGGTACGATGCTCAACTTCCTGACAAGCGAAATCGACTTCTTCTACAGCCTTACTTTGAGCATAGGCATGGTCATTGGAGCCCAGATAGGCCCGAAGCTCATTTGTCACGTGAACGCCATTCGTCTCAAGCAGGCTTTTGGTGTTGTATTGGTCTACCCGCTAGTCAACATGGCACAACTTGGCAAGATGATGTTGGACCCTTCAGGCACAAATCCTATCATGGCTACGATTGGCGACCTCATCATCTGGTTCTTGATAGTAGTACCGGCCATCTTTGTGAAAGTAGTGGAGTCGCGAAGAGCAAGAACCCTTGAGACTCCGTCTGAGAAGTGCGAGGTGCCGACTTCGGAATAGCGCCGCCTTCTGAAATCCTTCTCTAGCCTTCACCAGAACGTTAGCTTGCCCTAGCAGCTTGACCTAAGAGCATGCGGCCTAAGCAATCGGCCAAGCTTCAACGCGTTTCCTTTCGGACTATGGCTGAAACCACAACTGGGAGACAATCGATGATGAAGATAGCCCGTGCAACAAAGAGACAAGCAGATTGGGTAGTCAGACACCGCATAGAGATGTTCAGGTCTATGGGCTGGAGTGAAGATGAGCTTGAGAAGACTGAACCTATTGTCCGAGAGTTCTTTGCTATGGCTCCCAATAATGACATCGACTGCTATCTCGTCACGGAGGAAGGCAAGATCGTGGGCGGTTGTGCCGTATCTATCCTGAGAATGCTTCCTTCATACAAGAACCGAACCGGCTTGCAGGCCTATCTGCACAATATGTATGTTGAGCCCGACTACAGGGGAAAAGGAATCGCTACAGCTCTTCTTGAGTTCATTCTCGACACTTACACGAAGAGAGGAATCCGCAGGTTCACGCTGCATGCTTCTGAAATGGGAAGGCCGCTATACGAGCACATGGGTTTCGAGAAATCAGACAACTACTACTCTAAGTCAATCCAAGATACATGACCAACCAGACTGAGGTTGGGATTTCACTGCAAGTAGGCAGAATGCTCAGTTGACCTTCTCCCAAGCAGTAAAGACCTGACCCCGCCCAGATTCAGTAGTGCCCAGTATCTTCTCAATATCCTCCAGCTGCTGGCAGGTACCTGTGTCCATGATCGTTTCAACCATAGACGCCATTTCGGCACCGACATGAAGCCTCTCCTGAAGTGTTCCTTCTTTCCTCAGTAGTGTTAGCTCATCCACTCCTTGTTCAATCGTTGCGGCAAGTTCTTGGTAACGTCTGCTCTTGTACCAAGGAAGACCGAGAGCGTACATCTGGTAGAAAATCATGTCTAGCACAACTCCCAGAACCTTGTTGTTAGAATCATGCTCACCCGGCATCTTGTGCCTAATTGACCTGTCTCTGAGACCTATCTCTCTGCAAATCTGATGCCCCCGAATCATCACGCTTACTGGTTTCTGGGTGTAGTCCGGGCGTCCGTACTTGTCATTGTTCAGGTAGATCCTTGCAAGGAGGTCATGTTGTTCAGGGAAGTGTCTCTTGACGACGTTGAGAAAGTATTCCTTCTGTCGTCCGGGTTTCAATGTGAGCCCTCCGAATACGATGGACTCTGCCCCGGCTTGCTTTGCTTCTTTTACGAGTCCAGTGATGTTCTCGTAAGTATCGCCGATGCCCGGGATGAGTGGCACTGCCATCACTCCCCCGAATAGTCCTGCCTTTCTGACTTCCTTGAGTGCTTCGAATCTCTCGGATGTAGAGGCAGACTTGGGTTCGAATACTTGCTTTGTGCGTTCCTCATACAACGTGATTGTGAACGTCACGTTCGCAAAGGACTGTTTATGGATCTCCTTCAGAATATCAAGGTCTCGGAGAACCAGGTCCGATTTTGTCAGAACAAAGACAGGCATACCGAAATCTCGTAGAACCTCGAGGTTCTTCCGTGTCACTTCGTACTGCTTCTCAGCTGGTTGGTATCCGTCAGAGACTCCCCCACAGACACCGATGACCTGTTTCCTCGGTCCCTGCCGTGCAAGTTTAGCCGCATCATCTTCGTCGAGAAACGACAATAGAGACTCCGAGCTCAACTCCGATTGAGGGGCAAAGCCATCTTTCTTCAGCTCGCGTTTGAGTACGTCGGGAGCGTTTTCCTTAATGCGGACACAGGTGAAGAAATCATCGACGTGATATCCCTCAGACATACCATCACAGTAGACGCAACCGTGTTCACATCCTCTGTAGGCATTGAGAGAGCGGTTCACATGGAACCAGCTGTCCGCTACAATGAGTTTGGAAAGAAGTGACTTTGCCCTAATACATTGATACTCCATTCTGCGAACAGCCCCGCTTGCAGTTACCCAAGGATTGCTTGATGACTCATATAGTGTTCTTGGCTCTTAAATCGAGCTTTCAGATATGCGAAGGATGCATGAAGAGACCCACAATTAACGCGAACGGATTCTGCATCTAGGTAGCTTTTTCTTCTTGACGTATCTGTCTCAATCTGGGTGCGTTCTTGAAGACCGACCTGAAGAAACAGTTCAAGGATCTGTACTTACCCTCTGCCAAGAAGCCATCCATCGTTGATGTGCCCTCGTTCAACTTTGTCATGATTGATGGCGCTGGAGATCCGAACACGTCTAAGGAATACCAAGCAGCATTGGAGGCTCTGTACGGAGTATCATTCACTGTGAAGTTCATGCTCAAGAAGGAGGTTGGGGCCGATTTCGCAGTGATGCCTTTGGAAGGTCAATGGTGGACACCTGGGCAGGCTACAATCGATTTGAGCAACAAGAGCAAATGGCAATGGACCTCGATGATTCTTCAACCAGAACCTGTGACCAAGATCTGGATAGGGAAGGCTATTGAAGAGCTGCGCAAGAAAAGGAACCCTTCTGCCCTTTCGAAGGTGCGATTCGAGACCTTCCACGAGGGCCTCTCAGTCCAAATCATGTATGTCGGTCCGTACGCTGCGGAGGGTCCGACAATAGAGAACCTTCACACATTCGCGAAGGAGTCCGCCTACAGACTTCGCGGCAAGCACCACGAAATCTACCTTAGTGACCCTCGAAGGACAGCACCGGAGAAACTCAAGACAGTCATTCGACAACCTGTTGAATAGGACGAACATCAATCGTTATATGTCGGACCTTCCTCATGTCTGCTCCAACGATTCTGAGAAGGTGCTACTCAACGTGACGAAGTATAATCTGAGCGGAAAAGCTGCGATCGTGACGGGAGCTTCGCGCGGTCTCGGTGAGCAGTTCGTCAGAGCCCTTGCTGAGTCAGGGGCGAATGTTGTTCTTGCTGCTCGAACCCTCGACAAGATGCAGAGAATAGCTGACGAGGTATCTCGTGCTCATGGTGTTAAGGCAATACCAATTGCCACCGATGTAACCAAAGAATCTGACGTCATCAAGATGGTGGACACTGCTGTCAAGAAACTCGGCACCGTGGATATTCTGGTCAATAACGCGGGAGTATACGTTTTCAAACCCCTGATTGAGCAGACTCTCGCTGATTGGAACCAAGTCATGAATGTCTGTTTGACGTCGGCCTTTCTGGCATCAAGAGAGGCTGCGAAGGTAATGATTCCGAAGAAATCGGGCTGCATTATCAACATCTCATCCACTTTCGGACTTGGTGCAACGGAATTCACAGAAGTGGGTTACTACGCCTCGAAAGGCGGAGTGATAGCAATGACAAAGGCCCTCGCAGTGGAACTTGGCAAGTACGGTATTCGTGTCAATGCCATTGCGCCTGGATTCTTTCCAACCGAGATGTCCATCAATGCTCTCACAGACAAGAAGCTTCGAGAGACCTACATCGAACCCAGGACCGCGCTGTTCGATACAAAGACCGGTGGCCGTCTGATGGCCCAGAACGAGTGGATTCGGGGTGCAGTCTGTTTCTTGGCAAGCGATGATGCGAAGTATATAACAGGTCACACGCTCGCAGTGGATGGCGGCTGGTTGGCGTACTAGAGATCGTCTCGGACGACAAGCGCCCGGGATTTACGCTTCATTTCCCCGGGTATTGTTCGGCCTTAACAGTCTTGAAATAGGTATGACGAGAAGCTCAAGAATAGTCTCCTACTGGAGGCGCAAGCATGCGAGCAATACCGTTTATCCAAACCAGTGTCTTTGTGGACGAGAGGTACTCCTTCAGCGGCAATCAGCTGGCCACATTTTGGGATCATATCCTGAATTCGCGTCTCACTGATGAGGAAATGCAGGGTATTGCTTTGGAGATGCAGCATTCAGAGACGACGTTCACTCTTGCTCCCACTCTCGCAAATTGCTCTTCGAAGGTGCGAATCTTTACACCGGGAATGGAGATACCCTTTGCTGGGCATCCAACTCTTGGCACAGCATACGTGCTGAGATACAAGCGACTCGTGAGTCCTACTGACAGCGAAGTGCAGCTCGAACTCGGGGTCGGACCAATAAAGGTGCGGTACCTTTCAGAAGATGCTATTCAGATGGCCCAAGGTCGCCCTAAGTTCATGGAGACTTGGACACAGAAAGGTGCAGTTGCAGACGCGATTGGACTGAGAGCCGATGAGATATTAGATACATCACCAATGGAATTCGTTTCGACTGGTGCGCCGTTTCTGATTGTCCCCGTCAAGTCACTCATTGCTATTCAGCGGGCAAGTCCAAATGCTCCGACCCTACTGAAAGTGCTCAGCGGACAACCGTCCCAAGACGTCGTTCTCTTCAGTACCGAGCACATCAACGCCGACTCGAATGTCCATGTCAGGATGTTTGGTCCGGGCGTGGGAGTCCTTGAAGATCCTGCCACGGGCAGTGCAGCTGGTCCGCTGGGCGCATATCTGAAAATGCACGACATCTTGCCCGAAACCGGGTCAAAGGACAAGATAGTCATCGAACAGGGGTATGAGATTCGTAGACCCAGCAGACTTGAGGTAACTACATCAGGTGGTAAGTCTCCGCGTGAAGTCTATGTGTCCGGCAAGGTCAGACTTGTCGCCGAGGGGCGTCTGTACGTAAGGACAGAAGACAAACGCAGCTAGTCCTTCTTGGACGGCACAACATCATGCCATGTTTCACTGCCCTTAAGAGAAGGTAGACTTGCGTCAACGACCTATCATTCTAGGAGATTTGATCTCATCAGCGAACAATCCGTTCCGCAGACGCGGGCAGGAGAACATCAGAAGTCGATGCGCCCGTTCTTCATAATGTGGAGCGGTCAAGCTGCCTCTCTACTTGGTACCTCACTTGTCCAGTTCGTACTTGTATGGTGGCTCACGCTTACAACCGGCTCAGCCACAGTCCTAGCCTTTGCTACAATCGCCGCTTTGATTCCACAGGTGCTCCTAACTCCTCTTGCGGGAGCCTTTGTGGATCGGCACAGTCGACGAGCCATAATGATCGTAGCCGACACAATTGCGGCAGCTCCCATTGTACCTCTGATGATGCTCTATTACTACGGATTGATTGAGGTCTGGCATATCTATCTCGCCATGTTCGTCAGAGCTTCTGCTAGTGCATTTCATTGGCCGGCCATGGAGGCGTCTACGACCATGCTTGTGCCGAAGAAGCATCTGGCCCGAATCGGTGGGTTGAATCAAGCACTCTACGGTGCATCGAGTGTGGTCGCTCCTCCGATAGGTGCTGTGCTATTCGTTACATTCCCGATG
>Ga0153915_10000654_pt1 | contig 32005 bp, 31 predicted proteins | sample Opewatmetagenome_2_FD_107003 | JGI IMG/M metagenome (GOLD analysis project Ga0153915, IMG submission 107003) | Freshwater wetland microbial communities from Ohio, USA - Open water 3 Core 3 Depth 3 metaG | ecosystem: Environmental > Aquatic > Freshwater > Wetlands | place: USA: Ohio, Lake Erie... | reverse complement strand
TTGTCGGGCAGTCCGACAATCTCAAAATGGCGCAGTCCGTAAGAACTATCAACCTCTACTTCTATTATTTGGGCGTCCAGTCCAACCAGAGCGGCCGAGAAAACTTTAGACGGCATGTTCTTTAATTTTATTTAATAAAACAAACGTTGTCTATAATAAAAAAGCCCGAGAAAATCGGGACACATTTTAAAAACCGGTAATATTTATTGTTGTTTTTTACAGTCCAGACAGAATCTGGCTTCGGGAGATACTTTTAAGCGCTCAATTGGAATTTCCTTTCCGCATTTTTCACAGCTGCCGTATTTTCCCTCCCCTATTTTCTTTAAAGCTAAGTTTACATTTTGGAGCTTTAACTCCAAAACATGCTCCTGGGGCAAAAGATTGATATATTCTTCAACCTGGTCGGCCGCCGTTTCCATTGATGACCCGCCGGTTTCGCCGTCCCATTTAGGAAAAACAATATTCCAGTCACCCTTTTGCTTTTCATCTTTTTTGGCGATTTTTTTTAGCCGTTCTTCAATTTGCAGCCTCTCTTTTTCTAAACTTTCTTTCAATTTTTTAAGAAGGTTTTTATCCATAAACTATTTTAGTATTTTAAGGCCTGTTTTTTGAACTCGAGAACCTTGGAAACGACTTCAATCATCTTTTGTTCGGAAATTTCTTTTTTATCCAAAACCGACAAAAAGGCATCTAGTCCCTGTTCAACCGGTATTTTGTAGCCCGAAAAAATTAAAATATCTACCCCGGCTTCAATTGGTTTTCTGACAATTTCTTTTAATGAAAATTTTTCCAACAAAGCCGTTTGTGCTAAATCATCGGAAACAATCATGATGTTCGACCCAAGGTTGTTTTTTAAAAACTGAATACAGTTTGAAGAAAAATTAAACGGTAAAGAAGAATCAATTTCTGGATAGATTGCATTAGAAGTCATTATTAACTCTGGACCGGCCTCCATCGCTTTTTTAAATTGAGAGATTTCCGGAAGAGAAACGGTGGCCAGCTTACTTTTAGGATCGAAAGGAATGCCGACGTAACCCGGAAAATGCTTTATAGCGGTTAAAATGCCGGCCTCTTTTTGGCCCAAAATCAGAGATTTAGCCAATTCACCGGCAACTTCGGGTGTTTTCTGAAAGGTACGGTTATAGTAAAAATCACCACTTTTCATATCGTCTAATACCGGAGCCAGATTGATATTTATTCCCAATTCCTTTAATTCATTTGCGCGATTTTTACCAATCTGATAAGCTTCTTGACTATTTTTTATTGCCGCCTCGCTGGTTTTTTCCGACAAAAATCCAACCCGATTAACCGGTTCTCCTTCCTGGTCAACGGCAACCAAAAGCGGAAAGCCGCTTTCCCTTAAAGAAAGATCCTGGAGGTCCGCTATTAGAGTTTTTAACTGGTCCCGGCTTTCAATGTTTTTATTATGCAGGAGAACGCCACCGGGTTTGTATTTAGCAAAAATTTCTTCGAGTTCTGGAGTAACCGTTTTCCCCTCAAACCCGATGATAAATAACTGACCGAACCGTTCTTTCAGGCTTGGGGTGGAAAAAACTTTTAATTCGTCAATTATTTTTTTAATACTCCCGAAAGAATTGGTTAGAATAAAGTAATTACCCAAGACAGCGTAATAAACACCCCTGTCATCTCCGGTAATTCCTAAATAGCGAAAACTTATTCCATCAACAGAGGCGGTTTTAAAAGAGGCGGAAGAAGTTTGTACTTTTTGACCCGAGAAAAAGAGCCCTTCATTTGCAACCTTAACCTCCCAGCTTTTTAATAATGCATTTAATTGTTCCCTCTCTTTAATTTTGGCCACCAAAGCTATTCTTTTCCCTTCTTTTTGGGAAAAAATGGCTGAGGTATAACCAGGTTCTACTTTCTGATAGATTTCAGTCGGCACATCAAACTGAAAAGCCGGAGAAATTTCATCCAACGAAGCCAGGCGAATTTCTTTCGTATTTTTAATTACTACCCTGCCAAAAGTATCTTTGGCTATGTCTTTTTGCAGCGCCTGTTCGTAAGTTTTAGTTGCTTCCCCCTTTTCTGTTATTTCAAAAGTAAACGTTTGGGCAACGGTGAATAGCGGCGGAGGAACAATGATTTCTGGACCGGAAGGCGGAGCGGGCGGAGGAGTCACGGGTTTTTTAGCTATAAGTTTTTTTCCAAATAAAAACCAAATAACAGCCGCAATTAAGGCAATACAGGTGGCGATAATGATAAACCTTACCAAAAACTTTTTAATAGGCGAAGGAGCTTGTTTTGGGGTGGTGACGTAGATTTCGGGAGCCTGCGCCGGGGTTACTTCCCGAGCCGCCTCCGCTTCTCTGCGTTCGCCAGGAAGCGGGGGTTTGCCCCTGGACAGTGGTCTTCCCCAGATTTCTTCCTGAGGGATGTAGTCTTCAATCTTCGGCACCCTTTTTAGTTCTTTTTCCGGGGGCTTGGAAGGAACCCTGAGTGGGGAGCCTTCCCAGACTCTTTCTTTCGGAACTGTTACCGGAAATCTTTCAATCTGAATTTGGGGTGGCTCAACAACCTTTTTTTCCTCAACTTTTGGTTCCGGTTTAGGTGCCGGCGGTGGCTGAATTGCCGGTTCTTCAATTTCCAGTTCCATTTCTGCCTCAGCCTCGATCTCTTCGATTACTTTGGCGCCGACCCTTCTAAAGAAGTCGTCAATTACTTCCTTTTTCTCTTCCAGTTCTTTTTCCTGAGATTTTATTTTTTCTAATTTAGCCCGAGATTCCCTTACCCGAAATTCAAGACTCTTATTCTCTTCTTCGTTTTTCCATTTTTCTTCTTCCGTTTTTCTCCGTTTTTCGCCGATTTCCCATAATTTCTTTTCAATTTCCCTCTTTTGAGAGGCAGTTGCAGTTTCTTTATTTTTTTCGAGCGTTGCCACTTCCTGTTCAAGGGCTTGTTCGCTTGTTTTGATTTCGCTTAGACTTTTCTCTAAAAAATTTTTACGGGAAATCATTTCGGCCAAAAGAGGTTCCAGCTTTTGTTTTTCCGAAAGAATCTCATCCAACTCCTTCTTTATTTTTATTCCTTCTCTTCTCATTTCCCGGCCCTTTACCCTCATCAAGATTGTATCAATTTCATCCCTGAGGTGCGCTTCTTTCTGGACCAGTTCTAAAAGCTTCTCTTCAATTATTTTTACCTCCCTTTCTTTACCCTCAATTTGGTCTTCGGCTTGCCACCTTTTCTGTTCAACCTCTTTTCTTTTCTGTTCAATTTTCCACCTTGCTTCCTCAACTGCCTGCCTTTCTTCTGCCGAAGCACCTTTTTCTTCCGACTCAATTAACCGCTTCTCTTTTTCGATGCCGTCTTCTTTCTCTAAGATCGGCTTCAAAACGGTTTCTTTAAGATTTTCAATTTCAGCCAGATTCTGGTTTTTACTTTCTTGGAGAGGCCTTCTTTCTTCCAGAATCAGGGCTAAATCTGCTTCCAGTTGGAGCCTTTTTTCCTCCAGCCTTTTCAGTCTTTCCTGGGCCCCCTCTCTCTTTATCGTGACAACCTCTTTTCTTATTACCGGCCCTCCTTTTTGCTCTACCCTTTGCTCTACCCTTTTTGGGAAGATTACTTGCGCAACCTCTTTCGGCCGGACCTCCTCTGGTTGAACCTCTTTTGGTTGGACCTCTTTTTGTTTAACCTCTGTTTTCTCGGTTTCGGCCGCTCTCTTTGCCAGCGTCTCTTTTTCCGCCGCCGCCCTCTGTTGAATTTTGGTTATAATCTCCTCTGCCTCCCCCTCTCTTCTTCTTAATTTACTTATCTCTATTTCTTTCGGGCCGATTGTAGACATTTTTTCTCTTTGGACGCTGGACTCCATTTCCCGGAGCCCTTTAATGTCCTTTGCCATCGTCCTTATTTCTTCACGCCTCAAAAGCTCTAATTTTTCTTCAGCTTCTTTTGCCATCTCTTTTTTTAAGCGCTTTTAACGAAAGATTTATTCTTCCCTGTTCGTCAATTGAGATTACCTTGACCGGAATTATATCTCCCACATTAACAACGTCTTCCACCTTACCCACTCGATAATGGGCAAGCTCAGAAATATGAAGCAAGCCTTCTTGGCCCGGCAGAATTTCTATGATTGCACCAAAGCTCAAGATTCTTTTTACCCTTCCCTGAAAAATCTCCCCCTCCTTTATTTCCCGGGTAATATTTTCTATCCAACTGACTGCTTTTTTTGCCGCCTCTTCTTTTTCGGCCGTTACGAATATTTTTCCACTCTCCTCAACGTCGATTGAAACCTTGCATTCCTTTATGATTTCATTAATCACCCTTCCACCGGGGCCGATGACTTCTCTAATTTTTTCCGGATTAATTTGTAGGGTTAAGATTCGGGGAGCAAACGGAGAAAGTTCCGGTCGCGGCCCTTCAAGAACTTTCGCCATTTTTTCCAAAATTTGGAGTCTGGCTACTCTTGCCTTTTCTAGGGCATCTTTTAGAATTTCCTCATTAATGCCATCAATTTTAACATCCATCTGCATTACCGTGACTCCGTTTTTCGTTCCCGCCACCTTAAAATCCATGTCGCCGTGGTAATCCTCCAGTCCCTGAATATCGGTTAAAATTTTGTAATCACCAACCCTACCCCTTATTAGTCCTACCGATATTCCAGCCGCCGGAGCCTTAATTGGCACTCCGGCATCCATCAGGGCCAAAGAGGAAGAAGACACCGAGGCCATTGAGGTTGAGCCGTTTGAAGAAAGAATCTCCGAGACAATTCTAATAGTATAAGGGAATTCTTCAAAGCCGGGGATCAGGGGTAAGAGGGATTTTTCAACCAGCATGCCGTGGCCGATTTCTCTTCGGCCGGGCCCCCTTACCGGCTTGATTTCCCCCGAGCAATAAGGAGGAAAGTTATAATGGTGCATAAATCTTTTTTTGCCGACAACCTCCATTCCTTCCAGTAATTGAACATCGGTTGGCGCTCCCAGGGTTAAAATTGAAATAGTTTTGGTCAGACCGCGACAAAAAAGGCCGGAACCATGAGTTCTGGGCAGAACTGCCACCTTGCAACCGATTTCTCTCATTTCGTCTAGCTTTCGGCCATCCGGTCTTTTTCCGTCCTCCATTATATTATGATGTAAAATTCGATCTACCTCTTTTTCAAAAAAATTTCTGGCATAGCTTGCTTTTCCTGGAAACTTTTCCTCAACCAGTTTTATTAGCTCATCGCCCAGGTCATCGATTGACCCTTTTCCCCTTTGGTAAATCGCACCTTCTAATTTATTTTTATTTCCTAGAAAATCTTTAATTATTTCCTCTAACTCTAACTCTATTTGCGGAGGCAAAAGAGCGGTTTTTTCCCGGCCAACTTTCTTTATGATTTCTTCTTGGAAATTAAGAAGTTTCTTCAAATGGGGCTTAGCAAATCGATAACTTTCCAAAATCGAAGTTTCCGCGACCTCACTACAATTTCCTTCGATCATGTTAATAATAACATCTTCTCTTTCGGTGGCGGCAAAAACAACGTCAATTTCGCTCTTTTCCCTTTCTTCGTAGGTTGGATTCAAAAGGAACCGTTCTTCGGTTTTTCCTACTCGGATTGCCGCTACCGGGCCTTTCCAGGGAATATTGGAAATAGAAAGGGCTAAAGAGGTAGCCAAAAGTCCCAAAATGTCTGGTTCGTTTTGGCCGTCCCAGGATAGCACAGTTACTATTACCTGAACTTCTTTTTTTAGGTCTTTGGGAAAGAGCGGTCTGATTGCCCGATCAATTAATCTAGCGTTACAAATTGCCTCATCCGAGGGCCTAGCTTCCCTCTTGATGTATCGCGCACCCCTGATTTTACCGGCCGCATAAAATCTTTCTTCGTAATCAACCGTTAAAGGAAAAAAAGAAATCCCCGTTCTTTCTTGGTCTGCCATTACCACGGTGGCCAGAACCATTGTTTCTCCATATTGTAAAAAAACCGAACCGTTGGCTTGTTCGGCTAAATTATTAATTTCGGTTGTTAATTCTCTTCCCCCAATTTCTAACCTAAATTTTTGACTTTCCATTGTTTTTTATTTTTTAATTAGATATCTTTCAAGGTCCTTCTCGATGTCAATAAATTCGTCGGCCGACTCTTTTAATTTTGAAGAAGCGGTTCTTGCAAAAGCAATAATTTCGACTCTTTTCCCCTGATTTTTTAAAAATTCTACCAACTGGAAAAAATCTCCGTCTCCGGAAGCTAGAATAATGGTATCGACGCCGGTGGCTATTCTAACCGCATCGACGGTAATACCTACGTCCCAGTCGGCTTTTTTCAGTCCGTCGTAGTATTCCTGAAGGTCCCTAACCCGAGTTTCAATCCCCAGTTTTGTCAGGGCTCCGAAAAAAGGTTTTTCCTCCCCCGTTTTTGTCCTAACCACATAGGCAAAGGCCCTGATTAGATTCCTCTGACCAGTAGCCGTTTTTAAAATTTCTCGGAAGTTTACCCTGGCTCCGTATAGATTTTTGGCCGAATGGTAAAGATTCTGAACGTCAATCAGAAGAGCTACTCTTTGACCGGAATATTTTACCGCCATGTTATTTTAACCCTATTTTTTTAACCAGCGAATTATATCTTCTGGTGCTTTCTTCTTTTAAATTTTTTAATAACTTTCTTCTCTTGGCCACCATTTTTAAGAGGCCCCTTTTTGAATGGACGTCTTTTGGGTGTTTTTTCAAATGGGCCAGCAATTTTTCAATTTCTTCAGACAAGAGGGCAACCTGAACCTCAAACGAACCGGTATCGCTTTCGTGGGTTTTGTATTTTTTAATTATTTTTGCTTTTTCTTCTGGTCTAAACATGTTTATTTATCCATTTTACCTTGTCAGAAATCTTAAGGCAAGAAGGGTTGGTTGCGGGGACCGGGAGGTTTCTAGTGGAATCCATGTCAAAAAATAAAAAGGCAAAAATGCCCCACCCTGACTTTTAATTTTTGGTGCCCCTGGTAGGAATCGAACCTACATTTCAGGCTTAGAAGGCCCGTGTTCTATCCATTGAACTACAGGGGCAGATTTTTTCAACCAAATTTAGTAGAGATATCGTATCCTAAAATTAGGAAAAAATCAAACCTTTCAGAGTTATTGAAAAGGATTGGGATATTGTTTGGAGTCAGATTCAATCAGCCTTTTTTCTTTATCTTGCCAGATTTTTAAAATATTTTGGTACGCCTTCTCGTCAAACTGGATTTGTTTTCCGCTTGGTGTCGGTTCCGCTTTTTTGGCCAAGACGCTATATTTGTGGAAGATAAGGCCGGAAAAAACCAAAGAAAGTAAAAATAAAATCAAAAAGGTCAAAAAGGCATATTGGCCCAAAAATAAGAATATTTTTTTAAAAAAACCCTTTACCCCTTTTAATTTTATAAGCCCAAATCTCATTTTTTTAATTTAATTACTTACTTAAAACCTTAATCAAAAAACTTGCCTCGACGTCTGCTTGAGAAAAACCCTTGAACTCTTCTGATTGAAGCTTGTTCTCGGTTAGACGAGAGATGCTTAAATTTTTAATCTGGATTAAATAGGAACTATTTTCCAGTTTTTCAAGGAATTTAAATAAATTGGGGAAAGAACTCGCTGAATTTAATTGAAATGAAAGAGAGGGCCCGGTGTCTTCTTTTGTCCCTTCGGGAGGCAGGGAGGAGATGTTAATATCAAGCCCACAATCATGGGCGGTTTTTTCCAAAAAGCTAATAAAACTAAGGGGCATTTCCGTTTCGACAAAGGCACCCCCCATTTTTTCTAAATCAGGTTTTATCTGATAGTAAATCTGCTTAAAATTTTCAATATTCTCTATTCTCTTTTGAGAAAGGAGTAATTTCTCTTTTCCCGAAATTAATTCTTTGGAATTTTTTTGGATATTTTTAAAAATAGGTAAAACCAGAAATACGGCCAAACAAAAAGTAATTATCAGCAGAGAAAACAACGACAAATTGATTTTATTTTTGGTAGTCATAAAAAGCGACCATTATTTTTTAAAATTAAGGGAGATGGCAAAATTAATATCGCTGGGCTTTAGCCAGCTTTCGGTCGGAAAGTAGATTTCGGAGAAAGCCGCCTCTTTTTCCAAGTTTCCCTTAAGCAAGAGTAAGGTTTCTCGGTTGGGACAAAACCCGGCCAGGGAAATTTTAAAAGCATTTTTTTCTTTCGGGAGGGGCGCAAAATTTAAATCGGTCAAATAGATACCCGGCGGTAGTAATCCCGGAATTTTTTCTAAAATTTGAGTAAATTCGGTATTTTCTTGATAAAATCTATTTAAAAAGGAAAGGTCGGCGTTTACCAGATTTAATTTTTCTTCAAACTCTTTATTTAAAGAAACCGATTTCTCCTTTTCTTGGAGGATTGTTTCTTGAACGCGGAGATCGTTTAGAATAGAAATATTTACTAAAAATAGAAGTAGAGAAAAAGAAAGCAGGGAAGCAAGAAAAACTATCTCCAAAACTAAAAGCAATTTAAATTTTTTTTCGGTCAAAATTCCTTCTTTTTGTTCCGGGGGCAATAAATTTATCATATATTCCAAGAAGCATTTCTTTCTCTTATTCCCCGCAGCGCCAATCCCAGGGCGGCGGTGTATTCTAACGATTTGGCAGGAGGTATTCTTTTTGTCTCCCTTTTTCCTTGGGGAAGAATATTTATCCAGGGGGTAGCCAGTTCAACCGGTAGCTTTAGCTCTAAAGAAAGAAGCTCGGGCAGGCCCTTTAGGTTGGCTCCTCCGCCGCAAAGTAAAACGCTTGAAACTTTTTTATTTTCTTTCAACAGGTGTTCGTGGCCAGAATGGGTCTGATAATAGTCCAGATGCTTTTTTATCTGTTGGACCAGATCAATCAGGGCCGGGACCAGCGATTCAAAAATTTTTCCTTTTTCGGCCGTCTTTTCAAAATTTTCTTTTTTTATTTTTATTTTAACCCTCTCTTCCAGGCCGTATTTTACCTTCATTTTTTCTGCCTCGGCCAACTCTATTCCCAGATTTTTTGCGATAATTTCGGTAAAGCCCCCCGAGGAAACCGGGATTGAGGTGGTGAACCTTAGAGAATGGCCGGAAAAAATAATAAATCCGGTTTTGCTTGCTCCCAAGTCAAGCAAAAGCAGGGGTGCCGGGCTAGTTTCTTCTTTAATCAGCGCCCGGGCGATGGCCAGCGACTCGATTTCCAGGGCTAAGGGCTGAAGACCAGCCTTTTTTAAAACGGAGAAATAGGGGTCAACCACCTTTTTGGGTATAGCAGCGATTAAAACATCTAAGTGGTCTAAATGGTTATAAAGAGGGGAAACAACTTGGTAGTCTAAATAAACTTCCTCTATTGACAAGGGTATATAATTTTCCGCTTCGTAGATAACAGCCGACCTTAAATCTTCTTCATTTATTTTTGGCATCTGGATCACCTGCATAAAAGATTCTTCTTCCGGCAGCGAAGCAATTACGTATTTGGTTTTCAGCTTTTCTCCCCTAACCTTTTTCACCGTCTCTTTAATAATTTCTGCCAACTTATCTTTGTTTTTAATTTGCCCCCTTTTAATTAAACCCGGCCCTAAAGACGCTTCCTCAAAAGAAGCTAAATCTAAAAATCGCCCTCTTTTTTTGAGTTTAATAATTTTTAAAGAAAGGTCGGAAATGTCCAGACCGAATATTTCCGGTTTTAGATTCAAAAAGTCTAACATTTTTTCTTCTTTTATTTTAGATTTTTACTCAATCTCTTTCCAGTCGATTATCTTCCAGGAGCCTCCGGTTCCTCCGGAAAAACCGGCATTGGCAAGACCGCTTTCGTATTGGACCTCGGCATTATTACTTATTTTTACCTTATAGCCGGTGATTTCTCGGGCTCTGACGTTATTGCTGATGACGATTAAGCCGGAGCTGGTATAAAAGATGGCGCCTTGGGCATTATTATTTATGGAAATGGCCGGGCTGGCTGGATCCAAAGAGTTGTTGGTGGAAAGAACTAAAATATAACTTCCTATTTCTCCCGAGCCGGTCAAAACGGCATTATTTCTTATATCTGCCTTGCCGTTGGCCAAAATTACTCCGCCGGTCGAGCCGTAGGAGGCTTGGTCGAGTTCAATAATGACATTATTGGAAAAATTTATATTGCCGGTAACAAAAATAGTTCCAGTAACCCGCAGCCGGGCACCATTGATTACCGTCAAATTTTTGGGATCGGCCGGCGTCCCAATTTGAATTGGCCCCAAAGAGACGCTTGAGTTGTCGGCAATATAGTTTCCACCATAAATACCTCCCGAAGCCGCTTCTGATTTCCAGGCGTCAATCTGGGCTTGAGAGATGGGCAGGTCTTCCGGCCCAATTTCGTTCGGTCTGCTTTTGATGGACTCTCCGGCCGTACAGCCCACAACGCTGCCGCCGGAAACGTAGGTTAGGGTTTTAGCAATTTCAGAATTTTCGCAGGTATGAACGGTTGCATCTTCTCCGACAACCAAGCCCCTGATTTTATTTCCGTTGTTGGCAACTACAATGCTGTTATCTATATATCCTTTGCCGCTGGCCGCAACGACATTGCCGTTGGAGAAAACATTTCCTTTAACTCGAGAGTTATTCCCCATATCCATTCCTCCGTCTCCTATTTGGGCACCGTAATAAAAAGATACCTGGCTGGTGGAGAGACTGTAAACTATTTGAACTTTTCTTGTTCGGTTACCGTCGTTTCCTTGGGCAACGATGGTTCTGGTGCCGCCGATCATGCTGGAAATGGTTGTCGTCGCCCAGATATTGCCGATTCTCAAAAGATAGGGGCTGGTCCAGGACATGCCTTTTTTTAATTTCAATAAGGCATCTTCGGCCGCCCCTTCGGCCAGGTAATAGGCTTGGGAGGATTTAACAACGTTTTTAATAATTTTTTGTTCGCCGTAGGTTAAAACTGAAATATTCACCGCCAGAACGAGTACCACCGCCAGTATTAAAACCGTGATATAAAAAGCGGCAAAACCATTTTGATTGTTTTTCTGCTTTTTCATTTTATAATCTTTTTACATTCTCCTTAATAATTCCTCAGGCTGACAGTAGAGGTGGCGGAAAAGGATGCTCGATGTTCGGGCTTTCCTAAAGGATTTGAATATTCTACCTCCAGAACTATTTGAATTGAAGGAAAACTGGAAGTAGTGGCAATTTGGAAAAACCCCAATTTTTTAATTTCTACAGCTTCCGAAGTTAGGGCAACCGGATCTTCACCTTCCTTTTTAAGACAGAGCTGGTTCTGGCAGAGAAAAAAATCTATATAACTTGTTTTTTCTCCCTCTCCCAGATAATTTTTCGTTTCCAAAGAAAGCTGGGTTGAGCTGGTAGTCGGGGTATAGACGCCTTCTGACTCTTTTATCTCCCGGGAGATAATTTCAATTGCCTTTTTGCTGTTGACAACCGTTTCTCTAATTGCTTTTGCTTTGGTATTGGAGCGGCTTATCCATAGAAAAAACGAAAAAAGCGCCAAAACAATAATCGACAATACGGAAACATAAGTTATTAGCTCAATCAGCGTAAACCCTTTTTTCATCTTTTCCAATTAGTTAAAAAGGTTACCAATTCAATACCGTGAGTTCGACCTTTTTCTTTCCAGGAAACAATGGCTGTTACTTTTTTAATATCGGGATCGACCGTCCCGACACCTTCTACAATATTGTCATCGGAATCCCTGATTACCTCTCCCAAAAAAATCCGGCTTTCAAAAATGCCGTTTGTTTCCGTTCCGGAAACCAACTGCCATTTGGGAGGGGAGCCGGTCTGTTGAGGATAGAAATCTGTATTTAAAGCCAAAGCACCAAGGCCGTCGACGTTCCAATTTGTTCCGTCTCGAAAGTTTCGGACCTGTTCAAGAGTTTGCTCCAAAATAATATTAGCCTGTTCGGTCTGTTTGACTAAGCTGGAGCTTCCCAACGAAAAAGAGGTCAGTCCCAAAAGACTGGTGAGGGCGACGCTAATAATGGTAACCACTACCAGAATTTCAACTATTAAACTTCCTCCTTTGTTTTTATTGCCAAATAGGGTCTCCGACATAAATTGAACTGCCTTTTTGGGTTTGCCCGTCGGGATCGTAAAAAATTAAATCTCCGCTTGAGTCCCCGCTAATTTGGACCTTTAAAGATTTTGTATTATATCTTCGGTCTCGATGGAGGCAAAACTGAGTATCGATATCGTTAAGGCGGTGGGTGTGGATTTTTATTTTTTCAAATTTTCCCCCGACATCAACTTCTCCCTCCCAGAAGATTTGACCGTCTTTTAAATTTTCGCTAATAACAATATTTTTTACAATTGAATTGTCGAAGGTTAAAACGATTTGTTCGTTGGCGGTGTCAATAATCCGGCCATAATCGAGGTGAAGGTGCCGCGAATCTTTAATTCTTTCAGTGTCCTGCGGCTGCGGTTCCTCGCCGACTGTGACATTTCCCGACGGCTCGATAAAAATAGAAACCGTTTTGGCGGGATTATTTTTCAGCCCGAAAGAGATTTTTACCCCCCGGTTTATCGTTCCGCTGATTCTGGAAAAAACGACCTCCGAACCGGTTGTATTAATTTCTTGGATTTCTACCGTCCCGGGAAGATTTTTAATCTCGTCAAAAGAAGGATTTCTTACGGCATATTCGCTGCCCCTGAATAAAACGTACTGGTTTGTTGAGGTCGAAAAGTAAACCCCCCATTGGCTGGTTTCTTCCGAAGCCAGGGTTTTATTTTGAGCCAGCCTCAGGGAACTTATAACCTCTTCGGTAGAATTCTTTAAAGCCGATTCTTTCTGGAAAGAACTAAAAGAAAGATTAACCAGTGTCGCCAGAATAACCAAAATGCCAATTATCACCAGCAATTCGGTCAAAACAAAGCCGCCCTTTAAATCTATTTTCGTCATTTTATTGCGCCAAGCATTGAATACATCGGTTGAATCATCGAGACAGCAAAGAAACCAACCGCTGCTCCGATAATAAGCATTAAAATGGGCTCAACCACCGAGGCCAGATTCTTGGTTGTGTTAGACACTTCCTCCTCATAAAAGTCGGCCATTCTTGTAAGGATGCCGGACGTTTCACCGCTTTCTTCTCCTACGCTGACCATTTGAACTAAGGTAGCAGGATAGATATTCTGATAAGGCTTTAAGGCATCCGACAGCTTTTCTCCCCTTCTAACCCTTGTAGCTGCTTCATTGAGCGCTTTTTGATAATAAATATTGCCCAGTGTTTGAGCGGTAATTTCCAGAGACCTGGGTAAGGGAACGCCGGTCGAGACTAAAGAACTAAGAGCTCTGGTGGTGTAGGCCGAGTTGGTGTTTTTGATAATCGGCCCAATAATTGGGAGTTTTAGTGTCAATTTATCAAAAATCTTTTTGGCAGTCGGAATTTTCGGTGCTCGCCAGAAAGCAAAAATTAAGAAAATTATGAAAATAACTGAAAAATACCATCTCTGCGTTAAAAAGGTGGCCAAAGCAATAACCAGACGGGTAGTCAGAGGAAGCTCAATTTCCAGCTCTTTAAAAGTGGCGGCTAATTGAGGGACTACCACGATTAGCATTAAAATTCCGATTCCTAACATGGCGGCAATAACTATGGCCGGATAAATCATGGCTCCCTGTACTTTTGATTTGAGGTCGTGTTCTCTTTCCATCTGGACAGAGAGTACTTTTAAAGAATTTTCCAGTCCGCCGGTCTCTTCTCCCACCTTGACCATGTTTTGGTAAAGGTTGGAAAAAATTCCCGGATACTTAGTCAAAGAATCAGAAAAACTTTCTCCTTTTACAATTTTATCTCTAATGTCGGAAAGAGTTTTTTTAAATTTCTTACTCTTTACTAAATCGCTCAATATTCCTAAGGCCCGGGGCAGGGGGAGGCCGGCTGAAATCATTACCTGAAGATTTCTGGTAAAGAACATTTTGTCGGTTAAAGATACGCCGAAAAAAGGAAGAGAAATTACGATTTTTTTATCTTTTGATTCCTCCCGATCCGCTTTAATCAAGACAAAATCCCGGTTGTGGAGAATTTGAGACAAATGACGAATATCTTTTGCTTCCAAAACTCCCGATTTTACCTCCCCTTTTAATGATTTGGCGGTATAAAAATATTTAGGCATTTAAAAATTATTAAGCCTTATTTAATTTTACTTAATTTATTGAGTTAAGGCAATTTTTAAGAAGGGAAAAACCAGCTGGGGCTAGCTTTTTCCCTTTAATTATTACCTCGAAGACTACTCTTTTAGATATTTTTTAATTTTATTTGAAATTTCTTTTGGAGTAAATTGAGTTTTTATTAAATAGGCCCTGGCTCCGAGTTTTAAAGCCTCTTTTTTTGTTTTTGGGTCGATGTAATTAGAGAAAACTACAATAGGAATCTGAGATACTCCTTTCATCCCCCCCACTTTTTTTAAAAAATCGATTCCGCTGTCTCGGGGAAGTAAAATATCCAATAAAATTAAGTCAGGCAAATTTTTTTCTAAATAAGAAACGGCTTCTTCGGCCGAAAAAACTACGTCGACTGAGAGACCCTCTATTTCAAGCTTTGTCTTATACATATCCGCCAGTAATTTCTCATCTTCAACGATTAAGATCTTTTTCATGCTTTGTTTATTTCACCCTCATTTTATTCAATAATCACCCTTAAAACTTCTTCAATCGAAGTAATCCCCTGGGCGGCTTTCAAAAAACCATCTTCAATCATGGTAATCATTCCTTCTTTTACTGCTTGTTCTTGAATTTGGTCGGAGCTGGCTTGTTTGATTATCATTTCTTTGATTGTTTCGGTCACCGGTAAAACCTCAAAAATACCGACTCTTCCCTTATATCCCTCGGGAGAATCTTTTGTCATCTTGGGTTTATAAAAAGCTATGTTTTCCCAGGAAGATTTTGGTTTTACGACCCTTTCGTCTCTTAAAATTTTCAAGACCTTCTCCAAATCGCAATATTTGGCTATATCCTTTAACTCCGAATCCCTTAAAAAATATTTTTCTTTTTCCGGACAAAGTTTTCTTACCAACCTTTGCGCTAAAATTACATTCAAGGTGGAAGAAATCAAAAACGGTTCGCACTTCATGTCAATTAGTCGCGGAATGGCTCCGGCGGCCGAGTTGGTATGAAGGGTTGATAAGACCAGGTGACCGGTAAGGGCAGCATTTATTGCCAGTGAGGCTGTTTCATTGTCCCTAATTTCTCCTACCATCAATATATTTGGGTCTTGACGGACTAAGGAGCGCAGTCCAGTGGCAAAGGTTAGACCAATTTTGGGATTAACCTGGGTTTGACTAATTCTTGGCATTCGATATTCAATCGGGTCTTCAATGGTTGAGATGTTGACTCCCGGATTGTTCAAAATTTCCATCATTGAATAAAGAGTGGTTGTTTTTCCCGAACCGGTCGGGCCGGTAACCAAAATCATTCCCACCGGTTTTCTGAGATTATCCTGAACGTCTTCTGTGGCCTTCATCTGGAAACCTAGCTGTTCTAAGGTAAAGGCTCTGGTTGTTTCCGGCAGCAGTCGCATTACAATTTTTTCTCCGTCAAAAACCGGTAAGACAGAAACCCTGACCGAATATCGGTAATCTTCGGTTTCAATTTTAAATCTACCATCTTGGGGCAAGCGGTGTTCGTCTAGTTTTAAATTTGATAAAACCTTTATCCTGGCTACGATGCCGGAAGTGGCAATTTTTGGCAAGGTCATAGCGTCTCTTAAGATGCCGTCAATTCGATATCTGACCAAAACTTCTTTTTCCGTAGGTTCGATATGAATGTCGGACGACCTCTGTAAAATGGCGTGTTTTAATAAGGTATCAACAATTCTAATGACCGGCAGTTCTTCGGCCGCTTTCATCAAGTCTTTCGTTTCTTCAACCAATTCTTCTTCTTTGATTGATTTGATGCCGCCCACCTCTTTTTTAATAATTTCTCCGAATTCTGCCTCTAGGGTTTTTTGATATTGGAGCAGAACATTCTTAATGCTTTCCGGAGTGGTCAATCTGGGCAAAATCCTGAGGTCGGTAGTTTTTTTAATGAACTCAATGGTTCTCAGGTCTTCTGGGTCAATCATTGCCACCTCAAGATCGTTGCCTTTCTTTCGGAAGGCAACTATGTTGTGGCTTCTGGCAATCGGTTCGGGAATTATCTTTAAAACGTCGGATGGAACCACCTCTTTTTCCAAATTAACAAAGGGAGTTCCTAAAATATAGGCCTGGAGTTTAAAGAATTCTTCACGGGAAAGCTGGCCTTCGGAAACTAAAACATCGCCAACCTTTTGATTGGTCTCTTCCGCCCTTTTTTGAGCCCGACCAAACTGTTCCTCAGTTATGAGGCCGGCATCGATTAAGAAGGCCTTGAGTTGTTGCGGCTCAACTTGCATGAAAATAGAGAAGTGAAGAGAAAATTTTGTTTAAAGAAAAAACGTTTTATTTCTCCAGCGCCTTTTTGATTTTTTCAACCACCTCATCTAATGTATATTTTGTCTTAACCAAATAGGTGGTTGCCCCCAAGGCGATCACCCTGTCTACGTCTTCCATTTGTTCCAAATTAGTAAGAACAATTACCGGAATGTCTTTTATTTCCTTGTCTTCTTTTATTTTTTTTAAAACTTCAAAGCCGCTCATTTTAGGCAAAATCAGATCGAGTAAAATCAGATCGGGTTTTTTAATTTTTGCCATTCGCAAGCCAGCCTCTCCGTCCAGGGCTGAAATCACGTCATACCCGCGCTGTCTTAAGGTTTCACCAAAAGTTTTTTGAAGAGCAGATTCGTCTTCAACAAATAAAATTTTTTTCATATTTTTATTCTAACCACTGGTTACCGACCTTTGGCCAAATTGTTAATGGATAAAAGGAAGGGTTATTAAGAAACTATGTTGTGGGTAGGGTGAACCAAAAGGTTGTACCTTTGTTTTCCTCCGATTGAAAGCCTATTTTTCCTCCCAATCTTTCAATAATTGATTTTGCTATAAAGAGCCCGAGGCCGCTTCCCTGAGTTTGCTGGCGAATTGCATTTTCGGCCCGAAAGAATTTTTGAAAAATATATTTTTGATCTTCTTTGGGAATGCCCACTCCAGTGTCCTTTACCTTAAAACAAAGGCTTTCTTCTTTTTTTTCGATTTTAATAAGAACTTCCCCCTTTCCCTTGACATAACGGATGGCATTATCTAAAAGATTTTCAATTACCGTTTTTATTTGGTAAGAGTCAACTAAGATTTCCGGCAGATCCTTTTGGGTCTCCAATTTTACTTCAACATTGGAAGCCAAGGCCAAGGGCTTGAATCTTAAAATTAAGTCTTTAACGATTTGCTCCAAAGAAACCATTTCTTTCTTCACCAAAAGAGAGCCTTCTTCTATTCGCGACACAGTAAGTAAGTCTTTTACCAGCTCGGTCATTCGGGAGACGTTTTCCCGTAAAATCTTAAAATATTCTATTTGTTCTTTTCCAATTTCCCCCAACTCCCCCGACATTAAGAGATCGATTGACCATTTTAGGTTGGTCATCGGTGAGCGCAGCTGGTGAGAAACAATTTTAACGAACTCCGACTTCATTCGATTGGCTTCGGCCAGCCTTTCAAAAGAACGGGTGATAATAAAGGCAATGACAAATAAAACCAAGGCAATCAAAAGAACCATTAGAGCCACCAGTTCCGGACTTTCTATATAACGGGTGCCGATAACATAAATGACCAACGTTGAGCCAATAATGATTAGACCCATTAATAAGAAGAGAAATTGAGGACACTGCCATATTGTCAGCCCGTATTTTCGGCACTGCTCAACTATGTTTAATTGTTTAAAAAAATCTTTTAGTGTCATTAGATTATTATACCATCGCCCCCGCTAGAAATATAGTGATAAATTCTATTTTATATTCTAAATTACTTTTAACAATACTACAATCTTGAGTGCGGAGCGGAAATTAAAAATTTTTAACGGGGTTGACCCTAAAAAAATAAAGTGATAGAAAAATATAACGGAGCATGGTGTAACGGTAGCACGAGTCCTTTGCCTGCCCGCCAATCGCCTGTGCCGGGGTATAGTGTAATGGTAACACGAGTCCTTTGGGAGGATTTAATCTCAGTTCAAATCTGAGTACCCCGACAGGTTCAAGGCACTGGCAGGCGGGGGAGGATTTAGTCCCAGTTCGAATCTGGGTGCTCCGAAAGCAAAGATTTAATAGAAGTATTGTATAATGGCTATTAGGCAGTCCTTCTCCATCTTCCGCAGCAGTTGCGCGGGATTAGTATAGTGGTAGTACGACTCCCTTCCCCGCCTGCCATCGTTTTATGCGGGTGTAGCACAACGGTTAGTGCGCTTGCCTTCCAAGCAAGACACGAGGGTTCGATTCCCTTCACCCGCTCAAAAATTACTCGCAATTTTTGAGCGAGGCTCGCCCGCAGGGCGGCCCGCTCAAAGAAAAAACGGCCTCAGGACAGGCCGTTTTTTGATTCTTCATTACTTAGCGTATGCCACCACCCTTTTTTCTCTAATGACACTGACCTTAATTTCTCCCGGATACCTCAACTCTTCTTGAATTCTGTTTACGATTTCCCGGGCTAGTTTTTCCGCTCCAAAATCATCGATTTCCTCTGGTTTCACAAAAACCCTGATTTCTCTTCCGGCTTGCAGGGCCCAAGCTTTTTCTACCCCGGGAAAAGCGGTGGCGATGTTTTCAAGTTCCGAAAGCCGCTTTAGATAATTTTCCAAAGTGTCTTTTCTTGCTCCCGGCCTGGCGCCCGAAATTTGATCTGCCACCTGAATTAAAACCGCCTCCACGCTTTCATAAGGATATTCTTCATGATGGGCCTTCATTGCCGTAATAACCTCTTTTTCTACCCCAAATTTTTCTAAAATTTTAATTCCTATTTCGGTATGGGAACCTTCAATCTGCTGGTCAACCGCCTTTCCGATGTCGTGAAAGAGACCAGCTTTTTTACAGATTAAAGCATTGGCTCCGATTTCATTGGCTAATGCCGAGGCCAGGTAAGCCACTTCAACTGAGTGCAAAAGAACGTTCTGGCCGTAACTGGTTCTAAACTTAAGTCTGCCCAGTAACTGGATTAATTTGGGGTCCATTCCGATCAGGCCCAACTCAAAGGCGGCCGTTTCACCCGCTTCTTTTGTTTGAGAGCTTAATTCTCTTTTTGCTTCTTCAACTTTTTCTTCAATTCGTACCGGCTGGATTCTTCCGTCCATAATCAGTTTTTCCAGCGCAATCTTGGCGATTTGCCTACGAATTGGGTCAAAGCTTGAAATAACAACAATTTCCGGTGTTTCGTCTACTACAATTTCCACGCCGGTTAATTTTTCCAGGGTTCTAATGTTTCTGCCTTCTTTACCGATGATTCTTCCTTTTATGTCTTCGTTGGGCAGAGAGAGTGTAGTTGTGGTAATTTCTTGGGCTTGGGGTAGAGTACACTTTTGAATGACAGTAGCTAAAATCTCTTTAGCCCTTTTCTCGTATCTTTCCCTTCCTTCTGCTTCTAATTTTCGCGTTCTTTCCAAAATATCTTTTTGATATTCTTTTTCCACCATCTCAAAGAACTCTTTCTTGGCCTCCTCTTTTTTTAGTCCGGCAACCTTTTCCAGTTTTTCCAGGGCCTGAGTCCTTAGAGTATCGAGAGATTCTTTAATTTGTTTTAATTTCTCAACCTTTCCCTGAAATTCCCTTTGTTTTCCTTCCAAATCGGCCATTCTCGTATCTAAGATATTTTCCCTTCTTAACAACAACTGCTCGGTTTTAAAAAGTTCGCTTCTCCTCTGGTCCTCCTCCTTTTTTACTTGTTCTAAGATTTGCGACGCTTTTTCTTTTGCCTGAGATAAAATTTCCTCGGTTTCTTCTTTAGTTTTTTGGATTCTCTTTTGAATTTTTGCCTCTATTGTTTTCCAGTCTCTTTTGGCAATTGATTGTCGGGCATAGTAACCCAAAACGGCTCCCAATGCCAAAGTAAGAACACCTTCTGCTAAAAGGATTAGTTGTTCCATGTTTTAAGTTGATAAATTGGTTATTCAACATTGGTTTAGGAAATGATGTTGAACAATCAAAGTCCAAAATTAAGTGAAGATTGTTCAATTCTTATAATAGCCTTTATTTTTTAAATTGTCAAAAACTCCCTTTTTGGGAGTAAAAGCAAGATAAAATTCTTAAAAACTACTCCTTGGTTTTGATTACTTCGTCGATTACTCCGTATTCTTTAGCTTCGTCGGCCGAGAGATAGAAATCGCGGTCGGTATCTTTTTCTATTCTTTCTAAAGGTTGTCCGGTATGTTTGGCTAAGATTTTGTTTACTTTCCCCTTTAGTTTAATAATCTGCTTGGCTGCAATTTCTACTTCCACCGCCTGTCCGCTCACTCCGCTGACCGCCACCTGATGAAGTAAAATTTGGGCATTGGGCAGGGAAAACCTTTTTTCCTTGGTTCCGGCCGCTAGCAAAACAGCTGCCCCGGAAGCGGCTGAGCCGACGCAGACGGTTGAAACCGGACAGCGAATATACTGCATTGTGTCGTAAATTGCCAAAGCCGAAGTCAGGACGCCGCCCGGCGAATTTATATAGAGCTGGATGTCTTTTTTAGGGTCTTTGGAGGCCAGAAACAGCAATTGAGCAATTACAGAATTAGCCACCGGGTCTACAATTGGTCCCCCCAAAAAAATAATTCTTTCTTTTAAAAGGCGGGAATAAATATCATATGCGCGCTCACCGTATTGTGTTTTCTCTATTACTGTAGGTATAAGATTCATGTTTTTAATCTTAACAAAATTTAAAAATTTATCAACTCTTTTTCTTAGTCTTCTTTTCTTTTTTCTTTCCTTCCTTTTTCTCGGTTTTTTCTTCTTTCTCCTCCTTCTCCTCCTTTTCCTCCTCCTTCTCCTCCTTCTTTTCTTCCAACTCTTTGGCTTTTTCCGGTGACCTGACGTCTATCTTCCAGCCGGTAAGCTTGGCCGCCAATCTTACATTTTGGCCCTCTTTACCTATTGCCAGAGATAGCTGGTCTTCCGGCACAACCGCCAAAGCTTTGTTTTTTGGCAGAATCCTTATTTCCAGAACTTTTGCCGGACTCAAAGAATTGGCAATATATTTACCGGGTTCTTCAGAATATTCAATAATATCAATCTTCTCTCCCCCCAATTCGTTAATGACCGCCATAACCCTGGTGCCTCTTTGTCCCACAGCTGCTCCAATTGGGTCAATTCCTTCGGCGCTGGAAACAACGGCAATTTTTGTTCTGGAGCCCGGCTCTCTGGCAATTGATTTTATCTGAACCTGACCGGCGGAAATCTCCGGAACCTCCAGTTCAAATAACTTGGAAACCAATTTTGGATAAGCCCGGGAGAGGAAGATAACCGGGCCCTTAACCGTTTCTTCAGCTTTTAAGATGAAAACCTTTAACCTTTGGCCCGGTCGATAGAACTCTCTTGGGACTTGTTCTTCTCTGGGCATTATACCTAAAGTTTTTCCGATGTCGAGGAAAACATTTTTTCCTTCGATTCTCTGGACTACGCCGGAAATAATTTCACCCTCTTTTGATTTATATTCTTCAAAGATACTTTCTTTTTCGGCCTCTCTGATTCTTTGCATTATTACCTGTTTGGCTGTTTGAGCAGCGATACGGCCGTAGTCTTTCTGGGTTTTTAAAGGGAAAACCAACTCTTCGCCGGCTTTTATTTTAGGATTTTCCTTTTTGGCCTCTTCCAAGAGAATGTGTTTTTCCGGATTAAAGCGAACCTTCTCTTTACTTACCGCAGCATTGGCCGAGGCGATTTTTTCCTCTTCCCTGGCTGAAGTTTCGGAGGGTAAAGCTTTTAATTTTTCCAATTCTTTCTCTGAATAAATCATTTTTTTATCCACCACCTGTTTTACTTGCCAAAACTTAACCTCACCCGACTTGAAATCGAGCTTGGCTTTTATAATTTGTCCTTTTTTTCCGTAGTCTTTTTTATAAGCGGCAGCCAAGGCCTGTTCGATTGTTTCTAAAATTTTTTCCGAGGAAATTCCTTTTTCTTCAGCAATTTGGGCAATGGCCGAGCCGAAAGATTTAATATCCATAATCTAATTTAGTATACTAAAATTTTTTAGGCCGGGATATTACCGTGTTTTCTCGCTACCCGAACCTCTCTTTTTGTCAAAAGTGATTCCAAACACTTAACCAGGATAATTCTGGTATCTTTTGGGTGACAGACGATGTCGACCTGACCAAGTTTGGCCGCCTGGTAGGGGTTTAAAAAGGTATTGCGGAGTTCTTGGGTTTTTTCCAGCTCTAATTTTTCCGGGTTTTTGCTTTCGGCCAAAGCCCTTTTGTAAATGATTTTTACTGCTTGTTCCGGACCCATTACTGCAATTTGGGCCAGGGGCCAGGCGATTACTTTGTCGTAGCCTAGCTTTCGGGAACAAAGGGCAATATAAGCGCCGCCGAAAGCTTTTCTTAGAATAACGCTGATTTTGGGAACGGTAGCTTCGGCATACGCATAAAGAACCTTGGCGCCGTGACGGATGATTCCCCTAATTTCCTGGTCCTTTCCCGGTAAGTAGCCCGGCGTATCAACCAGGTTGATTAACGGAACGTTAAAAGCATCGCAGAACCTGACGAATCTGCTGATTTTGTCCGAAGAGTCTATGTCTAGGGTGCCGGCCGTAAATTTCGGTTGATTAGCCACCACCCCCACGGCGTTACCAGCAATTCTTGCAAAACCAACCACCGCGTTTGGAGCAAATCCCTGCTGAACCTCAAAAAATGAATTATTATCAAATATTTCCGCGATTACTTCTTTAATTTCATAACTTTTTTCTTCTTTGTCGGGCATGATTTCTAGCAATCTTTGGTTTTCTTCCCGCCCGAAAATTTCGGCCAGAACACTTTTTTGCGAGGGCGGATCTTCTAAATTATTTTGAGGCAAAAAGGAAAGAAGTTTTTTGGCTCCCCAAAAGCAATCCCTTTCCGTTTTAAATACAAAATGAGCACAGCCGCTTTTTTGTCCGTGAACACTGGCCCCCCCCAATTCTTCAAAAGAAAAACTTTCTCCGGTAACTTTTTTGATTACTTCGGGACCGGTAATGTACATCTGGGAAATTTCTTCAACCATAAAAATAAAATCAGAGAGACCGGGAGCATATGAAGCACCGCCGGCCGAAGGACCGGCCACGATTGAGATTTGAGGTATCACTCCCGAAGCCTTAACCATCTCTTTGAAAATTGAGGCATAGCCGTCCAAACTGGAAACTCCTTCTTGGATTCTGGCTCCGCCCGAATCAATAATTCCTATTATCGGACAGCCAGTTTTTTGGGCCAGCTGAAGAACCTTAACTATTTTCTCTCCATGCATTTCTCCCAGCGAGCCTCCGATTTTGGAAAAATCCTGACTGTAGAGATAAACCTGACGGCCGTTAATCTTTCCGAATCCGGTTACAACCGCATCGCCCGGAAATTTCTTTTTATCCAATTCAAAATTATTGATACGGCTTTCGACAAAAGCACCCAATTCAACAAAAGTTTCTGGATCCAATAGCAAATTAATTCTTTCTCTAGCCGTCAGCTTTCCCTTTTGATGTTGTTTTTCAACCAGTTCCGGGCTTTCCAGTTCCCGCACTTTTTTATTTAAATCTTCTATTTCCTTTTCAAATTTCATAACAATAACACGAATATTATAAATTAAATTCGAATACTACAAACCGAACAACCACCCTTTATTTTATTCACACGGAATTAGTTGTACCCAAATTATATTTACCGACTTATTGTTTTTAACTGTTTTTTAAGGCCGTCTATAATTTGCCTTAAAATCTTCTTGTCGTCAATCCTTTTACCCAACTCTATTCTAAGCGAGGTAGCCTTTTTCTCCAAATTTTTAGAAACCTTTTCAATGTTGGTATTTAGTCCGATTCCCATTACCGAAAGTTTAATTTCTTTGCCGAAGATGTTTTCGGTTAAGATTCCGGCCACTTTTTTTTGGTTAATATAAATGTCGTTGGGCAGTTTAATGAATGGCTCCAAACCGAAATCCTCCTTTATTATTTGAGCGACCACAAAAGCGGCCAGAATAGTTAAGGTCTGGAGATCTTCAATCTGACTTTTCGGCAGAATAACCGAAAAATAGAGCCCTCCCCTCGGAGAAAACCATCCGGTTTTTTTTCTGCCGTAGCCACTCTTTTGCTCTTGGGCCAGAACTATCGTCCAGGGTCTGGGACTTTTTAATTTTTTGGCTGCCGTTTGAGTTGAGGAAACGGTTTTATATTCAATAATTTTCATTTTAATTCAACCAGAACATCTCCTTCTTTAACTTTTTGACCTTTTTGACCAGAAACCTTTTCTATTTTACCCTCAAATTCGGAAATAATTTCATTTTCCATTTTCATTGCCTCCAAAAGAAAAACTTTTTGCCCCCTTTTTATAAAATCCCCCTCTTTAATGAAAACACCGGAAATAGTGCCGGAAATGGGGGCTTTTATTTCTTTTTTGGAAAAATCTCTTCTGGAAAAAGAAGTTTTAGCAACAATGACTTCCTGTTTGTCTTTTGTGAAATCAAACTCTTTTCCTCCCACCCTTATTTTTACCAGGTCGTCTTTTTCCGATATCTCAGTTTGGTATTCTTTATCTTTTATTTTTATTTTAAATTTCATTAATTATTCAAACATTTTTAATCTCTCGGCCATTTTCCAATTGGAAACACCCTCTTCTTTTTCAAAATTTTTGCCCGAATTCTTCAACTCTTTATAAATTTGAAAAACGATTTCGGCCACCTCTTTTTCATTAAGTTCTTCCTTCCTTGGAGCTCTTGAGACGGGTTGGGGTAATAACTGGTGCAAAATTCCGCTTTTTTCGATGAAATTGGTAGTAAAGTCTCCCTCCAGGAATGATTTGTTTTTGAGCAGGACTTTAAAGAAGGGAACGGTGGTTGGTATTCCCTCAATCAAGGTTTCGTCCACCGCTCTTTTTAATTTGGAGATAGCCTCTTTTCTGGTTTTACCCCAACTTATTATTTTCAAAAGCAATGAGTCAAAGTAAGGATAGATTTTTTGTCCTTCATGCAAAAAGGTATGAAGAAAAATTCCCTGGCCGCCCGGCGGCAGATATTTTTCGATATTTCCCGGGAAAGGCTGAAAATTTTTCTGGGGATCTTCGGCCGTAATTCTGGCTTCGATGGCCCAGCCGTTAAAAATAATATCTTTTTGGGAAAAATTAATTTTTTCTCCCTGGGCAATTCTAATTTGTTGTTCGACGATATCGATTCCGGTAACTGCTTCGGTTACCGGATGTTCAACCTGAAGTCGGGGATTTACTTCCATAAAATAAAAATTATTTTCCTCATCCATTAAAAACTCAACCGTTCCTGCTCCCTGATATCTCAATTCTCTGGCAAATTTTATTGCCAAACTTCCCATTTCTTCCCGTTTTTTCTCATTTAAAACGGGAGAGGGGGCTTCTTCGATTAATTTTTGAAACCTTCTTTGAATGGTGCATTCTCTTTCTCCCAGATGTAAAAATTTCTCTCCGTCGCCCAAAACCTGAAATTCAATATGTCTGGCTTCGGGCAGATACTTCTCCAGAAAGAAATCGGTTTCGGAAAAAGCACTGGCCATTTGTCTTTGAATGCCCAGAGAAAGCGAAAATAGTTGTCCAAAGTCAAGCTTACCGTTGACCGCCCGAATCCCAATTCCCCCTCCACCCCTTCTTGATTTTAAAACAAAGGGCGGCTTTATCGCCAAAGCCCATTTAAAGAGATCTCCTTTAGTATTAATTGACCCTTCGCTGGCCGGCAGGGTGGGAATTCCTATTTTTTTTGCAATTTTCTTTGCCTCGATTTTGTCTTCCAATTTTTTTAAGGTCTTGAAATGGGGTCCGATAAACCTGATTTTATTCTTTCGACAGAGCCTGGCAAATCGCCAGTTTTCGGCCAAAAAGCCATAACCGGGATGAATGGCGTCAGCCCGGACCCTTTTGGCGATTTCTACGATTCTTTTTTGGTCCAGATAACCCTGAGCGCCTTCTTTTTCTAAAAAGTAGTATTCGTCAGCCAGAGAGGTTTCTAAAAAATCTTTTTCTTGACCCCTCAGAGGGCAAAGGGCAACGGTTTTAATACCCATTTCTTTACAGGTCCTGATAATCCGTAAAGCTACTTCTCCCCTATTGGCAATAAGAATTTTTTCAATTTCCATGTTATTTTTTTATTTATTTAATTAAATTAGCAATTTCCTCCATTACTTTATCGGTTATCTTTTGGGTAATTAGCTGGTATTCGGTTGAGTCTTCTGAGAGATTTTTTGCTTCGGAAAATTCTTTTTCAAAAAAGAGAGGTTTACCTGCTTTGAGTTCAATGATTTTTTTAAATTTCGGCCAGGCCCTGCCCGGAGGCATTAGTTCAAAGGTTCCCTTAATGCCCAGGGGTAAAATCGGGACTCCGGTTTTCAAAAAAAGCTTGGCAACCCCAAACTTTCCCTCTTGGAGCTGGCCGGTTCGGGAGCGGGTTCCTTCCGGATAAATAACGAGGCAGGCCCCCTTTTTTAAAACTTTAATTGCTTTTTCAACTGCCCTTTCTCTAGATTTTTTGTCTTTCCGGTTAACCGGAATTACATCGGCAAAAAAATATAAAAAGTACATAATCATCCGTGGAAATCCGGTATAACGGTCGGTCTGACCGATATAGTGATATTTTCTGGGAACGCATATGTATCCGGTGGCTATCTGGTCAAGATGGCTTTGATGGTTGGCGGCTAAAATAAAGTTCCCCACCGGCACATTTTCCAGGCCCTGAACCTCTTTTATCAAATGTTTATCAACCGGAGGTTTAAAAAATATTTTACAAAACCAAGAACAGACTCTATTCATAATCTTTTAATTGGCCGACGATTTCTTCAATTATTTCTTGGCAGTTTTTAACGTCAGAAATTCCGGCGGCCGAAAGGCCGGCCAAAAGCGGTATATTTTCGGCATCCTGACCGCCCAAAGAGCCGGCAATTCGTTCCGCCATTATTTCTTCCGGGAAAGCTCCTTTTTCGGCCAGTTTTTTCATTTTTTCCGACCATTGATTTTTAATGACCCGCAGGGGGTGGCCGGTAAACTCCAGAACCGTTTCAATTTCATCCGGAGTTGCCTCAACCACCTTTTTCTTATAGGCCTCGGAAACCACGCATTCTTTTGAAGCTAAAAACCTGGTGCCCATTTGGATGCCGTCGGCTCCCAGAAAAAAAGCAGCTTTTGCCGTTTTTCCATCATAAATTCCACCGGCCGCAATTAAAGGAATTTTTTGGAGCATTTTTTTGGCTTGGGGAACTAGACAAAAAGTAGTGTTTTTTCCGATGTGGCCGCCGCCCTCCATTCCCTCAACGACCACCGCATCTGCTCCGTTGTCCTCCATTTTTTTAGCCAATCGGGGGGAGGGTACGACCGGAATAATTTTAGCACCGCTGGCTTGAAAATAAGGAAAAAGAGGCAAAGGATTTCCGCCGCCGGTAAAGACGATGGGAACCTGTTTTGCGATAACCACCCTTATTAGCTCTTCGATCTTCGGGTTTTGGATAAAGAGATTTACGGCAAAAGGATTTTTGGTTAGTTCTTTGGTTTTTTCAATTTCTTTTTCCAGCCAGGCACTGGGCATTAAACCCGAACCAATTGTTCCCAGGCCGCCCGCATTGCAAACCGCCGAAACTAATTTTGATTCGGAAATGCCCGCCATTCCGCCCTGGATAACGGGATATTTAATTCCTAAAATTTTTACCAGCCGATTGTTTTGGAACATAAAAACTTATTTTTTTTCAAAATCTTTTTTATTGACCACGGCCACCGAAAACCTTGCTTCGCATTTCAATTCTTTTCCTACCAGGGCCTGACTTTTGACATGGGCGATTTTATTATTTTCAACCGGGTAGAGGCCGAGAATCTCCGCCTTGATTATGATTTTATCTCCCGGGAAAACGGGTTTATAAAACTGGCAGCTTTTTACGTCGTAGGCCAGAAAGTGAAAATTTTTATGGTCCTGGCCGATTTTCTTTCTTAAGACAAGAGTTGAGAGTTGGGCTAAAGCCTCAACAATAAGGACGCCGGGCATTATCGGGAAATCAACAAAATGGCCCTTGAAATAATAGTCGTCTTTTGAGGTTTGATAAAAACCCGAGATGGTGTTTTCGGTCATTTCTTCCACCCCATCAACAAATAAAAAAGGCTCCTGATAAGGGATAATGCTTTTTATTTGGTCTTTGTTTAATATCATAGATTCGACAAAAAACCTGAGAATACTTTGGGCTAGATTGCCAAACCGCCGTCTATATTTATTACCGAGCCGGTAATAAAAGAGGCTTGGTCAGAAGCCAAAAAGGCAACCAAATCCGCCACTTCTTCCGGTTTGCCGAACCTACCAAGAGAAGTTAGTTTTTTAACCATTGCTTTCAGTTCCTCGGGAAGTTTTTCGCTCATTGTTGTTTCAATAAATCCGGGGGCGATGGCATTAACCGTTACCCCAAACCTTCCCACCTCTTTTGAAAGGGCTTTGGTAAAACCGATAATGCCGGCCTTAGCAGCTGCGTAGTTGGTCTGACCGAAATTTCCCCGTTGTCCGACCAGCGAAGAGATATTTATAATTTTTCCCTGGCTTTGAATAATCAGGGGTAGTGAAATTTTACTGCAATTGAAAACTCCGGTTAAATTAACATCTATCACCTTTTGCCATTCTTCTTTTGTCATTTTTGCCAAAGTTCTGTCTTGGTTGACCCCAGCGTTGTTAACCAAAACGTCCAGCCGGCCGAACTCCTTTTTTATCTCTTCGGTAATCTTTTCGACTTCTTCCAGTTTTGAAACATCGGCCAGGAAATATTTTACCTGGCCGCCCGTTCCTTCAATTTCTTCTTTTGCTTTTTTTAGATTGTCTTCCTGGGAAGGAATGTCGTTTAGGGCAATCTTGGCACCCAGTTTTGCGCATTTTAAGGCAATTGCTTTGCCTATCCCCTGAGAAGAGCCGGTGATTAAAACCACTTTGTCTTTAAGCATAATTTTAAAGTTTAAGCTCAAAAGGCTTGTATTTTTATGGTATTAGAGTAGCCCCAAAATGTCAATTGAGCGCCCGGTTATATATATAATGTAATGCCCCAATAAAAAAATCCTCAAAAGAGGATTTAAGAGGGGTTTCTCTAGCGAGGCTTATATTCTTCAATCAATTTCTGGTTTTTGGCTAAAATCAGGCCGGCCAATATTAATTTTGCCAAGTCTCCGATAATAAAAGGATAAAGGCCGACCAGTAGTGCTTTTTGAGGGTCAAAGAAGTTCAAAAGCCAGATTAAGGCCGGGATATAAATAACTATATTTCCAATCAACATTACCAGGACCGCAGACTTAATGTCTTTTCCCCCGCCCTTTTCGGTTAAAAAACCAACCAGATAAGCCGCAAAAATAAAACCCATGATGTATCCCAAAGTCGGACTGAAAAGATATGGAATTCCTCCTCCCCTTGAAAACCAGGGGAAACCCGCTACCCCTCCCAAAAGATAAAAAACCTGGGAAGCAGCACCCTTTTTAGCGCCCAAAAAGGCGCCGGAAAGTAAAACGACCAGGGTTTGAAGAGTAATGGGGACTGGGCCAATCTCAATTTTAAATTTTGCCGAAATCGCGGTTAAAAAACTAAAACTAAAAATCAAAACCAGGTCTTTTAACAAAACCAAGGCTTTATTGTTGATTTCGGGAAGAAGGATTTCTTCTCCGCCCAGATTTTTTTTAAAACTTTCCGGCATCGTATTTTAATTCTTCAATTTCTCTTCCGGCAATTGGAATGTTTTCAATTTTCAGCCCCCTTAATTCTTCGGACAGATTCATCGTAATTTCGCCAAAGACCCTGTCCAGATTAAGCGGGTTAAAACTGGCCAGAACCAATCCTAAAAAAGTGGTGAATTTGTCCGGTTTTTGGACAAAATTAGCTTCGCCAAGGGTTAAATATTGAGGAAGAACTTTTTTTAAATTTTCTTTGATTTCTTTTTCCGAATAAAGATATTTTAAACCTAAATAATTTTCTTTCCTCAAAACTTTTAAAATATTTTCTCCTGCCGTCGCTTTCCCTATTTTTAAGACGGCTAGATTGATTATTAAATCGGCGTTAAATATTTCTTCGGAAATTTCAAAACCAAACTCGTTTTCCGTTTTTTTAACAAACTTTCCCTGACTTAGATCTTGAGGTAAGATATTGAATTTTTGACAGACTTCTAAGATTTGGGATTTTTGGGCCGCGGCCCCGATAGGGACTTCATCGAAGCTTTGACTGGCGGCTCTAATATTCTCCAACCTTACTCCTTTTTCCAATAAAAATTTAAAAACTGCCTCCAGAAATTCGGGTGAAGTATTTTCCCTGAAATAAGAATGCACCGGCAAAACGAGGGTGGGCAAGACCAAAACCTTTGAATTTTGGGACAAATTCAGGCCGCCCAAGAGCTGGATTGTTTTTTCAATTGCCTCGGAAACATCGTATTTAATTCTCCAAACCGAAACGGCATTTTTATCCCGGCTTTCTTTTTCTGGAAATTCCTGGCCGATTTGATACTCTTTTTTTGATTTTTGAACCCAGCGGTTTCCTTTTTTATCTTCCAAAAGCAAAACAAAATAGGGAGTTTGAGGATGTAGGTGGGTGGGAGTTGTGACTTTTGAAACACCCGCCACTTTAATTTTTTCCGATTTTATTTTTTCCAAAGCCGAAAAACAGTCCGGACATTTTTCAATCGGATACTGCCAAACTCTATGACATTTTGGACACTGATAAAACATGTCTTAAAAAGATGAAATTTCTTCTGCTATTTTTCGAAAGTGAAATCCCTTGATGGCCATATCAATCATCACCGGGAAAAGTTTCGGTTTCCTGAAGATACTCCAGAAAAAGAGCTTCCAGTAGTACAATCTTTCTTTCCCCAGTATTCCCAAAATCCAAATTGACTTTAAGAACGCTAAAAAGTGAGCAAGGTCAATATAATAGCTTCCCCTTTCCATTGGCTGATATTCTTTCAAAAAATTAATTAATCTCTGGTAGTAATTTTTTGGTGAATAAATATGATTTATAACTCTTTTATAACCAGACATTAAAGAATAATTATTCATTTTAGTGAGGAAATTGATAGTACACTCGGTATTATTCCCGGTGGGCTGAGAGATTAGCCTTTTTTCTTTCTTTAATCTTTCCCACAATCTTGTTTTTGGCGCCGCCTGCAACAGTCCAACCATGGCCGTTACTATCCCGCTCTTTGGATAAAAACTATCATTCGGTCAAAAATCGAAGAGGTGTCCTGGTCAAAACCAATAATAAATCCGGCCTGAACCTGCAAACCGTGGTTTTGAATAATTCTGGTTGATTCTAAGAGGTTCCGATTCATATTCTGAAATTTACCGCATTCTTTCAGGCTTTCCTGGTCAGGACTTTCAATTCCAATAAAGACGGTATTGAAGCCGGCTTTTGCCATTAATTGAATTAATTCTTTATCATCGGCAAGATTTATTGAAACTTGAGTATTAAAAGTAAAAGGGTATTTTTTCTCTTCCATCCATTTGATTATCGCCGGCAAAATTTCCTCCTTCAAATTTACTCTATTGCCAATAAAATTATCATCGACAAAGAAAACGCTCCCCCGCCAATGCCTTTGATATAAGGCGTTTAATTCGTTCAGGATTTGGTCTTTACTCTTTGTTCTGGGGATCCTACCGTTCAAGAGAATGATGTCGCAGAACTCACAATTGAAAGGGCAACCCCTTGAGGACTGAATTGACATTGAGGCATATTTTTTCATATCAATTAACTCCCAAAGAGGGACCGGGGTTTTGCTTATATCCGGCCATTGATTCGGTTTGTAAATTTTTTTTAAACTTCCTCTTTTTAAATCTTTCAAAAATAAAGGCAGAGTAAGTTCCGCCTCGCCCAAGATAAAATAGTCAACATTCTTTAAAAATTCTTCGTAGCCGGTAGTAAACAGAGGACCGCCGGCAACAATTCTTTTCCCTAGTTTTTTAGCCTGACCAATAATTTCTTTGACCGATTCTTTTTGGATAACCATTGCCGAAATAAAAATAAAATCTGCCCAAAGAAGCTCTTTTTCGTTTAGATTCTGGATATTTAAATCAATTAATTTTTTCTCCCACTCTTTGGGAAGCAAAGCGGC
>Ga0153915_10000653_pt1 | contig 32023 bp, 23 predicted proteins | sample Opewatmetagenome_2_FD_107003 | JGI IMG/M metagenome (GOLD analysis project Ga0153915, IMG submission 107003) | Freshwater wetland microbial communities from Ohio, USA - Open water 3 Core 3 Depth 3 metaG | ecosystem: Environmental > Aquatic > Freshwater > Wetlands | place: USA: Ohio, Lake Erie... | reverse complement strand
CGTCGGAGACACGTACACCGTCCGGCAACTGCTTGGTGGCGAAACGCGCCAAGCGACATTCACGGTGACAGTCAATGAGAAAAACACATTGGCAGACGGTTATTACTACTTTTGCAATCAGACGGACAACAGTTACCTGACCAATGACGGGACATTGAATCCACTTTTCACAACGAAGCAGCCCACTAATGAAAATGCCAGGATTTGGTACATCAGGAAAGACACCACCACCAACCGGTATGCCATTTCTACTTGTGAAAAAGGCAACCGGTCTCTGAACGAATACGGACGTTTCACGTCCAGCGCCTACTCTGCCAACTGGAATTCGTTCGATATCCATCAGTTGGCTGGCACTGATTATTACGCCATCCAAAACGGAGGTAGCGGAGGTGATTATTACTGGATTATCAGTTCCAGTCTGATAACCGGTAAAGGTTCTGCAACCATCAAGGATTATCCGTTCAGGTTCATTCCGGCCAATCCAATCCTGACTATCTATCCGTACATCAATTCGACCTACACGGATAGTCTGGCTGTCTCTTCAGGAACTACCGTTGTCCTGCAACCTGCCGCATCCATTCCAGGCGGAACCTGGCGATGGGATACAGGAGATTCGACCAATTACCTGACCGTCACACAAACAGGGAATTATTCAGTTACCTATTATCTGAATGGCGACAGCGTAAGCTACCGTTTCAAGGTGGAATTTCATCTGTTGAATACCTTGGCCCCTGGAACCTATTACATTAAAAACGCGCTGGATGGTTCGTATCTGACCAATAATGGCACCAATTATCCGGAATTCCAGGGCAAAGAACTATTCGATACCACGTCACAGCTCTGGACCATCAGTAAAGATGCCACAACGAGCCGATACAAAATCACATCAAATTCCGATGCCGCCGTTTTTCTGGATGAATATGGCCGTTACAACGAAAGCACCTATTATCCGATCTGGAATTCATTCAATCTGTATAATCAAACGGGAACGGATCTATATGCCATACAGAACGGCGGAAGTGCTGGTACGATGTACTGGACAATCATCAATTCCATGCTTCGCGGTAAAGGAAGTTCCAGTATGAGTGATTTTCCTTTTGAGATAGTCGATCCGGCCAATGATCCTACAGAGCTGGCAGCCACAGCCATGGCCAGCATCAATGGCGGAGAATTTACCCAGACGTCCTATATTGAAACGCCTGTCGGTTCAACTGTAACACTCAAGATGTTCGTCACCGTAAAAGGCGGCCAATTCAGCTGGAGTAACGGAGACACAACAGAAAGTATTCTATTGAATACTATCCAGGAAAGTGGCAGCTATTCCGTCAGCTATATCTACGGCACTGATACACTGACATCAACATTTTCACTGTACACCTACATACTCAACCCGTTGGCAAATGGTAATTATTACATCATCAATGCTTCAACAAATAAGTATCTGTCGTATGTATCATCCACCATAAAACCGTCGTTTTCCATTCACTATGATGCCATCGCCCTGGCTCAGGCCTGGACATTCGAACTGGACAGCACGACAAACCGATACAAAATAACCTCTCTGAAAAATCCATCCTGTTTCCTGACAGCCAGTGCCACCTTCACGACCGACACCTATAGCAATACATTACATACATATGAAGTGTATGGTGAAGTCGGTACTGAAAAATTGGGCATCAGAAACGGTGGTTCTTCCGGAACAATGTACTGGACAGCCGGTGCTTCCAACATTACCGGAACTGGTAGTTCAACCATTGCTTTTCCCTTCCTGATTGAACCATATACCACAGGACTGGATAACGAATGGGGAAAAGAAGACATTGCTGTATGGCCAAATCCTGTCCAAAACGAATTTATCCTGGCTATTCCGGAAGATGCGACGTTCTCGCTGGTTACACTGGATGGTAAAGTACTTCTGACAGAAAATTGTGTCGCCGGAAGAAACACCATTTCCATCGGATCGTTGCCATCCGGATCGTATCTGGGGGAAATCAAAACGGACGACGGACATCACGTGGTAAAGATTCTGAAGACAAAATAGAACGTCGTCAGTTGCCTGTCAGGCTGTTCAATGGTGTTGACCATGTGCCGGTAATCTTTTCTATGAAGAGACGCTATTCGCTAAAGGTCCGTTTCAACGTGTCGCTTCCCTGAATAAAGCCTCTATATTGGCCGGAGAAATATCAGGCAGGATAGCTTCGTGACTGGGAGAAATAATCAGACCGGTTGGAAAGAGGTGACGCAATTCCCGCACTTTGGCAGCTACCTCAGAGGAGGAACCATTCACCAAAAGATATTGGGCATCCACGCCTCCGCAAAAGGAAATCCGTGAACCAAAATCATCATGTAACCGCTGAGGTTCCATTTTTGCAGCCAATGCCTGAATCGGGTGAATGACGTCCACTCCACAATCAATCAAATCAGGAATGATATCATGAATGGAGCCGCAGGAGTGATGTATTACGCGCAGACCGTACCGTTTGGCTTGTTCAACCAGTTTGCGCGTTCCTGGTAGTACAAATTCACGAATGGAGTCTGGATCAACCATCAGGCCACACTGGCTTCCCAGATCATTTCCAATGAGTACGGCATGCAACTTGCCTTGTGTCGCTTCGTAAAAGATCTCGTTGGCCTCCAGGTAAAAATCAACTATGCGGTCAATAACGGCTCTGAACATCTCCGGCTCTGTCATCATACGCATGAGTGCCTCCTCCATGCCAAAAGCCGAACAGGTATCCTGAAAATGGGCAGACCAAATGACACCTAACACGGCTTTCCCTTCAGGCACTGATGAAACAGCCTGTTGACAATCAACCGGATCGATGTATGCCTTCGGATCAGGCCAGGGAAACCTGGTTACATCAGCCGGATCATGATAATCCTCAAAAAAACCAGGAGCCGTCAGTGTCCGTTCATCCACCGCCCCCCCTTTTCGTTTGGCAAAATCAAACGCTGCATAAATGGCATTCGATGTCGGTGAATGATACGGCATCTCCACGGGATATATGTCATCGTTAACAACCTTCTTGAGGCCAATCATGTCTGTTACCCCAAAATACCTGAATAGTGCAGGAAGCGCATGCTGATCGGGTATGCCAAGCCAGGAAGCCGGACGGTCCACACGTTCGCGGTCAATCGTGGCAAAAAAACGTTCGATCGATGTCATGGTCAGATCATATTTTTCAGTTGAACGATGTGTGCAGCGACAAAAGCAGCCGTTTCTGTCCGTAAACGGGTATTACCCAATGAAACAGACACAAACCCATTGGCTTCAGCCATAGTCACTTCTTCCTGACTGAAATCGCCTTCAGGACCTATCAGTACCAAAACGTTGGAATCTCCTTTGCAAACCTCATTCAGCAACGGTTTTACCCCGGGATGACAATGGCAAATGTACTTTTGACCTTCGAAAGGTTGTTTGATAAAAGTTTGAAAATCGGTCAGTTCCTGTAACGAAGGCTTCAGTGCTTTAACCGATTGTTTTAGGGCAGAAATAATGATACGGTCCAAACGTTCTGTTTTAATGGTTTTTCGTTCCGATAACAGTGAACGGATGAACGCGAAACCACCAACACCCACCTCCGTTGCTTTTTCGATGAACCATTCCACCCGTTCAGGATTCTTTGTCGGACACATGGCAATGTAAGCATGAAATGGACCCGCTGTATCCGGTGTGGTCTCAAGAACTTCAACCTGGCAATGTTTTGGATGGGCACCGGTAATGATGGCTTTGTAGAAATAGCCTTTTCCATCGATAAGGCCTATCTCATCACCAACCTGCATTCGCAGCACCCGTACACAATGAACAGACTCCTCTTCGGAAAGATAAGGATTCTGAAGGATATCCGGTGTATAGAAAAGTGTCATGATTATCCTAATAGCAAGCCCACCATGGTGGCAGACATACAGGATACCAAGGCTCCGGCCAATACAGCCAAAGGACCATATTTAGTCAACCAGGGACGCGCCCCCGGAGCCAGCGACCCGATACCTCCAATTTGAATACCGATGGAACTGATGTTTGCAAAACCACACAATAAATAAGTGGACATGATGATTGACTTGGGGTTGGTCAGTACACCTGCCTGCATGAGGTTCGCAAGACTCTGATACCCGACAAATTCATTCATGATCGTTTTTTCTCCAAGCAATTGCCCGACAGCAATGGCATCAGACGGAGCCACGCCCATCAATAGCACCAGTGGAGAAAACAGAAGGCCCATGATAAACTGAAAATTGAATTGGGTGTACTGGCCATTTGAAATTTCAGTAAGGTACTGATTGAGTATAAAACTGGAACCCAAACCAACCGAAATAACATTCACAAAACAGATGACAGTCAAACCAACCGACACCCAAAAAGCAATTTTCAGCTTTTTGCCGGACTTTTTCCTGGCATATATCAACCAGGAAAAAACCATCAAGGCAAGTATAGCGGCCCCAAGCAGCACACCAGCAATGGAATAACTACCGATAAACTTAGAAACCAGGTAATTGGCAAATGCAACAAAGGCAATAAAAACCAACAACATACCAGCAATGTTCAGAACCAGTCTCAAACCATCCGTTGTACCGATGGAAATAGCGTCCAACACATTGTTGCCAATCCTGTTCTTTTCAATCACCGGCACATTGTCAACTTCTTCCGTTTGTGGAACCAGCAGTTTGGCAAAAACAGCGGCTCCAGGTACTGCCATGACAGAGGCTGATAATAAATGCTTGGCAAAAACAAGCTGTGATGCAGGATCTCCGCCTCCCAACATACCAATATAAGAAACCAGTACGCCACCGGCTATGGTTGCCATCCCCGCCGTCATGATCAGGAAGATTTCCGATACATTCATTTTGCTCAGATAGCCTTTAACCAGCAAGGGTGCTTCGGTTTGTCCCATCAGTGCTAAATGTGCCCCTAAAACCAATCCTTCAGACCCTGATATTTTCATGAATTTCCGGAGCAACCAGGAAGCTCCTTCCACGGCTTTCTGTACCACACCCAGATAAAACAACAGGCTGCTTAAAGCCGAAAAAAATATGATAGTGGGCAACACTTGAAAAGCAAAAATATAGCCGAAAGATTGTACATTCATCAGATCACCCAGCAAAAAGGAGGCTCCTTCGTTGGTGAATGCCATAATTTTTATAAAAATTTTACCAAGAAATTCAAAAACCGACTGGACAAAAGGTACAAACAGAATACAAATCGCGAAAACAAACTGCATTAACAGACCTACAATGACCAACTTCCAGTCTATCGCTTTACGATTCCTGCTAAAAACAACCCCGACAAGAATTAATGAAAAAATACCTATGATGCCTTTAATGACTGATCCGAAAGAGATACCTGCCATGCCAGCAAAATCAATTTGTGTTACATCCATGAAACAGAAGTTTAGTTCCGACAAAAATACAAAAAAAAAGCCCACTCCGAATGAGCAGACCAGCGGCAATTATTTACAAAACCTGTATAAAAAAAGAAGGTTGTCTCACGACAACCAATCTTCCTTAACCTTAAATCTAATACCATGAAAAACACAGTACAAAGATATGTAATTTTACAGGATATATGCAAGTATTCTGCCAAAAAAATGCATGCTATTAACACCATTTAACTAATGGTGTATTTTTTACACTTATTTTTACAACCAATAAAAACGTATCATGTTGATTATCTGATTTTTACAAAATAATAAAAATTCTCATTATTATTTTTCTTATCATTCAATGCTCAAAAAAATGTTTTAAAACACAAAAACACCGTTTTGTTCAGAGGCTTTCCGACATGGATTCGGGATTTTCAGGGACAAACACCAGGTCTCCGCCATTCAATTTTTTATAGATTTTCAGACAGGCATATGCATCCAGCGCAGCATAGTTTTGCTGACCAGTAGATAACTCGACAGCTTCCCAATTTGATAGTCGTTGTGACTTGGAAATCTTTTTACTGAAAAGAAGACCGTAAATTTTTTGGAGGCTACTATCCTCAATTCCGAACGATCTGGCATAATCCTGAATATCTATAAATCCTTCCGTCTTTAGTTCACTGTTTCTGGCACGCAACATCATGAAATCATCCCTGAGAGAAAGACCTATTTTCCGGATGGCAGGGTCTCCAAAAAAGTCATTGATTTCCTGAGGCAATCCAATAATGTTAAGTCTGAACAAAAAGCAAACGTCTTCAGTGGAAATCTGCAACAAGGCTACTTTATTTTTTTTACCCTTGGTGAACACCGGCTTCGTTTCCGTATCAATGCCAACTATCTTTTGCAGATTAAGGTAAGATGTGGCTTTATGCAAGGAGGCCAGTGAATCGACCACGACGATCGATCCTGGAAAAAATTCAAGAGGCAGGTCACTGACTGCCTCTTTCGTAATGGTTGTCCGGTATTCTTGCATCAAAAAAAATCTTCTTCCGAAATCATGGTATCAGTATCGCCAAATTTAAGGGCATGCAAAGCACGTAAAACAGTCAGCAAAGATTGCCCCCAGCCTGTTCCAAAACGCTCACGGCAAAAGTACAACGCATCATTCATGGTTTCATCATATCCTAATCGGAATACTCCTGTAAAATTGTACAATTCCTGCCAGATATCTGCCAAGCTCTCAGAAACAGAGGCTGCCACAGGTCCATCGGCCAAGGTTATATCCGGATGAAAAACGTCCAGATACGCGTCATCTGCACCGAGCAATTCAGCTATCGCTTCGACCAGCAGACTATATTGCATCTCTGTGGCAAAAGCTTCCTCCTCCCCTTCACCCAACAAGGTTGTTTCCGGCAATAACGACCCTTTCAGGTACAGCAGGGGTAATAAATGTACCATGACATCAATAAGCCTGTTTCTTTCCAACTGATCAGGATGCTCCAAAAAATCACAATAGGATTTTGCAACTGCCACAAATTCAAGGGTATTTTTCGAATAAACGGAATCACTGCCGGAGCTGGTTGCTGACATATACTGGTATTGAGATTGATTGTCGCAAAAGTACAAAAAAATCGACCAATCGTAAAACAACGTTGTCGTTAGTGACAGATAACATGGGGAAATTCTGTATCTTTGTCAGGTATATTGTTGTTTCATTGTATCGAAGAAGCTGATCGGTTTATGAGCAAAACGCCTCACACGAAAAACAAACCTGTTGCACAGGAAAAGCCCGGTTTCATCCGTTTTCTGATGAAAAAAGAAACCCGCATTGCGCTAGGCATCCTTTTGACAGGCATATCCATCTATCTGAGTGTCACACTGATATCTTTTCTGTTTACAGGCAGCTCCGATTTTAGCAAAGTAAACGGGCTTTCCTTCTCCGACCTCAGCGATTCAGCCAAAGATATCCGTAACATCGGAGCCGCCATAGGAGCCTGGGTATCAAACATCATCATGAATCATTGGTTTGGCATTCCTTCCTTGTTTGCAGTAATATACCTCTGGTTTATTTCATTACGTCTGCTGGGCGTTGGAAAAGTATCGCTGGTCAAGGTCTTTTTTCTGTGCATGCTTGGATTAGTCTGGTTTTCCCTGGCTCTCGCCTTCTTTTTCAAACCCGTTTACGAAGATACGTTTCTGCTATGGGGTGGTTTACTTGGGCACAATATGAGTGAATGGCTGAATGCTCAGATCGGATGGCCGGGAACGCTGCTGACCTTGGCGGCATCATTGCTCATCTTCCTGGTTTTCGCCCGAATTACCCGTCTGCCATTTTTCCGGAAACTGATGAGTAGTTCGTTGTTCCGGAAAAAAGAAAAGCCGGTAACTGACGAGGCAGAACCAGCCGAAGGAGAAGTGCCCGACGAATTTGAGGAAAGCTGGACTGGGACACCAGCCGGTAATAAAAAAACAGACATCAAGTCTGAACTTGTTTCTCCCATCATTGCTGACCCAGAACCTATGGAAGAGCCACTGGTGACTGAACCGCTGAAACCGGCAACTCCTGCTTCCAAAGACGACGTCAGCTTTGAAATCCGGATTGGTGGTGAAGACAATCCAGAAGAAGAAAGCGAGGAATCTTTTCCTGAAGTTACGAAGGGATCTGACCGGGTAGCCGGTAGTGACGGTTATGACGCATCCTACCTGGGCGAATATGATCCAAAACTGGACTTATCCAGCTACAAATATCCGGAAATCAAATTGCTGACCCAGTATGAAAGCCCCGAAACGATCATCAACAACGAAGAACAGAACAGCAACAAACGACGCATCCAGGAGGTACTCGAACAATTCAGCATAAAAATCAGTTCCATCACAGCTACTGTCGGTGCCACTGTCACCTTGTACGAAATTATTCCTGAACCAGGTGTCCGCATTTCCCGTATCAAGAGTCTGGAAAATGACATTGCATTAAGTCTGGCTGCCCTAGGTATCCGCATCATAGCTCCTATCCCCGGAAAAGGCACCATCGGTATTGAAGTCCCCAATCGTGACCCCCAGATCGTATCCATGTATAGTGTCCTGAGTTCGCGTAAATTTTCGGAATCCAAATACGACCTGCCCATGGCTCTGGGCAAAACCATCACCAATGATGTTTTTATCGTGGACCTATGCAAAATGCCGCATGTACTGGTGGCTGGTGCTACCGGGCAAGGCAAGTCTGTTGGCCTGAATGCCATGATCACCTCGTTGCTCTACAAAAAACACCCCGCTGAACTCAAATTTGTGATGGTAGACCCCAAGATGGTCGAATTCAATATTTATTCCACGATTGAAAAGCATTTTCTGGCGAAACTGCCAGATGACAGCAAGGCCATTGTGACCGATTTCACTAAAGTCATTCAAACCCTGAACTCGTTAACACGCGAGATGGATGACCGCTACAACCTCCTGATGATGGCCAATGTGCGCAATATCAAGGAGTACAATACCAAATTCATCAACAGGCATCTTAACCCGGAAAAGGGGCACAAATTCCTGCCATACATTGTCGTTGTCATTGACGAATTTGGTGACCTGATCATGACAGCCGGCAAAGAAATTGAAATGCCCATAGCCCGTATCGCCCAAAAAGCAAGAGCTGTGGGTATACACATGATCATCGCTACCCAGCGACCAACCACCAACATCATCACAGGTACCATTAAAGCCAATTTCCCCGCACGTGTAGCTTTCCGTGTAATATCTGTAACGGATTCCCGGACCATTCTGGACGCTTCCGGTGCTAACCAGCTGATTGGACGCGGCGACTTGCTTTTCTCACAGGGCAGCGATCTGGTGCGTGTGCAATGTGCCTTCGTGGATACGCCGGAGGTCATCAATATCACCAACTTCATCAGTGGTCAACGTGGTTATCCGACAGCTTTTTACCTGCCTGAACCAACAACTGACGGGAATGGCGGTGGTGTTCAGATGGGTGACATAGGAGAACGCGATCCGTTGTTTGAAGAAGCAGCCAGGCTTATCGTGATTCATCAGCAAGGTTCCACTTCGTTGATACAACGTAAGTTTGCCATAGGGTACAACCGTGCCGGACGCATTGTCGACCAGCTGGAAACAGCTGGCATCATCGGTCCCAATGAAGGCAGTAAAGCCCGCCAAGTACTGGTAGAAGATGAATTTCAACTGGAAAACTTACTGGCCAGGATGCAGTAATATTAAACATCAACCTATGAGACGTTTACTATATGCCGTATTGTTCACTTTCGTGTTGGCGTCTGCCGGATATGCTCAGAAAGAGGCTAAAGCCCTCGATTTGCTTAATAAAGCGTCAGCGGCTTATATCAAGGCCGGAGGTATCAAGGCTGGTTTCTCATTGCAAATGTACCAGCCTGGAGGAACCAAGGCTGATTTGATCGAAGGATCAATTCGCCTGAAGGGGAAAAAATTCAAACTGGAAGTCGAAGAAATGATCACTTGGTTCGATGGTGGCAACCAATGGGTTTACCTGAAAAGCAACCAGGAAGTCAATGTCAGCAATCCGACTGAAGAGGAATTGCTGATGATCAATCCTGTCAACGTGTTTCAATTGTATAAACATGGATACAACTGTAAATACACAGGGGAAAAAACTGAAAAAGGCAAGTCGGTCCTTAATGTATCGCTGACGCCAGAAGATAAATACAGCCAGTTGTCGGGCATTTTCGTGGCTTTTGACAAAACCACCCTCAGGCCTGTCACCATTACCATCACCAACAAGGATAAATCAGGTTCGACCATCCGTATTCCCACGTATCAGACAGGGCAACAATACGCCGACGCACTCTTTGTTTTCCCGGCAAAAGACTATCCAAGCACTCAGGTCATTGATCTAAGATAACTATTAACCAGCCCATTTCTATGACAACCATTACCGAACATGTACGCTGTCTGATTATCGGGTCAGGCCCCGCCGGTTTTACTGCAGCCATTTACTGCAGCCGTGCAAACCTGTCCCCCGTCCTTTACGAAGGCATGCAACCTGGTGGACAACTGACCACCACAACTGAAATTGAAAATTTTCCAGGCTATCCTGAAGGTATTTCCGGCAATGATATGATGGAAGATTTGCGGAAGCAAGCCATCAGGTTTGGCACAGACGTACGCTGGGGTGTAGCAACGGCATCTGACTTATCGACAGCCCCCTACAACATCACTATCGACGGAGAAAAGACTATCAGGTGTGATACGCTGATTATTGCTACCGGCGCCACGGCCAAATACCTCGGACTACCGGATGAAGCCAAATACGCAGGTATGGGCGTTTCTGCCTGCGCCACCTGTGATGGTTTTTTCTACCGTAAGAAAAATGTAGCTGTTGTAGGTGGTGGTGATACGGCCTGTGAAGAAGCCTGTTACCTGGCTGGTCTGGCCGCACAGGTTTATCTCATCGTCCGGAAACCATTCCTGAGAGCCACTAAAATTATGCAGGAACGGGTGTTCAGCACGCCAAACATCACGGTGCTTTTTGAGCACGAAACCACCGGGCTCTTTGGAGAAAACGGGGTGGAAGGTGCCCATCTGATTAAACGTCGCGGACAATCTGATGAAACCAAGGTAGATATTGCCATCGATGGTTTTTTTCTGGCAATCGGTCATAAACCAAATTCTGATGTATTTGCCAACTACCTGGAAGTGGATGAGGTAGGTTATATTAAAACGGTACCTGGTACACCCAGAACCAATATCCCTGGGGTATTTGCTGCAGGCGATGTGGCTGATCCGCATTACCGTCAGGCCATTACCGCAGCTGGAAGTGGTTGTGCGGCTGCGATCGAGGCCGAGCACTATTTGTCAGCCAATAAATTATAAAAAAATCGGGCAGTTAGTTTGTATATCCCATTGATATTACCTACTTTTGCACCTCGATTCGTTAAGGTACTATCAAGCGGCACTGCCAAAAGGCATCCCACCTTCCGGAGTATAACTTGTAATTCAATACGTTAATGTACGCAATTGTAGAAATCGCCGGACAACAGTTCAAAGCCGAAGCAGGCAAGCGGTTGTATGTTCATCGTCTCGAAGCAGAACGCGGTTCTGTTGTAGAATTTGACAAAGTCTTGTTGGTAGATACCGATGGAAAAGTGACTGTAGGAGAACCTACCGTAAAGGGAGCCAAAGTGGTTTGCGAAGTATTATCACACCTGAGAGGTGAAAAAGTACTGATTTTTCACAAAAAACGCAGGAAAGGTTCCCGTAAACTGAACGGTCACCGTCAGTGTTTCACGGAAGTCAAGATTAACGAAGTAGTAGCTTAATCCTTTAAATAACAGATCAATGGCACATAAAAAAGGGGTCGGTAGTTCAAAGAACGGCCGCGATTCAGAAAGCAAGCGATTGGGCGTTAAAAAATTCGGCGGAGAAGCCGTTTTAGCTGGTAATATTTTAGTCCGTCAACGTGGTACGGTTCACCATCCAGGTGAAAACGTGGGCATCGGAAAAGACCATACCCTATACGCCTTGGTAAACGGAACCGTTGCTTTCCGTCGCAGGAAAGAAAATCGTTCCTTCGTTTCTGTTGTTCCCGTTGCGGAATCATAAAAAACTGAAAAGAAATTAAAAAAGGTCACTCATCTGAGTGGCCTTTTTTTGTGTTTTGCGCGGAGTTATTATCTTTGGAATAAATACATTCTATCATGATTACACACACTGTCCTTCGGCATGCGATCTCTCCCCTTCATACTACTTCCAGGCAATGTCAGATTGTATGGCTGACTGTTTTGTTTTTTCTCAGTATCGGGCTGACCGCATCTGCAGACAACTGGCTAAATCCCTATCAGGTGAAATGGACCAGTGCCAGCAGGAATTCCAGTGAAAGCATGCCTTGCGGTGGTGGTGATATTGGTCTTAATGTATGGGTTGAAAACGGTGATATCCTGATGTATCTTTCCCGCAGTGGAACATTCGACGAACTCAATGGTTTTCCGAAGCTGGGACGTATCCGTGTCCGACTCTCTCCTAACCCATTTGAAAATTGTACTGAATTCAGTCAGATGCTCAATCTGGAAGAAGGGTGTGTGGAGTTAACCGGTGAACGGTATGGTATAAAGGCTCATATGACAGTTTGGGTGGATGTACACCGTCCGGTCATACATTTAGACATGGCCAGCAACCAGAAGACCGAAGCTTTTGTTACTTACGAGAACTGGCGTCAGACATCAAGAGAACTGAGTAATGGTGAAAAAGAAGCCTGCCGTTCGTGGTTGGGCGCTCCATCAAAAGCCAAACTGGAAAAAGACGAGGTGATCTTTGTAGCCAACAACAGCGCTGTCTTATTCTATCACCAAAACAGACATACGGAAACTTGTTTTGACCTGGTTGTCGGTCAGCAGGGATTAAACAAAGTAAAGGATCAGCTGTTCAACCCCCTGAAAAATCTGGTGTTTGGTGGTCTGGTCAAGGGTCGTAATATGATAGCTGACAGCACGGTATCAGGCCGTTACGCCAGTACGGATTTTATTGGATGGCGATTAAAAAGCCAATTTCCGGCTACCAGACATAAGGTTGAAATCGTGTTACACACAGCCAGGGTAAACGCTATTGAGGAATGGGAATCCAGTCTGGCCGGCGTATTGCAAGAGGCAGCCCTGAACAATAAGACAGCCAGAAAAGAAACACAGGCCTGGTGGAGCAGCTTTTGGGACAAAAGTTATATCCGTATTAATGAGGATCAGGCCGATCAGTCTTCCAAACCCTGGCAAGTCGGTCGTAATTACCAACTATTCCGCTATCAGCTAGGTTGCAATGCCTATGGCGAATACCCAACCAAGTTCAATGGTGGTCTATTCACGTTTGATCCGGAGTATGTTGATCCAAACCGGAAGCACACGCCTGATTTCCGTTGTTGGGGCGGAGGCAGTTTTACTGCCCAGAATCAACGGTTGGTTTACTGGCCTATGCTTAAAAGCGGTGATTTTGAGCTGATGAAGGCTCAGTTCGATTTTTACCTGCGTTCGCTTCGGAATGCAGAGTTGCGTACGGAAGTATACTGGGGCCACAGAGGTGCTTCCTTTACTGAACAAATTGAGAATTTTGCCTTGCCGGTAGGTTTTGAATATGGTTGGAAGCGTCCGGAAGGCTATGATCCAGGGGTACAATTCAACAACTGGGTGGAATATCAATGGGATACCGTTTTTGAGTTCTGTCTGATGATGCTTGATCTGAACCGGTATACAGGACAGGATATCTCTGTATATATACCATTGATTGAAAGCTGTCTGCGTTTTTTTGACGAACACTACCAATATCTATCGGAACGCAGAACGCCCAATAAGCTGGATGCCAACGGGCACTTGGTTCTATACCCGGGAACAGCCTGTGAGACGTACAAGATGGCCAGGAATGCCGTTAGTACCATCAGTGCTTTAAAAACAGTCCTTTCCCGTCTGCTCGAACTGGACAGCACCTATCTGACAGCTGAAAACCGCAAACACTGGGAAGGCATGCTGACACGTATTCCTCCCATTTCCTTCCGTGAAATGAATGGTCATAAAGTCATTGCACCGGCTGAATCGTTTGAACGCATCAATAATACAGAAATCCCTCAGCTATACCCTGTTTTTCCATATAGCATTTACGGCATTGGAAAACCCGACTTGCAGGTAGCTATCGATACCTGGAAGTATGGGGTGGAGAGTACTGAACAAAAGCATTACCAAAGCTGGCATCAGGACAACATCTTCTGTGCCCGGCTGGGACTGACAGAGGAAGCAGCTGATTTGACGATTAAAAAACTAGCAGACTCAAATCGTCGTTTTCCGACATGGTGGGGACCAGGCAACGATTGGGTACCTGACCACAACTGGGGAGGTTCCGGTATGATCGGATTGCAGGAAATGCTGATGCAAACAGACGGAGAACACATTTATCTATTTCCGGCATGGCCAAAGACATGGGACGTGACCTTCAAACTGCATGCGCCATACAATACCACGGTGGAAGTCACACTGAAGAATGGTCAGCTAAAAAAATTAACCGTTACACCAGAAAGTCGCACCAAGGATGTGGCAATCATGCTACAATAGTAAAGAGCCATCAAATAATCAAAAACGCACCTCTTATTTGTTAAAAATTTAAACAAATAAGACAATCCTCTTGGAAATTATATTTAAATAAGACGAAACTATCATTATAAGCGTATTTTTTTTATTTTTGTTCCAAGTATGAATTGCCATAAATCAACATGAAAAATGGACAAAACTTTTGGTAAAAAATATGCTGTGCAATTATCCTTTGAAGAAATTCGTCTGCCCCCGTTCGAAGATATTTTAGTGCTTGGAAAAAAATGTCCTCAAGGGAAAAATGGTGTTTACAAATCTTTTGAGTTTCTAGTTCCTAACGAATTTGACGTTTTTGAAGTAGATGACAACATTGTTGAAGCTGTTTTTATTAATAAAAGGGTCTTGAAAAAAATGAAGCAGGAAGAAATATTTCAGATTCTTCAGGACAAAGTATTTCCTTATGTATCAGAATCCGAAATACTAAAGGTCGATTTTAAAATAAAAATTTACTATGATTCCATAGAAATAGACGTATAATGGATTTTGACGATTGTATTTCGAAAACATATACTACCGTTTGCTCGTACGCGGGCATTAACGCTGTTGAGGATCAACTTAGTGAGTCCAGTTATCTCGTAGTTGCTGATGAGGCAGGTCTTTTTTGCGGTATTTTGACCCCTGACGATATTATTAAACATCCACATAAACTGGTCATTGATAGTCTGACCCCTAAAGAAGTCATCTTGATGGATGATGATATAGCTTCAGTTTTAACCAAATTTCACAAATCACATACCGAAGCACTTCCTGTTTTTCAAGGGGACGACTTTATCGGTATAGTGGAAAAAAAATGCTTGCTTAACAAGTTAACTACAAAAATTGAACAATTGTACAGTGATACCCATCTATCAAAAGAAGCAAGGAACGCCTTTCTGCATAATTTATCTCATGAAATAAGAACGCCTCTCAATCAGATTCTTGGTTTTATGAATGTAATCATCGATTTTTCACCCGAAGAGCTGGCTTTGAAAAGTGATCAATATTATTCAATCATCAAGAATAGTTCCGATCAATTTTTGACCACGATGAATGATTTGATTGAGCTTTCGCTGCTGCATTCGGGGGAGAAAATGATGCTATGCAATGAAACCTTTAATCTTGAAACGTTATTTTCTGAACTTAAAAGTCATTTTGAGGCTATTTTCCGGGGTATAGAGCCTGAGACAATACTCAATTACAGTAATCCCGATTCTTCATTGATCATTTGTTCCGATAGGGGAAAAATCAAACAAGTCTTCCTGCATTTAATTGACAGCGCCATAAGACATGCAAGTGGTATGAAAATCATACACATTGGTTATGAGCTCAGTCAAGACAATTCAACCATCCGGTTCTTTGTCAGGAATCTTAATGCCAGAATTGATGACAATCAGAAAGCCATCATTGTTGAAGCGTTTAATGACGAAACATCCGCCCGAAAATACGATCTGGGGCATTTGGGCTTTGGTGTAGATCTGGTAAAAAGGATTGTTGAAGTACTTGATGGAACGATATCATTGCTTTTTGACGAAAAACACATCATGACGGCCAGTTTCACTATCCCCCTGCACAAAGTAGTCAATGATACGGACATGTAACTACCCTGTTTCTAAACAGATGATGATCAGGTCTGTTCCAACCTGAGAAGTTACTGTCATGTTGTTAAGACAGCGAACCTTTTACCATATTCAACACACAGGTCCAGCAATGTCTGATCCGGACGCCAGTTAGCAGTTATAGGTTCCATAATGATTTCAAATCCCGCTTCCTTCAAACCGGCCTGTATGGTTTTGGATGATACATCGTGCCAACCATAGGTGCCAAAGGTGGCGGCTTTCTTGTTTTTGAATTTCATGCCGTTAATGAATTCCATCAAACCAGCGATGGTATAGAGTACACCATTATGTACTGTTGGTGAACCGATCAGAATGGCCTTTGACTTGAAGATTTCTGTAATCAGGTCGCTTAAATCGGTGGTCGATGCGCTGAATAATTTTACATTAACTAACGGATCGGCCTGGTTGATACCTTTTACAATGTTTTCAGCCATTGTTTGAGTGCCATGGTACATGGTGTCATAAATGACAGTAATCTGATTATCTCGATATCCGCCAGCAAATGCAGCATATTTCTCAACGATTTGGGCTGGATTGTTCCGCCAGACAATACCATGACTGGTACAAATGCAGTCGATGGGAAGTCCCATCTGTTTGATTTCTTCCAACTTGCGTGCCACCAAGTGACTGAATGGCGTGATAATGTTGGCATAGTATTTATAGGTTTCAGCCCAAAGTTCACCCTGATCCACCAGGTCGTTGAATAAAAGTTCAGAACAGTAATGCTGACCAAAGGCATCGTTACTGAACAGGATGTTGTCCCCCGTCAGGTAACAAAACATGCTGTCTGGCCAGTGTATCATGGCTGCCTGAATAAAAATCAGTTCCTTGTTGTTGCCAACGGCAATCTTGTCGCCAGTCTTTACAGGAATCAAGTTCCAATCGGGTCGGTGATACAATCCGATCAGAGATTTAACACCATTGTCTGTACAATAAACAGGGGTACCTGGTATTATTTCCAATAAAGCAGCCAATGCTCCGCTATGGTCTGGTTCCGCATGATTAACTACAATAAAATCAATTTTTTTCAGGTCAATCTCAGTAGCCAGGTTATGAATGAATTCCAAGGTAAAAGGTTCATAGACGGTATCAATCAACCCTGTTTTTTCCTCAAGAATCAAATACGAATTGTACGAAGAGCCTTTGTTGGTGGTAAACTCAGAACCATGAAACTCGCGCAGATCCCAATGATTCTTACCAACCCAGTATACGTTGTTTTTGATTTGTTTTCTCATTTGTTGAATTTTTTCGTAAAAATACAGAAAATAGACCGTTTAAACAAGATTTTTCTTGCTTTATTCACAACATCCTATGTTCAAGCATCATGCTTAAAAAAATCGGCTTGTTCAATGGGAAGGCTTACATGGAAAATACTGCCCTTCCCTACTTCACTTTCCAGCCAGATACTGCCTTTCAATAACTCAACATAGGCTTTGGTAATGGATAATCCCAATCCGGAACCTTCGAAAGATCGTTGATGAGACAGATCAACCTGGATGAATCGCTCAAATATAGCCTCTCGCTTATCGGCCGGTATGCCAATACCTGTGTCTTTTACAGAGATATCCAGCCTGGTATCAGTTAACGTACAGGAAAGTTCAACATAGCCCTGTTTTGTATACTTAAATGCGTTATTAATCAGGTTGGTAAAAATGGAATAGATTTTTTCTTTGTCAGAATGGACATACATGTACGCGGGCGGAATGCTATATTTCCTGATAAACAACAAGCTTCTGTCATCCGCTATTTTTTTAAACGACATAAACATATTCAGAATCAATTCATTAAGATCAAAGTCTGACAGAGTGACATCGGTTTGGCCTGCTTCAATCTTTGAAATGTCAATGATATCGTTGATCGTATTCAATAACCGTTCGCCACTTTCCTTGACAATGTTAAGGTATTCCGAACGTTCCTTTTCTTCCAGATCCTTTTCCTGGAGAATGGAAATGAACCCAAGTATCGTATTCATTGGTGTCCGGATTTCATGGCTCATGTTGGCCAAAAAAGCTGATTTCAACCGGTCGCTTTCTTCAGCCTTGATTTTAGCACTGACCAGCTCATTTTCGGTTTGTTTCTGAAGGGTAACATCACGGGCACTGCCAACCACACCAATCATTTCACCATTTTCATTAAAGATAGGTGCTTTTCGCACATCCAGATCATACACTACCCCATCCACAAGGACATGTTCATCAAAATGTCCGGATGTGTGTGTGCTGATAATCAAATCATCGGAAAGATCGCCTTGTTCTCCATAGGTATGCCATAAAGGATTATCCGGCATTTTTTTACACTCCCGTTCGTGAAAATAGCTGAAATCCTTTCCGATAGGTTCCTCCGTATCTTTTGCCTTGAGCAGATCATTACAAATTGCTTTGTTGACAAATGTATACTTTTTCCCCAGATCTTTTGCCCAAAGCATATCAGACATATTATCTGAAATAAGCCTGAACATATTGTACATTTCCCTGTATTTCTTTTCGGTTGCCTTAATCTTGACCTGATAAGCTATCTGTTCGGAAATATCACGGATAATGATAACCCGACTTCCCGGTGACTCCCTGATCACTTGCTTGATGATGCGATAGGTCTTGATGTCCGGTTCATCGCCGATCTGAACCATCACCTGTTTTTCATACGATAGGATGGCGTCTGACAAAGTCTTGTAGGGAACACTCAATTCACGGATATCAATGCCTGTTTTTTGTTTAATTGCTATTCCCAGAATTATTTTCGCCCTGTCGTTGATATCCTGTACCCTATTCAGGTTGTCCAGTGCCAGAATGCCATCAGGCAATGTTTCGACCAATGTTTCTCTGGCAACAGGAATCATATTGTAATAACCTGTATAGTAAAATCCAATCATAAACAGGATCACGCTTGAAATAACACCCATTGATGTAATATCCACACCAAACAGTTGTTTAAAACCAAGCAGATAAACAATACTGGTAATCCAGGGAAAAAGGCCGGATAACATCACCCATATGCCTTTTTGCCATAGTCCATGACGTTTTCCACAAAGAAACAACAACAACTTAACGGTAGCGGCAAGTAACAACGCAAGACTATATAACTGGCTGACCCAAAACCAGATGCCACGCTGAAAATTAATGAGATAATCCTGTTTTGTCATTGAAGAAAAGCCTGTCCACAGCAGGTGGTGACTGTTGTTTGTCCAGACAAACGTTATGGTTATAGCTGGAATGATAAACAGGAAAATGACATGATGAATTTTTGTAAAACACTTATTTTCAACAAATCTATATATAAACAGGATATAAAAAACAGGTGTGATTGATATAAAAAAATAAGAAATCTTTGACCACAACAATTTATCTTCAACGTTGATTGAGGCCGCTTCGCAAAACACAAAAAAAGTCCAGAAACCCACGGCAATCATAAGCAAACACATTTCCAGAGCAGCCACAACGAGATGTCTCTGCCATGCCAGATAGCAAAGGATAAAGCATAGAAGGGCCGCTCCCAGAAACACTATTGACACTTGATTGAATTCCATGCAAAACACTTATTTTTTAATTCCAATCCATGTTCCTTTATGCCATAGCCATTCCAGAGGCCCCTTTTTGTGGTGTTTCAGCCACCAGACACAGAACCAGCTTTGCAATAAGAACAGGGCAATGCCGATTAACAGACAATAAGTTGCTCCGGTATAAGCATAAAGCCCCAAAGCCAATCCATAATACAAGAATACGCCGATTATGGACTGCATGACGTAACTGGTCAGACTCATACGTCCGAAGGGTATCAATTTACGCATGATACGTTCAAAGAATGGTACCTGAAACAACAAAACCAAACCGGACACCCACAGAAACGTCATGGCAAAATTCTGCCAGCTTCTGAATATATAATACAGGTTTTCCCTGACAAAATCCTGTTGAAAAAGAGGGAGTAGTTTCGGCACAAGAAAGATGAACAAAAGAGTGCTTACAAAAGCAACAAGCAGCGTAATTATCCAGAAACGCCGTTTCTCCCTGGCCTGCGCAAACAGACGAGTCCTGCCAAGCAACATACCCAACATGAATAACGCGGGCGTTTGCAGGAAACGTCCCTGCTCCCAACTCCATAAATAAGTGCCAATCTTACCTTCCACCATATTGACTTTCATCAATTCGAATAAACCGGCATTTGCCTTGGCCTGATTGGCCGCATCAAAATATGGCCAGGGGCGGACATGATTGACAACGGCATCCGGATTGCCCAGGCGGTAAAACAGTTCTATCCAGAAATTGGGCTGAAGTAACAAAATGATGGCAATCCACAGTACCCATTTGTTGTTGAGCCGGCAAACAGGTATCAGTGCCAAACCCATCCAGGCATACATATTGAGGATGTCGCCTGAATAAAACAAGCTGTTGAACAATCCAAACAGCAGGAGTAACAACATGCGCCACATAAATCGCAGCCTGAAATCATGACCTTTGACTTTCTGATGACTATCCATCAGGTAAAAAGTAAATCCGAATAAAAGAGCAAATATGGCATAGGATTTCCCGGAAAATAAAAAAGCCACCACATCAAAAACGGCTTTGTCTATGGGATACATCCATTGAGGTAAATTCTGCGGAATATAGTAAAAATCAAAGTGTTCAAGATTATGCAGCAACATGATGGACATGATGGCAAAACCACGTAAAAAATCAACAACATCGACACGATCTGAGGTAAGTGTCATGCTGTTTCCGGAAAGCGTGCTTTTCATATGGTTCGGTACAACTGTCGCCTGGAAAAAACCTCCAAAACGACGATATTTAGGACAAGCAAGTGTATCCGGCGAAATTATCTGATTTTACTGTAAAAAACAAATCAAATTTTGCTAAAGAGTCAATAAAAAAACGTCCGCTGAATTTCCGCGAGCGCCTTCCCCGCCGCAAAGCAGCGGGGAAGGCGAACAAAACACAGGAATTCCTATTGGAAATCGGAGATTCCCCGCGGCAAGCCGCGAGGAGCTTCAATGAGCTATTCCAATGGACGTTTTTAAGTAGTTAAAAACGGTTATTCCACCATCAGTTTTTCTACATCAAGTACTGGTTGCTTGTTTTTTAAACCAAAGGAATGCATAATTTTATACACTACCGGTACAACAATCAACGTAAGGAAGGTGGAGAAAGCCATACCGCCAATGATAACCCAGGCCAGGCCATTACGAAGTTCGGCTCCAGCACCGGTTGTCAGGGCAACAGGAAGCATGCCGATAATGACAGACAACGCGGTCATCAGAATGGGTCGGGTACGAATTTTTACAGCCTGCAACAAGGCTTCGTTCATAGACTTGCCTTCCTTGATGGCATCGTTTGCAAAATCCACTAGCAGAATGGCATTCTTACCAACCAGGCCGATCAGCATTACCAAACCCAGCATACCATAAATACTCATGGCTGTATTGGTCAGTGCCAAGGCCAGAAAAGCCCCTATGATGGACAATGGAATGGAAAACATGACAACGAAAGGATCTGTCCAGTTGTTGTACAGCACCACCATGGAGAGGTACATCAGGAGGATGGACAACAGAATGGCACCGGTCAATACGCCCATCGATTCAGACATGGATTTCATGTCACCGGTGGCTTCCACCTTAACACCCTTTGGTTTGTGCAACTGATCAATTTTAGTCAGGAATTCATCAGAAACCGTTCCGGCTGCCACACCCAGCACCTGAGTACGAATCATAACGGAACTATTCCTGTTGTAGCGTTCCAGTTTATTGGGGCTCGTACTCAGTTTGATATCGGCAAACTGGGCTAACCGCACACTTTCTCCCCGGCTGTTCACAAACGTCAGGTTCTGCACGTCTTCGGCCTGCTGGCGATACGCTTTATCGGCACGGATATTGATGTCATACTCATAGTTACCTTCCGTATACTTCATAGTACTGCTACCCTGAAAATTCATTTGCATGGTCAAACCGACATTGTCCAGTGTGAGACCGAGGGCGGACATCTTATCGCGGTTGACTGCAACAGCAATCTCCGGCATCCCGTTTTCCACGGAAAGACTTTGCTGGAGCGTACCAGGAATGGATCGCATAGCGTCAAGGGCATGTTCAGCAAATAGCATCACCGAATCAGTATTATTGCCTGAAATCACATATTCAACAGCAGCCTTATTGGCAGTCCCGGTCAAACTAACGCTGAAAATCTGCACTTTAGCATCCATCAGGTATTCCGACAAAGGTTGCTTGACTTTGGAAATATAATATTTGGTATCGTCCTTGCGTTCGTTGGCTGGTACCAGCTTTACGTTGAGTTCGGCGAGGTATGGCGTACCTTGTGAACTTTGGGTATTATCGCTGGTCACACCGACCATGGTTACCACTTTGGTCACTTCCGGCTTAGCAAGGAACCAGTTTTCAGCTTTGCGTACCAAGACATTGGATTCCTCGATGGAGATGTCTTTGGGCATTTCAAGCTGAACAATGAATTCGCCTCGATCCACTTCAGGCAGGAATTCAAAACCGATGAAACCAAGCGGAAAAAGACTGAGCACTGCTGCAGAAATCACAATGATCACAATACCTACCCAGCGCTTATGATCCAGCGACCAGTGAAGCAGATCGGAAATCCAGTTTGTAAAAGCGTCCACCCCTTTTTCGAAGCCGATCAGCATACGCTGGAAGAAGTTCTTTCCACTCAGTACCTGAATGTTACCAAATCGTGAAGTCAGCATGGGGACCAGTGTCAGAGCTGCCAGCAAGCTGAACAAGGTAGAGATGACGACCACTACGGCAAATTGCCGCAAAATGTCAGAAACCAGTGTATTGGTCAATGCAATAGGCAGAAAAACGACCACCAGCACTACCGTAACGGAGATTACGGTGAACCCTATTTCGCGGATGGCATCCCAGGTCGCTTTGACGGGATTCTTGCCCATTTCGATGTGCCTGTAAACGTTTTCGATAACTACAATGGCATCATCCACCAGCACTCCAATCACCAGCGAAAGTCCCAGCAACGACATCAGGTTGAGGGTAAAACCAAGCACATACATTCCAATAAAGGTAGCAATCAATGAAACCGGCACCACGACCATCACAATAAGGGCATTCCGAAAGTTGTGCAGGAAAAAAAGCATCACGAGCGTTACAAACAAAATAGCCAGTAACAGGTCAATCAACACCGAAGAAATGGACTGACGGGTAAATTCGGTCGAATCCTGAGCCACTTCCAGTTTCAAACCCTGGTCAGCATATTCGGCCTCCAACTGGTTGATGGTTTCACGCACGTTGTCACTCAGGTCGATGGCATTGGCATCGGCTTGTTTCAGGATGTTCACCAGAATGGCTTCTTCGCCGTTTACACGAGCTAACTTGGTGGGATCTTTCACGGCATCAGTGACTTCAGCCACATCTTTCAGACGAATTTGCGAGCCCGTGGGTGTGGTCATCAGCACCAGGTTGTTAATTTCATCGACACGTTCGAATTTGCCGGACAAACGGACAGAAGTATTGGATTCAGGGCTTTTCAGACTTCCTGTCGGAAAATCGAGGTTTGAAGCACGCAACACACCCTGAATTTGAACGGGCGCAATGCCGTAAGCACGCATCCGCTGTGGATCGAGATTGATTTGAATTTCACGGGCTTGTCCACCAACCATGGAAATCTTGGCAGCCCCTTTGATGCGGTAAATCTCCGGAATGATCCGTTTTTCCATCAGGTCATAAAAGTCAGTCGCTTCCAGTTTGGAAGTGGCGGACAGCGACATGACCGCTTTGTCGTCAATGGTGATTTTAGACAAAGCAGGTGTCAGGATTTCCCGGGGCAATTCAGCCATCTTTGCACTCAACAGATTCTGAGCCAATGTAATGGACCGATCGATATCAGTGCCGTACGTATAAGAAACAAATAACATGGACATGCCTTCGAACGACCAGGATTGTATCTTGTCAACACCTTCCATGCCGGATAAGGCATCTTCAACTTTTCGGGTCAGAGAGTTTTCCACTTCCGTCGGTGATGCGCCAGGATAGATAATCTGGACACTGACCATGGGCGGGGTGAATTTCGGCATCAACTCGGCACTCAGGCTCCTGTAACTGAGGTAACCCAGAATGGAAAGCACGGCGAACAGCACAATCACATAGATGGGCCGTTTGATGGATAGTTCGGCTATTTTCATCTTCTACTATATTTTTCGTTTAAGGCCAGATGGAACGCCGCATGCCCTAATTATACCACGCTTGGGCGCTTTTACAAGCATGCTCGTTTCATTGTTTGAACTTATTGCTTGTTCTGTACATGAACACCCTCTGACACGTTGATGAGGCCGGTCACGACGATGCTGTCGCCTGCCTGAAGTCCAGTGAGGATCTCGACATTTTTACCGACTGCGGAACCAACCACAACCGGGCATTTTTCGGCAATCCCGTCATTGACAACGAATACATTGGCATTTTTCACACTGCCACTGATGGCACTACGCGGAATGAGGATACCTTGTTTGTCTGACTGGATATCAAAATTGGCGGTAACAAACATACCAGCCTTCAGTTGTTTCTTTTCTTTGCCACTGATGGTAATTTCCACCGGGTAGTTAAGCGAACGGTCGGCTCTGGCACCGACAAACGCAATGGTTCCGGTATAGGTTTCACCCGGGAAAGTAGTACATTCGACACGCACAGAGAGCCCTTTTTTCAGTTGTAACACCTGCCGTTCCGTCACGTTGACGGTAAGTTTGAGCTGAGAGTCATCAAAAATGTCAAACAAACGGGCACCGGGGCTGATATAAGTGCCAATCTCCACGTAACATTTGTTGATGGAACCGGAGATGGGAGATTTCACACTAGCGTCCGACAAGCGGCGTTTGCTGGAGATGTAACGGCTTTCGGCAGCTGTGAGCTGTGTGCGGATGTTATCAAGCTGCTGGGCACTGACACCACCTTTCTCGCTGACATTTGAAAAACGTTCGTAATCGGTCCTAAGGGCTTTGTATGCAGCTTCACTGGCCTGAAAATCAGCTCTCAGCATCTCATCATCTACTTGCAACAGGAGGGAACCGTTGCTTACAAGATAACCCTCATCGACCTTGATACTGACCACACGACCTGCCACGTCCGAAACAAAGGCCAATTCACGGATGGGTTCCAGTGATCCGTTTGAGGAAAAGCTCAGGTTGTAGGCGGCGCCTTTGACTTCCTGTATCTGGACGGAAATGGTATTGGTTACCTGTGAAGCCAGTTCGGTTTTGACCTTGGTGGTCTGCTTGTTCAGGAGCAATAGTGCTACCATCCCGGCAATCAGGACTACGATGATGGAAATGGTGATTGTCTTCTTCATCTGATATCTGTGTTTTATTGTTTTGCTGTAAGTTCACGAATGGTTCCATTGGCTTTTTTTAATTCCAGCCAGGCTTTCATGTAATTATTAAGGGCATCGGCATAATTCACCTGAGACTGGATGAGTGATGAACTGGCATTGAGAACATCGGACATGGAAGCAATGCCTTGTTGGTAATTCATCTCCGTTATGTTGTACACTTCCTGAGCCAGGGTCAGGTTTTCTTTCTGGGACTTGATGGTTTTTCGGCTGTCTTCTAACTTCATGCTGGCATTCAGATAGGCCATGTTGAGCGATTGTTCAAGCGTGGAAATGTCTTCCTGAATTTTTAGCCGTTCAAAATTGGCTTGTTTCAGTTTAGCTGTTCTGGACAAGCCGCTGAAAATGGGAACTTTCATACTGAGTATCGCCATCGAATTGGGATAGGTGTAATCATCGCCTGAGAACAATTCGTTGGCGAGGTAATTGTAGTTGTAATTCATCGTCAAGGTAATCACAGGCAACGATTCGTATAAGGCCGACTTTTTCTGTAATTCTCCGATATTTTTTTGCTGTATCATCAGTTTATAAGGTGTCTGCAGGTTAATGTCAAAGTTATAGCCATCGATTTCGACCGTTTTGCTTTCAAAGAATGTAAGATTGATGGGATCCACTTCTATGGATTGATTCATACTCTTGCCCATCTGGAGCTTGAGCAGGTTTTTCTGCACTTCCACGGCATTAAGAATGGCGCTCCGCTGTGTTTCAAGGTTCGTTTTTGTCACTTTCAGCCGGTCTAGATCGACTTTCTTGATAATGCCGTTGGCGTAACTGGTTTCCATCGTTTCGAGCATCCTGCCAATCAGTTCGATGCTTTTGTCAAATTGACTGAGGGCATAATTGGTTACCTGAATGGCATAAAAAATATTGGCTGTCTGGATGATGATGTCTTCTTCCTTCGATTCGACACCAAGCGCAGCCATATGCTGTGCAGTCTCTGCAATCTTGACAGCGTTGAAAAGCGACATGTTCAGGATTTGCTGATTCATAGCCACACCTACGCCAGCAGAATAGTTCAGGCCCATCTCAATCTCCATGTATTCAGCGGTATAGTCACCCAGCATGGATGCCGGTAAGAATTCTGCCAAAAAGTTTGGCATAATGAATTTACTCTTTTGGATATTGTCGGTAAGATTGGCACTTCCGCTGACCTGTGGCAGCAAAGCACCCAATACCTCTTTCCTGGCTTGAGTACTCTTGTCCCTGTCCAACTGGGATTTTTTTAAGTTATGGTTGTTTTGCAGCGCTTCATTGAGACAAATCTGCAGATTGCAGGTCTGTTGAGCCTGCACCATCGTTAATGACATGCCCAGCAAACACAACAGGATGATCTTAAATTGCGTCATAGGATATTCATGATGTTAAAGTGATAATCTGCCTTTTTCTGAAACAAGAGCACGAAGGTTGAATTCCACGATGTTTTTGAAAAAGTCTTTGACGACCACGCTATTGTTGGTAATTAGTTTATTGAAATAGAAAGAAAAAGTAGTATATGCCAGGTATTCGCTGACAAAATCGATGTCAAGGTCTTCACGATAAATGCCTTCCCCGACACCCTTACGCAGGTTTCCCCTGATTTCTTCCCGAAAAAAACCGAATCCCGCGGTGTGTTCGGCACAGACATATTCGGGGTATAACTTCCTCATATCGTAGAAGAAAATGGGGCTCAGGTTACTGAAAGCTTTATCTACTTCCTCAAATGCGCCACGTATGTTTCCGATAGTATCCCCGCCACGTGCAAAAATGGCCTGAATGCTGTCCCGCATATCAAACATCAGAGACTGTACACATTCACACAACAGCATTTCCTTCGATTCGAAATGATTGTAGAGGGTTTTTTTGGTAATGCCCATCTTTTCAGCTACTTCATCTAACGATAGCCTCAGGCCATCATATCGGAAGACTTCCATGGCTTTGTCGATGTATTTCTTTTGTTTGTTTTGTTTTGCCATTTTATTCAAGTAATGTCAATTTTCCAACCCCAAAAATACACTTTATAGTCTTAATTAGTGTAATTCATGAATATTTTAACTTACTTTAACAATAGAAAGGCCATCCTTTTGAGATGGCCTTTCTATTGTTGCAAAGTATCTAACGATGTTTTAAAAGGGAATAATTTGCTTACTGCTGAGACAGCTTCCTGTTTTACCGGTTATTATTCTGATGCCTTTTCGTAGAATTCAATTTCAACGATACGCAATTCGTCTTTCGGATTGCCTTTGTCGGGATCGTTGCGGTCAAACAAGTCGAGATCCTTGCCTTTTTCCACTTCAACAATGGCATCAAAAGCATCTTTTACCGTACTGGCACCTGTCAGCTCGACACGGATAGTTCGTGTTTCAACATCAGGCTTAAGCGGTAGTGTAATATAGCCCAGGCTTTTGGGGGTTTCCCCTTCCCAAAGTACAACACCATCAGCAGATACTATACGGAGCTGATAGGAACGGTTTCTCCATCCGGTAAGCTTCAGGCAGATTTCAGATAGATTAGCCGTACGTGCCAGTTTGTATTCAATCCAACCTGTGGAGCGAAGTCCATCGTTTCTCCATTCGGTTGTTTCATTGTCGTCTATACTACAGATAGCTTCGGCTTCATTGGCTCCGGCTTTTATTTCGAGCACAGAGACAGGAACACGGGAAACTTTGAAAGAGGCATACCGTGGCGTTGTGCCCCTATCAAGCCGACAATATAGCACAGGACCTGGCAAGTATGTAGAAAGCCCCCCTTTACTGATAACAGGCATGGATGTCACATCAAGAGTGTCTGAAGCCAGATTTTCCGAACTGGCAATCAACCGGATGGCTCCATCTTGTCTGGCAGTACGTACCAATACACGATTAACGCCAGCCTCAACAGGTAATGTTTTGGAGTGAATGCAGTTATCCGGACCCTTTCCTATACCACCGATGAATTCAGCAGGACCTTCAAGGCTGAAGGTCACCTGATGATTGGCCAGTGGACAGCGGTCGCCTTTTTCGTCAACAACCTCAATTTCAGCCAATATCATATCTGACCCATCGGCCATCAAGCGTCCATGCCGTTCGATATTGGTCAACCTCAGGGCTACAGGTTCCCCCGCTGTCCGGATGACATCTTCGCTCAGTATTCCTCCGGCGGTATCGTAGCTGACGGCCTTGATGACACCTTTTTGAAAAGCAATATCCTTGAACGTATACCAAAACCGATACGATTGTTCTCCGAAGCCCAGGCTTCTTCCATTCAGGAAAAGCTCGACTTTATCGCCGGAGGATACGACATACACGTTCTTCCGGATACCATTTTCGTAATTCCAATGCCCGATGATATGAGTATGGTAGTTTTCAACATCAACCCAGCCATCCCACATGACCTGATGAGCATAAAAAGCGTCTTTCGGAATACGCATGGCATCAACCTTGCCACTTCGGCGGTAATTTTCCGCTCCCCTGTAATGGGTGTTCGAGTCAGAAAAAATGATGCTGGTACCACCCGAACTAACCCTTTTGCCAGTACCGGGACGTTCACGCCAGTAGTCGTACCAGCGTACCACTGTTTCCATGGCAAATAAATCCTGATTCTGGTTATAGGCCGATGCATCGGCATTGCGGTATAAAGGTCCGTCTCCATGTTTGTGCCAGGGGTAGGACTGATCATCCCAGTACATACGGAGAGCCTCATCACGGCAATATTCCATAGCCCAAACAGGTTTCCCTGCACTTTTGTTGACGTACAGCATCTCGCCTCCGTATTCAGCCACATCGCTGTTCAGCATTTCCCGGGAACCAATAGCGCGTCCGCCGTAAGGGTCGTATTCGTCACGGATAGCTTTCATTTCAGTCATGTGTTCCTCACTGATGTTTTCATTGCCGCATTCATAAAAAATAACGCTCGGATTGTTGCGATTATAGATTATGGCATCACGCATCAGCTCTTTCCGTTGCTCCCATTGGCGGCCATTGGCATCCTTTTCGGCATCTCCGGCTGGCATGGCTTGCAACAGTCCGACCCTGTCGCACGATTCAACATCTTGCTTCCAGGGCGTCACATGCATCCAGCGAACCAGGTTTGCATTGCTTTCCACCATGAGGTGGTTGCTGTAGTCGCTTAACCAGGCGGGCACCGACATGCCGACACCAGGCCATTCGTTACTGGTACGCTGTGCGTAACCTTTCAGCTGCAGCACACGGTTATTTAATTTGAACATGCCATCCCTGAATTCGGTTTTCCGAAAGCCGGTACGGGTTTTCACAATGTCCTCAATGGTTTTACCCGATGAAAGGCTTGTTGTCACTTCATACAGATACCCATATCCCCAGCTCCAGAAATTCAGGTTTTTCATACTGGCAGAAGCTTTGATGACCTTGGTTTCACCTGGTTCCAAGATTACTTCTTCAGACTGGAATTCACGGATGAATAGCTTGTCGGCATCACGGATGATGACGTTCAGCCGTACTGGTTTTGGACGGCTATAGCCATTTTTCACTTCAGACTCCACGTTGACGACGGCGCGTTTCTCTGCCACATCAATCTGAGTGGCATAAACATACACACCTGTGGTCTTCAGGTCGCTGTATAACGGAAGCGTCTGGTAAAGCCTGTTGGTCGTATGCAGGTAAACATTTTTGGGCAGGCCACCATAATTCGCGTTGAAATTAGTATTGTTCCACTGAAACGAAGTGCTTGTTGCTCGTTCCTTGTATTTCCAGTCATTGTCGATGCGGACGGCAATAACATTGGGGGTTCGGTTTCCGAAAGTCACCAGGTTAGTCAGGTCATAGCCGAAAGCCATGACACCATTTTCATGTAAACCCACCCACTGACCATTTACCCAGATTTCAGCAGCTTGTCTGGCTCCTTCGAATTCTATAAAAATGTGTTGTCCCTTGTGTTCAGAAGGTATGACAAAAGTCTTGCGGTACCAGACCACCCGTCCTGTATGCTCGTTGATGGGTTTGGCAAAGGCTTCTTCTTCATTGAAGGCATAGGGCAACGTAATGTCTTGCCAGGTTGTATCGACATAGTCTATTTCTTTGGCCGTGGAGTCATCGCCCATGTATAGTTTCCAGTCGGAATTGAAGTTATATTTGGTTCTGTCGGCAGCAAAGGTGTTCCATTGAAAAAGGATTGTAATCAGGATTACCAAATAGACGTTTTTCTTCCGTTCCATTGATGTTATTTTTAGTGAGCTGTAAAAGTAAAAAATATTTGACGAAAAGAGAGTGAGCCGGCACGAATGTTCGGCTATTAATAAGTATTTAACGTTTCTTATTGCACGTTTTCTTTTGTAAACGCTGCTGTTACTATCGGCTATTACCGGTAATTATACTTTCAGAAGTAAACAATATAGGCTAAACCACCTGCAACATATTGAAGATGCTGAATCATTGAAAAAACATATAGATGGTTGAATAGATACCACCCTGCACCAAAATTAAACCCTTGGCTGTCATATTCTCCCATTAATGAAACGTGCTTGAGAAAAGACGGATTAAGTGAAAATCCTCCAAATAGGCCCCGATATTGATTCCGTTTAAAAATATCAGGACCATATCCCAGGGTTATTCCACAAACAGAATGCATACATGTTACGTGTTTGGTTAAAACCAGGTACGTTGCCAAATAATACTGAGTACCATAAAAATCATTTATTCCAACAGCTATAGCGGGCAAGTAGTTGCTTTCTTTCAGAAATCGCAGACGAAAGCTGGCTCCCCTGTCCTGATTGGTATAGCGACCGTATATTTTTAGCAACGTGCATTTATAGGAAGCTTCTACAAACGGCAGGAAGGTCAGGTTTACATAATAGTTACCGGTAGGATATCCTAATACCGGCTGATTAATAGCAGGTAAATAATTGGCTCCCATCATAAGCGTCCCGTCAGCTTTCATCTCAGCTGACGGGATGTTTAACAGCCCTGACATACCCGTGAGTGTCTGGGATTGCGCCAGTAAAGAAAAAAAAACAGCTATTAACAAGTACAATCGTTTCATGCCTGTATCTACGGAAAAGCGTAACCGATGGTAAGTTGAACCAAATGGCCATTAATGCTAACTTTTTCGGCCGAAATACCTGATATGGTCTCTACATCCTGCATGTAGTGGCCTATCCGGTAACCATACTCGATACCCAATAGAAAGTGGCTTCCGATAACCCGATCGATGCCAAGAAACGGTGTAAATACAAAATCCATTCCGGATTTTTTACTGAGAACGCCACTCACGTTGTACCTATCCTGAATGAATAAAAATGATTCATCCAAACCCAAATATGGTCTGATACCCCAGAAACCTGGCCTGTATTTATAAAAAGCGCCAATAGTTAAACCAGTGAAGTCAACATGGAGCGTGTTGAAGGATCCCCCCTCTTCACCGCTGACCGCGTCTTCCCAGTACCATACACCAACCCGGGTTCCAAGATTTAGTGGAAAATCGACTGTTATGTTGCCACTGTACAAAAAATTACCTCCAAACCTGTCGGTTGAGTTTGCATCAGGAAGAAACGTATTGTTCCAATAGTCCATGGATGGCTGATACCAACCAGTTGATAACGTCACCTGACTCAGAGTTATGCTGCAAGGCGATTCTTCCTGAGCATACAAACTGCCCGTGAAAAACATCAGGGTAATAAGAAATGATATACTACTATTTTTCAT
>Ga0153915_10000652_pt1 | contig 32037 bp, 25 predicted proteins | sample Opewatmetagenome_2_FD_107003 | JGI IMG/M metagenome (GOLD analysis project Ga0153915, IMG submission 107003) | Freshwater wetland microbial communities from Ohio, USA - Open water 3 Core 3 Depth 3 metaG | ecosystem: Environmental > Aquatic > Freshwater > Wetlands | place: USA: Ohio, Lake Erie... | reverse complement strand
CCTGGCCTTCGCCCTCGACTCGCTCCCTGCCGTGCTCGCGATCTCGAAGGACGGCTTTGTCGCGCTCACCTCGAACATCTTCGCCATCCTCGGGCTGCGCTCGCTCTACTTCGCCGTGCACGGGATCATGCAGCTCTTCCGGTTCCTCAAGTTCGGGCTCGCCGTCATCCTCGTGTTCATCGGGGCGAAGATGCTCATCGAGCCCTGGCTCGACATCTCCACAGCCGCATCGCTCGGAGTGATCGGCGCCGTCCTCGCGATCTCCGTCCTCGCGAGCGTGTTCATCCCGCGCGGGGAATGAGGCGCGGGCGGCTTCTCAGAAGCCGAGCAGGCCGCCGTGGCGCTTGAGCCAGCGCTCGGCCTCCCGCCACGCCGGGCAGATCGCCTCCACCCTGCGCCAGAACAGCGCCGAGTGGTTCATCTCCGCGCGGTGCGCCAGTTCGTGCTGGATGATGTAGTCGCGCACGAGTTCCGGCGCCTGCGCCAGCCTCCAGTTCAGTGAGATCGTGCCCCCGGCCGAGCACGAGCCCCAGCGCGAGCGCTGGCTGCGGACAGCGACGCGCCGGATCGCGATCCCTGAGGCCGCCGCAAGTTCCCAGGCCCTGGCCGGGAGTTCGATGCGCGCCCGGCGGGCGAACTGGGCCTCGAGCGCGGGCCTCAGGTTCCCGTCCAGCCGCGCGACGCGAAAGACATCGCCGCCAAGCGCCACGGCCGGGCATCCCGACTCGCCCGCCGCCCGGATCTCCTGCATCTCCCCACGCCACAGGACCGCCGTTCCCAGCCCCCAGGCCTCCGGCGCCCTCGGCCGCGACTCCATCCGCGCCCGGGCGCGGGCCAGCCACCCGAGCTGGCGCTCGACGAACCGCCGGGCCTCGGCCTCCGAACCGTGCCGCGGTATCGTCGCCACCGCCGAGCCGTCGCGCCGCAGCGTCAGCCGGTAGCGCCGCGCGCGCGCGCTGCGCACGAACTGCACGGCGGGCGCCGTGTCGACCGCATTGACTGGGTTCCGCGTCTCCGTCACGACTGGCTGCGCACTAAAGCGCATCGCCGCCGGAACACCAGCCGTGAATAGCCTCCCCGCATCTTGTAACGCATTATGTTACCAACCGCCGGAGCCCAGATGTAACGTATTGCGTTACGAACCGGCCGGGCGCGCTCCTTGGGGGGCCGCAGCGGCGAGCCGCTTGAAGTAGATGGCGTTGGGCTTGAGCGTGCCGTCGGGATCCGCGGCGAAATCCGGGATTCCCCCTGCGCAGGTATATTCCAGCTTCTCGTAAAACCGCCCCGCGCCGCCAGAACCCACGCTCGTATCCAGGTGGAGCAGCGTGCGGCCGAGGTTCCGCGCCTCGTCCTCGAGCCGCCTCATGAGCGCGGCTCCCGTGCCGCGCTCGCGCCCCGCTGCGAACACCATGACCTTCTGCACCTCGGCCCGGTGCCTGCCGTTGGCGCGCGTCTCCAGCGCGAGCTGCGCGCTGCCGGCGATCCGGCCTCCCTCATCGACCGCCGCAAGCAACAGGCGCGTGCCGGCGGCCACATCGTCGCAGACTTTCCTCCAGTAGGCTCCGACTTCGTCCGCGGACAGCGGCAGGGTGAAGCCGATCGAGGCGCCGTGCTCGACGGAGTCGGCGAGCAACGCCTCCAACTCGGGCTGCCGCCGCCGGATCTCCTCGGGGGTGAGCTTCAGGATCTCCATGCGACAGGAAGAGCATCAATCACGCCAGCGGTGAACGCTCCCGGCGCCTTTGCCGCAGCGCATGCCAGAGGCTGGGAACCTGCCCCGAGAATCCGGGCAGCACGAACGCGATCGCCATCTCCTCCACGCCGCACAGCACCTGCAGGAGCACGGCCGCATGGAACGGCAGCGCCGCCCACCCCGCGAGCAGGCATACCACCGCCACAGGAAGGAGGATCGCCATGCCCTTCGCCAGCCAGGTATGGTAGCCGAGCACCCTCCTCCAGCGGAACAACCCGTAGCCGACGATCGCGAAACAGCCCATGAGCGCCGTCCCGAACCAGGGCCATTCCTTGCGCATCACCTCGGGCCAAAGGATGCCGATTCCCATCACCGCCGCCGCCGTCATCAGGTAGTCGCCCCAGCTGTCGAGACGCCTCCCGAGATCGGATTCAGCCCGGAGCAGCCGCGCGAGGAATCCGTCCAGCGCGTCCGTCAGAAGCGAGACGGCGAACAGCGCCAGAAACCAGAACCGGGAGCCGCCCGCCCACGCCTCCACCACCATCGCAGGGGCGCAGGCGATGCGCATCAAGCTCAGGACGTTGGGCAGTCGCTTGACCATATAAACCATTAGAGCGAAACGATCCGCCATTCCAACCTCGTTCCCTCGATTCCGAGCCAGGCGAAGCTCGGCGCCCGGCCGCCCCGCGGCTTGCTGACGGACCCGGGATTCAGCCAGCGCACGCCGGAGGGATCGGTCTCGTCGCGCACCGCATGGGTATGCCCGTGGAGCACCACGTCCACCTCCGGAGGCGTCCGCACCGGAGGGTGGTGCACCAGGAGCAGCCGCAGGCCGCCGCGCACCAGCCGCAATTCCAGAGGCCACGACATCTCCCAATCGCAGTTGCCCCGCACGACGCTCACGGGGCAGCCGACCTCCCCGAACTCATCGAGCAGGCCGGGGCGGCAGACATCCCCGAGATGCCAGATCTCGTCGGCGCCGCGCAGGCGCCCGGCCAGTCCAGGGGGGTACTTGTCGTGCGTGTCGGCCACCACGGCGATTCGCATGCGGATGAATATTCAGAAAAAATCCGGTTAGGCAAAGCCGGAGTCCGTGCGAACGCCGTGTTGACGCTGGAGGGCTGGTGCGTCGTTCTAGCCCCTTGTGACGACCCCATCTCCCAGATTTCCCGCCCACCTCCGGGCGGGGGCCATGGCGCCCGCCTGCCGCGCGGGGGATGCGGACCAACAGATCATCCCATGATCAGGGTCTTTGTCTCCGGATTCTACGACATCCTCCACGCCGGGCACCTCCAGTTCTTCCGCGAAGCCCGTGCCCTGGGGGACCACCTGACGGTCTCCTTCGCCTCCGCGGAGGTGCTCTGGCGCCAGAAGGGCCGGCGCAGCTCGCTCCCCGACGAGCACAAGCGCGCCCTGATCGCTTCGCTCGGCGCGGTCGATGAGGTGGTCGTCGGCACCGGCCTCGAGGAGGGCCTCGATTTCAGGGAGGAGTTCCTGCGGGTGAAGCCCCACATCCTCGCCGTCACCGAGGACGACCGCTATCCGGAGCTGAAGCGGGAGCTCTGCGCCTCGACGGGCACGCGCTATGTCATCCTGCCCAAAACGCCTCCCCAGTTCCCGGCCATCTCCTCGACGGAGATCGTGCGCTGGATCCGCGCGCCCCAGGAGGCGCCGCTCCGCGTCGACTTCGCGGGCGGCTGGCTCGACGTGCCCCGCTTCGCCCGCCCCGGAGGGCACATCGTCAACTGCGCGATCTCCCCGACCGTCTCGCTTCGCCAGTGGCCCTATGAGCGCAACGCGGGGCTCGGCGGAAGCGGCGCCTGGGCGCTCCTCAGCGGCCGCGACGGCGTCGACTCCGAACTCGACCTCGGCGTGGGATGGCAGGATCCCGCGGTCATCGCCGAGTCGGGGCTGTGCGTGTGGCGCAGCGGACGGCGTCCCGACCTCGAGATCAAGACCGACGGCGCGATGCTCCGCGGCCGCATGGCCCTGCTCTGGACGGGGAAATCCCATTCGACCCCCGGCGTCGCCAACCAGGAACGCGACTACGACGCCATCGCCCGCGCCGGAGCCACCGCCCGGGACGCCGTCTGGAGGCAGGATCCGGCCCTGCTTGCCGACGCCGTCAGGCAATCCTACGCGGTCCAGCTGGCCGAGGGGATGGCCCCGCTGCCGGCCGACGTCGCCGGGGCGCTGGCGTGCAAGTACTGCGGGGGCGGATACGGCGGCTACGCGGTCTACCTCTTTGCGGAGCCCGCCGCGCGCGACGCGGCGTGCGCGCACCCGGGCTTCCGCGCGATCGAGCCCTACGTCGCCGCCCGCTGACCCGCCTCCTCAGGACTGGGGGCGTCGGCCTCCCCCCTTCCGTCGGGTCCCTGGGGCTCGTCGGCGAGGTCCATGAACGGCTCGGCGGACGCGGACTTCCCGGCACCGAGGGGCGGACAGATCGTGGGACCCTCCACCCACCGCGCCGGGATGGACATCACGGAGGGCCACCGCGGCATGCCGCGCTCGTTGCACTGGAGCTGGGCGGTCACCCGCTCGATGCAGCGCGCGCCGATCTCGCGGGGCTGCTGGTCGATCGCGGCGCACAGCCGGGTCATGGTGTGGCGGTTCAGCGCGACAAACCCGTGCGTCCTGGGCACCTTGGCCCCGCAGGCCTCCATGAACGAGATCGTCTCGGAGAAATGGCTGAGGACCACGTCGGGCTGACAGCGCCGGAACCAGCCGGCAAACGACTTCACGTTGAACTCGGCGACGAAGTGCGGGGGCACCACCTCGAGGCCCCGGCAGTTCTGCTGGAAGACGTGGAAGGCCGCGCTCCAGCGGAAATGAATCCGGTCGTCGCGTCCGGCGTCCAGGAAGAGCCCCGGCCGCCGGTAGCCCCGGGCCGCCAGGCGAGAGAGCGCCGACAGCATCGCCCGGTGCTGGTCGCAACAGACGGAGTGCAGCCGCGGCCGCGTGGAGCTGTAGTCGGCGTAGACGGCCGAGTACCGCGGCCAGTCGAGCGCCGAAAGGTCGGGCTGGTGCCAGGAGGGGAGCAGGATGATCCCGTAGATCCCGCGGGCCTTGAGGATCGAGTCGAGCCGCTGCACGGTGAGCCCGTCGCGGTTGACGATGAAGAGCTCGATCTTGAAGCCCAACTCCTCGGCCCGCGACACGGCGCCGCGCAGGATCTCGCGCGGGAAGGCCCCGTGGGGCCAGTGGTCGGACTCGCAGAGGTCGATCGCGGCGATCACCCCGCTGAAGGCGCGGTGATGCGACCGGCGCAACTCCGACATGAGGGTGCCCACGATCGGGTTGCGCCGGTAGCCGGCCTCCTGCGCCGCCGCGCAGACGCGCTCCCGGGTCGCGGGAGCGATCCGGCCAACGCCCCGCAGGGCGTTGGACACGGTTGAGCGGGAGAGCCGCAGGTCGCGGGCTAGCCTCCTGATGGTAGGGTCTGGGGTTGTCATGCTGGACTGTCTAGCAGCTCAGCAGGTCGTCAATCGCAGGCAATACGATTCACTACGGCTCACCTACCCTATTTCGAACCGTTCCCCGCCGCCGGGAGCCTTCCCCCTAGCCGATCCCTCACCGCCGGCGCTGCCATTTTCTCCATTCAACGTTTCCTCGCCTCCCCATCCCCCATCTGTCGGGCGCGGAATTTCGCCTAGAACAAAACCAAAACAAGCCAACCATGAGATTCAAAAGCTCTTGCACGCATTCGCGTGCCCTAGCCGCAGCAATCGCCGCTCTTGCCCTGGGAGCCTTCCAATCCGCCCTCGCCCAGACTCCGAGCACGGAGACCGCCACCACCACTCAGAGCACCACGGCCGCCGCCACCGGCGGCGAGGTGGTCCAGCTGCCCAAGTTCGAGGTGACGGAACGGGGCATCAACCCCTACCAGGCTGCCCAGGCGCTCTCGGCCTCGCGCGTCGCGATGGACATCCAGGACATTCCGCAGACGGTCTCGGTGGTCACCGCCGACTTTATCAAGGACACCCTGAGCCCCCGCATGCTCGATGCGGCCAAGTACGTCACGCCGGTCATCGAGAACACCCTGCCGTTCGGCGGTGACCGCTACACCATCCGCGGTTTCCAGGTCTCCCACGAGTTCATCGACGGCACCGAGATCTCGGGCTTCGGCGGCTACAGCATGTCGATCCCGACCTATAACATCGACCGCCTCGAGGTCATCAAGGGCCCCAATGCGATCCTCGTCCCCGGTGGCAACCCCGGCGGCCAGATCAACCCGATCACCAAGGCGCCCTTCGGCAAGGATGCGACCACCATCGGGCTCTCCCTCGCCCAATACTACGGCAACGACGTCAACATCGACGTCAACCGCACGCTCGGCACGAAGTACCAGATGGCCTTCCGCACCGTCGCCGCCTACTGGCGCAATGATTACTACATCAAGAACCAGTACCGCAACGGCTACCTGTTCGCTCCCTCGTTCTCGATGCAGCTCTCGCCCGACCACAAGCTCATCATCAAGTCCGAGATCGTCGAGAACCGCGAGACCAACGGCGTCGGCGTCCCGATCGATCCCAGCATCGGCAGCGACGGCTATGCCAAGATCGCCCGCTGCCTGCCCCGCAACTGGTCGTTCGCCGACGGCACGTCCGATACCCGCCATCGCGGCACCCAGCGCGCCAGCGCCGAACTCCTCTCGACCCTCAGCGACCACATCACCTCCCGCCTCTACCTCATGGCCGACCACGTCCGTCGCTACGATATCGGCAGCGGCGGCGCCGCTCTCTCCAACTATGGAAGCCGCAATCCCTACACCGGTCTCTGGGAGCCCGGCGTGACCTGGACCACCTCGACCAACTCGACCACGGGCGTCGTCACGGTGACCAAGTCCGTGGACGGAATCCCGGATCCCTCGACCTGGGTCTTCACCCGCAATGTCGGCCACGAGGATATCGAGTACAACGAACTCCATCTCAAGAACGACTACGCGGCCAAGTTCGAGACTCCGCTGTTCAAGTCGACAACGCTCGTCGGCTACGCCGCCAACAGCGTCAAGGTCCATCGCAAATCCTATCCCAGCGCCTCCCGTCCCTCCGTGGCCGCCAGCGCGCTGAGTTCGATCACCTATCCCGCCTGGGCCTATCCGGAGATCACCGCCGGCTCCTCAACCTCGGGCAACGGACTGGACCTGACCGGCCTGCTCAACGAACTGCAGACCTTCACCTATCAGAACCTGAGCTTCTGGAAGGACCGCATCCAGCTCTCCGGCGGCGTTTCCCGGTACTTCGGCGACCTGAGCCGCACCGACACAACGATGACCTCGGTGGTGTCGACGCTGCCCACGATGCCCGACTACAACCTCACCTGCAACGCCACCTCGTTTGGCATCGTGGTGAAGCCGGTCAAGAACGTGTCGCTCTTCTTTAGCCGCAACACGACCGGCGGCACCATGCCCGACTCGATGAGCGCGGGCAGCTACGCGTCGACCCTCAAGCTCTCGCAGGGCTTCCAGAAGGAGTACGGCGTAAAGACCAACTGGCTGGGCGGGCGGCTCACCGCCTCGTTCGCATACTTCAAGATCGCCCAGCAGAACGTCTCGGTGACGAACAGCGACTACTACACGCTGCTCGCCCAGGGCAAGGTCGCCGAGGCCGCCGCGCTTCCTCCCCTGTACGTCGACGAGACCTGCAAGGGCTGGGAATTCGAGACCACCTACTCGTTCAACAAGAACCTTTCGGTCGTCGCCAACTACTCGAAGTACAAGGTCCGCCAGCCCCGCACCGAGGTCCGCCTCCGCGGCGTGCCCGACGAGGACTGGGCCCTCTACACCGAGTACAAGTTCACCGATGGCGCCCTGAAGGGCTTCGGCGTCGATGTCGGCGCCGACTACAAGGGCGACGTCGCGGGCGACAATGCGACGGGCTATACCGCGCTCGGCGTCCCGAACCAGCCGTCGTTCATGGTCAAGGGCCGCACGCTGCTCAACCTCGGCTTCAGCTACAAGATCAAGCAGTGGGGCTTCCGGTTCATGATCGCGAACCTCACCGACGAGGATTACATTCTCGCCGCGGGCAGTCGCAGCAGCGTGATCGTGGGCGATCCCCGCAACGTCAAAGGATCGATCACCTACAGCTTCTAATCTGGGGATAGTTCATAGGCCCGCCTGAGCGGGCGTGGAGCCGGGAGGGCGTCACCCTTCCGGCTCTTTCTTTTTCCTTCATTCACAGCCCCGGTTCCTGCAGCCTCGCGCAACTGCGATGGACCGCCTGGCGCCGTTTTTCCACCGGCTTTATCTCGAGACTCCCTGGTGCTACCTCTCCTGGCCGACCGCGGCCATGGTCATCGGCACCCTCCTCGCGGCCGTCTCGGCCGCCCTCGCCACGCGCCTCGCGGTCGTCCCCCGGCAGGCCTCCGGGCTGCTCGGGATCCTCACGGCGCCGTTCGTACACGCCAACGCGGCCCATCTCGCCGCAAACCTGCCCCCGTTCCTGGTCCTCGGCGGGCTCGTCCTGCGCCGCAACGAGACGCGGTTCGTCGAGGTCGCGGCGAGCATCGCCATCGCCGGCGGACTGCTCCTCTGGCTGTTCGGACGCCGGCTCGCCCACGTCGGGATGAGCGGCGTCATCTTCGGGTTCTTCGGCTACCTGCTAGCGCTCGCCTGGTTCGCACGCAGCCCCGGTGACCTGCTCGTCGCCGGAGGCGTGCTCCTCGTCTACGGCGGGATGGTCGCCGGGCTGAAGCCCGTCCGCGAGAAGGTATCCTGGGAGTCCCATCTCTTCGGCCTGGCCGCCGGGATCGCCCGCGCGTGGTTCGACACGCACTAGAACGCCTTAAACAAAACTACAGCCACAGGCGGCAAACCAAATGACGGCATTCCGAGCAGTCACGCGGCGCAGGGCCCGGGCACTGGCCGCGACCAGACCGGCATGAGTCCGGACCTCCGCTGAGCCCGCACGGCATCCCGGAAACTCGCATTGACAGCTGTCTGGAAATCGAGAGCAGGTCAAGCCTACCCGGAAACACACTGACCGTTGTCCAGTGAACGGGAGCCCGTCACGGTATCTGCTGCGGATGCTCATGTCTCCATCGATGGTATTACGGTTGTCTTTTCTGGTAATACCTCCACTTAGGTTCCTGCCTAGGGACAGGGCCTTTCTATCGGCGTCATCCGGGGAGATCCTTTCCGGCCCCCTCCCTACCTAAAGTATTCCACAAATGGCCTGGTTTTTCGAACGTCGCCCACAAATCTCCCGAGACGAGATGGTCGCGCTGGTCGCATGCGCCGCGCGGGAATGCCTCTCTCGCCTCTGCGCCCGCCCGCGTCGGGTGCTGCTACTCCCGCCGGACATCACCCGCGCGCACAGCGGCTCGGGGTGGATCACCGAGCAACTCTATCGGTTCTTCGCCGAGACCGCCAAGGTCACCGTGATTCCCACCCTCGGGCAGCATGTCCCTCACACCCCCGAGCAGAATCGGTGGATGTTCGGTTCCATCCCAGAAGAACGGATTCTGAAGCATGATTGGCGTGCGGACGCCAAGCGCCTCGGCGTGGTACCCGCTGACTACGTGGAGAAGATCACGAACGGCCATGCGAATTGGGAGATCCCGATCGCGATCAACCGCCGTGTGGTGGAAGAGGATTGGGATCTTGTCATCAATGTCGGCCACGTTGTTCCGCACGAGGTGCTGGGATTCGCCAACCACAACAAGAACTACTTCATCGGTCTCGGCGGCAAGGAGACGATCTGCGCTTCACACATGGCCGCAGCCTGCTACGGCATCGAGAACAATCTCGGCACCTTGGTCACGCCATTGCGACATTGCTATAACAAGGCTGAAAGCGAGTTCCTCGGCCGCGTGCCTGACGTTTATCTCCAGGTGACCATGGCGTATAATGCCCGCAACGAACTCGTTCATACCGGCTTCTACTGCGGCGACGATCTTGACACCTATCTCCTCGCCGCGAAGCAGTCGAAGGAAGAAAATATCACCGTCGTTCCGCCCTTGAAGAAGGTCGTCGCCGTGATGCAAGGCGATGAGTTCTTCAGCACTTGGGTTGCCAACAAGGCGGTCTATCGGACCCGCAAGGCCATGGCGGATGGCGGGGAACTGCTGATCGTCGCCCCAGGGCTCAAGCGGTTCGGCGAGAAGGATGAAGTCGACCGGATCATCCGGAAGTACGGATACGCGGGGACCTCGCGCATCATGGATGCCTGGAGGAAGAATCCGGATTTGCAGGATCTTACTCACGCCACTGCCCACTTGATCCATGGCTCCTCGGAAGGCCGGTTCCGCATCATCTATGCGCCGGGTTTTCTTTCACGCGAAGAGATAGAGTCCGTGAACTTCGGCTATATGGACCTCGCCGAGGCGTCGGAGCGTTATCCAGCGGATCGGCTTCGGAACGGATTCAATGTCCTTCCGAACGGCGAAGAGATCTACTTCATCAGCACTCCATCCGCCGGACTCTGGACAACAAAGGAGAAGCTCAATTCGTGACCGGCGGCGCACGATGTTCCAATGCGACTTCAGGAAGAATACGATCGCCTGCTCTCGTTGATTGCCGCCCGGCAGCACGTGGCCGTGGCGTTTTCCGGCGGTGTCGACAGCAGTCTCCTCTGCCGGGCGGCCCGTGACGCGCTTGGCGATGCCTCGCTCGCGATCACCGTGGCGGGGCCTATGATGCCCTCGACCGATATTGTTTCGGCGAAACAAATCGCCGTGCTCACCGGCATCCGCCACCTCGTTATCGAAGACAAAGGCGTTGATGAATCCGTAGCCGCAAACCCGGCCAATCGTTGCTATCACTGCAAGAGGATTGAGTTCGCCCGGATCGTGGCATTGGCACGCGAGCATGGAGCACAGACCGTTCTGGATGGCTCCAATCGCGATGACGAGTCCGACTACCGTCCGGGAATGCAGGCACTGGCCGAGCTTGGAATTGTGAGCCCGTTTCGCGCTGTCGGCATGGGAAAGGCGGAGATTCGTGAACTCGCGCGCGAGCTGGGTCTGCCAACCTGGAATAAGCCTGCCGCTGCCTGTCTGGGCTCCCGGATCGCTTACGGGGAACGCATCACTCTGAAAAAACTCCGCGCCGTCGACCGCGCCGAGCAGATCCTGCGGGAGCACGGCTTCATGCAATGTCGTGTTCGCCATCACGGGGACATCGCCCGGATCGAGGTCGCGCCGGACGAGCGCCGCGGTTTCTTCGACACTCCGCGACTTGATACGCTTTCCCAGCAGATCAAGGCTCTTGGCTTCAAATATGTCTGCCTAGAGCTGGAGGGCTATCGTATGGGCAGCCTCAATGCGGTGTTGAGACGCTCATGACCACCGGAGCCATTCAGCGGTTGTTGGAAGCTGTGCGAGACGGCACATTGGACGTGCCCAGCGCGACCAACCGTCTGAAGGATCTTCCCTTTGCCAATCTCGGATATGCCCGGGTCGATCACCACCGGCAGCTTCGCACCGGATTTCCGGAGGTTGTGTTCTGCCCTGGAAAAACTCCCGAGCAAGTGGCCGGGATCATCTCCAGGATCGCTACGGCGGGCCAAAGCCTCTTGGCAACGAGGGCCACTGCCGAGCTTTTCGCGTTTCTGCGGCCCCAATTCCCGCCGCTCGAATACCACCCAGCCGCTCGCATCCTATTCCTGTCCAATAACACTCCATGCTCCCTGGGAGTCCGGGTGATTGTCGTCACAGGCGGCACCTCTGATCATCCGGTGGCCGAGGAAGCCGCCGTCACCGCCCAGAAACTGGGGCAAGAGGTCGAACGGCTATATGACGTGGGTGTGGCCGGCGTCCATCGGCTGTTGAGCCAACGGGGCCGGCTCGATGCCGCTGACATCGTTGTTGTCGTTGCCGGGATGGAAGGTGCTCTCGCCAGCGTGGTCGGCGGATTGGTGGACAAGCCGGTCATTGCGGTGCCGACGAGTGTGGGCTATGGCGCAAGCTTTGGCGGACTGGCCCCGCTTCTCGCCATGTTGAATAGCTGTGCCGCCGGCGTGGCGGTGATGAACATAGACAACGGTTTTGGAGCCGGACACCTCGCAGCGACGATCGGCCGTCGCATCGCGCTCGCGAGGGCTGGCACGAGGGCTTGAGAAGGCAGTGTCTTCTCCAAAGGATCACGGATCCTGCTGCCTGAATGTAGGGCGGTAAGCTTCCTTGATTTACATATTAATCATGTTACGAAACATAATATGAGTAATACGGCTGTTGAAACCATTACGCGGTTCGGCGTTTCGCCTCCGGCCTGGCCGACGTGGAAATTGGCCCGGAACGGGAGGGGGAAGAGCTATCTCATCTGTTCGTCGGCGGCCCCGGGCATGCGCGGGCCCCGTTTGATAGGAAGGCTCGATCCGAACGCGCGTGCTGAGATGGCCGGGAGGACACCCTCCAGATCTCATCGCTGGCCTGCAGCACAACCGCTGCAGAAGGACTGAAATCCAGCAACCTGGTTTCACGAGCACAGGAAAAGATCTCTCTGCCATCAAATACCCCATACCCCCATGAAGATGACTGTCGACGAGAAGCCCCTGCAGATAAACCGCGGCATATCGATTCTCGAGGCGATATATTCCTCCGGAGCGCGTCTTCAAGAACCCGATTGCGGACCGGTGAGGCGCTGGACAAACAACTACTGCTGTCCGGCAATCCATCTGGCCGAGGTCGATGGGCAGCTCGTCACAAGCACCCTCCTGGCGCGCCTCATGGCCCAGGATGGGATGAGCGTAAAGACTTCTTCGCCGTCGATCGACAAGGCACTTGCCGAACGGACGCGGATGCTGCAAGAGCGGCATGAATGCTTCTTCGTCCGCGGAATGCAGAAAGTGATTGCCGCTGAGGCCGAGAGCGCCGGTTTCATCAAGATGGAGGAATGGGAGAAGTTTGCGTTTCCGCTGCGGGGGGCGGCACCCTCGCTCGTACATGATCCCAACCGATGTGTCCGCTGCCGCGCATGTGTCGACACATGCCGGGATGTGCAGACGGTGGAGGCGCTGAGGTTTGACGCAGTCGAGGGAGTGCTGATCGATGAGCAGCGTTGCGTGCGTTGCGGCCAGTGCATTCACATCTGCCCGTCCGGAGCGACCCATAAATACCGGAAGCTGATAGATCTGCTCGGGTGCGGTTCATGCCCGTTCGACAAGCCGCTGGGAGCGATGCGCGAGAGGGACGAGACGGCCAACGCATGGTCGCTCCTGCATTCCGATGACTGCTATCCGGTCGCCCAATTCGCCCCAGCCGTGCGGGCCTCGCTAGCCCAGGAGTTTGGCCTCGCGCCAGGGGAACTGGTGACGGGAAAGCTTTATGCCGCCCTGAGGCGGATGGGGTTCCGCCAGGTGTGGGACACTAATTTCTCTGCTGACCTCACCATCATGGAGGAAGGTTCCGAATTGCTCCATCGGCTGAAACATTCCGGCAAACTGCCGATGTTCACTTCCTGTTGCCCGGGATGGGTGCGCTTCGCTGAGACGTTCTTCCCGGAACTCCTGCCGCATCTTTCAACGTCGAAGAGCCCACAGCAAATGCTAGGGGCTGTGGCCAAGGCCTATGCCGCCCGCCGGCTTGATGTGGATCCTCGGCGGATGAAGGTCATTTCCTTCATGCCGTGCACCGCCAAGAAGACCGAGGCGGTCCGGCCGGAGATGAACAGCGCGGCTCGCTATCTCAGGTCGAAGGATCACGCCTCCGACTTCCCTGATGTGGACCTGGTGCTGACGACGCGCGAACTCGCGCGCCTGCTGAAGATGGCAGGCATTGACTTCGGCGCACTGCCTGAAGAGAGGGCCGATCCCATCCTCGGCTCCTACACCGGAGCGGCCCCGATCTTTGGGCGCACCGGCGGAGTCATGGAAGCGGCCTTGCGCACAGCCGCAGCCCTGGTCACCGGCCTGCCACCCGAAAAGATGGAGTTCCGGGAGTTGGAGACCATTGAGGGCATCAAGGCAACCGCGCTGCAGATCGGCCCCGTGACCATCAAAGCCGCCGTGGTACACGGGCTCGGCAATGCACGCAAGGTGTGTGACTCGGTCAGGTCTGGTGGCGAGTTTGCGTCCTACCACTTCATCGAATTCATGGCATGCCCCGGCGGGTGTATCGGTGGTGGCGGCCAGCCGATCGCGACCAATGCGTCAACCAGGGCCGCGCGGACAGCCGGCTTGGATAAGGACGACCGTGAAGTCTGCGCTTTGCGCGTGAGTCACGAGAATCCGGAGGTCAAGTCTCTCTATACCGATTTCCTGCAGACGCCGTTGAGTCCTGTTTCCCACCAATTGCTCCACACTCACTATACCGAGCGACCGATCCCAGCGAATCCTCTTTGAACCAGAGGCAGGAATCACCGCCCGGCGAAAGCGCGCATTGCTGTGCCCCCAGGGTTAAGGCATCGGGAGGATGCAGGAACTGTCGGCAGGATCGATTCCTGATTGAGATTCAACTCGTCGTCCCAAGATGGACGACATATGGTGGGACAGAACCGACAACCGTATGCCCAAACTTCACAAGGAGTCTGTCGCGCGATTCTCCGTTTCCCTTCCGCCGCAGCTCATGCGGCAACTCGACCAGATGGTGAGCGAGAAAGGGTATGACAATCGTTCGCTCGCCGTCGCGGATATGATCCGGGACCGGCTCGTCGAGCATCGGCAACAGCTCGATGATGCGGAGATCGCTGGAAGCATTACGCTGGTCTACGACCATCATCAGAACCACCTGCAGAACATCCTTATCCAAGCACAGCACGATCACGGGAAGTACGTGATCGCCAATTTACATTGCCACCTAGATCACGACAACTGTCTCGAAATCGTAGCTGTGCGCGGGCCGGCAGGCATCATTCGGCGCTTGGCCGATACGCTGATCAGGGCGCGAGGAGTGAAACACGGCAAGCTGGCGATCACGAGCACTGGCCGCGATCTGCCGACTTGATCCGAAAAAGACCCGTACGACTGTCTCTGCGGGTCACCGGGCCGGCGTGGTGGGTAAGACCGCGATTTGAGTGCGGCCTGCGGCTACAGCGTCATTTGAAACCCTCGGCACCCGGCAGGGTCTTGCGCGCAGGCCCCTAATGCTCGTTCTTCGGCTGGTCGCCCTTCGGCGTGGGCCTGTCGACATCCTTGGTTGACACCCCGAGCTCCTCGACCACCGGTGTGCCGACCTCGACGCGGCCGTCGCGGTGGAGGGTGCGCGTCAGCAGATCGGGCTCGGACATCTGCCTGCCGAAATAGTCGGCGCCATTATTAAAGAGCGTGAGCACCGTCTCGCCGAGCGACACACCCACCGAGCTTGTGGTGAGCTTCGTCCGCCACAGCAGCACGGGCGGCTTTCCCCGGGCAGTGATCCCGTACGCCGACACGGCAATAAAGAAACAATCATCCGTCATCATCGCCATCAGGCGCTCCGTGCTCAGGTCGCGCCTCCTGAATCTTTCGATCGGGTCGAACGCCCAGGAGAAAGTCTGAAGCGGCGACGGCGAGTTAACGCCTTCCATCTGGACGCCCCAACTATTCCCGGAGATGGAGACGGATGTGGAGTAGAGCACTTCCTCCTTCAGGGCCTCCTGCAGATCCTTCGCGAATTTCTTCCCGCCGATCACCGCGGCCCGCACCAGCGCGTGACTGTAGCCGGGATCCCCGATATCGGCGTCCACCATATTGAGCGAACCCCAGTTGTAGACGATCAGGTAGGTGGCTGGATGTCCGGAGCTGGCGGGCAGGTAGTGCTGGCTGGCGAGCGCATTGTGGAGCGTCTCCTCGATCAGCGGCAACTTCGGCACCGTGCCGGTCGGATACGCATCGCCCGTGGTGTGCTCTCCTCCGGAAGAAGCAACGTAGTATGCCGGCTCCGCCGCCGTCGGGTGTTTGACCTTCGAGCCGAGGGCGGTGAACTCGGTGATCGCCGAGATATCGAGGTCGGGGTTCCTCTGGAACGCCTTGGGAAGCAGATACCATCCGATGCTATGGTGCGGCTTCTTGCCAGCGGCCGCCGCCTCCTTCGCGCCATCTCCGGCCGCCGCCACGCCGGCGGAGGCCAACAAAGGCAGTCCAAGAAAAGCCAGGACGCAGCCCGCGCCCAGGCGTCGCATGATTGGGGATGTATTCATTATCGAGTCACTCCTAGGGGATAGAGTCTCGCTGGAAATGCATACGGCCCGCGGGCCGGGCGGTCTCAGCCGCCGAAAAGATCGACCGGGCGGAAGACGTTCACGCCGGCGGCCTGGAGGGCCTCAATCGCACGGTCCATGTCGTCAAACCGGAAGACCATGACGGCATCGCCTCCCGCGCGCATGGAGAAGGCGTACATGTACTCCACCGAGATGCCCTTCGGCTCGAGGGCGGCGAGCACCGAGGCCAGACCTCCGGGACGGTCCGGCACCTGGAGCGCCACAACCTCCGTCGTCGTCACCGCGTATCCCGCGGCGACAAGCACCTGCTTCGCCTTGTCCGGCTCCGGCGTGACGAGCCGCAGCAGCCCGAACTCGCCGGTCTCGGCGAGCGTGAGCGTGCTCAGGTTCACCCCGGATTCGGAGAGGGTCTGGCAGAGCGCGGCCAGCCGGCCGGGCCGGTTTTCGAGAAATACGGAGAGCTGGCGGATCTTCATGGGGAGGGTCAGTTGCCTTCGTTGCGCTTGTCGAGAAGCCGCTTGGCCTTGCCTTCGCTGCGCGGAATCGTCCCCGGCTGGACCAGGGTGACCTCGGTGTGCAGCCCGGTGATCTGCTCGATGCTCCGCGCAAACCGCCGCTGGAGCTCCTCCATCTTGCTCATCCGGTCGCTCATCATCTCCCCGGTGACCTCGACGCGCACCTCCATCTGGTCGAGTCCCGATTTGCGGGTGAGCACGATCTGGTAATGGGGGAGGCTCGCCTCGGTCTTCAGGAGCGCCGTCTCGATCTGCGACGGGAACACGTTAACGCCGCGGATGATGAACATGTCGTCGCTGCGCCGGCTGATGCGCTGGATGCGCCGGATACTCCGCCCGCAGGCGCACCGCGCGGTCGAGATCGAGGTGATGTCCCGCGTGCGGTAGCGGATGACCGGCATTGCCTGCTTGCTGAGCGTCGTGATGACAAGCTCGCCTTCCTGTCCGTCGGGCACCGGCTCGAGCGTGGTCGTGTCGACGATCTCCATCAAGAAATGGTCCTCGAAAATGTGCAGGCCGTCCTGGCAGGCGCACTCCGCGGCGACTCCGGGGCCGATGATCTCGGAGAGCCCGTAGATGTCGTACGCCTTGATCCCGGTGGCCGACTCGATGTACCGGCGCATCTCGTCGGTCCAGGGCTCGGCCCCAAACACCCCGCGCTTCACCTTGAGGTCGCGCCGGAAATCGATGCCCAGTTTGCCCGCGATCTCGACCAGGTGGATGAAGTAGCTCGGGGTGCTGCAGACGGCCGTGACCCCGAAATCCTTCATCACCATGATCTGGCGCTCGCTGTTGCCACCCGAGATCGGGATGACCGTCGCGCCGATCGACTCGAGCCCGCCGTGCAGGCCGAGCCCGCCGGTGAACAGGCCGTAGCCGAACATGTTCTGCACGATGTCGCCGCGCCCGTAGCCGGCGCAGTAAAGCGTGCGCATGATCACCTGCTTCCAAACCTCCATGTCCTGCGCCGTGTAGCCGACGACGATCGGCTTGCCCGTGGTGCCGCTCGAGGCGTGCAGCCGCACGACCTCGCTCATCGGCGCCGCAAACAGCCCGTACGGGTAGGTGTCGCGCAGATCGGCCTTGGTGGAGAAGGGAAGCAGGCGCACGTCCTCGAGCTTCTGCACGTCGGCGGGCTTCGCGCCACGAGCGTCCATCCGCTCCCGGAACAACGGGACGCGCTCGTAGGCGAGCGAGGTCACCGCCCGCAGGCGCTGGAGCTGGACCTCCCGCAGCCGCTCGACAGGCATGTAGTCCAGCGCGCTCTCAGGGAAGAATGTGCCGTTGAGATCGTTCCAAAGATTCCGGATCATGAGGGGTTGGCGGCTCTTCCGAGGTCGAAGGCGCGGTCGTTCGCGGGGTGGAGCTTTTCGGGAAAATGCGCGCGAAGGCTAGCGTGCCATACCTCCACAGGGAAGTCGAAATAGGAGCTCAGCCGGCCGAGCAGGGCCACGTTGAGCGCCTTGGCCGAGGGAAGCTGCGCGACCGGCACCGACTCGGGCGTGAGCATCTCGCCTGTCGGGCGGAGACTGCCCTGCACCACCGCGACCTGGGTGAGGTCGAGCACCACCAGAAAGTCACAGGCTCCGTCGGGGATCATCGGGCTGTTCACGGAGGGCCCGAAGCGCACGTCGGACTGCACCGAGCCGCCGCGCTGGCTCATCCCGTGGACCTCGGCCTTCTTGACCGTATGGCCGCACCGGAAGGCGACGTCGGCGAGGATGTCGGAGGCCTTGATCACCCCGGTGCCGCCGAGGCCGGCGAACCGGATGTTGGTGGTGGGGAACGGAGCCGCCGATGTCAGCGGCGGCGTGGTGATGGACGTTGGATGCTTGGGGGCCGTCATCGGAGGACTCTTATCAGGCGGTGGGCTGTTTCGACTCTTCGCCGCCGCAATCGCAGCAGGGGCAGGCCCCCGGGGGAGGTTCGGCTGCGGCCTGCCTGGCCTTGAGCTCCTTCTCCCAGGCGGTGATCCGCCCGGCGGCGAGGATGCAGGGGCTGCGCGCGATGAACACCGTCAGCTCGTCCTTGCGGAGGGCCCCGGCGAGCATCTCCTTGAACTTCGCCTTCTCCCGGATCGGATTCACGGTGAAGACATTCCTGATGCCCGCCGCCCGGGCCAGGTTCTCGTAGCTGACCTTGTAGGTCGCCTCGCCGTCGAGCTGGCGGCCGGTGCCGGGATGCTCCTGCTGGCCTGTCATCGCGGTCGTCCCGTTGTCGAGGATGACCAGCACATGGCCGGTCGATGGCGGGTTGTAGGCCATCTCAACGAGGCCAGGCAGCCCGCCGTGCAGGAACGTGCTGTCGCCGATGACCGAGACGACCTTCCTGGCCTCCTCGAGCGGGAGCACGTGGCGCAGCCCGAGGCCCATGCCCACGGCCGCGCCCATGTCGATCATCATGTCCATGGCCGATAGCGGCGGGAGGGCGGCGAGCGTGTAGCAGCCGATGTCGCCCGAGACGATGCACCCCAGCTCCTTGAGCACCTCGAAGCTCGAGCGGTGCGGGCAGCCGCTGCAGAGCTCCGGCGGCCTGGCCTTCGGGGGAACGGGCTCCGGACGCGAATCGCGCGCAAGGATGCGGCGCACGCGGTCGACGTTGAGTTCGCCGAAACGGAAGATCGCGTCGTCTTTTGACTCGATCTCGAGCCCGGCGGCGCGGCACGCCGTCGCCAGCCACGGATCGTTCTCCTCGACGACGACGCACCGGCGCACGCCGGCGGCGAACTCGCGGATGGTCTTGAAGGGCAGCGGATGCGTGAGGCCCAGCTTCAGGATGCTCGCGTCCGGCGCGGCCTCGCGCACGTGCTGGTAGCTGATGCCGCTGGTGATGATGCCCAGCGCGAGGCTGCGGCGCTCGATCGGATTCGGGCCCTCGACCTCGTTCCACGCCTGCAGGCCCGACAGCTTGGTGCGCAGCCGGCGGTGGGCCGCCTTGGCGAACCCGGGCACCATGACGCGCGAGGCGATGTCGCGGATGAACTCGGGCGCCGGCAGCTTGGGGGGCGCGGCCTTGTCGCCGATCGCGAAGCGGGGCTTCACCGGCGATTTTGAATGGCAGACGCGCGTCGTCAGCCGGAGGAGGAGCGGGAGCTGCCAGCGCTCGCTGATCTCGTAGGCCGCGAAAGTCATGTCGTAGGCCTCCTGGGAGTCGCTGGGCTCCAGCATGGGCGCGCCGGAGGCCTCGGCGTAGCGGCGGCTATCCTGCTCGTTCTGGCTCGAAGCCATGCCAGGGTCGTCGGCGACGGCGAGCACGTAGCCGCCGCTCACCCCCGAATAGGTCATCGTGAACAGGACGTCGGCGGCCACGTTGAGCCCGACGTGCTTCATGGTGCACAGCACACGGGCGCGCCCGAACGCGGCCCCGAGCGCGACCTCGGCGGCAACCTTCTCGTTCGGAGCCCACTGGGCCTTGCCACCCAGGGCGCTGAAAGCCTCGAGTATCTCCGTCGAGGGAGTGCCGGGATAGCCGGTGCCGAGCCTGACGCCGCAGTGGCGGGCCGCGAGCGCGACCGCTTCATTGCCGCTCAGGAGCAGCCGGCCGGAGGGATCCTGGGAGAAAGCCATGTGTGATCTTCGATTATCGGAAGGCGGCTGGCGGGCGCAAGAATCTCCATCCCCGCCGCCCGGCCCGCCCTTCGGGCCGGATGCAGAAGAAGGAGGACTGCCCGGTCTCTAGGAGGCGAGAAAGGCGGCGAGATTGTCCAGGCAGCGCTTGTTCTGATCCGCCGTGCCCACGCTGATCCTGAGGTGTCCGGGCATCGATCCGAACGGCCTCACAATCGTCCCGCGGGCCTGGAGGAAGCCGAATGCGCGCGCCGCCTCGGGCACGGCTACCAGGATGAAGTTCGCGGCCGATGGCACGCAGCCGAGTCCGAGTTTCTTGAAGCCCGCCTCGAGCTGGGCGAGCCCCGCCCGGTTGCTCTCGCGGCTCCTGCGCACGAACTCCTCGTCGTCGAGCGCGGCGACGGCCGCCGCCTGCGCCACCGAGTTCACGTTGAAGGGGGCACGCACGCGTTGCAGCAGCGCCGCGATGTCGGGTCGCGTGTATCCGTAGCCCACGCGCAGGCCGGCGAGCCCGTAGATCTTGGAGAACGTGCGGGCGCAGAGCACGGGCCACCCCCCGGCGATCAGGGGGCGCAGGTCCGGCGCCGGGTCCTGATACTCGGCATAGGCCTCGTCGAGGACGAAGAGCACGTCCTCAGGGAGGCTCCGCACGAACCGGATCAGCTCGGCCTCGGTGTGCGCAGTGCCCGTCGGGTTGTTGGGGCTGGCCAGGAAGACCACACGCGTCTTCGGCGTCACCGCCGCCCGCATCGCCGCCAGGTCGTGGGCGAAGCCCGGCATGGGCACCTCCACCGGCTTTGCGCCCATCAGGAGCGTCGCCAGCTTGTACACGATGAAGGTGTTCTCGCCCATCACCGCCTCGGTGTCGGGGCCGAGGAACACATGGGCCACCAGCTCCAGAAGCTCGTTGGAGCCGTTGCTGAACACGAGCTGGTCGCGCCCGATGCCGAGGCGCTCCGACAGCTTCGCCGTCAGATCCCAGCAGCCGCCATCGGGATAAAGATTCACCTCCGAAAGCGCGGCGGCCGCCGCTGCGACGGCCTTGGGCGACGGGCCCAGCGGGTTCTCGTTCGAGGCGAGCTTGTCGATTGCCGCGGGGTCGAGCCCGAATTCCCGGGCGACCTGGGAGATGGGCTTGCCGGGCGTGTAGACCGGCTGGCCCAGGATGTGGGCTTGGGCGAAACGTGCAGCGTCCATGGGAGCCTCCATAAAAACGCACACGCCTACACCTCCCCGACTCCTTATGCAATGCCGGGGATTTCCAGCCCCACCGGCCGCAGCGCCGATTTTCCGGCAGCAGGTATTATTTCCCGGGCAAAGGAACTCAATCCGCCGGAGTTGTCTCCCGGCGGCCGCCTTGGTCCTCTCAAGCCGACCCCATGTCCGACGTCTATTGCTTTGGCCATGTCAGCACCGGAGTGATTCTCCGCCTCAGGGACCGCTTCCCGCAGCCCGACGGCTATGGCGAGATCGCCGAGACGCTGGTGAACCACGCCGGCGAAGCCACCGGCACGGCGCTCGTCCTTGCCCGACTCGGCGTCGCGGTCTCCCTCGAGGGCAACTGGATCGGCGACACGCCCGCCTGCCGGCGCACTCTCGAGTTCCTCCGCTCGCGCGGCATCGACTGCTCGGGGCTCGCCGTCAAGCCGGGCTACGGCGGCGTCAACGAGATTGTCATCTCCGACGGCGCCTCCCGCACGGTGTTCGGACGGTATTGCGACCTCCTCTTCACGACCCGGCAGTGGGAGATGCCCTCCGTGGAGCGCATCCGCGCGGCCCGCATCGCCTGCGTCGATCCCTCGTTCGGCGAGGCCTCCCTTGCCGTGGCCCGCGAGGCGCGGGCGGCCGGCATCCTCCTCGTCACCTGCGACGCCCGCCCCGACTCCCCCCTGGCGCAGGCCGACGCCGTCATCCTCTCCAACGAGATGCTCGGGCGCGAGTTTCCCGACGTGGTGCGCTCGCCCGAAGCCCGTGCCCGCTGCTTCGGCCAATACCTCGAGCGCTGCCCCGGCCTGGTCGTCTTCACCGATGGAGCGCGCCCTCTCTGGTACGGCCGCGGTCGGGCCTGCCCGGCCGCTCCCGGCCGCGCCGAGCCGGGCGTCCGCCGCGAGATGAGCCCTTTTCCCGTCGAGGTCGTCGACAGCGCCGGCGCCGGCGACAGCTTCCGCGGCGGGCTGATCTACGGCATGCTCCAGGACTGGTCCGACGCCGACTCCCTGCGCTTCGCCTCTGCGGTCTCCGGGCTCATCTGCACCACCGCCCCGGGCTGCGTCAATCCGCCCACTCTCGATGAGGTGTGCGCCCTCCTTGCGAGGCACCACTGCTCCTTCCATCCTGCCGTCCGCCATTGACGGCGCCGCCACCTCGTCCCTCCCCACAGAACCTCCCTCTTTCCACCATGCGCTACGGATACTTCGACGACTCCGCCCGCGAATACGTCATCAACCGGCCCGATACGCCCCGCCCGTGGTCGAACTACCTCGGCACGACCGCCTACGGCGCGATCATCACGAACCACGCCGGCGGTTATTCCTTCTACAAGAGCGCCGCCACCGGCCGCTTCCTGCGCATGCGCTTCAACTCCGTGCCGCTCGACCAGCCCGGACGCTACTTCTACGTGCGCGACCGCGAAAGCGGCGATTTCTGGAGCACCTCGTGGCAGCCAGTCGGCAAGCCCCTCGACCGCTACGAGTCGGTGTGCCGCCACGGCACCGCCTACACCCGGATCGAGAGCACCTACGGCGGCATCCACACCGACACGCTCTACTTCGTCCCGCTCGGCCAGACCTTCGAGTACTGGCGCCTCCGCATCACCAACCGCTCCGCGGCGCCCCGCTCGCTCTCCCTCTACACCTACTGCGAGTTTGCCAACCACTGGAACACCTACCAGGACCTGGTGAACCTCCAGTACTCGCTCTTCATCACGAAGACCACGATGGAGGACGGCATCCTCGGCATCGCCAACAACCCCAACGAGCGCTTCGACGGCCGCGAGCTCGCCGGCTGCGGCCGCACCTGGATGGCGCTCGCCGGCTCGCCGCTCGTGAGCTGGGAGACCCGCCGCGAGGTGTTCCTCGGCGTCTACGGCGGCTACGCCGCCCCGGCCGCGGTCGCGCAGGGGGGCCCGCTCTCCAATTTCCTCACCGAGGGCGACAACGTCTGCGGCTCGCTCAACACGCGCGTCGACCTCGCCCCCGGCGAGACCCGCGAGGTGATCGTCCTTCTCGGCCTCGGCACGCCCGCCTCCCACGGCCGCGCCACCGCCGCCGAGTTCGGCGCCTCCGAGCGCTGCGAGCAGGAGTTCAACAAGCTCAAGGACGCGTGGCACGGCGACCTCGGCTCGATCGCCGTCCGCACGCCCGACCCCGCCCTCGACCACATGGTGAACGTCTGGAACGCCTACAACGCGCTCATCACCTACGCGTGGTCCCGCTCCGCCTCGCTCATCTACAACGGCGAGCGCGACGGCCTCGGCTTCCGCGACACCGTGCAGGACTTCCTCGGCGCGACGCCCCTCTTGCGCGAGCGCCTCCGCCCCCGCCTCGAGCTCATGCTCACCGGCCAGCTCGCCAACGGCGGCGCCATCCCGGTCATCAAGCCCTTCAACCACAGGCCGGGACACGAGGCGCCTCCGCCCGAGGAGGAGTACCGCTCCGACGACTGCCTCTGGTTCTTCAACGCCGTCCCGGTCTACGTGGCCGAGACGGGCGAGGTCGACTTTTACAGGAAAGTCCTCCCCTACGCCGACCGCGGCGAAGCCACCGTGCTGGGCCACCTGCGGCGCGCCCTCGAGTTCAACCTCGAGCGCACCGGCCGCAACGGCCTGCCGTGCGGCCTCGCGGCCGACTGGAACGACTGCATCCGGCTCGGCTACCGCGGAGAGAGCGTCTTCGTGGCCTTCCAGGTGCGCTACGGCCTCGACGTCTACGCCGGCATCGCCGACAGGCTCGGGCTCCCCGCCGAGGCCGCCTGGGCGCGCGCCGAGCTCGCGGCGCTCGACACGAAGATCCAGAAGGTGTGCTGGGACGGCGAATGGTTCATCTGGGCCATCGGCCAGGACGGCACCATCTTCGGCACGAAGAACTTCTCCGAGGGCCAGGTCTACATGAACACCCAGGTGTGGGCCGTGATGAGCGGCGCCGCCACTCCCGACCAGGCCCGCCGCGCGATGCAGACCGTCAGGGGGAAGCTCGCCACCCCGTACGGCGCCACGCTCTGCGCCCCGCCGTTCATGAAGGCCGACCCCGAGGTCATGCGGGCCACGCTCTTCAACAACGGCATCAAGGAGAACGCCGGCATCTTCTCCCACACCCAGAGCTGGGCCGTGATCGCCGAGTGCCTGCTCGGCGACGGCGACGCCGCCTACGATTACTACAACGCCTTCAACCCGGCGGCCTACAACGAGCGCGCCGAGATCCGCCAGGTCGAGCCCTACGTCCACTGCCAGACGACCTACTCGCAGTTCAATATCAACGAGGGCGCCTCGCGCACGCCGTGGCTCTCCGGCACCGCGTCATGGGCCTACTACTCGGCCACCCATTGGCTCCTCGGCATCCGCCCGGAGATCGAGGGGCTGCGCATCGACCCCTGCATCCCGAAGAAGTGGCCGGGCTTCGCCATGCAGCGGCATTTCCGCGGCCGGACGCTCGGCATCGAGGTCAGGAACCCCTCCGGCACAGGCCGCGGGGTGAAGTCGCTCACCGTCGACGGCAAGCCCGTCGACGGCAGCCTCGTCCCGGTCGAGCTCATCCGGGACGGCTCGAAGATCGTCGCCGTCCTCGGCTGAGGAGCCTGCCGGACTCCGTCCGCCGGCCTTTCTCCGCCGCAAGCCGACGCGATCATTCGGCGATGAACAACCAGGACGACCTCGCCCCGTTGATGCCGCGCACCTGGCGGCCGCCCGCGTCGTAGGCTCGCGCTAGATTGGTCACCAGTACGACGCCCCTGCGGCTCTCGCCGCCGTCAGAATGGTCACTGCGGCTCACGGTCCCTGTTCTTTGACATCCGCCGACTCCCCGCCGCAAGCCGGTCCGATCGTAGCATGCCCACTTCCTACGATCGCCCCGGGAATCATTGCGGACGATAGCCTGGTAAATCGCCCTGAAATCCTACGACGTCTTTTACATCGATTCCTACGACAGCAAAGAAATCCGCGAATAACCTAATAATTTCCAATCTCTTCCTTCCACGAAAAACACCAAAAACAAACCCTGCCTTCTCCCGAAACCCCTTTCGTGCGGCTCGTGTGTTTCGTGGAGAAATCCGGAAGACTTCACCATCCGTGCATTCTCCTGCGTTCTTCGCGCCTTCCTGTAAAAAGGGAATCCACCATCCACTTTCTCCGTGCCCTCTGGGAGCTCGGTGGTGGATCTCCCGATCGTCAACCGCGCCGGGGACGGGGCAGCCCCAGGACCGCTGTTCACTGCGTCCGCAATTCTCTTCGCGGCCTCTCTGCGCTCTCTGCGCCCTCCGTGTGAAAGATTGGGATCCGACATTCACGATCCTCCCCCACGGTGCCTCGGTGTCCCCGGTGGCGAACTTCCGGATCGCCGATCGCGCCGGAGATGCGGCGGCTTCGCTCCCTTCGTTGCTTGTAAAACAGACTACGGATGGAGCGGGCTGTGGCCAGCACTTGGGGTCGCCTCGCCTTCCCGCGAGGCGATTCAGCGCGAGCCCTTCATGATCACCTTAGGCTCGGCCATCTCGCAGCCGATGAACGGCGCGCCGCTCCGGATCATGGCGGGCACCGCCTCGGCGAGCGCGACGCTCCGCGTGCCCGTCGAGAGCTTCGTCCTCCAGAGCACCTTCCTCTCGCCCCTGGCCAGCGCCTCGTAGTCGATCGCCGTGATCACGACGTAGTAGCAGTCGTCGGCGATCAGGTCGACAAGGCGCTCGGTTGTCAGGTCGCGCCTCCGGAAAAGCTCCATCGGGCTGATCGACTTGAAGATGTTCCCCGCGGCGTTCACCCCGTCCATCTTCGTCCCCCAGGTCTGCTTGGGCGTCGTCGACTCCACCGCATCCTCCTGCTTGAGGGCGTCCCTCAGATCCTCCTTGAACTTCACCCCGCCGACGAGGGCCGCCCGGTCGAGGAGGTTGCGGAGCCCCGCGTCCTGGGTGCCCGCCTCCGAGCTCCCATGCGATCCCCAGATGAAGGTCAGCAGGATCTTGGGGGCGCGCCCCTGCGGCGCCACCGCGGCGATCGCCTGCTCCACCAGGTTCTCCGGAGGCGACTTCTGGCCGGCATGGCCCTCCCCGTAGTCGTGCTGCTTGCCCGACTGGAGCAGCACGTAGGCGGGGTTCTCGGCCGTCGGCGGCGGAAGCTTCCGGCCCCCCCCGGGAAACTCGGTGATCACGGCGAAGGTGAGCTCGGCTCCGCCCTTCGCGGGAGCGGCGGCCGGGTTCGCCTCGCCGGCGAACACATTGATTCCAAACAGCAGGACAAGCAGTGCGGCGATGCGTTGCATAGGGGTGAGGTCAGTGTCGTCCGCGGCGGAGACGGTGTAAAGGCCCGACAAGATGCGGCCCCGCGCAGGCGCCGCACCTAATGACGCCCGCCGCCGGGTCCGGTTGCAGCCGCCGGACTACTCCCGCCAGACCGTCACGCCCGCGACGGGCACCTGGCGCCCGCCGATCAGGATCCTTGCGCCGGCGGGCACCGGCGCCGCCTGCGGCGCATCGGTGAAATTGGTCGCGATCCACAGACCGTCGCGCCAGTCGACGTGGAACCCGTCGGCGAGATCCCCAACGCCCACGCCAGCGCGGGCGAAGACCCCGCGGATCAGCTGCGCCTCGAGCCCGCCGTCGAGGGAATCGGCCCCGATGTAGGTGACCGATCCGCGCCCGAGCCGGCGCGTCACCGCCGCAACGCCCCCCGCATAGAACTGGTCGCTGTGCCGCGCCAGAACGGCCGTTCCCTCGCGGGGCTCGAGCACCTCAGCCCAGGAGGCCCAGGCGTGGATCTGGTCGCCGGCGGAGATCCGGCCTTCCTGCGGCGCGGGCAGCGTGTCGTAGAAGGCGATCTTCGCCCCGATCAGGTCGAGGATCGGCGCGGCCCAGGGCCCCTCCCAGAGGTGGCCGCGGCGGTCCATCTCGCCCGTGCGGCACGTGAGGACGAGGTGACCGCCCTGCTCCGCGTAGGTCCGCCAGCGCTTCACGAGCGCCTCGTCCACAAGCTGGCAGGCGGGCACGACGGCGAACGGATAGCCCGCCAGGTCGCGGTCGGACGTCACCACGTCGACCGGCGCGCCGGCGCGCTTGAGCGCGCGGTACGACTTCAGCAGGTGGCCGTAGGTGTCCCAACGCACGTTCTGCCTGTGCTGGTCGATGGTCCAGCGGCTGTCGCGGTCGTAGACGAGCGCGGTGCGCCGCGCGGCCAGGACCGCCGGCATCGTGGCATTCGGATCGGCCTCCCGGCGGAGCAGCGCAAGCTCGACCGCGGCCTGGGAGTACTGCAGCCCCCCGGTGGTGGGCGTGACCCCGTCGGTGCCGACCAGTCCGTAGTGGTATTGCTCGGGGCTGAAGAGCGCCTCGCGGTAGCGGTAGGTGCACACCAGCTTCGCACCGGCGGCGAAGGAGCGCATGATCCACAGGTGCACGGCGCCGGGGTAAGGCTGCGGGTTCACCTCGCCCCAGTTGACCTGCCCCGGCTGCAGCTCCATCACGCCGTGGAGCCCGTTCAGGGCGCGGTGGAAATCGCCCGCGAAGCCGAGCGTCGCCGCGCTGCCCAGCCGGAAGCCGAGCGGCCCCTCGTTCGCGTTGCCGTGCACCGGGTAGATCGTCCAAGTCATCACATCGAGGTCGCGGGCCGACAGCGCCGGATCCACGCTGGCGAAGTCGTGCATGAAATTGGTGGTGATCCACTGGCGCCGCCCGGCGTGCTCGCGCAGTAGCTGCGCCTGGAAGCGCAGGTAGTCGGCGGCGCTCTCGGCGAACCAGCGCCGCGCGTCGAGCACCGCATGCGGGTTCACCTGGGCGACCAGCTCAAGCTCGTTCGGAATCCGGATCTGCCCGAAGTCCTGGTAGGTCTGCGACCAGAACACCGCGCCCCAGTCGCGGTTCAGGGCGCCGATGGTGCCGTATTTCCGCTGCAACCAGGCGCGGAACGAAGCCTGGCAGTACTCGCAGAAACACGGCTCCTTGCCGTAGTGGCTGAGCTCGTTGTCAAGCTGCCAGCCCCAGACCACCGGGTTCCCGCCGAACCGCCTGCCCAGCTCGCCGACGATCCGCGCAACGTTCTGCCGGTAGGCGGGGGAGTTCCAGCACGCGTGCTCGCGCGTCCCGTGCTCCATGCGCCGACCGGCGGCGTCGACCATGAGGATCTCGGGGTGCTGCTTCGAGAGCCAGACCGGCGGGCCGCCGCTCGGCGTGCACAGCACGACCTTGAGCCCCCGGTCGGCGCAGAGCTGGATGTTGCGCTCGAGCCAGGCGAAGTCGAAGCGACCTTGCGCCGGCTCCATCACCGCCCAGGCGAACTCGCCCATGTGGACGAACTCGAGGCCGAGCTTGCGGATGTTGGCGATGTCGCGCGGCCACTGGTCGGCCGGCCAAGCTTCGGGATAATAGTAGACGCCGATCCGCATGAGGTCGGCCGGCGGGAAGAAGCCGGGGGCCGGAGCCTCCTGGGCGGCACGCGCGACAATGGCCAGGCCGAAGGCGATGAGAACGAGGAACCGTTTCATGGGGGTGATTTTCTGGAATGGGGTTCTCCCCGGCGCGGCCGCCCGGAGGGCGATCACGGCTTCAAATCGTCGGCGCCGACGATGGGCAGCCGGCCGTGGAGGCCGGCAAGATCGCGCAGGTAGGCCGCGGTGGCGCCGCCGAGGACGTCGAGCTGCTCGGCCCGGTAGCGCCACTGCCAGTTCCCCTCCGGCCTGCCGGGGGTGTTGAACCGGCCCTCGCTCCCGAGGTTCAGCAGGTCGCCGAACGGGATCACCGCGAGCCGGCTTACCGCACCGTAGGCAGCGCGCACGAAGTCCCAACCGATCTCCACGCCGCTCACGCGCAGGTAGCGCCTGGCGTGGTCGCGGACCGGCTCGCCGGCCGAGGCATACCAGCCGAGCGTGGTGTCGTTGTCGTGGGTGCCCGGGTAGACCACCTGGTTGGCCTCAAGGTTGTGAGGCAGGTAGTAATTGGTCGCCTTCCCGCCAAAGGCGAACTGGAGGATCGCCATCCCCGGCAGCCCCGAGTCCTTCCGCAGCTTCCGCGCCGCGGGCGAAAGCTCGCCCAGGTCCTCGGCGATGATCCTGGCGCCGGGATACGCGCGGCGGATCGAGGCGAAGAACGGAAGCCCGGGGCCGGGCCGCCATTCCCCCGCCCGCGCCGTCGTCGCCGGATACGGGATGCGCCAGTAGTCGGCGAAGCCGCGAAAGTGGTCGATGCGCACGACGTCGTACAGGGCGAACGCCGCCTGCAGGCGCGCGCGCCACCACGCGTAATCGTCGGCGGCGTGGATATCCCAGCGGTAGAGCGGGTTTCCCCAGAGCTGTCCGTCGGCCGAAAAGTAGTCGGGCGGCACTCCGGCGACCGCCAGCGGCCGGCCCGTCTTCGGATCCACCTCGAAAAGCTCCGGCGCCGCCCAGACGTCGGCGCTGTCCATCGCCACGAAGATCGGGATGTCGCCGATGATCTCCAGCCCCCGCCGCGCGGCCGAGGCGCGCACCTGCCTCCATTGCCCGAAGAAGACGTACTGCGAGAAGGCGTGCATCGCGACCGCGGACTCCAGCTGCGCGCGCAGCCTCGAGTGCCGCGCCTTCGCGTAGTGGCGGGATTCCGACGGCCACTCCCACCAGGGGCGGCCCTCGTAGTGGTCCTTCAGGGCGCGGAACAGCGCGTACGGCTCGAGCCACGCCGCCTGCGACTGGCGGAAGGCCTCGAACGATCCATAGGGCAGCGTGCCCTTCCCCGAGCGGAAGCGCTCGCTGGCCGCGCTGAGCAGGGGCCACACGAGGCGGTGGAGCGACCCGAAATCGACGCGGCCGGGGTTCAGGAAAACCAGCGGGCTCAGGTCGTCCTGCGAGAGCAGCCCGTGCCGCGCCAGCTCGTAAAGGTTGACGAGGTACGGGTTGCCCGCGAACGCCGAGAAGCACTGGTACGGCGAGTCGCCGAAGCCGGTCGGCCCGAGCGGGCACAGCTGCCAGTGCCGGAAGCCGGCCGCCCCGAGGAAGTCGAAGAACCGCTCGAGGTGCGGACCGAACGTGCCGACGCCGAAATCCCCGGGCAGGCACGTCGGATGCAGAAGGACTCCGGCGGAGCGCGTCTTGAGCCAGTCGAAGAGGGGGGCGGCGGAGGCATCCGCTTGGTGCGGCAGTGTCATGCGAATGGGCGACGATCAAAAACCAACCCGTCATGGAAGGAAAGCCGCGATTGCTGCCCCTCAGCCCGTTCTTGAAGTCGGCCTGCCGGCTTCAGCGCTGGAGGCGCCGCAGGCGCTCGAGATCGGTGCGCGCCCGCTCGAGAAGAAGCCCGGAGGTCGAGGCGCAACGCCTCCTCAAACGCCTGCGCGGCCTCAGCGGGTCGCGTGGCGCGCACGGCAGCCCGCCGGGCAGAGCGACGCGTGATCGCCCTCCCTCCCAGGGAAAGACCGTCCGCCCCCTCCTGCTGTAATACCTCAACCGCGTGTCCGACCTTCTCTGGCTGATGGCCCGGGATGTGGAGACAGCGGGCTCCTGAGCGACGCACAGCCGACTACACGGCGGAATCAATCATCCGTGGCCCTGCGCGGGAGCGCAGGGAAGGCGGACGAATCCCATTCCGACACAGAGGGGAATGGAGGCCACAGAGGCTTCAGTCCCAGGGCAGCGCACACCGCCTCCCTTGGTTCCGCCGGCACCTTGATGCGCGCCTGTCGCATGCACTCGCCGATCCTAGCCAAAGACCAATTTCGTCAACGCCTCTTTCTCAGCTTTTCTGACCCCAAGGTCTTCCCCTCGCATGGAAAAATCACCGAAGGCTTACAAATGGGATGCTTGAGCGCTGCGCTAAACCGGCGCACACTGCCTCTAGAATGCCCACCACTGCTAACGTCATCGCAGATGCAATCTTGGTCAAAATGGCCAAGAAGGGATTCCTTACATCCAATCTGAAGCTACAGAAATTGCTGTACTACGTGCAAGGGCATCACCTCCATCGCGTGGGATCTCTTGCGTTCGCCGATCAGATTAAGGCGTGGTCGCATGGTCCCGTTGTCCCGGTGGTCTATCACCGATTCAAGAAGTTCTCCTGGCACGACATTGATGAAATCCCGGAGCAAATGCCGGCCATTCCAAGCAGTACTGTGGCGGTCATCGACTTCGTTTTGAAACGATATGGTGGGTGCTCTGGGGTTGAACTGGAAGACATGACACATGCCGAGCCCCCGTGGACCATGGCTAGAAAAGGCCTTCCGGTTGGTGCCACCGCAAGCCCGGCCATCGAAGCCAAGTGGATGAGGGCGCATTTCTCTGGCTGTAGCTAGAGACTGCAATGGCCGCGAACGATAGCGCGAAGCGTCTGGCTTTTTCGTTCGAGTATCTAGATATTACCAATCCTAAGTTCAGCCTGGATTCGTGCGACATTCATTTTTTCCGCGAGCTGCTTGCACGGATGAAGGCATTGTCCCAATTCGATCGGAATCAATTCATTTCTCTCCAGGCAACCGGCAAGTCGTGGCGAGTGCACCGAATTGACTGGTTGAAAGATCGTCGGCTTTCGGAGTCTTCTTTGGGACTGCACCAGTCGCTAACGGCTGACGAGTTGGCATGGCAGTTTACAATTTCAAAAAGAAATGGGAGGGTGCATGGATTCCTGTCTAGCTCTACGTTCTTTGTCAGATGGCTTGATCGTAATCACCGTCTCTATGGTGGTGACCCCGACTAAGCCGCTTCCATCTCCACGTAATCCATCAGCCTAACGATATCCCGTAACTCCCAGATGTGATCGGCGATACCGGCCTCCATCGCCGGTGTGACTCACAAGCTCTGATGAATGCGGCAGAAGTTGTAGTACATGAAGTGGAGGGCAACGGCGTGCTCGTGGTTTTGGACTTTCTTCGAGTGCCCATTGGTTATGGCTCGGGTTCCGCGTAAGGGACAGATAGCATGAAAGCGGAATGAGTCGCTAGGAAGCAGCGGGCGAGATAGCCCCTGCAAGCGACCCATTCCGCCAATGACCTATACAGGGATTGACTATCACAAACGGTATTCGGTG
>Ga0153915_10000651_pt1 | contig 32060 bp, 24 predicted proteins | sample Opewatmetagenome_2_FD_107003 | JGI IMG/M metagenome (GOLD analysis project Ga0153915, IMG submission 107003) | Freshwater wetland microbial communities from Ohio, USA - Open water 3 Core 3 Depth 3 metaG | ecosystem: Environmental > Aquatic > Freshwater > Wetlands | place: USA: Ohio, Lake Erie... | reverse complement strand
AGCGAGAAAATGGTGATGGCTTTTCCCTGCCTTTCTTCCTTGTGATAAAAGGTATCGAACACCTCATCGTAAAACGTAAATATCATCGGCGCATCCGGAGATACTTCTTTCCAGATACTTCGGAGTCTTTCGATCTGTTCCGGCAGGTTTCCGGGCATAAGTTTCATGTTCAGGGAACTGTATTGGTTAAGAAACAGGAGGCAAACCGGCGTTATTTCGCTGTGCATGGAAGCTACGTTAAAATCACGCACTACACCTATTACATTATACCCACCTTCACGTCCGTTATTGAACTTTCGGTTTTCCAGGTCACTCCAACCATACTTTTTATAGGCGGTTTCGTTGATATAACAGGCAACACCTTCGTCGGAAGGCAAAAACGCTCTTCCTTCCAGCAACGTAATATCAAACGTTTTCAGGAACTGTTCATCGACATAAATACAGTCCAGATTAAAGTCTGCCCCATCCTCACCGTTTCCCATCCTTATCCGGATAGTTCCTGGTCCACCAAAGCTAAAAGACCTGCTTTGTACAAAAGAGCAATGATCTATTTGTTGTTTAAGTGCTTCCTGACCCTTAAAATCATCTTTAAAGTCCAGCCTGAGCAAATGTTCCTTATTGAATCCCATATCGGTCGTTTTCACATAATGCAGTTGCTTTTGGATGAAAACAAAGCTAATCAACAAAGCAATGGCTGTTGTTAACTGGAAAACGGTCAATACCTTTTTCCCGACTTGTTTTCCCATAACAGACTCTTTTTTTCCAAACAACCGTTGTACGTCAAACCGTGAAACAATGTATACCGGGGCAAAAGAGGAAATGAGGATTACCACTATAAGAATAAACAAAAATATACCCAGCAACGCGGGAGAAAACAACAATCCGAAATCCAATGGGCAGTCAAGAAGCTTTCCTGCGTAAGGGAGCGATAGCCAGGCAATCCCCAGGGCCAACGCAAAAGCAATTGATACCGACAACGCCACTTCGGTCAGGTAATAGGCACACAAGTGCTTTACCCCGGCGCCATTGGTAATCTTTATGCCGATTTCTTTCAGGGTGGTAAGTTGTTTGGACAGCGAAAAATTTACATAATTGATAACCGACAACAGCATAATCAATAAGGCGATGGAAAGAAATATACGGATCATGGCTTTACTTCCGGTTTTATTCGAACTTCCTTCCATACCTGTATGAAGATAAATATCGGCCAATGGCTGTAACATGATACTGTCGGTACCTGATTTATTGATGGGAACGGTTGCATTGATACGGGTTTCAAGTTGCTGTATACTTGCCTGGTCGTCTACCTGGACATACACATCAAAGGGATTATAGCATTGACCGTTGGAGCAATATTGTGAAAATCTTAAATTTTCGTTTTGGCTGTTGTAAAATATGTTTGCGCCGAAGCTGGCGTTCGCTGGCAGGTCTTCAGCTACTGCGCTGACTGATAAGTCAAACAAGCTTCCCACATTAAGCTGTTCTCCTACCACATCTGTCCGGCCAAACAATTTTTTGGCCGTGGAACGGGACAAAACGACCGAGTTGAGATCGGCAAACGGTCTGTCGGTATTTCCAGCGATAATCTTTACTGAAAAGGTTTTGAAAAAATCGTTGGTGGTACTGATCATTTCGCTGATCATGATATAGTCTTCTCCTGACTGTTTTTTCAGAAAGACAGGGTGGTTAGCCCCTATTCTGATATAGTTTTGGGGAAAAGCCGATTTGATTTCCGGGTATTGCTCTTTAAGTTGAGCTGCCATATCATAGTCAATACTGGATGTATTTTTTTTAGCATCAATAACCCTGAAAATGTGACGATGGTCTGGAAATCCCTTGTCGATAGTGTATTCGTTGAGGGTATACAAGGCCAGTATCATGCAAACAGCAAATCCGACAGCAAATCCGCCGATGTTAAGCAAGGAAAACAGCTTGTTTTTCCTCATGCTTCTAAATGATAATCGTACGTGATGTAAAAACATATTTTTAAGTGTTTCAATTATTCATTCCGCAATGCTTCTATTGGGTTTTTCGTGGCCGCACGCCAACTTTGCCAGCTTACCGTTATTATAGCCACAGCCATCACGATCAGACCTGCCAGTATAAATATCCACCAACTCAGTGCTGTTTTGTAGGCAAAGTTTTCAAGCCATTTATTCATCACGTAATACGCGGTAGGTGCCGCGATGACATAAGCAATAACCACCCATTTTACAAAGTCTTTGTTGAGTAGACCCATCACCTCGGAGATTCTGGCACCGTTTACTTTGCGGATACCAATTTCTTTGATGCGCTTATTGATGGTTAACGTTGACAACGCGAATAAGCCCAGGCAGGAGATAAATAGGGCAAAGAAAGAAAAGTAACCGATGAGTTTTGAGGCTTTTTCCTCCTTGATGTATTGGTTTTTAATCAGATCGTATAAAAACTGTATATCAACAAAAGTGCCAGGGACAATATCCAAAATGCTTTTTTTGATTGTTCCGATAAGTCCGGAAACGTCCTTTAAAGTAGATGCATTGATTCTGATCATTAAAAAACCATCATGTTCATCGCCATTAACTATTGCCAAAGGAGCAACAGGTTGGTGCAGCGAACCAAAATTAAAGTCCTTAACTATGCCGATTATTTTTTCTTTTCCATTAGAAAGAAGATCGGTCATACCACTCTTCTTTACAAACGATTCGTTTACCAGATAACAATTTTTATCGGCTGGCCGTGAGGGGTCAAAATTCCTTCCTTGCACAATCTGAAGGCCGAGCGTCTGGACATATTCTTCACTTGCCATGGTACAGTTAAACACGAAAAATTTATTTTCTCCGTCGATAGTCAACTCCATGCCTCTTTCTCCAAAAGGCAGTCCGGGTACGGCATCGCAGACTACTACATGATCTATCCCCGAAATATTTTTTAACTGGTCTATTATCAGATTTTTTTTACTTTTAAGTTCCCCTGAAAGTGGTATATAGATGACTTGGTCTTTATCGAAACCCAGCCTGCGGGTTTGCATAAAATCCATTTGCTTGTTCAGAAAGAGACTGGATACGATCAATATAATGGAAGTCGCAAACTGAAAAACCAACAGGCCGTTACTCCACTTACCGGAGCCCATCCTGAAATCTTGATCGCTACGCAAAACGGAAGTAACCGGTACACGTGAAAACTTAAACGCCGGATAAGCACCCGCTACCAAACCGGTCAACAAGCCCAAACCTGCAAGGCCGGCATAAAACCAGGGCAGCCTGAGCTGAAAACGTTCCAAAGGATTATTCAACAGATTGTTAAACAGAGGGAAAAAGAGTTCAATGAGAAACGCCGCCACGACTGTAGCTGCCATACTGATCAAAACCGATTCGGCTAAAAATCTGGCCAGCAGTTGAGCCTGACTAGCTCCTTCTATTTTTCGTATGCCGTTTTCCTTGAAACGCATAGCCGAAAGGGCAACGGTCAGGTTGATGAAGTTGATCACGGCAATAAACAGTATTACAATGGCAACAAGCATAAATACGTACAATTCTGTTTTGTTCCCATGTTTGAAAAGATCATCAAAGGCCAAAGCGGGAGAAAAATGAATATCGGTTAAAGGTACCAGTGAAGATGTCTCCCTTGTTTCAGGGAATTGTTTTTTCATTGCTTTATTGATCTGCCCTGTTAAGGTCCTGGCATTCGATCTGGTAACAATAAAAGTAGAAGGGGGAGTGCTGGGGTACTCTGCGCAACAGGAAGAAGGCAAAAGCATATCAAACTGCATGGATGAATTTGCCGGCATCTCTTGTAAAACTGCTATCACAGTAAATAGGTTTTTCCCGCAGTAGCTCATGGTTTTACCAACCGGGTTTTCATCGCCGAACAGTTTTCTGGCTAAGGGTGCAGTCAATACAACGGCATACTTATTATTGAAACCTTCGGCTATATTTCCGTAGGCCACAGGAAAAGAAAACATCTTGAAGAAGGTAGAATCGACAAGAACAGGACACGTTACTTTAAAATTACGGTTGTTTACGGTCACATAATTCATTATTGGCCTGTATCTTATACGTGTCGTAAGCTCAACTTCCGCAAAATTATCTTTCAGCCAGGTAGCCATCGAATCGGATGTAAACGGCATTGACTCAGCATCAAGATTGATAGTTTCAACCCGATAAATGTTTTGTGCATTTTTGTGAAACTTGTCGGCCTGTGATTCATTGACCAGGTAAAACGCGATGAACATGACCAAGGTGAGGCCGACACTCAGCCCCATCAGGTTAATAAACGTGATCAGTTTTTGCTTGCGAAAGCCGCGGAAGATGGATTCGAACATGGATGATTCCATTTAAACAAGAAACGCTAAACCTGTTGATCTCCGGAAATCAAACCGTCCGCAATGCGGATGATCCTTTTTCCGTATTTGGCAAATTCTTCGTTATGGGTGACCTGAATGATGGTGATTCCTTCCTCTTTATTCAATTGTTGGAGCAGTTCCATTATTTTCCGTCCCTGGTCGGAATGCAGGTTTCCGGTGGGTTCATCGGCCAGAAGAAGCTTTGGCTTGCCGACGATGGCACGTGCTATCCCCACTAATTGTTGTTGTCCTCCGGAAAGTTGTGCTGGAAACAACTCTTTTTTTGCCACCATGTTGAATCGGTCAAGCAGGTCGGCCACCATCGCCTTACGTTCCTTGTTTTTAACTCCTTTGTAAATGAGCGGCGTTTCAATGTTTTCTGACACAGTCAATTCATCCACGAGGTGAAAAGCCTGAAAAATGAACCCGATGTAGTTTCGGTGATAGTCCGTTTTGGCTTTTTCTTTCAGGTTTTGCACGGGCCGGTCGAGCAGGAGGTATTCGCCTTCGTTGGGTTCGTCAAGTAATCCGATGATGTTGAGCAATGTTGATTTTCCGGCACCGCTCGGCCCCATAATGGAAACAAATTCACCTTCACCGATAGTCAGCGAAACATCTTTTAATACGAAGGTACGCTGAAACTTGTTGTCGTAATACTTGTAAATGTTTTTGAGCGTGATCATTATATTCAATTTTAGTTGTTTTTTGAAAGCGTAATCAGTGAGACAGTAATCTAAAAAGCAATGCCACTATGCTCCATCGCTTCGTGATGTATGTGATTTTCCTTTTTCTTTTGATTGCCCGGTATAGCTGTTGTACAGCCTTATCGATACTTGCAACCCAAAACAAACCATCACCTTTTGCCATTGCTGTATCTACAAAGCCTGGACGAATGTCTGAAATAGATAATGGCAGCTTTGCTTTTTTTGCTTTTTGTTGCAAACCTTCCAGATACTTTATCTGGTACGATTTTGTTGCATTATAGGCAGGGGCATGTCTGCTGCCTATAAGCCCGGCAATAGATGTTATGGCAACCAGTTGTCCATGCTGTTGTTGTTCAAAATAATGGAAAGCCCAGTCACAAAGTGCCGTAAAACCAGTTACGTTCACGTCAATTGTTTTTTTTTCAATCCAAAAATCCAGCTTTTCATTGATGTCTCCAGTTCCGGAACAAATAATGAGCAAGTCAAGGCCTCCAAGTGCTTTTGTCAGTTCATTCATGTATGTTGAAATGGCACTTATATCAGTCATGTCAAAGGTTAATGACACAAATCGATCGGGATTCTCACGTTTTAGTTCGTCAAGCAGATTTGTTCGTCTTCCTGTTATTCCGACGTTATAATTTTCGTTCGCCAGTAATCTGGCAAGGCCTCTTCCCATTCCGGAAGTTGCTCCAATAACAATTGCTCGTTTCATGCTGTTGGTCGTTGTAAATTTTGCCGGCACAGTTCTGCTAATAATTATCTTATTCATGAGTGTGTTTTCTATTCGTATTTCAGTGCTTCCACCGGATTCCTTGTTGCAGCTTTCCAGCTCTGCCAGCTTACTGTAAGCAAGGCTATTCCCAACATCGTTAAACCAGTCAGGGCAAAGATCCACCAGCTCAATTCGGTTTTGCAGGCAAAGTTATCGAGCCATTTGTTCATAACGTACCACGCTTGGGCGCTTTTACAAGCATGCTCGTTTCATTTATTCTTTCTGGTTTCTTGCTTGCTAATGGTAGTGATGGCCCTGCCTTTTTCAAAATCATACAGCGTCGCAATTTTCAGGTTCAACAGTTCCTGCTTGTAATTGATCTGAGCCTGGGCCATGGAGATTTTTTTGCTGGAAAGCTGGGATTGGTACAGGTTAAGATCCATGCTGGTCAGGTCTCCGTTCTTATATTTTTCAAGACTGATTTCGTAAGCGAGTTCGGCGTTGCGTTGGTTTTGCTTTTCGATGTCAATTTGAGTACGGTAGTTTTCGATGTTGCGGCAGATTTCCCCGATCTCGACAATGATGCCGGTTCGTTCCGATTCCAGATCAACACGTTGACTTTTCAGTGCTGCTTCCTGTGCTTTGATACGGGCTTTCCGTTCACCCCAGTCAAAAATGGGAACGCTGAAGGAAATACCCACGCTTGGGCTTTTGGCCGGTGTGTCATAGACATGGCGCAAGGCTTCGCTGTTGCCGGTCAAACCGACCGAGAGTGCCACGGAACCATCAAAGTCATTGTAGTCTTTGGTTTTGGTCAAAGTAAATTGTTCGTTTTCAATTTCAATCTTTCGCTGACGGAGTTCCATGCGTGAACTGAGCCCGTATTCGACGGCTTTTTCCATCGGAATAGTGATGGAATCCACCGTTGCGATGGAAGCCATGACCGTGATGGTATCGTTAAGATTCATACCGATGAACTGCTTAAACGTGGCTTTGGCATTTTCAAGGGTTACTTCCCGGTTTTTGACGGTGGACCTGGCGGAAGAAAGGTTCAGGTCTGCCTGATACAGCTCAATATTGGCGGCCAGTCCGGTCTCCACTTTATCGGCGATGGTATTTCTGCTTAACTGTGTATTATTCAGCTCTTCCCTGGCGATCTCAAGGTTTAGCTGAGCCATGTAGACAGAATAGAATAGCGTTGTCACGTTTTTTTCGAGTGACAATCTGGCCAACGCATATTCTATTTCAGCATTTTCCACATCCAGCTCCAGTTCCTTCAGGTTCATCCGTTGGGAATTGTAGGTAAACAGAGGCTGTTCGAGTGAAAGATACAAGTCGTTGACAAACGAATTGTCAGATGTGTAACTTCCTGAATAGCTGGAATTTGTATTCTGCCAGCCAAAGGTGTTGACCAATGACAGGGTAGTGTTGGTCGCCAGAATGGGTTGAGAGATGCTGAAAGTACCACCTGAACTCATGTATTCATAATTGTACCAGTTTGAGTACCGGTCGTCAAAATTACGGGTATTACTGTAGCTGAAGGGGCTGAGATCCAGTGAAAAACTAGCTTTTAAGGCTGCCTTCTGGGCTATGAGGTATTGTCGTGATTGTTCACGGCTCAATTGCGCCTGTTGCATGGACGGACTGCTGCTCTCAGCGATGAAAAGGGCCTGCTCCAAGGTAAAGGCCTGCTCTGCCCTTACCACTGAAAACAGGTTGCTAACACCTATGAAAACCAAAACAACAACATATTTTATCTTTATGTGCATGATACGTTTGTTGGAAATATTCCTGACAATCAGTTAAGAAGCCTTATACATTGCAGTAACAGCGTTTTGATTTATTGAAAAGCCGGCTCGGTACCCGCTAGTTCCATTGCTTGTTTCTGTTGTTCTGTAATGATTTGACCATCAAAGAGGTTGATAATACGGTGTGCGAAGCCGGCATCCCGTTCGGAGTGAGTCACCATGACAATAGTAGTACCTTCTTTGTTCAGCTCGGAGAGTAGCTTCATTACTTCAAGTCCGTTTTTGGAATCGAGGTTTCCGGTCGGTTCATCGGCCAGTATCAGTTTCGGATTGGCTACAACTGCACGGGCTATGGCTACGCGTTGCTGTTGTCCACCGGATAATTGTTGAGGAAAATGTTTGCGGCGATGTCCGATCTTCATGCGTTCCAGTACGGTCTCCACCATCTGTTTGCGTTCAGAAGCCTTAAGTTTCAGATAAATGAGCGGTAACTCTACATTTTCATACACAGTCAGTTCGTCAATCAGGTTGAAACTCTGAAAGACAAAGCCGATGTTGCCTTTTCTAAGGCAGGTACGCTGGCTTTCCTTGAACTTAGAAACGTCATTGCCATCGAAGCGATAGACACCGTTGCTGGGATTGTCCAGCAATCCGATGATGTTCAGCAAAGTGGATTTTCCGCAACCTGAAGGTCCCATGATGGCCACGAATTCACCTTTTTGTACGTGCAGGCTGACATTGTTAAGTGCAGTGGTTTCAACTTCCTCGGTTCGAAAAATTTTTACCAGGTTTTCAGTTTTGATCATTTGATTTCGATTTTGAAATAATAGGATTGTTAGTTAATCAGTTAAACTCGATTTTATCATTGTCTCCAAACGTCTCATAGCCTGATGTAATGACCTTCTCACCGGGGTTGAGACCTTCCAACACTTCGTAATACTGTGGATTTTGTTTTCCGATCCGGATGTTCCGTTTTACGGCGAACGTTTCATCTGGCGAAAGAACGTATACCCACTGTCCTCCTGTACTTTGGAAAAAACCACCTCTGGCAACCTGAATTGCCTCTTCCGTTTCACCAAGTTGCAGACTGATATTGTAGCTTTGGCCGGAACGTATGTTCTGCGGCAAAGTCGATTCAAATTTGAAATCTACCCGGAACTGTTGCGCGTTAACCTGTGGATAGACTTTTGAAACAACGAGACTGAATTGTTCAGATTGCCGTTCGAAAGTGCCCATTAAACCGGAACGTACTTTATCGATATAATGTTCATCGATATTCGCGGTGATTTTATAGGATGTCAATACATTGATTTGTCCAAGGCTTTGTCCTTTAGAAACTGACTGCCCGATCTCAGGGTTAAAATTGGCCAACTGTCCATCCACAGATGCCTTGACATTAAGATTGTCAAGTTGTTGTTGAACCATTTTCATGTTTAGTTCGATTTGGGTGCGTTTATTGGCTCTCAATTCGGCATCAAGTGCCATTTTCTGTTTTTTCAGTTCCCTGTTTGTGACAGCCGTTTCATAGCTGTTTTTTAAGGAAAGGTATTCTTCCTCCGAAACACCGCCCTTTGCAAACAGCCGTGACGTTTTTTCCAGTTTTCGCTGTTTTTCAGAGATGTCGTTGTCAAGGGTAAGCAGCTCTTGTTTGTCTGATAGTTCCTGCTGTTTGACTTCGATGAGCTGGTTATTCAGTTCGTTTGTCAGAAAGGCATAACTGGATGCTCTGTCGGTAAAACTCATGTTTAAATTCTCGTTCCGCAAGGTGAGAATAATATCCCCCTTTTTTACCATGCTGCCTTCCTCAATAAGGATTTTTTCCACACGCCCTCCTTCGAGGGCTTCAAGTGTCACAATCGAGATAGGTTCGACGGTACCGTTGATGCGGATGTAATCGTTGAACGGCCCCTTGAATACTTGTTCGATGGTGGTTTTTTCCTTTTCCGTGCGATAGGTGCTGACAGGATTCCGGAACACAACAAACAAAATCAGGGCTATTACCAACAAAGATGGGATGGCAATTCTCAGGTGCTTAGGCTTAATCAGCCGGCTATCGGTTATGGGTTTGTCCATGCTCATGGCGTAGTCTGTTTCTTAAAGAGTTTCAAAATCCGTGCCAGATTTATAAAATTCAATATATCAGCAATATAAGGCAAAGTTGAGTAGGCTTGAGTGTCTAATAAATATACATGGTAGAGTAAAAAAAATTGACAGGTTGGTTTTTGAACCAAATATTAGTTATTTTTGATGCGGACATGATGTTTAAGACACGGTGGCTGAGGGTAAACTTTTGATCGTTGATGACAACCAAAGCGCATTAAGTGCGCTGAAGTTGTTTTTACAGTTTGAATTTCAGACGGTGATAACTCTTGCCAGTCCTGGTCAGATACCGTCCATGCTGAAAAACGAAGGTGTGGATCTCGTGTTGCTTGATATGAACTTCTCCGCCGGCGTGAATACCGGTAACGAAGGCTTGTTCTGGCTGGAAGAAATCAAGCACATTGATCCGGACATCGAGGTGGTCATGTTTACTGCCTACGGTGATGTCGAGCTGGCCGTCAAGGCCCTGAAGCGCGGAGCTGCCGATTTCATCCTGAAACCTTGGGAAAACGAAAAGCTGCTGGCCACCCTCAAATCTGCCCTGCGTTTACGGAAATCAAGGCTTGAAATCAATAATCTGAAGAAAAGGGAGGCATCTTTAAAACAGGAAATCAACAAAGACTTTCCCCTGCTTATAGGGTCGTCTTCTGCCATGATGCAGGTGTTGAGCATGGTTGACAAAGTGGCCAAAACCGAAGCAAATGTCCTGATAACTGGGGAAAATGGAACAGGAAAAGAGTTGATTGCTAGGGATATACATCACAAGTCACATCGGTCATCCGAGTTGCTGGTGTCGGTTGACATGGGTGCCATCACCGAGAGTTTGTTTGAAAGTGAATTGTTTGGCCATGTGAAAGGGGCTTTTACCGATGCCAGGCAGGACAGGGTGGGAAAATTTCAGTTGGCCAACAAAGGCACGCTTTTTTTGGACGAAATCGGCAATCTGCCTTACGCCTTGCAGTCCAAATTGCTGACTGTCCTGCAAAACCGAATTGTCGTACCTGTCGGATCGAATCAGCAGATTCCGGTGGATATCCGGTTGTTAAGCGCCACCAATTGCCAGATTTCGAATATGGTTCAGCAAAAGGAGTTTCGGGAAGATCTGCTTTACCGGCTGAACACGATTCACATTGAAATACCCCCGCTTCGGGAACGAGGTGAAGACATTGAATTGCTGGCCACCCATTTTTTAAAGCTTTTCGAAAAAAAATACCGGAAGCCTTCGTTGAAAATCAGCAATCCGGCTCTACGTAAGCTGATGAAACACGCCTGGCCCGGCAATGTACGGGAATTGCAGCATACCATCGAAAAAGCCGTTATTCTGGCTGATACCGATTGGCTGAAGCCCGAAGACTTTGTGTTCAGAACAGGCCTGACGGATGTTGGTGATAAAGCCGAAACACTGGAACAAGTTGAAAAACGGCTGATACAGGCAGCGTTAGCCAAATATGGAGAAAATCTGACTGCTGTTGCCAAACAATTGGGCATTACCCGTCAGACATTGTATAATAAATTGAAAAAGTACAAATAGCTTTATGTATAAATAATGATCAAGCGACAAAGTTTCGTCATAATTCTGAAATTGATTGTACTTTTTTTAACTACGGTTGGCTTGTCGTATGCGATTTTCTTGCACTCTTCCCTGGTATTTTCATTATTGATTGGTCTGTTGCTGATTGTCGAGGCGATGGATTTTGTCCATTTTTTTGATGCCCAGAACCGGAAGCTTGCTTTTTTCTTTGAGGCTATCTGCAACGAGGACACCACGTTGATTTTTTCTGAACAGGTCAAGGATAAATCACTCAGGGCTTTGCATACCAGTTTGAATAACCTGAACCGCAAAATCTCCGACATCAAGATTAAAAATGAAACCAACGAACGTTTTTTCAGGGAGTTGATTGAACATTCCACAACAGGCCTGATGTCGGTGGATCAAGATGGGTATGTCGAACTCATAAATAGTTCGGCAAAAAAATATCTGGGTATTGTTCAACTATCGAACATTAGCCTCCTGCATCAAAAAAATCCGCTTCTGTACGATACCATTACTGAAATTCTCCCTGGTGAGAAAAAAACCATCAAGACAATGGTGGCGAAAGAGCCGGTCAGTCTGTCCGTGCAATCCTCCGAACTGAAATTTGGCGACAAAACGTTCAAACTGATTTCTTTACAGGATATTGGTCACGAACTGGAAGAAAACGAGATTGATTCCTGGCAAAAGCTTATCCGGGTGATGACGCATGAAATTATGAATTCCATTGCTCCTATCACGTCTTTAACGCAGACACTTCAACACTTTTTCCGTGCCGACGGTGTTCCAAAACGGCCGGAAGCAATCACTGAATCGGATATTTCAAACACGCTCGAAGGACTGTCTGTGATTAAGGAACGTGGTAACGGGCTGATCCATTTTGTTGATAATTATCGGAAACTGGCCAAGGTGCCGAAACCGGTTTTTGCTCCACTGGAACTGAAACAATGGGCACACGGCATCGGATTATTGTTTCAGCCAGAGTTCCAGAACCGTGACATTCATTTTTCAATGTACCATGATCCATCGGCTACAACTTTGCTGACGGATGAAAAACTGCTTGACCAGGTCATGATCAATCTGATGACTAATGCAATCGATGCATTGTCTTGCCTTACGTCTTTGGACGAAGCTGATACCAGGGTGGAAGCCTCCCATACTCCTGGGAAAATTCAGCTGACCATCCGAAACACTCCTTCCGGAAATGTCCAGATCGAGCTTTCCGACAATGGCTGTGGTATTGATGACTCCCTTCTGGACAGGATATTTGTTCCTTTCTTTACTACCAAAGAAGGCGGTAACGGCATCGGCTTGAGCCTTTCCCGGCAAATTGTCCGCAAACTCAATGGAAAACTGTTCGTCCACTCCGTCAAAAATCAGGGGAGTCGGTTTGTGGTGGAGATTTGATTGAGTTAGAAACTCCACCTCAACCGTCCATAACCTGCATACGTATTACCGTAGAGGCCGTACTCCGTATTGGCATCGCCCAGTAATACCTGAGCAGTCAGCATCAGTTCGATGTTATCGTGCAGGGAAATCGTCGCAGTTGGTCCGAGGTAGGAGGATAGGTCAGACGGGTTAAACATGCTGGCGAAACTTACATTCAAAATGGGATTGACAGGGTAGGAGACCTGACCGAATACTTCGTATTTTCCGATGGACAGTTTTTTGGCACTCAGGCTAAAGTTGGGATCGAGCAGTGAAAAACCAGTGCCGGTTGACGTGGTTCCCATGCTGTTGAATAAAAAGGCTGAGTGGATAAAGAGTGAATTATAAAAGGTATAATCGGCTGATACAGTAGCCGATACGGAGGTTTTTGATGCGTCTTCGTTGCCTTTGAAGGGCGTGAAGAACGTGCTTTCTCCCCTGAATGACACATCACCTATGCTGCCTGACCAACCACCTCCCACCACGAAATCATAGCCGTTTTTGCCACAAAGCAGCTGGATATCATAGCCTTTATAATTGAAAATAAATCGGGTGGCAGCTGTCAGGTTATGACTGCTGTCTGTTTTGAATGCCACATCCATACTGGACGTACCGGAGCTGTACCAGGTAAAAAGCACAGCATCGCTGCCCGGCCGTTCCTCATAATCAAAATCCATATACGAGAAGGCGTTGAACAAATCGTTGGGATTCCAGACGAGATTGATGCCCCAGTTGATGCGTTGACGGCCTGTTCGCAACTGAAACTGCTTCCAGGTGTAATCAATGTATACACGATCAATGGAGGTGTTTATGAACCAGTTCTTCTGATCAGCCAGGTTCCAGGAAAGGTCTTGTAAACCATCCTCTTTTTCGAAAGAACCAGCATATCCTGAAAAATCCTTGATCAGCTTTCCGACCATCAGGCGGTTCCGGACACCCACTTCAAAGCGCAGGTTGCTGACCGGTTGCCATTCGAGATTGAGCCGGTTGTGCACCAGGTTGTAGGTGGTCCACTGAAAAGATTCTGTGGGGCTTGTACGGATTGCGTTTTCCAGGTAATAAAACCCCTGCATGTCCTTGATGTAGCCGGATAGTGAGAGTTTCTGAGCGCTGGCACCAGCAAACAGTACTATTGACAGTAGAAGAAGTTGAATCCGTTTCATTGAATCCTGTCATCTTTTACTATTTTACCATCTTCGAGTACAATGATGCGGTGTGCCTTATTCATGACACGCTGGTCGTGGGTTGAAAACAGGAAGGTGACGTTCTCCTTCCTGTTCAGCTCTTCCATCATTTCGAGCAGTTTTTCGGTGGTTTTCGAATCCAGGTTGGCTGTTGGTTCATCGGCGATGATGAATTTTGGTTTGGAGGCCATAGCCCTGGCAACAGCTACCCGTTGTTGTTGTCCGCCTGAGAGCTGGTTGGGACGGCTGTTCATGCGGTCGCCCAATCCTACTTCTTTTAGAATGTCCTTTGTCCTGTATTCGATGGCCGGCTTTGGGGCATGCTGCATTTCCATGATAAAAGCCACGTTTTCGTAAGCAGTCAGCACCGGAATCAGGTTGTAGGACTGAAACACGAACCCGATGTTGTGAAGCCTGAAGTCGATCAGTTGCCGGGCACTGAGTTTAGTGATGTCAACGTCCTCTATCAGGATGCTGCCGTTATTGGGCTGATCCAAACCACCAATCATATTCAACAGGGTGGTTTTGCCCGAACCTGATGGTCCGACAATGGCCGTGAATTCACCTTCCTCGATGGTCAGGTCCACGTGATCGATGGCCGTAACCTGTACGGCTGAGTTGTTGTAGATCTTAACAAGGTCTTTTACTTCAATGACTTTCATCTGATAATATTTTTTTTGTTTAAGGACAGATGGAACACCGCATGCCGATTATCATCTGCTTGGGTGCCTGGTACAGGCATGCTCGTTTCATCTGATACTGATTTTAGTTCAATTATCTGAGCGAATGGCATCCACCGGATTGAGACTTAGCGCTTTTCTGGCTGGAATGATGGAAGACAGAATGCCGGTGATGATAACCAGCAACGTGACTCCGAAAAAGAAAGACACTGTAATTTTGGGGTAAACCACGGCTGACCAGCCCATCGCTTCAAATCCCTCAGCTATACTTGAGAAATTGAGACCTGTATGGCCTGTTATTTCAACGAGAAGCCACCCCAACCCCATACCTAATACGGCTCCGACCATGGTCAGGAAGATGGTTTCAAGCATGATCATGGAGAATACCCGTTTTTTGTTCATTCCAATGGCCATCAGCATACCTAGTTCTTTGGTGCGTTCCAGAATAGCCATCAGCATGGTGTTGATGATGCCAAAGGCCAGAGCAAACAGAATGAAGGCCATCAGAATGTAATAATAGACATCCATATATTCTGACAACATGCCGGCTTCCGGGGAAATTTCCAGCCAGTTGAGGGCACTGATATCAGGGAACTGTCGCTTTATAGCCTGTTGAACTGTCCTGGCATCTGTCTCTTCATTGAGCAGGATACCAATTTCATGATAATCATCAGGCTCCAGACCGGTTAGCCGGGCCAGATCCTGTTTCAGTACGAAGGCATTGGTCATATCATAGACAGCGTTGACCGTCTTGAAAATGCCACATACCTTGAAAGACTGACTGACCAGTTCTCCGTTCGTGTCGGTTACGGTGAAAACAATTTTTGAGCGCAGGCGATAGTGTTCTGAAATATTGACGATAGCCGCTCCGTATTTTTTAATTTCACTCGGGCTGAGAACTTGGCTGACTTCTTTTTTGAACAGTTTTTCTGTGTGAAACCGGGTGCTTTCCAGTGCCTTCAGTTTACTGATGACAGTCTCAGGCAATGGTATTTTTCTCATGCTGTCCAACCGTTCCGTCGTGAGTTGGTAACTTTTTATCTTAAGTTGTTCAGCTGTTTTGTCACTAATGACAAGGGGATAAGCCCCTGACTCTTCGAAATAGGTACCGGCCCCCGGCAGGATTTTAGTATACAGCTCGGAAACCCGTTTTTCCTTTTGAACATCAATACCCTGCAGCATTATGGCTGTATTGCCTCGTGAGGTAGAGGCCATGGCCATCAGCTTGATACGCTGGCTGTATCCTTTTATAAAGGGATTTTTTTCCAGGTATTGGCTAATGGCTTTACTTTCAGGGATGGTATGGCTGATTTCCTCGTTGTTGAGATACGCCGGATTATGTAGTTTGATGTGTCCGATTTCGGTATGTACCAGTGTCCTGATGCGTTGATCTACCCAGCCTTCCATCAAGCCAGAAGTAAATACGCCGGCCATTGTTCCCAGCATAACTGCGATGATGACGATAAGGCTGCGTTTGCGGTTACGCCAGACATTTTTCCAGGCTATTGACCAAATCATGGTTATTGAGTTTTGTATGGTTTATTGTCCGTGTAAGGCTTTGATAGCGTTCAGTTTGAGAATACTTCGTACAGGCAGGTAACTGGCCAGCAGGACCATGATAAATATAACACCGCCTTGCGTGTAGAAATACCCGTCAAACCAAGCCATTGGCATGATGGGATCAAAACCATAATCCATGTACATTCTGGCCATCTCTCCCGTCATTTTGAAAGGATGATAATATCCCAAAAGGATAACGGGCACCGATGCAATCATACCGGAAAGAGCACCGATCAATCCCAGAAACAACATTTCAATAGTGAGGATGGTGGCCAGCTTACCCCGTTTCATACCGATGGAAACCATCATGCCGAATTCCCGCGAACGTTCCGAAATCATCATCTGAACAGTTCCGAATATGCCGAAGAAAATAATGACATATAGTACAAACAGAAAAACCTGCCCGCTTTTGTTATCGCCCTGGATCTGTTGTTTCAGTGTAGGATTAAGTTCTTCCCAGTTTTTAACCGTCAATACGGAAGTTGAGATCAGACTGGTTAACCGTTGCTGGGTATCCTTCATGTCATCCGTATGCTTCAGGTTGATGGCGATGGATGTCAGCTGTCCGGTCAGGTTGAATAGGTTTGCCGCATTGTTGATGGTCATGTAAATAAGCTTGTTGTCCAGTTCAGGTGCCGGAATTTTGACAATACCCCTGATAGGATAAACGCCGGCGGCACTGGCTCCCTGATAGCCTTGGCCCATCAAAACGACGGAATCACCTACGCCTGCTTTCAGGTAGCTGGAAAGTCGGTCAGAAATCAAAACACCTGCATCATTGGCTTGCAGGAAGCTCCCTGTCATGACTGAAACCTTACAAATGGCATTCATCAACAGGCTGTCGGCTGGCTTTAATCCAAGGTCTGCCCTCATGGTCTCTTTCGATACGAAGGATTGATGTTCCAGGCCTTTGATAAGTTCAAAAAGCTTAGAAGGCATCCCTTCAATGTCTTTTATCTGATCGATAGCTGTTTTGGTGAATCTATACCGTACGATTTTTTGTTCAGGATCGGACAAGTATTTTTCTTCTTCCGGGGAAATTCCGACAACCATGACGCCTTTGGATAAAGAACCCGTCGATGCGAGTGCAAACGATTCAATGCGTGGTACAGCTACTTTTACATTCGGATCGGAACGTACTAATTTCAAAAGATCGGGTGTCACTACGAAGGCATTGTCAATGCATGGATCATCCGAATAGTCGGTGTCTTGTACCTGCAGGTAGCCGGAGAAGGCTTCAATCATTTGCCGGATCATGTGACCATAGCTGCCCAGTTGAAACGATCGCATGGCAATGGCAAAAAAGATGGCAAAGAAAATAGACGAAGCCGTGATGATGGTGCGTCGTTTGTTTCTCCAGAGATTACGCCAGGCTATTTTACAGAGGTCCTTCATACGCTACTATAATTAAAGTCGTATTTATTTGATTCGCTTCATATTTTGTTGGGTGAAGAAATCAGAAGAAAATGAAAGGTTGAATGTCATGGTTATTATCGTGACCAAGGTCTTGTTACCCGGTTCGTCAGCTGGAATAATTTCAATAACAGAGGGTAACTTCCTGCTGTCAAAGGTTTTGATGACAGAAGCCAGGTGTGTCTTGACCAGGTAGCCATCTTCGTCATAGAACTCACTTTTCAGTTCGAAGTACTCATTCTCCGAAATCCATATAATGAGTTTACCCCATACCACATTCGTGTTTTCAAGGGGTGTCATCTCGATTTTGTAGCATTTCATTCCCTGGATGGTTTCGCTACCCGATAATTTATGATGGTAATCCCTGACCATAGACGATTCTTTAAGAATATCGTCGTTTGAAAAATCAGAGCCCATCCAACCTTGTGACATCATGGAAGGAGGCAGCTTGATGAGCCGTTGGATGGTTGGATTCCAGCTCCATAAGTTATTGCCGGTTTTCAGAAAGGTTTGACCTTTTTCTTTTGCTGGAGCGGTAATCAATGTCAAAGCCTGTCCGTCGCTGGTGGCCCAACCCTTGAACTCGATGTTCCGTTTGTATTTCGGGCGCACGATAGTCATAGTCATTTCGCTGTAACTCGATTTTTCTCCGTTGAATTTGGAATCGGCTTTGCGGACAATTTCCCTGGCATCTTGAGACCAGAGGGCTGTTGGCAGGAGGCAGAGCAACAAAAAGATAAGGTTAACAGGTTTCATATGGTATAGGGTATTAAATCGGCTGCTGTCATGCTTTGTTGGCGATCAGCAGGTTTTTCAGGAATTGGTTGTATTGTTCCATGAACTCATCTGAAAATTTTTCAGGCGCAAAGACATATTGCATGGAAAATCCCTTCAATAACGATGAAATGCTTATCAACCCAATCATCGGATCGAGTAGCGTGTTTTTCAGAAAGAATGCATACAACTGCTCTTGCTGTTTGACGATATGAGGATTCATGTCATTATTGAGTAAATAACCGACAACCGGTGGCTGCATGGAGAGCTGAAAAAACAATTTCAGTTGTTCACGCCTGTTTTTTAACATCGAAAAATAAAAATCGATAAATTGTCTGGCCTCTTCAGCCGTGATTTCAGCATCATGATCAGGATTGATCATATGGCTGATTTCATTGGTCAGTTCGTTCATAATGGTGTGCAACAATTCTTCCTTACTGGGAAAATAGGTATATATCAAACCCTTTGAAATAGCTGCCTTTTCAGCAATCTGACTGATAGTGGTCATGGAATAGCCCTGATTAGCGAATAGTTCAAGTGCTACATCCATAATGAGTTGTCTTTTTTCTTGGCGAATTTCTTCGAATTTTTCAGGAGTTCTTGGCATGATGATAATTTTATGACTGAACGGTTGGTCAAAGATAAAATAGTTTTTTAAAAAGTATATCATTTTTTATGTTTTTAGCCAGTTTTTCCACATTTTTCTAAATTTTTTCTACGGTCTGAATAAAACGGATGTTGTATCATTGTGGCGTGTCAAACCGGCAAGTCAATTCTTACCATAATAATAACGGAATCTCCACAGGCCAGGCTGTATTAGTCTGTATTATTGCAAGTCTAAAAGATATATGAGAAAGTGGATTTTAATAGTGTTTATCGTACCATTTGTGCTTCAGGCCACTGTGCCGGCTTTTCCGGGTGCTGAGGGTCATGGCCGTTATGCCACAGGCGGGCGCGGAGGGACTGTTTATAGTGTAACATCACTGGATGACAATGCTTCCAATCCTGTTGCAGGTACCTTGCGGTATGCTGTTAAGAAAAGCGGAGCGCGAACCATCGTGTTTGCTGTATCCGGAACCATCCATCTGACGGCCGAGCTGAAAATTTCCTATGACAACATCACTATAGCCGGTCAGACTGCCCCTGGAGACGGTATTTGCCTGGCTGATTTTCCGGTTGTGGTCAGTGCCAGCAATGTTATCATCCGCTATATCCGTTGCCGGATGGGCGACTTGGCTGTTACAAATGCTGATGGTGCCGATGCCATTGGTGGGCGGGGAAAATCCAACATCATCATTGACCATTGTTCCATGAGCTGGAGCTCGGACGAATGTGTCTCATTTTACGGAAACAGCAACTTTACGCTTCAATGGTGCATTATAAGTGAAAGCCTGCGGATTTCCGGCCATTCCAAAGGCCCTCATGGCTATGGTGGCATCTGGGGTGGAGTCAATGCCAGTTTCCACCACAATTTGCTGGCTAATAACGACAGCCGCAATCCCCGTCTTGGCCCTTATGCATCGACATCAGGAAACGAGTACGTGGATTTGCGCAACAATGTCGTCTACAACTGGGGTGGTAATAGTTGCTACGGGGCTGAAGGCATGAATGTCAATATTGTCAATTGTTATTACAAACCAGGTCCAGCTTCTCCTACAGGTACAGCCAGAGGGAAAATTATTTCCATCGACAAAAAAACAGACATTACTTCAGGTAGTGATTTTTACAATATCAATGACGTATGGGGCAAGTTTTACATAGACGGTAATGTGGTGAACGATGGTACTGCCAATACGTATTGTACCAATGCTACCAATGATAATTGGATGTATGGGGTATACAACCAGTTTGCTACTGGTTATACCATCACTCAGACTCTCAAGGACACATTAATGGCAATAACACCGTTTGCCACTGACACAGTTACAACCCATACGGCAGCCATTGCTTATGAAAAAGTGCTGAATTACGTTGGTTGCAGCAAGCATCGTGATAGTCTCGATCTCCGGATTATCGACGAAACGCGGAACGGCACTACTCATTTCAGGGGGTTGTCCCAGTATAATGGTTTAGGTTCTGTTACCTATCCGTCCGGAACTGTCATTGGTTCAACGACCCTCACTGAAGAGACCACCATCAACTGGAAAAGTACATCCTATCCAAAAAGCGGCATCATCGATTCTCAACAGGATTTGATGCCTGCAGGTGCTGATTCGGCTACATGGTCAGCCTGGCCTGCTCTGGATACAACCACGGCTCCGACTGATGCAGACCTGGATGGTATGCCCGATGACTGGGAAACAGCCAAAGGCCTGTCATCCTCGAACGCGTCTGACCGCAACAGTTATACTCTCAGTTCAGCGTATACCAATCTGGAGGTCTATATAAATTCGTTGGTCGATACCATTACCATCAACCAGAATCTGGATGCCATTGACGGTCTGACAGCTGTTAAGTCCAGTGAACCATTGGTAAGCTGGTGGGTGAATCCGGCAGACCGGACACTCAATCTTTATTCGGACGAAATCATTCTGAACGTGGATGTGTTTACACTGACCGGAATCCGAAGTTTATCTGTAACAGCTTTTCAGACCACCGAAACGCTTAATTTGAGTAATCTCGCTGACGGAATTTATCTTGTACGGATAAAAACAGGGAAAGCCACGGCTCCGATACATATAAAAATATACTTACATTAGAAATACAACATTAAACCATACTGACTTATGAAGTTGATGCCGACCTTATGCCTTGTTTTTTTTTACAGTTTGTCCCTGTTATCCTGCAAAGCTGACAACACGTATCCCTATGCAGACTTATATAAAAGCGTACCGTTTGAGATGACGGAAGTTCAACAACCGGTCTTTCCCGATTATCAGGTGTCTCTCACTGATTTTGGAGGGGTAGGAGATGGAATAACCCTCAATACCGAAGCGTTTGACAAAGCCATGAAGACGGTGTCTGAAAAAGGAGGAGGTACGCTTCATGTCCCCTTTGGTGTTTGGTTTACCGGTCCGATTACATTCAGGTCAAACGTCAACCTGCATTTGGAAAAAGGCGCCCTGATTTTATTTACACCGGATAAAAATGCCTATCCCCTGATAAGCACCTATTTCGAAGGATTGGAAACCCGTCGCTGTCAATCACCCATCTCTGGAAAAAATCTGGTAAATATTGCCATTACAGGAGAGGGCACCATCAATGGTTCCGGAGAGTCCTGGCGTCCGTTGAAACGGTCGAAGGTAATAGAAAGCCACTGGAAAACCGTCATACAATCAGGTGGCGTACTTCAGGGCAAAGACGTCTGGTATCCTTCTGAAAATTCTCTTCGCGGAGCTTTGCTTAGCGGAGCCAACTTGAATGTGCCACGCCTTGAACTGACGGATGCGCAGTGGGATTCCATCAAGGATTTCATGCGCCCTGTCATGGTTAGTTTCGTTGAATGTAAGCAGATATTGCTGGAGGGTGTACTCTTTGAAAATTCTCCCAGCTGGAATTTACATCCGCTTATGTGTGAAAACATCATCATCGACCGTGTGTTTGTCCGGAATCCAGCTTATGCGCAGAATGGAGACGGACTGGATCTGGAATCCTGTAAGAATGCCATCATTGTCAACTCAACGTTTGATGTAGGTGATGATGCCATTTGCCTGAAATCCGGCAAGGATGCCGAGGGCCGCCGCAGGGCAAAACCAACTGAAAATGTGCTGATTGATAATTGCAAAGTGTTCAAAGGACATGGCGGCTTTGTTGTTGGCAGTGAAATGTCCGGCGGGGTAAGAAATGTGTCAGTGACGAACTGCCAGTTCATGGGCACCGATGTTGGTCTGAGATTCAAGAGTTCCCGTGGCAGAGGTGGTGTTGTTGAAAATATTTATATCGACCAAATCAGTATGTTTGACATTGTTACAGATTCTTTCCTGTTTGACTTGTATTATGGTGGTAAATCGGCGTCTGAATCCCTGGAAGATGGTGATGTGACACCCATTGAACCAGTCATCCCTCCGGTAACGGAAGAAACGCCGGTATTCAGAAACATTTATGTCAGGAACCTTGTATCACGTAACGCCCGTCGTGCCATGTTTTTCAATGGTTTGCCTGAAATGAATATTTCAAATATATACGTAAAGAATGTTGAGATATCAGCTCAGTTCGGAGCTGAATTATCCGAATCAGATGGTATCTCTTTCAAAGATGTCACCATCATTGCCCAGGAAGGGCCTGCTTTGTTGCTGAATAATGTCAGACATATGGATTTGAGTGGATTTATTTACCCGTCAACGCTGCAGACTGCCGTGCGGATTCAGGGAAAATCAACACAGGCCATCAAGATCAATGATGCTATAAATACTGACCAGATATCCATAGAGATACCTTCCATTGCCGGGGAAGTCAGCTTGAAACACTAATTCGAACCAGTATCAAACAGGCTGTTTTTTCGTTAATTTGATTAAAAAGTCTAAAAATTGTCAATGGTTTAAAAAATTGAATACCTTTGCAAAACTGAGGAAATTTACTTTTTTTAGTTGAATTTCATACTGTTTGAATCATGTTCAATAATAAAACCGTTGTCTATACGTCTGGAACATTTGATATGTTCCATACCAATCATTTGAAAATGATCAATTATGCGCGTGGACTGGCTGATATTCTGATTGTTGGTGTTAGTACCGACGAATTGGTCTCTTCCTATAAGGCTCCTCCTATTATTCCGTTTAACGAACGTTATCAGATTATCGAAGCACTTAAAGCAACGGACATTGTGATACCGCAGCATACACTGGATCATACTGAGATTGTTAAAAAATTACATATCGATGCGTTTGTGGTCGGTGATGACTGGTTTGGTAAATACGATTATCTGGAAGAATTAGGGGTTAATGTTTTTTATTTCCCGTATGGTAACGGAGTGTCTTCATCCTCGTTGAAGAAAACGATTCACGATACTTATGAACAACACCTGCGTGCTGTACAGCAAACAAAACCTGTTACTATAAAAAAAGAAGAAGCTAAGTAAGAAGTAACGCTTTTTATGCCACAAAAATGGCGATGTAACAGTTATCATGAAGAACAAACGTCATTGCTGATGATTAAAACAGCTATTGTCACCGGTGGTACTAAAGGCATAGGCAAGGCGATCAGTGCTCGTCTGCTACAGGAGGGGTGGGCCGTCATCATTACCTATGCTTCAGACAAAGAAAGAGCTGCTGCCATTTTCCTGGAATTCAACGAAATCGCCCCCCAACGTGTTTACTTGTTGCAGGCTGACTGCAGTGACAGGAACAGCATTGCACTGATTGACGGTTTTCTGACTGATCATCAACTAAATGTGGATGCCGTTATTTTTAATGCCGGCCTGACCGATCGCTCCGATTTTTTATCCATAGAACCTGAAACCTGGAACAGCGTATTTCAAGCCAATGTCGGTTTTCCCGTCTTTTTGTTGCAAAAGATATATTCGAAGTTGAATGATTATGGCAGTGTAACCTTTACCGGCTCCCTGATGGCCATCCAACCTCATGCCATGTCACTGTCTTATGGTGTCAGCAAGGCTTCTGTTCATGCTTTGGTTAAAAATCTGGTCAAGTTTTTTACTGAAAAACACATTCGTATTAATGCTGTTGCTCCCGGATTTGTTGAAACGGAATGGCATAAAACCAAACCAGCAGCAATCCGGAAAAACATCACCAGTAAACTGGCTTCCGGTCGTTTCTGTACGCCGGAAGAGATAACCGATGTATATATGTTGCTCATTAACAACCAGTATATAAACGGAGAAATTGTGGTTTGTGACGGAGCATACGGTTACAAATAATCAATAAAACAATGAGTAAACCAACCTCCATCTCTTTTAAGGATTCATTAAAATCCTGGGATACCGAAAACTATCTGGATCGTTATTTTTACCGTCCGATCGGTTTTAAACTAGCGATGTTGCTTAGTAAAACAGCTGTTACGCCTAATGCTATCACCATCATCTCCATATTCGTGGGCGCGGGCGCCTGTTTGCTGTTTTATCCTGATGATAATCTGACAATCAATTTGTTAGGATTTTTGTTATTGGTTATAGCCAACATTATGGATTGTGTTGACGGACAATTAGCCAGGATTACCGGCATCAAGTCAGAGATTGGTCGTATTCTGGATGGTTTTTGTGGCGATATCTGGTTTCTTACCTTTTATACCGTCATTACACTTCGGTTGATTAACAGTGAAGGCTGGGGGTGGTGGACTATTCTGATTGCTTTGTTATCTGCCTATTCTCATTTCAATCAGGCTGGTATGGTTGATTATTACAAAACATTGCATCTGCATTTTCTCAAGGGTGGTAGAAACAGTGAATTTACCACCTCCATGGCCCTGAGTCAAAAGTATCATGCTTTGACCTGGAAAAAGCCAGTAGCTAAAATATTTATGAAATTATATTTTATTTATACACTGAACCAGGAAAATAACACGCCCCAATTACGCAAGTACATCAACCAGATGAATGAAACGTATCCGGAAGGTTACCCAGATAAAGAAATTGCTGCATTCAGAACAAAAAGTTTAAGACTGATGCCATTACTTGACAGTTTCACTTTCAATACACGCAGTCTTGTTATGTTGGCAACACTTATTCTAAACGTCGAATGGCTTTATTTTGCTGTTGAGATACTGGTATTTAATCCCTTGCTGATTATTGCTATCCTTCATCATGAAAAAATGTGTAAAGCGCTGAATAAGAAGTAATTATATATGGCAAGGTTCAAACTTAATGCTCAGAACATATTTTTTATCGTTGGCTTTCTGGCCTTGGTGATTATGGTATGGAGCATTGGTCTTGAAGAAATCATTGATAATGTTGTAAAAACAGGCTGGTGGTTTGTGGCTATCATCGGTATGTGGCTGCCCATCTATCTGATCAATACTTTGGCCTTCATGACCATTATTCGTGATGAAGATCCTGCTAACCACAAAGTACCGTTCCTGCATATTTTTAAAATTAACCTGAGTGGGTTTGCGTTGAAAGCAGCCACACCACTTGGTTTTTTTGGTGGGGATCCCTATAAAATCATTGAATTCAGGGCTTTATTTGGTGTCGAAAAAGCCACTTCATCCGTAGTGCTCTATTCCATGACGCACATTTCGGCTCATTTTCTGTTCTGGGCACTGGCTATTATCGCAACAGCACTGTTTCTGCCCATGTCGATCAACTTGCGTATCTTTTTTTTGGCGACCTTTATATTTTTCTCAGGGCTGTTGTTTTTATTATGGATAGGCTACAGGAAAGGTTTGACGGTACGTTTTTTTGCCCTTTGCTCTCGGGTTCCATACCTGAAACGTTGGGTGGTTCCTTTTTTAATGAAGTACAATGACAGACTGATTCTTATTGATTATCAAATATCTCATTTGTATAATAAACGACGCAGAGCCTTTATTTTGACACTTGGTCTGGAGTTCTTTGCCCGGATTTGCAATTGCATGGAGGTGTATGTTATTCTGTTGACTGTGACATCGGAAGTGACGTTGATTCAGTCTATTGTCATTTACACCTTTATGAGCCTTTTTACTAATATCCTGTTTTTTTCCCCTATGCAGGTAGGCACCCGTGAGGGTGGTTTCTTATTGGCATTCAAGGCGTTGTCTCTGTCTGGCGGTCTTGGTATTTATGTCAGTCTGGTAACACGTGTCAGGGAATTGTTCTGGATGGGTATAGGCATCCTCCTGATGAAGGTTAAAAGTAAAACGCATCTGCCGCCTGTTGTCGAAGATGCTGGATAATAAAGAAACTGTGCATGTTTAAAAGAGAAGTTATTGATTTAAAGATCATGGAAGGCCTCTCGCCCCTATTTAAAGGAAAAATGGGACATAGGCTTGCCAGGCTCGTTATGCGTATTTTTGCCATTGATAAAGTCAATTGGGTTTACGGCCGTTCCTGTTACAATAAGGGAGCCGCCTTCGCACATAGTCTGCTGAAAGACTTAGGAGTAAAGTATCGGATTGGTAATGCTGAACGGTTGCAGCATTTGCCAGAGAATTCTTTTATTACCATATCAAACCATCCATACGGGGGAATTGATGGAATTATGCTGATTGATTTAATGGTGAGTATCAGATCAGATTATAAAATAATGGTCAATCAGTTTCTATCCTATGTCAGAACCATGGAAGAAAATTTCATTTCAGTCAGGCCCAAGGTTGGAAAAAAGTCAGTAGATCCCGTGAGTGCTTTCAACGGCATTCGTGAAACACTGACCCATTTGCAGGAAGGACATCCTGTTGGCTTTTTTCCGGCGGGAGCGGTGTCGATGTTTTTTATTAAGAATTTGCGTGTCAAGGACCGTGAATGGCAGGAAAGCGTTCTGAAATTGATTCAGAAGGCTAAAGTGCCGGTGGTGCCCATCCGTTTTTTTGATAAGAATTCTCCGCTTTTTTATTTCCTGGGTGTGGTTAACTGGCGTATCCGGTTGATTCGCATGCCCTATGAAATATTCAATAAAAGTAAACAATATCCTCGTATTGGTATTGGCAACGTTATAACTGTCGAAGAAATGGCAAAATATACAGATTACAAATCGCTGGGCAATTTTTTACGTGAGATGGTTTATGGTATGCCAATGCCGGAAACCTTTATTCCTAGATCAGAACTATCTATTCAACCTATTTGAAATGAATCGAGTAAAGAATATTATTTTATTGATTAGTGTGAGTCTGGTGCTCCTTTCTGCTACGGACAGGCCCATTCATGTATTTCTGGCTGGCGATTCCACCATGGCCAACAAACCGTTTTACAAACAGGCGACAGACTCGCTGACTGGTGAATCCAGACCCGAAGTATTCAGGGAACGTGGCTGGGGAATGTTGCTTCAGGAACAGTTCACTGATAACGTGGTGATTGACAATTATGCACAGAATGGTCACAGCACACGCCGGTTCATTGAAGAAGGCTGGTGGGATAAAATCATGGCTAATCTTCAAAAGGGAGACTATGTGGTCATCCAGTTTGGGCATAACGATGGAGCTAAAGATAAACCGGACCGTTATACTACTCCTGAAGAGTATGAGAAGAATCTGATGCGGATGGTGAACGATGTCCGTGGCAAAGGTGCTAATCCCATTCTTTGTACGTCTGTCATGCGCAGAAAATTTGACAAGGACGGAAAGCTGATCGATACTCATGGTGTATATCCTCAGTTGACGCGTAAGGTTGCCAACGATCTAGAGGTTCCGATGGTGGATATGCAACAACAAACGACGCAATGGCTGGAATCGGAGGGCGTACGCTCATCCAGTCGTTTTTTTCACCAATTGCCCGCCGGTCTCAGTAAACTATTTCCTGATGGGCTGAAGGACAATACCCATTTTAATGAAAATGGAGCCAGTGTGGTGGCCGGATTCTTTATAAAAGGCCTTGAGGATTTGGGCATAAAGCCGTTGGTAAACGCCTTGAAAAAAAATGCCGGACGCTATGTATCTGAAGTCTGGGTCGCCGACCTTGGAAACGGAAAGTATAAAAACCCCATTTTGTATGCTGATTATTCAGATCCGGATGTTTGTCAAGCCAATGGTACATATTACATGGTTGCTTCGAGTTTCAATTGTTTCCCGGGATTGCCCATCCTGAAATCGACCGATATGGTGAACTGGAAAATTGTCAATCATGCTCTGTATAAATCTGAACCACTTGATTTCTTTGCCAAACCGCAGCTTGGTTGCGGCGTGTGGGCACCTGCCATTCGTTACACTAACGGACAGTTCTACATTTTTTACGGTGATCCGGATTATGGCATTTACATGCTGAAGACAGATAATCCTGAAAAGCAATGGTCGAAGCCGGTATTGGTCAAGGCTGGTAAAGGATTGATCGATCCCTGTCCCCTTTGGGATGAAGATGGACGGGTGTATCTGGCACATGCTTATGCGGGAAGCCGTTATGGTTTGAAAAGCCTGCTGGCCATTTGTGAATTGAATCCTGAAGCAACACAGGCCATCACCGAAGATGTCCTGGTTTTTGATGGACACGAAGGAAACGATACATGTGAAGGCGCAAAAATCCACAAATACAACGGTTATTATTATGTGTTCTTTCCCGCCGGAGGTGTGAAAGATGGCTGGCAGATGGTTATGCGCTCCAGATCCATATACGGGCCCTATGAGTCCAGAAGAATTATGGAAAAAGGCCATTCGCCATTGAATGGTCCCCATCAGGGTGCTTGGGTGGAAACGCCACAGGGGGAGCATTGGTTCTTCCATTTTCAGGAAAAGAAACCCCTTGGACGGGTGGTACACCTGCAGCCGATGAAGTGGGTGAACGATTGGCCTGTCATCGGTATCGATAAAGATGGAGATGGTTGCGGTGAACCGATTACTACCTATACCAAACCAAAAACGGATGAGCCTTCGCCGAAATCCACACCTGCTGAAAGTGATGAATTCAATGGTAATACACTTGGTAAACAATGGCAATGGTATGCCAATCCAAAACCCACCTGGGCTTATTACCATGTCGAAAAAGGAGTCATTCGTCTTTTTTCCGATAATCCGGCAGATGATTATAAAAACCTGTTGAGTACGCCGAACCTGTTACTACAGAAATTTCCCGCACCCGACTTTGCCGCTATGGCAAAAATACGTTTCAGGCCTAATCCTGGATTGAAAGGAGAGCGTTGTGGCTTGGGTATCATAGGCATGGATTATGCCGCCTTATCGTTGCAGGAAGTAGATGGCGTTTACACCTTATCGCTGGTCAGTTGCCAGAAGGCCGAGACGGGTGCTGCTGAAACGGTAAAAGAATCGGTTGCTGTTGGTACCGATGAATTGTACCTCCGTGTTGTCGTTAAAAATATCAAGGAGTGTCAGTTTAGTTATAGTCTTGACGGTAAATCATTTAAGGCGCTTGGTGCAACGTTTACGGCTCGTGAGGGGCAGTGGATAGGAGCCAAAGTAGGTTTGTTCTGTACCCGCCCAGCCATAAAGAATGATGGAGGCTGGATGGATGTAGACTGGTTCAGGGTTACAAAACCCTAAATCGTGTAAAAATCCCGTATGTGCTGAGCGATGGTGTTCACCAGTCGCTGACGAGCCTCTACGGAGGCCCAGGCAATGTGGGGTGTCAGAATCAGTTTATCACTGATATCAGCTGACAACAATTGATTACCGGCTGGTAACGGTTCCTTTTCATAGACATCGAGACCTGCACCTGCCAGCTTATTTTCACGTAAGACCCTGACCAGATCAGTTTCCTTGATGATTTTTCCCCGACCGACGTTGATGATGAAGGCTGTTGGTTTCATAAGGCACAGTTTCTCATAGTTTATCAGGAACCGGGTCTGTTCATTCAGCGGAGCGTGAATGGAAACCAGATCACTTTCTGACAATAAATCATCCAGTTTTTTTAGCGGATAACCAGCTTTCAGGTTCTTTCCCGAAGTGGAAAAGTAGGAAACATGTGCCCCAAAAGTTGTTGCAATGGCAGCCACCCGACGCCCGATGTGCCCCATACCGATAATGCCCCATTGTTTACCTTTGAGCTCAAAGAAAGGGCGTTCATAGTTGGTGAACAGACCACTATGGCTATATTGTCCGCTTTTGACATAGTTATCCTGATAACCGGTTTGATGAATCAGGTTCAACGCCAGCATGAATGTCAGTTGAGCGACACTATCCGTCGAGTAATCAGCCACATTTTTCACGGGAATGCCTTTTTCGGCGGCGGCATTCAGATCGACATTGTTTATACCGGTTGCAGCAATACAGATGAGTTTTAATTGAGGCAAGGCATCCAATTCTGGTCGTAATAGTTTCACCTTGTTGGAAATAATGACATCGGCATCGATGCATCGTTCCACGGTTTGTTCAGGAGTTGTGTCGTTATAGCAAATGTATTCGCCCAGTGCAGCAATGGCTGAGGTATCTGAGTTACCAACGGAACAGGCGTCAAGGAAAACTATTTTCATCTTCTACTATATTTTTCGTTTAAGGCCAGATGGAACGCCGCATGCCGATTATCATCTGCTTGGGCACTTTTTACAAGCATGCTCGTTTCATATATTTGATAATATGAGTATGTTTGCAAACAGTTATTATGTTTACCGGCCAAAATTAATACTAATACGGGATGAAAACAAAGAAGTCTATTTTGTATGTCCTGATTTTCAACCTGATTCTTCCACCTGTCTATTCCCTGACCAATGTGGTTGGTTTACCAGAAGGTTTTGTCACGTTAAACGGTGGTGTGACCGGTGGTGAAGGCGGGACGGTGCTGACTGTTACTAATCAGGAGGAATTGATCGAAGCCATTGACGGATTCGGTAACGAAGCTTGTATCGTGTTGGTGAAAGATACCATTACTGTCAACGGGGAACTTTCTGGCAGAGGCAACAAAACCATTGTCGGACTGGGAACCGATGCCTGTATCATGGGCGGTGGTTTTGGTTTCAACACCAAGAGCAACGTCATCATTCAAAACATCAACTTTGAGGATGCACCGGACGATCTAATCAAGATCAACAACAAGTGTACGAATTTTTGGATTGACCATTGCACTTTCAGCGATGGTGCCAATACCAATGAACACGATGGCATGTTGGATATTACCAGAGGAACTCAGTATGTCACCGTTTCCTACTGCCATTTTTTTAATCATGATAAAAATATACTTATTGGTCATAGCGACAGTGAGACAGGGGATACTGCCATACGGGTGACCTTGCATCACAACTGGTTCAATGGTACCATCCAGCGAAATCCTCGTGTCAGGTACGCCACGGTGCATTGCTACAACAATTACCATGTTTCGAATACGACCTATGGCATCGCTTCGGCATGCGATGCCTATGTGCTGGTCGAAAACTGTTATTTTAAAGATACGGAGATCCCCTTGCAAGTCGGTGTACCAGAATATTCACCGGCAGGCTATCTGAATCAGAATGGTTGTTATTTCTCCAACTGCGGTACGCCACAGACTAATTATGTTGATATGACGGGCCGTTTTCCGTACACGTATCAACTTGACTCTGTGGAAACTGTACCGTCGCTGGCTGAGATGTACATGGGATCCGGCAAGGACTACCGGACGCTGTCTTTACTGCCTGAGGTCTCTGTTCCTGATCTGACCTTGCGTTGGGATGGCCGTACAATTACGTTTGCTTCTCCTGTCACCAATCCTGCCAAATTGACCCTGTATAGCTCTGATGGACGCTTGTTGGGTGTTCCATTTCATGGTTGGATAGAGGCTAATGAATTAAATCAAGTACAGTTGGATATTTCGCAACTGAAAAAAGGGTGTTATTTGATCCGGTTGGAAACTCCGGTAACAAGTAGCCAGGTTAAACAGATACTACCGAAGTAATGGCTTCGGGGTAGTCGTTTCAACGTTTTCTACCGGATCACCTTCCAGGCAGGTAAGCCCGCCGTCCAGCGTCGAAGCCCAAACATTGTTGTCGGCATCGATGGTCACTCGTTCGATGGAATCATTTTCCAGGGCCGAATTATCTGACGTATAAACAGTCCATTCATTATTACTCAATTGAGTCAGACCACCATCAAATGCGGCAATCCAAAGATTCCCGTTAAGATCAATACTGAGGTCTGAAACGGAATTGCTAGGCAACTCCGAGTTGGAGACGGTATACGTAGTTGCCTTATTCTAAGATTTTCTAAGATATTCTAAGATTTTCTAAGTAATAATAGTATTAATAATAAAGATTAATATATTTTATTTACAATAAAAATTATAAAATATATTAAATAAAAAGTAATCTCCAGTCATTATAGTTTATTTATTAATGTAAAATCATGTACTACATCGAAAAAGTGGACACTAAAATGATTTTTTAGTGGTTAGTATTTTTAAAAGTGAACAACGGTAATAATATAATGGTGTTAGTTTTTACGAAAGTAGACATTTTGTTTGTTTTT
>Ga0153915_10000650_pt1 | contig 32078 bp, 26 predicted proteins | sample Opewatmetagenome_2_FD_107003 | JGI IMG/M metagenome (GOLD analysis project Ga0153915, IMG submission 107003) | Freshwater wetland microbial communities from Ohio, USA - Open water 3 Core 3 Depth 3 metaG | ecosystem: Environmental > Aquatic > Freshwater > Wetlands | place: USA: Ohio, Lake Erie... | reverse complement strand
GTAAAGCAATTCTCCCGGCATGTCCTGCACAAACAAAAAGAATCCTTTTTCGGCTTTCTTCGCAAAAAAGAACTTGTTGATTATCTCAAGTTCGTTTCTGTCAAGCTCCCTGAAAATAGTCAGGGAGTGCAATCTGTTGTAATCTATCGATTCCTGCATATGGTCTCCGTCACAAGTAAAAACATTTGGCCGCAGCCTAGCACAAAATCATGGATTTGGGAAATGAGGATTAAGGAAGGAAGGAAGGAAAGAAATAAAATGCCGGTTTCCTGACCGGACGAATTGTGGATTCTACCTGCTAATCCACAGTATTTGGTAGCCGTCTGAATTGAGGATTAGTATTTGCATTCCTTGGCGCCGGCTCTCTCAAGAATTTTTACAATATCTGTTCTATCTTTGCCTTTTGCTTTGCTCAATGCAGTTTCACCACACCAAAGTCCCCCGGCATATGCATTTACATCAGCACCTTTATTCAAAAGAAGTTTGACGATTTCAGTATTTCCATAAAAAGATGCAGTCATCAAAGCAGTTTCGCAACCATCTTTTTTCTCATATGCATTTACGTTAGCACCCCTATCTAAAAGGAGTTTAACTACTTCATAATGGTTATACTGCGACGCCAGGATAAGAGCAGTATCTCCACAATTAACACCCTTTGCATTTATGTCAGCATGTTTATCCAGGAGAAGGTTGACAATATCCGCATGGCCATCTGTTGATGCAAACATCAGTGCAGTTCTACCTATTCTATCTTTTACATTTACATCAGCGCCTTTATTCAATAGTAGCCTGACGATCCCCTTATCGCCACCAAAGGCGGCCAACATCAGGGCCGTTTCGCTTTGGCTAGTCTTTATATTTACATCAGCGCCTCTATCCAAAAGGAGCTTGACGATTTCCATATGACCACGTTCTACTGCCCACATTAGTGCGGTTGAGCCGTTGGTGTTTTTTACATTTACATCAGCGCCTTTATCCAAGAGGAGTTTGACGGCTTTCGCATTGCCAGCCATTGATGCCATCATCAAGGCCGTTGAACCGTTCGGAGATTTTTTATTTACATCAGCGTCTTTATCCAAAACAACCTGCACATTTGGATGGTATTGTTGATTCTGAGTAGTCGTTGACCCTATGTCATCACCTTGCGAGTCACATTTCATTCCATCTTGTGGTATATCTGTGAAGATTGAATTACCGTCACTGTCAATACAATTATACATTTTTCCCGCATTTGCAAAGTTTGAGAAGGCGATAAAGAAGCACAAAATAAAAATTATAAGTTTCATTACAATCTCTCTGTTGAGCCAGGTCGCTTTTGACCAGGTTCAAGATAATATAGATATGTTCGCAAAGGTGCAACGCTATTGTTATGTTTCGCTTGTATCTCCGTAGTATACACCCATGACTTTGAGACAGATATTAAATATCGATTTAGAGTTCATCTTAATCTCCTTTTGATTTATGCCCGTGATGTATTTTATGCAGCATAACGAAAAATCAGCCGGAGTGGAGCGATTGGCTGTATTGAGCTTGTTATCTTTCTTTTAGTACAGTTTTACATACGCCTATAGTTCTGGTTAAGCAACTAATCAAAAGCATAACGTTAACGAATATAATTATTACGTTTAAAACAAATAAGTTTTGGCAATTATATACTTTAGAAATCAATATTAAATTTTATAGCTAATAGCAAAAGAAATTGCGCAAGAAGAAGAATAATTATTATTATAAAAAAAATATCCCTTCCACGAAAATACCCCCATACGATAGCAATTACAAATGAAACAATTAGTCCTATGATTATGATATTCATTTTTTACCTCATAATTTTGAGATAATAATTTAGGGAAATAGGGGGCTGTGGGCTGTTCAACAACCCCGCTGTTGTTCCTATTTCAACTTCCATGCTTGAAGTCTGCGTAACACAAAAAGAAAAAGAATAAGAGACCATAAAGCATAGACCAGACATAAAAGCACCCACACATCAACAAATCTTGATTCCCAAAGCTTACAGATACAACCTATTAAAATGAGCGACTTGATTGCTATCCAGATATACATACGGTAGCTCAATCCGGCTGATTTGGAGTCAAGAGCCTTCTTAAATCTCCAGGATCTAAAAAGAACAAATGCAGCTGTCAAAGAAGCTGCCGCGAGAAAAAGCGCGATGATCTGGAACACATTTAAGGATGTCATGAATGTTTCATCATTATTTTGTGATATTCATATTTTATACGGATCAGCGCTAATACTACAAACAACACAAAAACTATTCGCTAATTTAATGAATATTTGTTTTTAAAGATTATTTGTTATTACATAGCATAAAATTACAGTTTTGAAAACTGAGACTTAAATAATAATCTCTGCAATCCTTATTTAGGACTTCCAGCAAACCTGAAGGAGGCTGCCATAATCAGTATCGCGGATGCCGCGTATAGCGCAATCAGGTATATTGGCGACATTCCCCAATACACGGCAAAGGGTTTGAAACAGGATACTGCAAGTAAAAAAGCAAAAAAGAAATAGACGATCGAGCGCGGCAGATATTCCCGCGATATTAAATACCGTGATAAAGAGCCTTTTTTGCCGTCCGCATCCGCGCCTCCGGGGCCTTTGCCAGACCCTCCCCAGTAAATCAGCACAGGTATAAAACCGAAAAGACAGGGAACGACGTAATCAGAAGCAATGGTGGGATAAAGCGCCAGCAGAATTCCCGAACCGGCAAGATACGGTATCAGGAAATAAATTTTATCCCTGCTTCTTTGAACGCCCCAATAACCCGTAATAACAAGAATAAACGGAAGCAGTTTACACACGTCTCTGGGGAACAGGAGAAGCAGAGTCATTTCCGACGGATTTGCCAGCATCTCCTGATTATAAAGTCCCTTCAGAAAAAAAATCCCTTCTTTTATATGGAACAGGAACAGCAGGGCGATTACAGCCGGAATTATGCCTGCCAGAAGCATATTGCTCCTGAATTCCTTGATGTTCTCTGAAGTTAAAATCCATAACGCGGCAGCCACGAAGATAAAAGGGAACGATGTCCATTTTATAAAGGCGAACACTGCCGCAATAAGCAGATACCAGGGATTCCGCCCGATAATTCCAAGAAACAGCCAGAGATAAGCCAGCGCTACAAAAAGGGATAATTGTCCGCGTTCAAACCAGGAAAGACCCACGGGCGTAAGAAAAAGGCATACATTTATCAGCAGAATCACGGGGGCGATATGCCGCCTGATATTTAATTTTCTAAAAGCATACGCGAGGGAAGCGTATAAAAGCATCAGTTGAATCACAATGTGCAGAAAAGCGGCATATCCGTAATCAAGCCTGCACAGGGTGTAATGGAAGACGGCATGAACGAACGGCGCGTATCGCGACGGCCTGCCCCACGGATCACTGGATTCCAGGGTGTAATCCCGGGACGAGGTTTCCTCGCCGCGTGCCGGGAAATATATCTGCGCGAAATCGCCGGATATCCTGTTTACGGCGTTATATTCCCTTGCTGAATCGCTTTCCGGTATCCTCAATAATTTATAACGGGGATGCACGGTAACATTCATCGCCGAGATATCTCCGTTGATTGTATCTTTCGACATATAATAGAAGTTGAAGGCAATCAGGATATGGCAGGCCATGAAAACAGCGACAAACAAAGGCTTTTTCAATTTTTTCACAAACGGAGTCATTTTTAAAATTATTTCCACTGATTGCTTCCTGATTATGATTCGATAAATTGCACAGACGGCCATAAAGCCGCCGCATGATCAGCTTAACTATAATGCCGCTGTTTTCTTATGTCAATAAAATCCCGGCGGCGGATTTGCGTTGTTGTTCAACTGTTTTGAGGCGCTTCTTTTCCGGCATCCGCCAGATGCCGCATTCGCTTTGCTTTCCATAATAAATCCGCCATTGACATACAGAATCATTCCTTATATACTTTTAATTGAAATTATCGGTACTTTATAAAATATGTCGGAAGAAACCAAACAATCGAACGCTCCTCCTCCAGAATTCACTGACGTATTGCGAACTCTCGTCACTGGTTTCAGGATAGTCAAGCTTTATCCTCCAAACAATCCCGTCTATTCCCAGTCGGTAAACGACGCGTATAATGCGCTTTCCCTCTTTCTGGAAAATACACCGGAATGTTTTGTCGGAGTGCAAAAATCATTTTTTTTATATCAGCAGATTCCGGTCGGGAAAGACACTGAATCGAACAGAGCCATAGCCTACGACCTTTTCACGAAGGGCATTCGAAGTATTGTCTTTAACAAGGGCGTCACCGACAGGGAAATGCTGGATCTTTTTCAGGCGCTTGCCCTGCAGGCGAAAGATATAGGCATGCAGAACGGGGTTACGTCCATTCTCTGGGAAAAAGGCGCATCCAATATCAAGGTCACGGAAGCCGGACTCGACGAGATTATTACGTCGGACAAGCAAATGGAAATGCAGAATGCCCATACTCTGTCAGATTCTTCCAAATCCAACACAGCAGCGTTCACCGGACATACGCTTGTCCTGGACAATCTCCTGACGAATCAGGAAGGCTTTGCCGCGGCCATGGTAGAGCTGGCAAAAGAAACGAAAGGCGAGCACGAAACCGTCGAGGACCGGCTGTTTACGCTGTATCATGAAGCCGGAGATAAAATTCTGCAGGAAAATCCTTACCAGAAAGACACTCTCTTTGAGGCGCTTGCACAATCCGCGCTGTCCATGGAATCGCCCTACCGCGAAGCATTGATTGCCGGAAAACTGTATGCATCCCTGGACTCGGAAAACATGGAAAAACGGAAATCGGAACTTGAAGAACATGTGCCGTGCCTGCTTCATGAAATCATGACCGGACGTTTTTCGGATTCATGGACCGTTCAACAGGTGACAGAGCTTTTAGAAAAGCTGACAGCAAAAGAAATACCGCCGCCGGGCCCGATGCCCCTTGATTTATCCGCGATATCTCTTTTATCCGAGACGCCGGAGATTGCTAAAGAAATGGCCGGGTACTCGGAGCAGGAAACTGAAGCTCTCAAATCCCTGAGCGGCGCGGCTGCGGAAACTGATATTATCGATGCCACAATGCGTACGCTTATCGCCATGATACCGCTGGTGAAGTCTCCTCATCACGATGTTCCCGACAACAAGGAAATCTCCCTGTTTGCCGGTATTATCCGCCAGATGGAAGAGATTCTGAATTATCTTTTAATTAAAAAAGATTACGACCGCGTTTCACTCATCACCGCGGCTTTTAATACCCCTGTTGATCCCGCTTTCAAGCCCAGAATGCTGGAGGCGTTGAGAAAGACTTCTTCAAGGGATTTCATTGTCTCCACAATTACCGACCTGCAGAATTACAGTAAGGGTTCTTTTGAATATGTTTCCGCCTATTCCTATTTATCGGCAATGGAAAAGGAGGCAACCGGGGTTCTGCTGGAAATGCTGGGAAAGGAAACCGATAATAAGTCGAGATCAGCCATGCTCGACTTATTGAAAGACATCGGCAGAAACCAGATTGCGGTGCTGGGCGAGCACCTCTCCGGCGGCAGCATGTCTATCGTCCGCGATATCATCGGTATCCTGAGTGAAACAAAAAGCGACCAGGCCGCTTACGCCCTCAGCAAGGCCGCGGACAACAAGAACGTCAAGATACGGCAGGAAGTGATTAAGGGACTGGTTTCCATCGGCGGTAAAAAAGCCGCCGGCACCCTGGGAAAATTATTAAAGGACGAGGACAGCGCGGTTCAGTTGATGGCAATCCGCGGCTTCGCCGAAATCAGGGATATAAGCGCCGATGATGCGAAGCCCCTGATGACATTTCTGGCGGATCGTCCTCTCAACAAAAAGGAGCAGGCCTCTACGCTGGAGGCGATAAAATCGCTGGGAAAGGCGGGCGGCCCCGCGGCGGAGGAATTGTTAAACGGGTTCACAAAAGTCAGCTGGTGGAAGTCCCGTTCGCTCCAGACCGAGCGGAAGGAAGCGGCGCTGAAGGCTATGGCGGAAATCAAGAGGAGGAAGGGCAGTGGCGGATCAGCAAAGCGATAGCGCAAGCGAAGCAAAACAATCATTTTTCGCTAAACAACGTTTACTCGACGCGGCAAAGCTGACGTTCCAGCAGTTGTCGGGCCTTATGAAGAACGTGACAATCTATCCGGAATCCCACCCTTTCCTGCTGTCGCTGATAGAAAAACTGACGCTTACGATCGACGGGCTGCTGACAGACAGGAAGGAAATCGCGTTCTATTTCGTCAGCGGAGAATTATTTTTCGAAACCTATTCCATGCCTATAGATTCCACCATTGCCACGCTGGTTGAACAGTTTACCGGCAGGGATATAGGCGGTATCGTATTCAAGGCCGGTGTTACCAGCGAGGAATTCATCAAACTGGCCGTTCTGATGAACACGGAACCTTCGGCGCTCGACGCGGAGGGCGGTATCCTCAGTGTTTTTTCCCGCGAAAAATTCTCCCACATCAACATCCACAGCGTTTTGCTTGTCGATAAAAAGAACAAAGAAACCGCCACAGCCAGCGAAGAAAATAAAAAAAGAGCGGTAAAACTCTTTCTGGAAGCGATAACCGCATTAAAAGAAATGGTCCGCAACGTGCAGCTGGGTCAGCCGGTAAACACGCGCAGAGTAAATAAAGCTATTCAGAATATGGTGGATAATATCATCGATAACCGGGATGCCCTCATTGCCCTGACCAACCTGAAAATGCACGACGAATACACTTATGCCCATTGCGTGAACACATCCATTCTTTCCATTTCCCTTGGCGCTCTCATGTCCCTGGAAAAACCGCAGATTGCCGCTCTGGGAATTGCCGCGATGCTGCACGATATCGGCAAAGTTCGTATCCCCCCGGAAATCATCAACAAAACCGGCGAGATTGCCGATGAGGAATGTGAAGCCGTTTTGCGCCATCCGATTGACGGAACGATGATTATATCGGACATTCCGGGCATAAAAAAAATAGCCATGGCGACCGTGTTTGAACATCATCAGCACGGCGGCGCCAACGGTTATCCCCGGGCAGAGGGGCAAAATGTGCAACATCTGTTCTCGCAGATTGTTTCTCTTGCCGATGCCTATGACGTGCTTACGTCCTTACGGGTTTACTACAACAAACAAATGCCGCCCGACCGGGCAATCAGTATTCTGGCAAAAAAACGGGATGTAAATTTAAACGCGATTCTCGTGAAGGCCTTTATCAATATGATCGGCATTTTCCCCATCGGCACGGTACTGAAACTCTCGAACGGCGAAATCGGACTTGTTGTGCATCAGACCGCTGATCTCATGCGCCCCCGTGTTTTGCTGTTAACGAAATTCGACGGTTCGGAGAAGGAATCCGGTGAAGAAATCACTCTTCTGGAAAAAACAGAGGGTAAATTTAAACGGGATATTTCCGGCACCATCGATCCTCACACCGCGAATATTGATGTAAAGCAATACTGGGAATAGCGTTGCTTATCAGCAATCTTGACTCTATCCGGCTTTCCGGTTAATTTTACGGCCGGAATGATCTTAACGGTGAAAGAGCTATGGCCGAAAATAAGGAACGAAAACTTAAGCTGAAATATCCCTGCGCGTGGATTTATAAAATTATCGGGGTCGATCAGGGTGAAATGAAATCCGCGGTTGCCGAAATTATTCAGGACCGCGCCTGCTCCATAACTCTTTCCCGCAGCAGCGAAACCGATAAATACCACTGTCTCAACGTGGAGATTACGGTGGAAAGCGAATCCCACCGGAAAATTATCTATGAAGCGCTGAAGGCTCACCGGGCAATAAAAATGGTTTTGTAGATTTTCCCCGTCAAACGGCAGCAAAAGGAGAAACCCATCTACCCGTGGACATGACAACGCTGATATATGCCGCCGGACTGGTGACAAAAACGTGAAGCAGATATCTTTTCGTTTCATCGCCGTATGCCTGGGCATTTTAATAAGCCTCGGTCTGGCCGAGTTGTCACTGCGATTCGCCGATTTTCAGCCATGGCAATACTCCCCTACCGATTTGGGAGAACCCACCATGCATGAATTCGATCCCATTCTGGGGTGGAAAAACAAACCGGGACATTACAACTATCCCGCATACAATAAGACCGGTCCGAATATCGAGGTTACGTTTCTTAATGACAACTCACGCGCAACATCAACCAATCAAACGCGCGATGACGGCGCAAAGAGCGTTGTGATCGCGGGATGTTCGTTCACCGAAGGATGGGCTGTTTCCGACAGCGAAACCTACGCATGGAAATTGCAGGAAAGATTTCCGGAAGCAAAATTTTACAACTACGGCACGGCGGCTTACAGCGCTTACCAGTCATTACTGATGCTGGAGCGTGAGCTGCCGCGCATCAAATCACCCGCGGCGGTGATTTACGGTTTCACATTTTACCAGGAATCCCGTAATGTGGCGACAGCCGAATGGCTGTGGTTTGTGTCTTCATATTCCCACAGAGCGCATATGTATTTACCGTATGTGACCGTGGACCCGAACGGCGGACTGATTCGCCATGCGCCGGAAACATACGCGGCATTCCCGTTTCGGGAGCAGTCGGCGCTGGCGGCTTTTTCCGAGGGAACGTATATGATGTTCAAAACGCGCGGCCGATTGGAGCAAAATCGTCTCGCCACTGAAAAGATTTTCCTGGAAATGCAAAAACTTGTAAACAGTTACGGAGCAAAGCTCATTGTTGTTCTGCTCGACGGCTCAGTTGCGCGAAGATACTTCTACCGGACTTTCTTTGATATAAACGGCATTACAAACATCGACTGCAGCTTTGACATGACGGAGGAATTCAGGGTGCCGGGAGAAGGACATCCCAACGGCCGCACACATTCAGTTTGGACGAAGTGCATCGGCAATCGCCTGCGGGAAGTATTACAATAGCGGAAAGATGTTATCTGTTAAATCCGGCGGCGGGCTCAAGCACTCCGGCCCGCCGCCGGATTTATTTTCTTAATTGCAGAGAATTGTCTCGCGGCCGTTGGTCTTGAAGACATCCTTTATTTTATTGAACTCTTCAGGCGTGAGTTTGTGATAGGTTTCATCGCCGCGCTTCCTGAAATAAATCTGCATGCCCGGAGTCTTTTCAATATTAAAATTCTCCCGTTTGAAAGGCCGCACAATGACTTTCTGCGTATCGGTAACGGTAAACTTATCAATGACACGGATATAATCGGGCATCCACTTGAGGTCCATCCCTCCTTCTTTCTGCTGTTTTGCATACCAGGCATAGACTTCATCGGGGTTGAACGCGGCGCCGTCCTTAAGCTGGACCGTAACCATAACCTTTTCATCAGCCACCTCGCAGGGAGCGCCGTAGGCAATGGCGCAATCCACGCAGGGGACATTCTGGGTAAATCCGAGAACGTTCTCGGCTGAAAAATTCTCTCCGTCCTTGCGGATCCAGTCGTCGGTGCGGCCATTGAAAAACATGTAACGCTTGCCGTTCGCAATCCTGACATGCCCCAGATCGCCCGAATGATACCAACCGTTGCGGAACTTCTGGCTGGTGGCTCCCTGATTGCCGTAATACCCTTCGAATCTGATGTTGTTGTCGCCTACCTCGCGGCAGATTTCACCGACCGCTTTGTCATAATTGGTGAGAGCGCCGCTGGCGTCGGTAATTCCGGGTTCGCATTCACGTCCTTCTTCATTCAGTATTTTGACGGAGGAATCCACCTGGCCTACCGATTCAATCGGATCTCCCGGGCGGTTGGCTGTGGTAATGACCGCTTCGGTGGAACCGTATATTTCATAAATATGTTCCATGCCCAGATAGCGTTTGAGTTTTATACGGTCGTTAACCGAGGCGCCGTTGCCGTATGCTTTGCGGAACTTGTTGCGCGGATCTTTGGCCAGAGCTTTCTCCACGGCTTCGCCGCTGCCGTATTTGCGCTCCAGAGCGTCGATAATATAATGAAGCGGCTGGCCGACGTAGTTAAGAAAGGAAACCCCGTAAGTAAGCATGTCTTCTTCAAACGCGCTCGCGGAAAACTTTCTTTTCATTACAAAACTGCCGCCGACGATCATCTGCGGCAGGATTCCGATATACCAGGCGTTGGAGTGAAACAGAGGCATCGAAATGTAACCGCGGTCGTTTTTGCTGAGATGAACCGCCGACTGCACCACAAAGCCCGCTCCAAACAATTTGATATGAGTGCAGGGTACTCCTTTGGGCAGGCCCGACGTACCGGAAGTATAGATAACAATCACCGGACTGAAATTATCCACCTTGACCCGATAGCTTTCAGGCGTATTTGCATTTTGCGCTTCCGCAACCGCCTTTTCCAGCGGCTTGAATCCTGTTGATTTAAAAGGACCCTCATCCCCCACGAAGTAAACATTTTCAGGACGGACCACCGAGGAGTTTTTTACCACGCCTTCCACTTCCTTCAAAGTGCTGGCATTGATAACCAGAAACGCGATGCCTGCCTGTTCCATAACCTTGTCCAGAGTCTCTCCCCGGAATCCCGAATTAATCGCGAACATGATGGAATTGCTCAGGCCCGCGCCCAGGGAAGCGTAGACAAATTCAGGATTGTTATCCATGTAAACGCCGAAAGCGAGTCTCGCGTCTTTCCCCAGCTTGCCGCTGTCCACCAGCTTCTTTCTTACGCTCAGGAAAAAACGCTCGTAACGGCGGGATTGCTGATAAACTTCCCGATAGGTATATTCATGGCCTTCAAATATGAAAAATACGCGGTCGCGCCTGAGCCAGAGCCACCACATGGTCATCTTTATCATGCTGCCGAAGTTTATAAAACCGAACACGTTTCTGATTAATGATTTAAGATTCATTTTACCCATATCCCCCAAAAAAATTATTGTTATATGCTGACTTTATAGCATAATAACTTTTAAATTTTCCTGCCGGTTTATTCCGTAAGTTCCCGAAACTGTTTTGAAATGACAATGTATAAAATGCCAGACAGGATAATTCTGTTATATGACTGATATCATGAAATTAATGCGTCCGCTGCCGGATTGAAATTAATATTTGCATTTACGGCACGCTGATTCCGATGAGAATAAATATAAGAAGAGGGCTCTTATGTCAATTAATATTTGCCTTTTGAGGGTTTGTGCGGCCCCATTACTACAGTTATCAGTTTCATAAGCATGAAAGAACTTCAATTTAACTGATATGTTTTTGATTTATTTCGAAAGGAGCCATGCTTCGGCTTCCCCGATATTCTTAAGAACCTTGCAATAAATGCCGCGGTTAAGAGCGATGGTTTCACCGAACAGATCCGGTTCCAGATGTTCGGGACGGCGATCAATAAACGCTATTTTTACGTCGGTCAAACCTACTTCATGTACCTTGGAAACCACTTCGTAAGTATCGCCCAGCGAGTTCTGTGTGCCTACATCCCTTTCGACAAGCAGCCTGGAAAAACCTTTATCCCTGCAGTATGTTGCTATGTCCGTCCAGTAGCCGACCGAAATATCAAGGCTGTCTCTTTCCGCCTGAGCACGCGCGTACAGATAACCGTCGCGGTGCTCAAATTCAACCACATACGGCCTGGTTGTTTTTGAACTCTTTGCCATAAGCCCCTCACTCCCCATTTTAACGAGTGTGTTTACTTACGAGAAATAGTTTTTTATGTCAATAAAAAATGACTGTCTGACTCCAAAATTTTCCAATGCGGTAAAATATTAATTTTAATTGTCTACCGGAATCTTAAATTGAAAGTGTTGGCAAATATACGCATTCCCGTTAATCCCACAGGCAATATCATGCGCGTCCCCAGTATATCGGTTTTTACTATGCGGGCTTCCACCGGATTTATATAATCGGCAATTAAATCTCTGATCGGATCATAATCCGAATGTTTGATATTCAGCGTGGCTTTTGCGGTGTGAGATTCGTGGATAATCTCCGTTGGTTTGAACATCCAGACAGGATTGAATGAGAACGACTGCCACATTCCTCCAACGTTGAATGTTTTTATCTGGAGAACCGGGCCGGGGTTATCCTCTTTCTTTACACGTTCCGCCCCGACGGAAATTACTTCTATGCCCCGCCGCGTAAGACTTGCGGTTATCTTTTTCCCGTCGTCGTTGAACGGAATAACAGCCATTTTTTTCGGGTAACCGAGAAGTTCACGGCCGTAAATCATGGCTGTATCGTCATCCACAATCATCCAGGGGCAGTAGACACCCTTCCCCAGCGGAGTGCGGACATGAACCAGCAAAGCGGCTTCGTTATAGGCTCCGGTAAACGCGGTGCGGGGATATCTGGCAATGAAGAAGGTTGCTCTGTAAGGTTTATCCAGACACATGAACAGAGGCAGAATTTTTTTTGTTTCATCAGGATTGAGCGGAACATCTATAAGAATAAAAGTTGTGTCTTCCCAGAGTTTTATTTTCAATCCGGTAAGCGACATCAACAACTTCAACTGTCCCCATACACTGTGCTCTTTTTCCTTAACCGGAAAAGGCACATCAACCAGCTTTGCCTCTTTTGCCATAATATTCCCTCCATCGTTTCATTAAAGCTGTTTTAATTAAAAATGATTATGTGATAAAATTTGTATAAACCCTTTCTTCTTTTTCCGGAAGCCCGACACCGGCTTTTCTTCCCGCGGCGATCGATTTTAAAAGCCATGCCATATTCCTGCCCAGCATCCGCATCGTCTGCAATCCCTCGATATCCTGTAAAACCTCTTCCGGTGTGTTGCCATGCACCATATTCCAGTACTGCGATGACACAATCGGCATATTATTGATAGAAAAATATTTATTAAGCTGTTCAAAGGCAGCGGTAGCGACGCCCCTGCGGCAGCTGACAATTGCCGCACCCGGCTTGTATGCAAAAAAATTACTGCCGGAAAAGAAGCAGCGGTCCAGAAATGATTTTATAAAACCGGAAGGACCGGCGTAGTGGACAGGAGAGCCGAAAATAAAACCATCCGACTTATCAGCCCTGTCAAGCGCGGCGTTGACGACATCATCATCGAAAACGCATTTGCCCAGTTCAAGACATTTCGCGCAGGCGGTACATCCCCTGATAGGTTTTTTCCCGATATAAAATATTTCCGTTTCAATATCATGCCTGTTCAATTCCTTTTCCACTTCGCAAAGGGCGGTGAAGGTACATCCTTTTTTATTCGGACTGCCGTTAACCAGTAATACTTTCATTTTATTAGCCTCCTCCAATGATGGCTGTTTCGGCGTGTCTTGCAGGGAAAATCCCCCGAACACGCCGGTAATTCGCAGGGATTGATCGGGGATCAATCCCTGCGAATTACAATGGCGCTTCCATCGTGTTTCATGCGGCCATGTTTAATGAGATGCCATTAACGCTACCTGCCGCACTTGAGCTTTTAAATTCTGGATATAAGATTCTCTCGGCTGGGCAATCGTCCCCTTTTCATCGTATTCTTTTTTTGCCATGGATTGCACGGCGCCATCAATATCACCGTTCGCGGCATCGAGATATGTCTCGATCAGTTTTCGATATCCGGGAGTGGCTTCACGGGATCGCTCCAAAAATCCGGTGGCGTCATCGTCTGTAAAAACCCACAGGTGAGCCATGCCGATAAGTTTTGGCTGGAGTCTTATAATCTTATCCAGCGATGAAACGTAATCGTCATAAGAGGATAAAAACTCTACCTGTATATGTCCATCTTTGTCCCCTTCGGGGATACCGTATGCTTCTCCAGCGAAGATCGCGCTAATTTCAGGAATGAAAAACGCCAGCGAGTCGCTGGTATGCCCCGGCACTCCGTAAACTTCGCAGGTCAAACCGCCGAGATCAAACCTGTCGCCTTCTTTGAGACTGAACTCAAAATCCACCGGTTCGATATGGACATCTTCGTCTCCGACGATGTTTTGAAAAAAACCTCTTTGGAGATCACTTAAGAAAGTCATCAGATCGAGGACGGATTTCTTTTTCATCAGAGTTCCGACCCGCTCGAATGCGCCCGCCTGAAGATGAGGCAGTTTTCTTTTGAGATAGGGAATCGCACCCAGATGGTCGAAGTGGGAATGGGTAGCAAAAACATAGTCCAGAGCTTTTTTATCCCCGAAGACCTTTTCCAGTGAAGCGATATATGCCGGACCCATAAGGTTAATTCCGGCGTCGATCATCAAATGCTTCTCTCTGCCCTTAATGATATAACCGGGATAGAAATGGTTTCCTCCAACAGTTATCCACTCGCCAAAATTGCCATCTGCCTGAATTTTCATATATACTCCGCAGTACCTTGGGGGTTCATTTGTATTTCCTGTCTGCATTTATCAGACTGGCTGACGCCGGTTTATCTGGTTTTACTGCTTCCGCCTGAAACTTTCATTATTTCCGCCTGCTGAATTTCCATCATTGTGTCTATCTCGCCCGGAAGAAAGTACGATGAATCAACCCCTTCAGGGATTCGGGGGGCTGTGTCAGGATCAAATTTTTTCCCCGCGGGCAGCGCGGCTTTGAGTTTGCCGATCTCGCGCATGTATTTGCGTGTCGCCAGAAATCCGGGGATTTCCGCGGCGGCGCAATTATTAGCTTTTGCGAAGAGTTCTTTTTCCTGCGGAGTTGCCGGAGGATTCAGCTGGGAAAGAATGGCATTCATGTCCGCCGGTTTTCCGCACTCGTATTGCAGGGGATGTTTGAGGCCGCAGCGCGAATCGCCCGTAGGCCCAAGCTCAGCCGCCGAGCCGCCGCAGCCGCCGCAAGTCATACAGACATCAAATATTTTAAGTTGTTCGTCAAAAGTCATTGCATACACAACGTCCACACCCGCCGTAGGCTGGGGAGCGCCGTGCTTTAAACTGGAATACTCAACGCCCCGGGGAATCCCGGCAACAAACGCCGCCATCTTACGCATGAACTGGCGCGTTTCGATAAAACTTTTGACCATGTTTTTATCGCCGCTTATTTTTTTATATTCGGCCATTTCTTTTTTTGTTAATGGTGGAGTAAACAGTGAGGATATATTGTCTTGTGCCGCCGCGAAAGCCGCGCCGCCCGATACCGCCAGAAATATAAAACTTAACAAAATAATCTTTCCTTTCATCGTCCCCTCCCTGCTTTCAGGATTATATGTCCAAGTATTGATTATGAAGCATTTTATATGAATAAACAAATGTAAAGTTTATTGATAAACAACCCTTTGGTTTGCCGGTATCCGCGAATCGCAGTTCAGTGCGATTTCAGTAATTTTCTGAATGAAGGATCAATTATTGCGCCTGCTTTTCCGGCGGTTTGAATATCCTGTTTTGCCCGGACCGCGTTTCCTGATTTAAGATACACGGAAGCTCTGTTTATATAGTATGAAGGATTGCCGCCGTTTAACTCAATAGCTTTGTTGAAATCATCCAGTGCGGACTTTAAATCACCCCTGTGCAAATAACACACTCCCCTGTTATTGATGATATCGGAGTTCGCCGGATCAAACTTATTACATACAGTAAAGTCCTGGATGGCTTTGTCGTATTCACGCAATTGCATATAAGCAAAAGCTCTGTTTAAATAGTTGTTGGGATTTGACGGATTGAGTTTTATGGCGAGGTCAAAATCAGCAAGCGCCTTTTGGTATTGACCCATCCTGGAATATATCAGCCCTCTGTTGCCCAGTGCGTTCGATATGGAAGGATTCAGAATGTTCCCGCTTGTATCAATAAGATCAAGAGACCGGTTGTAATCCTGAAGGGCATTTTTTATATCATTCTTCTCCAGATAAATAAGGCCGCGGTTTATATAGGCCTGGAGATAATCAGGATTAATCTCCACAACCGTGCTGAAATCTTCAATGGCTTTGTCCGGCCGGTTGTTTTTGTACCGGTCATGACCTCTGTTGAAATAGGCAACCGGTATCTGACGCGGATATTTCTCAATTACGTACGTCCAGAGAGTTTCGCTGTTTTTCCAGACAGGAATATATTTTACCGTCATCACACCGAAAATTAAAAGCAATGCAACGGCAATGCCCATCATCGGAAAGCGGGATGACGGGAACTTTTCAGAGAGCCGCTGCATTCCCATGGCTATAACAAAGAATAATCCTGCATAGGCGACATACGTGTAGCGGTCATGAAGGAAAGCTGATTCGTTCCCGGTAAAAGGCATCAAAAGAAGAAAGATATTAAAAGTAAAAAACAGCAGGCCGAAGGTGATGAATCTGTGCCTGCGCCAGACGGCCAGCGCGTAAACAAAGATAAAAACCGCCATTGCCGCTCCTATCCAGTGCTCTGGACTCAGTGAAGCCGGCATCGGGTATAAGGTGCAAATCGCATAAGGAACTATGGATTTCAAAACATATACCGTATAGGCATATCCGGCCAGAGCAATCTGCCCGAAAAAGCTGATAGTATTTACGATAGTTTTGCTGTCTGTTGAAACATATGCATTTTTGATAAAGAAGGTGCTGCCCAAAAGACCGATTATCAGGGAAGCCGCAAAGAAGATTATTTTCTCTATAAAGACTTTCGGACTGATTTTTCTGAGGAAATACCAGTCCAGCAGCACAAGAATGAAAGGCAGGGTTACAGCCTGAATTTTGGAAAAAAGCGACAGCACGAAAAAAATAAAGGCCAGCAGCAATTGCCTGTTCTTTCCGGAAATTATGTAACGGATGTAATACAGTAAAGCCGCCAGGTAAAAGAGGGCGTAGAGCACGTCCTTGCGTTCAGTAATCCACGCCACGGACTCCACACGCAGGGGATGAATGCCGAAAATCAGGGCGGCAAAACCGCTCCACCATACAGATAGTCCCAGCCTGCGAAACAAAAACCAGACCAGCGCCGTACAAAGCAGATGCAACAGCACATTATTGAGATGATAAAGAAAGGGCCTGTCCTTAACCAGCTTCCACTCAAGAACAAAAGAGGAAATCACCAGAGGGTTATAGGTATTATAGTCGGCAGGTTTGGTGAAGATATCTTTCAGTCTCGCTTCGCTGACCAAGGGATTTTCGTAGATATATAAATTATCATCCCAGTTAGTCCAGTTAAGTTTCAGACTGCCCGAAAATACGACGGCTGTGATGATAAGCACCAGTACCAGTAAGACTACTGCGCAGGTGTATTTACCATTGCGATTGTTATCCACTGTCTCTTTATTTTTGATAATGATTTCTTTTGTCACGGTGAAAGTATATTAAGAATGATATTGTGTGTCAAAGAAATATTTACCTCAAAACATGTGTGTCTTGTCTGACCCAGGCGGCGGCGCGCCATCTCGGTAAAATCTTGACCAGAACCATTACCGCATATTGTGGAAGTGAAAGAATTTTCGGATGGTGGATAATCACTCTCAATATTCTTTTAGGATTTAAATAGAAACGCATGTAGGCGAGTCGAAAGACCCTCTGCAAATCACGATCCGACATTGCCGAGATATTTAGAGTAATGTTAAAATAGTTCGTATTGCCTGAGTTGCCGGCGTCATTTCTTTTTTTGAGGATATCCCCGGCCATTTCTGCAAGCTCGGTCCCGGCGAATGGTACGGCAAACATGAAAACAGCTTTGTGCAGGACGGAGCGGACGGCGAATTCGACAGTACCAGAGGCCTCCTCGTAAGTTTCCGTTGGAAAACCGATCATAAAGAATCCGGTTGAATAAATTCCGGCTTTGACGGAAGCGTTAATAACATTAACCGCTTTCTCAATATTAAGATTCTTGTGAATCATCTTTTGTAGTCGCGGGCGGGAAGTCTCTATGGCGAAACTGATCGAAACTGTTCCCGCCTGTTTGAAAATGGCTATGTCTTCCGGTTCAAGTATGTCCGATCGGATGCCGTTTGGAAAATGCAGTTTGATATCATCAAACCTGTCCCGGATACCGGTAAGGATTGCGTACATCCTTTCACGATCCAGATTGAAGCAATCGTCAACTATCTCGAATTCTTTGAATCCATATTTGAAGCGAAGCTCTTCCATCTCGGTCAGGACTGACTCCGCCGATCTTTTTCTGAAGATCTTTCCCATTGTCTGATGGCAGTATGCACACCGGAATGGGCATCCGCGCGAAGTGACGATTGTCATGTAATATCTGTAGCCAACATTGGCCATTGAAGACATTTTTGCATATAGTTTATGATCAAGCAGTTCCCACGCGGGAAACGGAAGCGCGTTCAGTTCATCTTCTGTCAGTTTTGATCCGGGATTGACAATGACATGCCCATTAACCATTGAAGCAATCCCCGGAATTAATTTTGTCGGGCGGTCTTGAGTTAAGGCGTCTATTAGTTCCGGAAACACCTTTTCGCCTTCACCCAGAACTACGAAATCAGCTCCGTATGTCTTTATTGACTCTTCAGGATTAGCTGAAGGCCAGGGCCCACCGAAAGTGACAGGCACATCAGGCAAAATCCCGCGGATTAGTGCCATGATTTTTTTTGTGTTCTCAAGCTCTGTTATAATTATACTAATGCCGATGAAGTCCGGTTTCCAATCGGCGATTGTCCGCCTGAGTATATGAAGTTTCCGGTAGTCGCCGCAGCAGTCATGAATTTTCGGTTCATGTCCCGCGCTCTTCAGCGCAGCGCCTATGTACATAAGGCCAAGCGGTTGCGTTATTCCCTGAAGGTCAAGGCTAAGGTACCTTGGCTTGATCAGCAGTATTTTCGACATCGAATTCCTCTATTTATTTAATTATAATTAAAGCTCTCCCGGACTAACCGCTGCAAGTCTTCGACTCTTAAAGCAAATTACAATTCCGTATTTGCTCGCTTGCCAATTCAATTTTACCAGCGGAAACATTAATAACTTTTTTATCACCTGTATATCGTTCCGGCGCATAGATAAACAGGCAACGGCCGCCCAGCCATGGTATTTCGTCCGGCCAATTCTTCCTGAATATTTCCTTATAACCTGGAAAATTCAGTTCTTTGTCGGAAAGCACAACCGCTTTATTATCGACTATCAGTATTGCCTGTTTGGAAATATCATCAACCCAGGGATAATGTACCGGTGCAATTTGTATGCGAGGCAGATCATTTATTGACAAAGCCACCACGTCAGATGTGTAATTAATAATATAACATGAATTTTTATAAGGCGCGACAGCATCAAATACTTCCTGATAAAAATCATTATATTCTTTTGTTAAAATTTTACCTTCAAACATTCCGATAGTTTTACTGGTCACTCCGGTGTGTAATAAAACATTCATTCTCCAGGGATAGTAAGCTGACGATGTTCTTGTTAAAAAAAGACTGGACGACAAAAATAAAAGGACCAAAGCGGTCAAAGAGATCATTAGATATTTTAATGCCTTTCCCGCTGAAGCATAAAGATTATAAAAAACAAGCACGCATATTCCAACGCCTATGGACGCTCCATTAACCAGCCGGAATGTTTCATAAACGTAAATAGAATTCAGAAATCCGAAGATACAAACGAGGCACACCGCTATTATATTATAATTTGCATATATGGATTTTACAGTGTTGCCTGATAATTTTCTAATGCCTTCCCGAATAATTAAAAACAGGCTTACTCCCAGTATTAACGTGAAAAGTTTACCACGGAAATCGGAAGCGTGGCCCGGCACAATCTGCAATATAGAGGCCAGAAATTTAAGATAAGTATCGATACTGTCGCCCCTTCTTATTGTTTTGATTAACATTAGAGTCTGATAAAATAAATCATCAAGAGCGGAATTTGCGGCAAGATATATAAAAAAAATAAGCAACGGAACAGCGAAACCGCAACTTACCATGCCGATTTTTTCCATGACGCTTTTTTTCGTGTTTTGAACGTTATAAAAATCCATGCAAAGAAGAATCACGAATGGCGGAATAATTGCTATAATCGAAGAATACAGCGAAAGCACCGACATGCTCAGAAAAAAACCGGCCAGCAAACCATTTAAACGACGATCGGAATATCGCAGGAAAAAAATCAGCGCCAGCAGTTGAAAAGTATAAGCAAAGTAATTGGGATCCGGATAAATAATATAAGGATGAATTAAAAAAAGCAGCAGCACGGAAATAAATGCAAGGCTCTTTTTCAGAAATCCCAGAAAAACAAGATAAGAAAGAATGAATGTTAAGGAATAAAACAACCCTGTGACAATGCCCACGCTTATTAATCTATTGCCAAACAGGATTAACGCGGCGCTCTGAATCAGAGTATGGATATATCCGTAGGGAATAACTACTTCGGAATGCGGTATCGCTCCTCTTTTAACATCCAGCGCTGCAATATAACTCAAGCCCCAAAGAAAATTGTCGTTATTAATGATCGATTCCACCAAACCGCAGCCAAAGCTTGCCAGGCAGATAATTATTACCATCAGATCGAAGACGTTGAATCTGCCCAAAAAGGAATAAACGCCCTGAAGATATCCCGCCCGGGGAGATTCTTTGTTTTCGGAAGATAATTCTTTGAATACCATAAATTTTTCCAGATATTGTTGATATTGAGCTATGCTTTGGGGAGCAATGACCTTGTCCTGATACTTGTTCTTAAATAGCTGGATTGATGCATAGGTTGTCAACATCCTGCCGTATGATAAATTTCATTATATCCGTTCCAGTCGAATTCCGTATGTTATTAAAAACGCCAAAAATATTGACGGATCAAAACCATCCGTAACATGATATGTATAGTTGCTCATATCTATATTAATCACCGCCTTTGCCGACTGTTTTTCTCCAAGATGAGATCTGTAAAAACATGCATTATCCGAAGAAACATCCGGAGCATTGGAGTCAAACCGGGAACAATATTTTTTATATTCTAAAAAAATAATTTCCACTCTTTTCCTGAAATCATCAGGACTCATTTCGGTATTCACTCCGGACTTCAGGACCTTTGCGGGGTATCCCGCCGCCATTGTATGGGCCGGAATAGAAGTCGTGACGGTTGAATTTGCTCCTATAATGGAACGCCTGCCAATAGTTACTCCCGGCAGAACAAAGACCCTCCAGGGAAGCCATGTATGGTCTTCAATAGTTACCGGACCATACTTCACCGGTCCATTGTGTAAAAAATCAGACCATGCGCCATGCGTGAAGATAAGTGTATACGCTCCGATTCCAACTTGGTCGCCTATGTAAACACCTTCTCCAGGCTCAATCCAGCAAAAGGGGAAAATTCTGGAATGTTTTCCGATGTGGAAACAGGCCCCTTTGAGAAGTTGCGTACGAATAATGACAAAAGGCGCAATTTGGGCAAAGGCTCCCATTTTTATTTCATATGCCTGAAGAACACAAAATGGTGCAATAGAAGCACCCTTTCCGACAAAAAGGTTTTTTGTTAAAATAAATGAAAATATGTGAATTTTTGCCCCGGCTTCAACTTTTTGCCCGAATAACCGGCGAAACACGGCATTGAGAGGGTGCGGAATAAAGAAAAAAATAAGCGCTCCGATAATTTTTATCATAATAAAATTTCTCAATGGCCGGTGCATTCCAGTTCAAAACGCAACACTTCCAGCTTGACAAAAGACTTCATGTGTTATCTGATATTTAAATCAATTTAGTTTGACATTATTTAGTTTTTTGACAACTAATGCAACATTTTTTTCTTAAATGTTTTAAAATTCAGATTTTGTTAAAATAATTAACTTAACTCAAGATTACTATAAATTAATGAATTTTGTTTTTATTAATCCGCCGCACAAAATTTCCAGAAATAACATATGGAGCGTAATTAATTCCAGGATTCCTCCACTTGGTATTGCTTTGTTATCGGCAATCTGGGATGAACAGGGGCATACTTCACAAATAATAGATGCAGCGGTTCTAGATCTGACTATTCCGGAAATTATTGCGGGAATTAACGCTGATACCGATTTTGTCGGCATTACAGCTACTACCCCGGGGATATCCGGCGCCGTCATGATTGCCCAAAATATCCGCAAGAAACTGCCCAATGTAAAAATAGTAATGGGCGGCGCCCATCCCACGATATTCCACAAAGAACTTGTCCGGGATAAAATTTGCGATATGGTTGTTCGAAACGAAGGGGAAACACCTGTAACGGAACTGGCCAAAGGCACCTCTTTGAATCTTATCCCTAATCTGACCTGGCGAAATGCCCGAAACGAAATCATCGTAAATTCCGGATGCATAAAATATGCGGATTTGAATAATTTACCTTTTCCCGCATACGACAAACTTCCCATGCATTTGTATCATTCTGCCCTGGGTGCGGCCAAGCAGTCTCCATCTATCGGAATGGTAACTTCCCGAGGCTGCCCCGGCAAATGCACATTCTGCTTCTCGGAAATGTTCGGCTCGAAAATAAGATTTATGTCTCCCGCCAAAATCATTGCGCATATTGAACATCTGCAAAAAAACTACGGCATCAGGGAAATATCTTTCTATGATGATACGTTTACCGCCGGCAGGGAAAATGTCGCTGACATGTGTAAGTTGATTCTGGCAAAAAAAATCAGGATAAGCTGGTCATGTTTTGCCAGGGTGGATACCGTAACTCCGGAACTCTTGCTGTTAATGAAAAAAGCGGGATGCCATCAAATAATGTACGGCTTTGAAACTGCGGATGAAAGTATTTTAAAAAACATTAACAAGCGGATAACTTTAGACCAGTTTCAAAACGCCACGGCATGGACAAGGGCGGCAAAAATTAATGTCCGCGGAGCTTTTATGCTGGGCAATCCCGGAGAAACACCGGCCAGCATGGGAAAAACTATCGATTATGCAAAAAATGCCGGAATTCAATTTGCAATTTTTAATATTACAACTCCTTATCCCGGAACAGCGCTGTATAAAGACTTTGCGCGAAAAAATCTTCTTTTGCATCAGAACTGGGATCTGTACAACCTGGCTCAACCGGTATTAAAGCTGGATACCGTATCCGAGGAAGAAGTTAAAAAATACTATTACAAAAGTTACCGTGATTATTACCTGCGTCCTGTTTTCATTCTCCGGCATATTTTTGCCATAAGAACTTTTTCCGAATTTCTGACATATACTAAAGCGGCCTTCAAAATCACAGGCCTGATCTTCAGAAATATTTTTTCAAAACAAAGCTAATAGATTGATTTATATTGCATCTTTTTGGGTTTTTGCTATGGTAATCAATGCATGAACTGGAACGTAGAAAATATATTTATGACACCGCCTGTCACCGGAACCACGATCAATTCTGTTTTTCTGTCGCCGGAATTCAGGATTATTGTATATCTTCTTATTGCTATCGTTCTGATATTCGGGACTCTCTATTTTAAAGCAAAGAAAATAGCCCTGCCCGACGCATTCAGAAAAGCAATTATTGCCGCATTCTTTGTATCCGGTCTTCTTTATGCAGTTCATGCAGACATCGGCTGGACCACATGGCTTATTACCGATATCAGGAGCTTCTGGGGTCTGTCAACAGACGATAAACTCAAAAATCTGGATAGCGTATTGTATGAATTTATTATTCAAACAAAAAAAATAGTAAATGACGACTACCAGATATACTCGTCCAGCGATTACGCGGAAGATCGCATAAAATACTTTCTGCTTCCGCTGCACAGGCGGGAACAGGCGCCGTACATTATTGTAATCGCGGATAATGAGGCCAGATTTGACTACCGCACCCGTATTTTCACACGCGGGGAGATAAAGATTGCTGATGCAAACCCTGTTTTAGTGTTTGCACCGGATGCTTATATTCTTAAAAGACCATGATGATACAAACGTGTATTGCCATATTCCTGCCAACCCTCCTGGGATTTTTAATTATCGCGGTGATACTCAGGAATGACAAAGAGACACCTTTGGGTGAACGCATCGGCCTATCCTTTCCGCTGGGGGCGGGTATCCTGACGCTGCAAATGTTCCTGATGGGAATCCTGCGTGTTCCGCTGATACTATTTAACACTACTCTTCCCGTATTAGTGGAACTGGTCGGACTTGCGGCCTGTATATGGGCGGCAGGGATTCTATTGATCCCAAGGCCATCGTCCGGTCTATTGGCGGAAATCACTTGCGCAAAAAACCACCGGGTGAAAAAATGCGCATTCGCCATCCTTGCTCTATGGATAGGCGCAAAGCTTGGATCAGTATTTCTGGAGGCGTATCTCAGACCAATCTATTCAGCTGATTCATGGAAAGTCTGGTCTTCCTGTGCAAAAATCTTTTTCAACTCTCACAGTTTACTGCTTGATGCTCCCGCACAGGATTTCTTTGGCGGAAACGCCATTAGAAGAATAATTTTTTACCCCTTACACACTAATCTTATTCAGGTATGGATGAGCCTTTGGATGGGCGTATTTGATGAAGTATTAATTAAGTTTTACAATCCTGTATATCTTCTCAGTATGGCCATCGTTTTTTATTACATCTCCTTACGCGAAACCAGCAGAATACTGGCGCTTACAATATTGGCAATTATACTAAGCTCACCTTTTTTGTCTTATCATTCCGTTGAAGCGAACAGCGATTTAATGCTCGGGGTTTACATTTTTTTTGCATCCGCGGCTTTTTTGAAGGCAATGCGGGGGAATTCGGCATACTGGATACTGACCGGCATATATTCCGCGGAAGCTCTCTTTACCAAGGAAGAAGCTTTCTTTTTCATTCTGCCTCTTCTTTTATCGGCGATCGGATATTTAAAATTTGATACAGAAAAAAGTCACGGAAAACTCGCATATATTCGTGCTTTGCTGGCGCCGCTTCTGGCGGTAATACCATGGTATATTTTCATTGCCTGTTATGGACTGGGCTGGAAGGAAATGGCTGACTGGGGCGTCAATTATAATTATTCTTTACTTATAAATGATCCGAATAGAATTACAGAACATCTGACTTTTCATCCGGAAATAATTACAGGCTATTTATACTGGCTGGCATCACTGGAAAATTTTAATGTTATTATTTTATTTTTCCCCCTTCTTCTTATCACAAAGAAAAAAATCCAAAAAGAATCCCTCCATCTTTTGTTCCCCATTGTCTGCTATATGATATTTTTTCTTCTGGTATATATGTTTACCGTTTATTATATATGGTTTTTAATTGGCACCATATTTTATCGCAACATACTCACATGCTACCCTGCCATTTGTCTGCTTACTGTGTTGCTTCTAAAAAAGGATAACTCTTTCAGCCGGAATACTGAAGAGAATCAGGATTGAAGCTCTCCGCGGCAAGCCACGGAGAATCTTCGATTCTTAAGGAAAATTATGATTCTGTATTCGCTCGCTTACCCCGCAGCAAGCTACGGGGAATGCGCTCGCTACCGAATTCAACGTAAAAAAGAGACGGTTGCTTATTTCAAAAAAAACGCCAGGGCTTTGCCGCCCTTTGAGAAATAATAAAATAATTCATTACCTGATCGTATTCTGCGTAACACTTTCAACATATATCCCGGCCTCAGATAGAATTTTCTAAGCGCTTTTTTTCTCAACTCAAGAAGCCTGTCCTTTTTCAGATAAATCGTATCTATTGATGGAAGTCCATATGCGCCTTCCCTTTTGAATCCTTTCTCTCTTATTAACCCTTCCCGAACGGCAATATCATAAAACTCAGTCCCCGGAAACGGATATACTATAAAGAATTCAGCGATAGACGGATCAATTTCAATCGCAAGTTCTATGGATTCATTAACCGTTTCTTCAGTTTCCCATGGAAGTCCTATGAGGAAATAAGCGAAACTGTCTATCCCGTATTTTTTGCACAGTCTGAAAGTATTCCTGATTTGCTCCACTGTTATGCCTTTCTTCATAAGATCGAGCATTTTCTGACTACCGGATTCTACGCCAAAACTTATTCCCCAGCATCCCGCTTTCTTCATCCAGCGCATTATTTCCTCATCTATTGAATCCACTCTGCTTGTGCAAACCCAGTTTATATTCAACCGCTCATCAGTTATTTTTCTGCACAGGTCAATAACCCATTCCCTGTTCGCGGTGAATGTGTCGCTCCGGAAATGAAAGTCTTTTATTTTATATTTACTGATACATTCCTTTATTTCAGCAATGATATTATCGGAAGACCGCTGTCTTAATTTATGTCCTGACACCTGACCGGTTAGACAGTATATGCATTGACCGTAACATCCCCGTCCCGTTTCAATTGTGGCCTGCGGACGTCCATTATCCATTCTTGAATAGATTTTATTTTTAATTAAATGCCGTGCGGGAAAGAGCAGTTCATTAATATCTTCCTTGAAAGGCCTTGCGGCATTTCTGATTATTACGCCATTTTTTTTATATATTATTCCCTTTATTTCCGATAAATCCAATCCCTTCGCAAGTTCTTCCGCGATCTCGTTCGTTTCCCCTCCAATTGCTATATCCAGATAATCGAAGCAGTTGATTATATGTTCATCTTCCTGAAGAAAGATTGGTCCTTTGGCCGCCACAATAATATCTTTATCAATTTCTTTCGCCAGCCTGCATGTCAGCAAATCTTTCTCAATGGTTGAAATTGTCGTGCTTATTACAAGCATATCCGGTTGAAAAATCTTTATCTCTCCTGCCAGTTTTTCCCACCCCGCTTTCTCCATCGGACAGTCGATTATTTTACAAACGATATTTTCTTTTTCCAGCGAAGCCGCCATGCCGGCAAGATCCATTGGCGGTCTCATTGCTATGGTCGGCAGATCGTCTATGGCACTCTGACACCTGTCTTCTCTGATATACATCCCTGTCGGCGGATTTATCAGGATGCACTTATTTATCTTTTTTATCATCATTACTTTTAAAGATTAATTTTTTAATAATAAGAAATTACTTTTTCACAACGTAACGCCATTTCTTAATCAAAGATTACATTAAGGCGGACAGGTTGAAGCAACTAAACATATTGTACATTCGTTGAGGAATACGACCATGACGCCAAAAAAGACAGCACTTTGATTTAAAATTTTTGTGAGTATATGAAGAATGATCCTGGATGTCAAAGGAATCTTGGCTCAGTTGCCGTGAACAACGTCTTTTGACAGAAATAATTGCTTTTCCCCCCATTATCAGATAATACACACAGGAAAGCATGAATATAATCAATAAAGTCCGTAATAATTTTTTCTATCCTGCACTGAAACAGTTGACCGGCCTGAAGTTCGGCTGGATGTTCCGGCAACTATACAAATTCATCCTGTTCAAGTTCATCAATCCCCTGCTCCCGGCGCCGTGTAATGCCGGCCCGGTCATGGGCATTTTCATTTGCACTTATTCCTGCAACTGCAGCTGCGCAATGTGCGATCTCCAGACAAGGGCCGCTGATAATCCGGCAATGGGATTGGAAGAGGCAAAGCAGATGATTGATGCGCTGATTTCCATCAACTGCTCAGGTATCGGTATTAGCGGAGGTGAACCGCTGACCTACCCGCACATATTCGAATTGCTTGCCTATAGCGCCTCAAAGAATATCCCTGTGACCCTCAGTACCAACGGCTGTTTCCGCAGTGACAGGGCGAGAGAAATCGTTGAAAAACTTTCCTGCATCCCATTAGCCAACATCAATATTTCCATTGACAGCTTTAACGCGACTCAATTCGACAAACTCCGCGGCGCCACCGGCGGATTGGGGATAGTACTGGATTTCGCTAAAAAACTGATCGAGGCACGCAAACGGAATCGGGGTTCGATGAAAATAACCGCTACGTGTGTGGTAAGCAGCGAAAACGTAGATGAGATCCCTACCATCGTAAAAAAAACCAGAGAAGCTGGTTTCGATTCGCTGGGCTTCATGCCTCTCCATCGCAAAACGGCAGCGGGTGAAGGACAGCGTCTCTTGTGTGACGATGAAATTTGCCTTCAGCGTTTTTCCGAAGTTCTGGCAGAAATAGAAGACCGCTCCCTAATCGATAACAGCGCCGGCTACCTGCAAACATTCCCTGCGGCCTTTGCCGGTAAACCTTTCCCCTATCCCTGCAACGCCGGGTTCACAACCATTTTCGTCGACTGCGGTCACAACGTTTACTATTGTGCCTCGGAATTTGAACTCGACAAAAAGTTCGCAAACATCAGGACCGGCAACGCCACGCTCAAGCAGATTTGGAATAGCCCTCTGTATGCGGAAAGACGTAGAATAATGTCTTCATGCCGCTGCTGCTACTGGAACTGCCAGGCCGAACTGAATGTGCTCTTCAAATAATATTTATAAATAAAAAGTATCCTATTGAATTTATTTTATGACACTAAATTGATTCAATAAGTTTTTTTCTGTTTAAAAATGATATTAAAATTGCGAAAAATGAAGCCGCGATTTGTATTATAAAAGGATAGGCCGGAATTAAACAGCGGTCTATGTCATCCAACCCTCCTATTATTATTGTAAAAAACTGTCCCAATACAAATAAAATACAAAATGACTGCGCCCATGCTGTTTTTTTGTATTTCACAAACGCGTATATAATAATTATCGACTGTAGCATAAACAGAATAAACAAATTCCCGTAGGCCAGAATTATATCAATTGCCCTTTCAATCATGTACTTGAAATAAACCATTGTGTGCCGGGATTTCTTTACAAACTGACTAATCCTGGCATGTGAATGTTTGGCTGTTTTCGGTAAGCTTGAACAAAGCAGCATATCATCTGTCGGCGGAAGATATTGAGGAAATCTTTTGTAATAATCAGAACAATTATTCAGGACATCATTATTTATCAGAAAAGTGGAGGTATAGTAGCCCTGATGCCTTGTCGAGTCTATTATTTTAATGAATTCCTCATCACCGCCCTGCCTGTATGCCCCGCTGGCGGCAATATGAGCCAATGAATTATTTAAATAGATGTTGCTCAAAACGAATTGTCCATTGTGTCTGTTATTCATTTCGCAATATCCCAATACTCCGGCAACAGTCATGAATAATCCGAGCAATCCCCAGTACAATATTTTCCTCTCTTCACGAAAAACAACAAACCTGAAAATAAAAAATAGAAGAACCACACCTATCAGGATTAAATAAGTCGGTTTCAGCATTGTCAGAATTAAAGAAAATATCCCGATGGATATCGCCGTGATTTTTTTCGGTTTCTCCAGATATTTTACCAGCATAAACAGCATTAACGTGGAACCCGCAAAACACAGACTTTCCGGATTAATATGAACATTCCAAATGATGATGGGATTCCAGCAACCGTAAAAAAGAGTCGCTATGATCATCAGGTATTTATTTTTAATGATTTTCCCGGAAACGAAATAAAAAGGGATCAGGGATAAAAATGATATTATTTGCTGAAAAAGAATAAGATTAGGGATCAGACTATCTTTCGATATGTATTCGAAAAAGTTCAATATATAAGTATAAACGGGTGTATGGTATAAATCAACAATTCCGCTGAATATATCAACAGTGGCAAAATAGGAAACGCTGTCCGAATTGTATAAAATCATATTCGGATGCAGGAAACCAAAATAATATAATCTGTAAAAAAGACTCAGAAGCAATATTCCGCCCATTAAAATGTAATCGGAACTCTGACTTATTTTTTCACGCAGATAGTTGTCTCTTGTCACGATTTTCCTTTTTCCAGTATTAAAACTTGCTGCTTGTATTTAAGAATCTTCCTGATTTTTCGGTGATCTTATAAATTTGCGGGCAATTATTTAATTTATTCAGCATTAATGCAATATCTTTTTATAAGATCTTTTAATTACAATCGACAATATGTCCGGCTTGTCATATTTCGTTGACATGCAACGGTAATTTACCTATGCTCCTTCCACAATAAGAATAATTTTTATCATAATCTTTAAAGCTTAAGGAGGTAAAAAATGGCAGGACGTTTAAACGGTAAAACTGCAATTATAACCGGAGCCTCTAATGGCATCGGTCGCGCCTCCGCACTGCTTTTTGCCCGTGAAGGAGCCCGCCTGGTTCTCGCTGATATAAGTGAAGATAATCTTCGTCTGGTGCAGGAAGAAATAAAGAGCATGGGCGGAGAAGTTGTAATACGCAAAACAGATGTTTCATCCGAGGATGAAATCAAAGCTCTGATTAATCTGGCGCTGGAAACTTTCACCAACATTGATATTCTGGTAAATAATGCCGGCATCTCCGGCGGACTGGATAATCTGGAAAATCAGCGTTCCGAAGAATGGCATCAGGTATTTGATGTAAATGTTATGGGTCCGGTCTATGCCACCAAACATATAATCGAGCACATGAAGTCGCGCCGCTCAGGATCAATTATCAATACTGCCTCTGTTGCCGGCATTCTTTCCGGCGCTGGCGGCAATGCCTACAGCGCCAGCAAGGCGGCTCTCATCAACTTCACCAAAACTTCAGCATGCGAAGCAGGGGGAAGCAATGTTCGCATCAATGCAATATGCCCCGGTCTGATTGAAACCGGAATGACCCAGCCTTTTTTTGAATACGCCCGCAGCGCAGGCAGGGAAAATCAGCTTGGCAAGTATTGCGAATTAAAGCGTGCCGCCGTTCCCGAAGAAGTAGCCTGGGCCATACTTTTTCTGGCCTCTGACGAAGCAAGCTACATTACGGGGCAGGCTCTTCCCGTGGATGGCGGCATTACCGCTTCCATGAGCTTGCCTGGGCGAAAAATATAATAATATTAATAATTTAATCTACTTAACGCATCAGCAGAACAATGATTGGATGGTTTGCCAGCAAGCTCGCAAGTCACTATTTGATATAATTAAATAAATTTATTTAAAAATATGTATTAAAATCTTGACTTTACCCTGCAAAAACGGATAGAAACAGATAGTTTTTTTAAGGGAAGTATATGTTCTTTAAATAGAATTACATAAGACGAACCTCAAAATATTTTTAATGCTGACTGAAAAATTCTTTATTGATACTGCTCCCCGCTGATTTGTAATATTAAATTTCATAAATTAAAATAGATGATTCCGATGCGCTTATGCCAGTATACACTGGGATAGGTTGGATAATTGAAAATTATAAGATAAATTAATTTAAAGGAAAGAACATGCCTAAAAAGATATTTCTGAGTTTTATAATGGCATCAATTTTGGGCTTAGTCTCTCTGGCATACACGGCAACAGCCGGAGAAAAACCAAAAACAGAACCATCCAAAACACAGGCTCCGACCGGTAAGCCGGCTGCTTCCAATGTAAATAATATTACTCAAGCCGCTGTAAATGCCGGAATTCTTTCCTGCTCAAGCCGCATAAATCAGGTATCTAATTTCCTTACTGCCAATACTCAAGGTTCGGGAGCATTAATGTTCCTGCCGCCGAATAATCCTGACGCGCAGCTTGTTTCCGTATCTCTGGAAATTCCGCTGAAAGATTCTTTCGCTTACGCCAGCGCCAGTTTTGCTCCTAATCAGGTAAACGGCTGCGCGGGAATATATGAAACCGTTGTTTACTGGCCGCAGAAATGCACTGAAATATCTGAAAAAAACTTTGCCTCTTTCAAAAAATCAGGATTGTTATCAAAGAATATCACCATACTCAACGGCGGCGATTCAACGAAAGTATTTCTGATGCCGGCGGGAGCGGGGTGCGTATCTATTAAGAAGGAAGTAATCCGATAGGATTATAATAATAGATTAATTAATAAGGTTTTTATAAGGAGGTAGATAGATGAAAAAGCAATGGGATTTTAAGAAAGGAAGGGAAATCTGCGGGTGCACCTTAGTGTTTTTTTTCGCAGTTACCTTTGCGATAAGCACTATGATCAGTATTGCAGTGGCAACTCCAGGTGACATACGGATAGTGCAAGCAGATAATTCAGGTGCAACAAATTCAAATATTATTATAGGAGGCGCTAATAACACTGATTTATATGGCGCAAACAGCATCAGCACCAACACACTGACCACTTTAGGAGCTGCTAATGTCGGCGGGAACTTGACTGTCTCCGGCAACGCAGGTACCAATACGCTGACCACTTCAGGAGCTGCCAATGTCGGCGGCAACTTAACAGTATCAGGTGTCTCCAATACCACCGGAATCTGGAACACCGGAAACGTCGGTACCAATACATTGACAACTTCAGGTGCTGCCAATGTCGGCGGTGATTTGACCGTAGCAGGCGTCGCAAATTTGACTGATGTCTGGAGCGCAAATATTACTAACTCCGGCAATATCGGCACTAACACCCTGACTACTACAGGCGCGGCTAATGTCGGCGGTGATTTGACCGTAGCAGGCGTCGCAAATTTGACTGATGTCTGGAGCGCAAATATTACTAACTCCGGCAATATCGGCACTAACACCCTGACTACTACCGGCGC
>Ga0153915_10000649_pt1 | contig 32085 bp, 27 predicted proteins | sample Opewatmetagenome_2_FD_107003 | JGI IMG/M metagenome (GOLD analysis project Ga0153915, IMG submission 107003) | Freshwater wetland microbial communities from Ohio, USA - Open water 3 Core 3 Depth 3 metaG | ecosystem: Environmental > Aquatic > Freshwater > Wetlands | place: USA: Ohio, Lake Erie... | reverse complement strand
GCCTCTAGCCTCTAGCCCCCGTACTCTTCCTCGTAGTTCGCCTTCAGCTTCGCGACCACTCCAGGATCGGCGAGCGTCGTCGTATCCCCCAGGGCTTTTCCTTCGGCGATGTCACGCAGCAGGCGCCGCATGATCTTGCCCGACCGCGTCTTCGGCAGGTCGGCCGTGAACAGGACGTCGTCGGGCCGCGCAATCGCGCCGATCTTCTTGACGACGTGTTCCTTGAGAGCGTCCACGAGCTGCTTTCCGGCGTGCTGTCCCTCTTTCAGCGTGACGAATGCCGCGATGGCCTGGCCTTTGATCTCGTGCGCTTTGCCGACGACCGCGGCTTCAGCGACGCTCGGATGATCGACGAGCGCGCTTTCGACCTCCATCGTGCCGATGCGGTGCCCCGCGACGTTGATCACGTCGTCGACCCGCCCGAGCAGCCAGAAATATCCGTCGGCGTCGCGCTTCGCGCCGTCGCCCGTGACGTAGACGCCCGTGCCCCACTTGTTCCAGTACTGACGGACGTACCGATCGGGATCGCCGTAGATGCCGCGCAACATCGACGGCCACGGCTTCGTGATCGCGAGCAGGCCGCCGCCGACGGTGACGGCGTCGCCGCGCTCGTTGCGGATTTCCGCGCTGATGCCCGGAAAGGGTGTCGACGCCGATCCAGGTTTCAACGTCGTCAGCCCGGGCAGCGGGGTAATCATGATCGCGCCCGTTTCGGTCTGCCACCACGTATCGACAACCGGACAGCGGCCGCCGCCGATCACTTCGTGATACCAGACCCAGGCCTCGGGATTGATCGGCTCGCCGACGGATCCGAGCAGACGGAGTGACGACAGATCGTGCCCCTTCGGCCACTCCATGCCCCATCGCATGAACGCCCGGATCGCCGTCGGCGCCGTGTAGAACACCGTCACGCCGTAGTGCTCTATCAGCGACCAGAATCGATCTTTCCTCGGCCAGTCGGGCGCGCCTTCATACATGACCACGGTCGCGCCGTTCGCGAGCGGCCCGTAGACGACGTAGCTGTGGCCCGTCACCCATCCGAGATCCGCCGTGCACCAGAACACATCGTCTTCGCGCAGGTCGAACACCAGCTTGGTCGTGGCGTACGTGCCGACGAGATAGCCGCCGGTCGTGTGGACGATGCCCTTGGGCTTTCCGGTGGTGCCGGAGGTATAGAGGATGTAGAGCATGTCCTCTGCGTCCATCGGCTCGGCCGGGCAGTTGGGCGACGCCGACGCCATCAGCTCGTGATACCAGTGATCGCGGCCGGCTTTCATCGTGACCGGAATCGAGTCGCCGCCGCCTCGTTGGTACACGATCACGTGTTCGATTGAGTCCGTGCCGGCGAGCGCTTCGTCGGCGACCTGTTTCAACGGGACGATGCCGCCGCGGCGATAGCCGCCGTCCGCGGTGACGAGCACCCGCGCCTGCGCGTCGTTGATGCGATCGCGGAGCGACTCCGCGCTGAATCCGCCGAAGACCACGCTGTGCACGGCGCCGATGCGCGCGCAGGCCAGCATGGCGATGGCGAGTTCGGGAACGAGCGGCATGTAGAGCGCGACGCGGTCGCCCTTCTTGGTGCCGAGCGACTTGAGCACGTTCGCGAACGTCGAGACTTCGCGCTGCAGATCGAAGTACGTCAGCGTCCGCCGGTCGCCTGGCTCGCCTTCCCAGATGATGGCCGCCTTGTTGCGGCGGCCGCCGCGCACGTGACGATCGACGCAGTTGACGCTGGCGTTGAGCTGTCCGCCGACGAACCACTTCGCGTGCGGCGGCTGCCAGTCGAGGATCCGCGTCCACGGCCGCGACCATTCGAGCTCGGCGGCAAACCGCGCCCAGTGCGCTTCCGGATCCTTCGTCGCATCGGCGTACACCCGTTCGTCGCGGGCGACGGCGTTGGCGCGGAATTCCTCGGGAGGCGCGAAGGTGCGATGTTCACGAAGGAGGTCGGCGAACTCGGCATGTTTCGGGTCGGACATGCCGGAAATCTTACTTCACCCCTCGACTCCGCCCGGGGTGGCGTGAGCGCAGTCGACGGTCAGCCGGTCAGCGCGGCAAGGCGCGCGCGCACCGGCGCGACGAGCTCGCTGTGCGTCACGGATCCGTACTTCAGGAACGCGCGGTAGTGCTCGACCGCCGACGCGCGATCGCCGCTTTCGTCCGCGACCACGGCCAGGTTGTAATGCGATCCCGCGCTGCGCGGATCGATGGCAACGGCGCGTCTGAGGAGATCGCGCGCTTCGGTCGGCCGTCCCGCGGCCTTCTGCACGAGGGCGAGGTTCACGATCGACTCGACGTTGCGCGCGTCCGCCGAGAGCGCCACGCGAAATTCCGCTGCGGCGTCCGCGGGACGGTTCGATCGCATGAACGCGACGCCGAGATTGTTATGCGCCCGCACGTACTTCGGGTCGATCGCGATCGCTCGCTGATATTCCCTGATCGCATCGTCGAGACGGCCCTGTTCCTGATTGATCAGCCCGACGTTGTTGTGCACTTCGGCACTGTTGTCGTTCTGCGCGAGCAGCGCCCGGTAGTGCGTCAGCGCTTCCTCATAGTTCGCGATGCGCTGGTTGTACAGCGCGAGCGCGAAATGATTCGGCGCCGGCGGCTGCGGCGACGGCACGCTGACGACGGCCGACGCGGGCGGCGGTTCCGGTGCGGGCGCCGGCGTCAGCCGACGCGCTGCGGCAACCGGCGGTTCTTCGGCGCGAGCCGCCGCCGGGCGAGACGTGGCGGCGGCACGTGGCGCTGCGGGCGCTGGTGCGGGAGCCGGTGACCGAGGTACCGTCGCGGCTGGGCGCGACGGCACGACATCTGGCGGCGGCGCGTTGTTTCGCGCGACCAGTGACGGCGGCAAAGCCGCGGGCGCCGGCTTTGGAGCCGCTGGCGATGGAGCCGGCGATGTCTGCTCCGGCGCCGGGACGGGCACTCGCGCCGGAGGCTTTGCCGCGACCCGAACGGGCGGCGCAGGACGCGACCGTTCAGGCGGCGCGAAAAACGCGATGAGCAGCGACAACCCGACAAAGCCAATCGCCACGGCGGCGCCGCCGTAGACGAGCAGCATCTTCATCGAGAGGCTGCGCGTGCGCGGGCGCTGTCGCGGATAGCCCAGCGTCGCGAGTACGGAATCGGAATTCGACTCGACGCGCGGGCTCTCGTCGTCTTTCGGCGTGTTGCGTCTCAGCGCGTCGAGGATCAGGCTCACGGATTCATTCCCGCCCGGCGAAGCACGATATCAGGCTCACGCGGGTCTGTCACCGCGGCAGCAGCCGGCGCCGCGCCGGGGCCGCCGGCGGCGTTGGCCGCGACGACCTGCGCGTCCATCGACGGCGCGGCGGCCTTGAGACGCCCGGCGTCCGCCCGCGCGGTCGCGTCGTCGGCGTATGCGCCGGCGAGCACGCGCTGCCACCGTCCGCTGGACGCCGAATCGATCGGCGCGTAGTAGACGTGCATGCCCGCAGCCTCGAGCCAGTCGGTCGTGGACCGGATGTCCGTCGCCGACTGCGGATCGGCGAGCGGATACGCGCCGACGAGAATCGTGTACGCCGCACCTGACGGCAACGCTCGATCCACAGCGGGTGTCGTCGCCGGCATCGGCGCGACGGCGACTGGCGCCGCCGGCTGCGCTGCCGCGAGCACGTAGCGCTCGTACAGAAATGCCGTGACGCCGACGGCCATGGCACACGCGAGCAGCACGACCGCCGCGCTCGCGACGAGCTGCGCCCGTCGCGCAAACCATTTCCACCAGCCCGGCGTCCTGGCCGGCTGCTGAATCTCGAGGCTTCCGGCGGCTTCGTCCACCATTTCCACGGAGATGCGGTTCGATCGCTCGGCAAATCCGGCGAGCAGCGCGCGATCGCAAATCAGATTGATCAACCGGGGAATGCCGCTCGACAGGCGGTGAATTTTCGCGACCGCCTTCGACGAAAACCTGACGGCGCCCGCTCCTCCCGCGACCGTCAGGCGATGGGCGATGTACGACGCCACGCCTTCCTCGTCGAGCGGATCGAGCTGGTAGCGGATCGACACGCGCTGATCGAGCTGGCGCATCTCGGGCGCCTTCAGCAGCGGAAGCAGGTTGAGCTGCCCGACCAGGATGATCTGCAGCAGCTTCTCCTTGTCCGTCTCGAGATTCGACAGGATGCGAATCTGCTCGAGCACCGACACGGGCAGATTCTGCGCTTCATCGATGATCAGCACGGCGCTCGCCTTGAGCGGAATCAGCCCGAGCAGAAACTCGTACAGCGTGTCGATGAGCTCCTGTTTCGTGACGTGCGCGAGCTGGCCGCGCTTGACGTCCTCGCGCGAGATGACGCCGAAGTCCTGCAGGATCCGCTTGAGCAGATCCTCTTCCGACATGAACGGGTTGAGAACGAGCGCTGTGAACGTATTGCGATCGATGTCTTCGAGCAGCGCGCGGCACAGCGTGGTCTTGCCCGTGCCGATGTCGCCGGTGACGACGACGAAGCCTTCGCGCCGGCGGATGGCGTACTGGAGCAGCTCGAAGGCGTTCGCGTGCGACGGGCTCCGGTAGAGAAACTTCGGATCCGGCGTCAGGCTGAACGGCTTCTCGTTGAGTCCGTAGTAGCGCTCGTACATATGGTTACGGCAGCGGCACGATTCTCGGCGTCAGCAGGACGACGAGCTCGATGTGTTTCCTGGTGACGACCGTGGCGCGGCCGAACCAGCCGCCCGAGAATCCGACATTCTTCCGTTCGCGCGTCTCACGGTCGCGTCCGAGGCCGGCGATCACGATCGTCTCGCCGTCGGCGACCCGCGCGACCATGTCCGCGGAAAGCGCCTGCGGCGCCGCGAGCACCGGACTCAGGCTGAGCGTGATGACGGAGTCGGGCGACACCTGCGGCGTCACGGCCAGCGTCACGGCGTCGGTCTTCACGATGCCGGGCTCGTTGTTCAACACGGACAGCCGCGGGCTGGCGAGCGTCGTGACCTTCCCCTGCGTGTTCAGCGCGGCCATCACTTTGTCGAGGTCGCGCGTCTGGCGAAGCGAGCTCCAGTCGAGCGCGACGGCCTTTTCGTCGCTCAGTTCGACTTCGAGCACGCGCGTTTCGATCTGCACCTGACGCTGCACGCGATCCTGCACTGCATCGAGATAGACGCCGACGCGATCGAGCCGCTCGCGGAAGTCCGTCACCTGCACGAGGCCCGCCTTGCGGTCGACGTTGAAGGTGCCCTTGTCGGAGAGAATCGTGGGAATGCCCTTCGCGATGTCCGCGAAGACGTCGGCCTTCGTCGACGTCGTGACGCGGGCGGAACTTCCGCCTGTTGCGTCGTTGCCGACGCTGGTGTTCCCGACGCGCTCCGCGGCTAGGAAGTTGACGTCGTAGAGACGCGTTTCGGGCTCGCGCCTGAACACGCGGATGAACCCGCCGTCGGCGGCGAAGTCGAAACCGAACGGCTGCAGGATCAGGCCGAGCGCCTGGCGGACGGTGACGTTCTTCAGCTCGCCGATGAACATCCCGTTGATCGACGGATCGGGCACGATGCTGAGGCTCGTGCCGCGCACGAGGAGCAGCAGCACGTCCTGCACGGCGACGGGCTGCGCAAAGGTCAGGGTGAACGTCCGGTTATCGAGATCGGCGGACAGCGCGCGGTCGTCGAGCTGCGTCAGGGGCAGCGCCGGCGGCACTGCTCCCTGGGGCGGGCGCGGAGCCTGAGCCGGCGTTTGCGCGGCTGCCGCCGCGAAGACGAGCGCGAGGGGGAGCGACACCCAGTCCACGTCTCATTTTGTCGGTTCTACGCAGGACTGGCGATAGGTGTGCGGGCGCCAGCCGCGCTGTGCAACGGTGTTCAAGCGTGTGCAGGACCCGCAGTGTCCGCCTTCAGCGGACTGCGCGATCGCTACGCGGCGGGCGCCGGCGCTTTCTTGAACATCAGCGCGCCGAGAATGCCGCCGACGGTCGAGAAGATCGCGCCGACAAACAGCATCAGCAGGAAACCCAGCCCGGCCCGCACCGGCGCAGTCACGAGATCGGCGCGGTCGGCGTAAGTGCGGAAGTTGTCGGCGCCGCCCATGTTCTCGACCATGCGGCGCATCATCTCGCGCTCCATCGGACCGATCAGCAGATCAAGCGGCAGCGAGATGCACAGGTACACGACGGCGCCGCCGAGGCCCGACAGAAAACCGACGAAGGCGCCGTCGGCCGGAGTGATGGGATCGGGCTGGCCCTGCTGAAGCGCGTATGCGGCGGCCACGCCGCCGCTGATGACCCACAGACAACAACACAGGTTGCCGACCGAGATGAGCGGCAACCCGGAGAGGACGCCCATGACGAGGGCGCCCACCAGCACGGGCTGAAATCTAATCGTAGTACTCACGGCCAAGATGCGTGATCAGCTCTTCGCCTTTGAGATACCGCAGGGTGTTCTTCAGCTTCATGAGCTGAATGAACAGATCGTGCTCCGGATAGAGCCCGGGCGCGTGCACCGGGGCCTTGAAGTAGAACGACAGCCATTCCTGGATGCCGCTCATGCCGGCGCGCTTCGCCAGGTCGAGGAACAGCGCGACGTCGAGGACGATCGGCGCCGCGAGAATGCTGTCGCGGCAGAGGAAGTTGATCTTGAGCTGCATCGGGTAGCCGAGCCAGCCGAAGATGTCGATGTTGTCCCAGCCCTCTTTGTTGTCGCCGCGCGGCGGATAGTAATTGATCCGCACCATGTGGGTGAGGTTGCCGTACAGCTCCGGATAGATATGCGGCTGGAAGATGTAATCGAGCGCCGACTTCTTGGTTTCTTCCTTCGTCTTGAACGACTCCGGATCGTCGAGCACCTCGCCGTCGCGGTTGCCGAGGATGTTCGTCGAGTACCAGCCGTTGACGCCGAGGAGACGCGCCTTGAGGCCCGGCGCGATGATCGTCTTGATCAGCGTCTGCCCCGTCTTCATGTCCTTGCCGGCCACCGGCGACTTGGTGTGCGTCGCGAGCTCCATGAGCGCCGGAATGTCGGCCGACAGATTCGGCGCGGCGTTCGCGTACGGAATGCCCATGCGGATGGCCGCGTAGGCGTAAATCATGCTCGACGGGATCGCCGGATCGTTTTCCTCGAGGCCATGCTCGAAGTTCTTGAGCGTCTGATGCACCTCGGTCGGGGTGGCGAAGATTTCCGTGCTGCCGCACCAGACCATGACGAGCCGATCGAGGTTGTTGTCCTTCTTGAACTTCTCGATGTCGGCCATCACCTGCTCGGCGAGGTCGCGCTTGTTCTTGCCCTTCTTGACGTTGGGGCCTTCGAGCCGCTTCACGTAGTGCTGATCGAAGACCGCCGGCCACGGGCGGATCTTCTCGAGCTCGGGCCGCACTTTGTCGAGCATCGACTGCTCGAGGACGCCGGCGGTTTTCGCCGCGCTGTAGCAGTCTTCCTCGAAGATGTCCCAGCCGCCGAACACGAGATCGTCGAGCTGGGCAAGCGGCACTACCTCGCTTATCTTCGGCGAGCGGCCCTCGGTCCGCTTGCCGAGACGGATCGTGCCCATCTGGGTCAGCGAGCCGATCGGCGAGGACAGGCCTTTACGAATGGCGAACACGCCGGCGATGGTGGTCGTGCTGACGGCGCCAAGGCCGACGAGCAGCACCCCGAGTTTGCCGCGTGCAGGAGCGATATCAATTGGAGTAGACACAAACGAGAACTATATCAGTCGCCGGACGCGCGGGTAAACTGGTCACGGTGTTTTTGAATCCATTCGCGCGCCGCGGCGCAGATCCGCACATGCTCGCCGTCAGCATGACCGGCGTGAAACTGGGCGATCGCGTCGCTTTTCTGAGCGCCCCCGACCCCGGGCGGGTCGCCGCCATCGCCGCGAAAGTGGGGCTGTCCGGGCGCGCGGCCGCCGTGGTGCCGGACGACAAGGCCGTCGCGCGCGTCAACAGGGCCGCAGCCGATGCCGGCGTTCTCGTCGACACCGACATCGCAGAGGTGAAGCACCTGCCGTACGGCGACGGTGAATTCGATCTCGCCGTCCTCGACGACACCGGCGCGCTCCTGGAGCAGCTCAGCGAAAACGATCGTGTCGCGGTGGCGCGCGAAGTCGCGCGCATTCTCCGGCCCGGCGGCCGCGTCGTGGTGCTCGGCGGCGGCGAGCCCACGGGACTGAACAAGCTGCTCTCGAAGGTACCGGCCTCTCCCCTCGTCATCTCGGGCTCGGTCAACGCATTGCTCGGGGCGAACGGCTTCGGCATCGCGCGTACGCTGGCCGAGCGGGAAGGCCTCGTCTTTGTCGAAGGACTCAAGCCGAGGACACCGACCGTCACGCGCTGAGCACACCTCACTCCGGTTCTGGGCCGAAAGCGCCGACGAGCGGTAGGCAAGGCTTTTGCCTCAAAGTACCGGGTCACATGCGAACCGACGGGCTTTCCGACGTCTACTCGCTCCAGGAGGTCGCACGCGCTGCCGGCGTCAGCGAAGCTCTGGTGCGGGCGGCGGCGGACGGCGACCGTCTGCTCTCCTCGCGTGAGGCCGTCCGCCTCGGTCGCGCGCTGGTCGCGCATCGGCGCGCCGGCACGGTCGCCGTCGAAGCGCCGCTGTTTTCGCGCATCGTCGAGGCCGCATCCCTGAACCTGCACGGACTGCCGCTCGCCGTCTCGGCCTCACTGCACGTCGCGCTTCTCGCATCCATCCTCTTCGTGCTTGGCTTCCGCACCAGCGCGGCGGCACGCCTGCGCGACGACGTTCCGCAGCCGATGCACCTGGTGTTTCTCGCGACGCCGGGACCGGGAGGCGGCGGAGGCGGTGGCGGATTGCTGCAGAAGGCGCCCCCGCCGAAAGCGGAAAGCGAAGGCCGCAATGCGATCGCGATGCCGCTCCCCCATCGCGCTCCGCCCAGACCGGTCGAACCTGCGCCCGCGCCTCCTGAACCACAGTCGCGCGTCGTCGCCGCGGAGCCATTGCCGGCGATCGTGGCGCCGATCGTCAGCGCGCCCGATGACGATCGCAATCGAAGCGGCCTCCTGGAGCAGGTCACCTCGCCTGACATCAGCCGAGGCTCGGGCCGCGGCGGAGGCGCAGGCAGCGGCTCAGGTACGGGGATCGGCGAAGGCGATGGCTCGGGCGTCGGACCCGGATCGGGCGGCGGCACCGGCGGAGGCCCGTACCGTCCGGGCAGCGGCATCACGCCGCCGCGCGTGCTGCGCGAAGTCAAAGCCGACTATACGGAAGCCGCGCGCCAGCGCGCGCTGACAGGAGAAGTCGTCCTCGAACTCGTCGTGCGCCGCGACGGCTCAGTCGGCGACGTCAGACTCCTGCACGGCCTTGGACTCGGACTCGACGATCGCGCAATCGCCGCGGTGCGGCAGTGGCGCTTTGCGCCGGCCGAACGGCTCGGCGTCCCCGTCGACGTGATCGTCGAAGTCGGCGTGGAGTTCAGGCTGCGATGAACGCCGTCCTCCTCGCCGTCACGGGCCTGTCGCTGCTGCTCGCCGGGGTCATGTCCGCGATGGCGTGGCGCATGAGCCGCGACGAGCGCAGGCGATCGGAGGCGCGCGTCGCGGCGCTGTCGTCCGCGATCTACGAAGACGCCGGAGACGAGCCGTCCGCCGGCAGAGGGCTGTTCGACGATCAGATGGCGCCAACCTCAACCGCTCGTTACGGCATCGTCGCGCTTGTCGGCGCATGCGTTGTCTCGACGATGGCCGGATTGACACTGGCGGCGGCGCGCGGCCCGCATCGCCAGCCGGCGCGGGCCGCTGACGCGCGTCAGATATCCGACGCGCCGCTCGAGCTTCTTGCGCTTGAGCACGAGCGCGACGGGGAGCGGCTGATCGTGCGCGGGATCGTCCGCAATCCGCCCGATGCCGCCGAGCGTGACGGGCTCACCGCGGTCGTCCTGCTCTTCGGTCACGACGGCGGATTGATTTCCACTGGCCGCGCCGCGGTGGCTTCGGCCGTGCTGAGCGCCGGCGTCACAACTCCGTTTGTCGTCACGATTCCCGGTGCGGCGGGCGTCGATCGTTTCCGGCTAAGCTTCCGGACGGACGCCGGCATCGAACCGCACGTCGATCGCCGCGCGCACCCGGAAGCCGGGAAGGACGCCGCGCCATGAGCCCACTTCGACTCGCTGCCATCGCCGCCGCGCTCGCGCTGGTCGTCGTCTCGCTCGACGCGCAGGACAACCCGGCCTTCAGGTTCCGGAGCGGCGTCGAGCTGATCAACGTGACCGCGACGGTGTCGGACGCCGACGGCCGGTTCGTGCCGAATCTCACGCAGGACGACTTCATCGTCTACGAAGACGATCAGCGCGTCGACGTGACGCATTTCAGCGCCGAGCGGGTGCCCGTCAGCCTCGGCATTGCGCTCGACACGAGCGGGAGCATGGCCGGCGAGAAGATGGATGCGGCTCGCGCCGCGATCGGACGGTTCGTCAACGAGCTGCTCGACCGCAATGACGAGCTCTTTCTGTACCGGTTCAGCAACTACCCCGTGCTCGTGCAGGGATGGACGCGCGATCGCCGCGACCTCCTCGATCCGCTCGATCGCCTGACGCCCAACGGCGCGACGGCGATGTACGACGCCGTCGCCAAAGCCATTCCGCTTGCGCAGCAGGGACAGAACCGGAAGAAGGCGCTCGTCGTGATTTCCGACGGCAACGACACGTCGAGCCGCACGGAGATTCGCGACCTCAAAGAGCAGATCCGCCAGAGCGAGGTCCTGGTCTACGCCGTCGGGATCGACGGCGAGGGCGAACGGGCGGTCACGCGCGCGCCGGTGTCACGTCCACCGCGGCCGATTCCCATTCCGCTGCCCTTCCCGGGCATCCCGCGAGGGCGCGCGGGACGATTCCCGCCGTCGACGCCGCAGCCGCCCGTCGGCGGGACCGGCGGCGGCAACACGTGGCAGAGTCGAGGACTCGACGATCGCGTGAATGTCTCCGCGCTGCGCGACATGACCGACGACAGCGGCGGCCGCACGGAAATCATCCGCAGTCCGATCGACCTCGATCCGGCAACGGCCGGCATTGCCGACGAATTGAGCAAGCAGTACTACCTGGGCTATCAGTCGCGGGGGACGAAAGACGGCCGGTGGCACACGATTCGCGTGGAGGTCAGGACCCGCGGCTATCGCGTGCGCGCGCGCAGGGGCTACTTCGCAAGTTAGTTAGAATGTCGCGTGCCCCTGCTCGCAACCGCGCTCGGCCTGAGCCTGCTTGGCAGCTGCGGCGGTCTGCTCGTCGCCAGCTCCCTCCTGCTCTTCACGCACCGCATCCGCACGCGTCTCATCCCGTGGCTCGTCAGCTACGCGGTCGGCGCGCTGCTCGGCGTCGCGCTGCTCGCGCTGCTGCCTGAAGCCCTCGATTCGCTGCGCCCGCCGACGGTGTTCGGAACGCTGCTTGCCGGCATTCTGACCTTCTTCGTCCTCGAGAAGCTCGTGCTGCTCCGCCATTGCCATACCGATGAATGCCAGGTCCACGGCGCGGCCGTCCCTCTCGTGCTGATCGGCGATGCGTTCCACAACTTCATCGACGGCGCGATCATTTGCGCCGCCGTGATGACGTCGGTGCCGCTCGGCGTCAACACGGCCATCGCCGTCGCCGCGCACGAGATCCCGCAGGAAGTCGGCGACGTCGCGATTCTGCTCGCGGCCGGCTACAGCCGCGGCCGCGCGCTGGCGCTCAACCTCATCTCCGGCGGCGCGGGCATCGTCGGCGCGATCGTCGCCTACGTCGCGGTCGGCGCGATTCCCGGCATCAGGCCGTTCATCCTCGCCTTTTCGTCGGCCAGCCTGCTGTACATCGCGATGTCCGACCTGATCCCCGATCTTCACCGGGGGCGGATCGACGCGAATGCCGTGCGGCAGGTGGTGCTCATCGCCGCGGGCATCCTCACGATCGTCGCGTTCGAAAGACTCATCGGATAACCATGGCCATAGACAGCGTCAATCTCGCGACGGTCGAGAAGATGTGGAAGCGCGAAGTCGAAGCCGCGCACACCTACAAGCTGCTCGCCGAACGCGAGCCGGACGCCAAGCGGCGCGACATCCTGCTGCGGCTCGCCGAGCAGGAGGACAAACACGCCGCCCGATGGTCCGAGCGCATTCACGCGACGACCGGCCGCATCCCGGATCCGAAGGAAGTCGAACGCGGCCTGACGTGGTTTCAGAAGATCAGCGATCCGTCGGTCGTGCTCCACCGGCTCGAGCAGGAAGAAACCAAGGCCGACGCCGAGTACGGCGAGCTCCTGGCGCGGCTGAGCGATCCGGGTGACAAGAAGATCGCCGAAGAAGCGATGCTCGAGGAGCGCGACCACGCCGTCATCCTGCGCACGCTCGCCGGTGGAAAAATCCCGACGCCGCGGTCGACGCTCGACACGATTCTGCATCGCGAGCGCTGGCACCGGCGCGGCACCGGCTGGATCGGCGACGCGATCTACGGCGTCAACGACGGTCTCGGCGCGGTGTTCGGCATCGTCTCGGGCATGGCCGGATATACCGGCGGCAGCGAAGTCGTGCTCGCGGCGGGCCTCGCAGGCACGCTCGCCAGCGCGCTCTCGATGGGCGCGGGCGCGTATCTGTCGTCGAAATCGCAGCGCGAGGTGTACGAATCGGAAGTGTCGCGCGAGCGCGCGGAGATGGAATCGGATCCGAACGAAGAGATGCTGGAGCTCGAGCTGTTCTACCAGCTCAAAGGATTTTCGGCCGAAGAATCGCGCCGGATGGCCGAGCAGATTGCCAGAGAGCCGAAACAGTTCCTGCGCGCGCTGGTGCAGGAAGAGCTGGGGCTGTCGGAGGAGACGTTCCCGAACCCGTGGCGATCGACGCTGTCCGCGAGCATCTCGACGGCGATTGGCGGCTTCATCCCGATCATCCCGTTCTTCTTCACGGTCGGCATGCCCGCGGTCATCGCGTCATTTGTCATCAGCACAGTGGCGCACTTCGTCGTCGGCGCGTCAAAAGCGCTCGTCACGATGCGGCCCTGGTGGGCCAGCGGGCTCGAGATGACGGTCGTTGGCATCATCGAGGCTGCGATCACCTACGGCCTCGGTTTCGCGTTCGCCGGTCACTGACGGTCGCGCGTCCACCGCTGAGGACATCACATGCGGGACGCCGGAACACCCGCATATTTTCGAGCGTTTTGCGCGCGCGCTCCTGGCATTTGCCTTGCCCCTCTTCGTCGAGGTCCGCTCTCAGGCGGACTCCGAAGGCCGGCTGAAGCCGGCCACTACGTTCTGCAGGAGGGCGCCTATGACGCAGCGAGTGCTCACGTTTATGGCCGGGTTCGCGCTGGCGACGTTGTCGACGAGTGTCGCCCGCGCGGACATCGGCGACAGAAAAGATCTCCAGGTGTTCAACGACATCTCGAAGACGGTCATGCGCTACACGCACTTCACCGTGTTCGACAACGTCGACGCGTCGGTGAAGAACGGCGTCGTGACGCTGACCGGACAGGTGACGATGCCGTTCAAGCGCGATGACATCGAGAAGCGGGTGGCGAAAATCGACGGCGTGAAGCAGGTGCACGACAGGATCACCGTGCTGCCCGCGTCGCAGTTCGACGATCAGCTCAGATATCGTCTCGCCCGGGCGATCTACAGCAATCCGAACTTCTGGAACTACGCGATCGGCCCCAACCAGCCCATCCACATCGTGGTCGAGCACAGCCGCGTCACGCTGGAAGGCGTCGTGCTGAACGACGTGGATCGCGCGATCGCGCGATCGATTGCGACCAGCCAGTTCGGCGTGGTGTCGGTAAAGAACAACCTGAAGACGGAAGCCGAGGCGCACGACGCGCGTGAAAAAGCCTTCTGAGATTCCCGTGAGCGTCACCGCCGTCGGGACGGGCGCCACGACCACGGCGCTCGTCTACGCCGCCGACCGTCACGCCGCCGCGGCGCTGATTCTCGGACACGGCGCCGGCGCGGGCCAGCACAGCCCGTTCATGGTCGATGTCGCGCAGGCGCTGTCGGCGCTCGGCCTCGACGTCATCACGTTCAATTTTCTCTACACGGAACAGCGGCGCCGGCTGCCCGATCGAGGGCCGGTGCTCGAAGAGTGCTATCGGGCGGTCATCGACGCCGTACGGTCGCAGCTCGAAAGCGCGCGACGCACGCTGTTCATCGGCGGGAAATCCATGGGCGGACGGATCGCGACGCAGGTGGCCGCGGCGGACAGCGCGCTTCCGGTTGCGGGGCTCGTGCTGCTCGGCTACCCGCTCCATCCGCCGGGCCAGCCGCACAAACTTCGCGACGCGCACCTTCCGTCGGTGCGGCGGCCGATGCTCTTCATTCAGGGCAGCCGCGACACCTTCGGCACGCCCGACGAGCTGGCGCCGATTCTCTCGAAGTTGTCGCCGTCACCAATCGTGCACACGATCAGCGGCGGCGATCACTCGTTCAAGCTGGGCAAGAAGGATCCGGCGCGGCAGTCCGCAATCTATGCAGAGATTCAGCGGACCATCGCCGGCTGGATCACAGCGGGTGGGAAGTGATGACGAAATCCTCGACCGGCGTGCCGCCGACCAGATGTTCCTGAATGATGCGTTCGAGCACCGGCGGATCGCACCGGCCATACCAGGTGCCTTCCGGATAGACGACGGCCACCGGTCCGCCTTCGCAAATCCGCAGACAGTTCGCCTTCGTCCGCAGAATGCCGCCGTGCTCGGAGAGGCCGAGCTCTTTCAGCCGCTTCTTGAGATAGTCCCAGGCCGCGATGCCGCGATCCTTCTCACAGCACTTCGGCGTGGCCTGATCGGCGCAGAGGAAAATGTGGCGTTTCGCGTCGGGCACGCCGATCTCCGCTGCCACCTGCCGCTCGCTGTCCCACTGGCTCATCGACCGTCCTCCGTGCCGTTCTGTGCAGACCCAAAATCAATTGATATCATGAAGATGCCCCAGAGGGCGTCGTATGGAATATAAGGACCAGCCGCTGCACGCCTCAGCGTCGGAAGCGATCACGAACAACGTTCGTGTCGAAGTCGAATCGCAGTTCGTGCCCGATCGATCGCAGCCCTTCGAACAGCTCTGGCACTTCATCTACACGGTCCGCATCACGAACGAAGGCGACGACAACGTCCAGCTGATCAGCCGTCACTGGATCATCACCGACGCGACCGGCCACACACAGGAAGTCCGCGGCCCCGGCGTCGTCGGCGAACAGCCGCTGCTCCATCCCGGCGAATCGTTCCAGTACACGTCGAACTGCGAGTTGAACACGTCCACCGGCGTCATGCGGGGCACGTACCAGATGGTGACGGAAGAGGGCGATCACTTCGACGTCGAGATTGCGCCGTTCGCGCTGCACGAGCCCTACACCGTCCATTAAAGATTCGGCGTTCCTGCTCCGATAACGGCGGCATGTCGGGACCGCGATCGAAATTCGTCTGGACCGGTTCTATCTGCTCTTCACTGCATACTTCGTCGACACGTACTCGTCGACGAGCCGTTGAAATTCCGCCGCAAGCTCCTCGTACGAGCCGCGAAGCGTCGTGACGTGCCGGCCGTCGATGAAGATCGGACAGTTCGGCGCCTCGCCCGTTCCCGGCAGGCTGATTCCGATATTCGCGGCTCTTGACTCGCCCGGGCCGTTGACGACGCAGCCCATGACGGCGAGCGTCATCGTCTCGACGCCGTCGTACTGCGTCTTCCAGACCGGCATCTTCTCGCGGATGTAGTCCTGGGTCCGCTCCGCGAGCTCCTGGAACGTCGAGCTCGTCGTGCGCCCGCAGCCCGGACACGCCGTGACGCTTGGCGAAAACGATCGCAGGCCGAGCGCCTGCAGCAGCTCGCACGCCGCGTAGACCTCTTCGCGCCGGTCGCCGCCGGGCCTCGGGGTCAGCGACACGCGGATCGTGTCGCCGATGCCTTCGTTGAGCAGCACGCCCATCGCCGACGCCGACCACACCAGCCCTTTCATCCCCATGCCCGCCTCGGTGAGGCCGAGATGCAGCGGCTGATCCGTCTGCTTCGCGAGCGCGCGATACACGCCGATGAGGTCGCGGGGCCGTGACGTCTTGCACGAGATGATGATCTGATCCCTGCGAAGCCCGCATTCGATCGCGAGCGCCGTCGATTCGATCGCCGACAGCACCATGCATTCGTTGATGATGTCCTCGGACGTCTTGCCGAGGTCGCGATCGGTGTTCTCCTGCATCTTCGCGACGACGAGCTCCTGATTGAGCGATCCGCCGTTGACGCCGATGCGCACCGGCTTCGCGCGGTCGACGGCGACCTTGCAGATCGTGGCGAACTGCTCGTCGCGGCGCCTGCCCGTCCCGACGTTGCCGGGATTGATGCGGTACTTGTCGAGCGCGGTCGCGCACTCCGGGTATCTGGTGAGCAGCAGGTGGCCGTTGTAATGGAAGTCGCCGATGAGCGGCGCCGTGCATCCGGCGTCGAGCATCCGCTGCTTGATTTCCGGCACGGCCGCGGCGGCTTCCGGCAGATTCACCGTCACGCGCACCATTTCCGATCCCGCTTCGGCGAGCTCGATGCACTGCTGCGCCGTCGCGCGCACATCGGCGGTGTCGGTCATCGTCATCGACTGGACGACGATGGGCGCGCCGCCGCCGACCTGCACGACTGTTTCCGAGCCGACTCTGACGCCGACGGTCTTATGAAGCCTGATCAGACTCATGTAGGGGGTGAGTTCTCATGATAGCATCGCCGCATGAAGGCGATTCTCGTGCGCGAGCACGGCGGTCCCGAGGTCCTGAAGCTCGAGGATCTTCCCGATCCGCAACCCAACGCCGATCAGGTTGTCGTGCGGATCAAGGCCGTCGGCGTCAATCCCGTTGACGTGTACATCCGCACCGGCGCGTACGCACGCAAGCCGGCGCTGCCGTTCATTCCGGGCTCGGATGCGGGCGGCGAAATCGAGGCCGTCGGCGCAAATGTGAAGCGCTACAAGGCCGGCGATCGCGTGTTCATTCACGGCACCGCGGCCGAGCATACGCACGGCCACTACGGCGGCGCGTACGCGCAGAAAGCAGTGTGCAATCTCGATCACGTCTACGGGCTGCCCGCGAACATCTCGTTCGGACAGGGCGCCGCGATGGGCGTGCCGTATGCCACGGCGTATCGCGCGCTCTTTCATCGCGCGCAGACCAGGCCCGGCGAAACCGTGCTCATTCACGGCGCGACCGGCGGCGTCGGCATCGCGGCGACGCAGATCGCGCACGCCCACGGCATCACCGTGCTCGGCACCGGCGGCAGCGATCAGGGACTGAAGTCCGTTCGCGAAAGCGGCGCCGACGCGGTCTTCAACCACACCGCGCCCGGATATCTCGACGAGATCATGAAAGCCACGGGCGGCCGCGGCGTCGACGTGGTGCTGGAGATGGCGGCGCACATCAACCTCGACAAGGATCTCGGCCTCCTCGCCAACCGAGGACGCATCGTCGTCATCGGCAACCGCGGGCGTGTGGAGATCGATGCGCGGCAGGCCATGGGCAAAGACGCGACCGTTCTCGGCATGACGCTGTTCAACATCAGCGACGCCGACATGGCCTCGATCAACAGCTACATGATGGCGGGCCTCGCGAACGGCACGCTCAAGCCGGTTGTCGGGAAGGAATTTCCGCTCGCCGACGCCGCGAAAGCGCAGGACGCCGTGATGGCCGCCGGCGCGCACGGCAAAATCGTCCTCGTACCGTAAATAGTCCCGTCAATGGCCGACCCAATCGACTGGCCGCCCCGCCGCTCCTCGCCACGACGCCGCGGCCGGCTCGTGCTGATCGCGATTGCCATCGTCCTCTTTTTCAGCGCGAGCACGACAGTCTCGTACTACGTCGACGCGCTCTGGTTCTCCTCTCTCGGCTACGCCGACGTCTTCTGGAGGACCGTCAACTTCCAGGCCGCGGCGTTCGCGGCATTTGCCGTCCTCACGTTCGCCGCGTTGTACGGCTCGTTTCTCCTGTTCAAGCCGGAGAGCCTGAGCGACCTCACGTCGGGCGGGACCATCGTCATTAACGGCCAGCCGGTGAAGCTCCCGATGGAACCGGCGCTGCGCGTCATCGCCCTGGTCGTCGCGCTCATCATCGCGGCAATCACCGGCGCCGGCATGATGGATGAATGGCCGACGCTCGCGCTGGCGTGGTACGGAGGCGGCGCTGGCGGATCAAGCGTCGCCGATCCCATCTTCGGCCGTCCTCTCAACTTCTATCTCTTCACGCTGCCGGCCTGGGATCTGATTTCCGGCTGGCTGATGACGCTTGCCGTCATCGCGTGCGGCATCGCGGTCTTTTTCACCGTCGTCGGCGGCGGCACACGCATCGTCGGCAAACTTCGCGGCAGCGCGCCGGGCAGGATTCTTCAGCTGCGCGGGCTCTCCTGCGCGGTCGGCCTGCTGCTGCTGGCCGTGGCCGCCCGTGTGTGGCTCGGACGATTCGATCGACTCGTTGCCGACGACACGATCTTCACCGGCGTCGGCTACACCGACGCGCATGTGACGCTGACCGGGCTGACCATCGTCTCGGGCGCCCTCGTCCTCGGCGCCGTGATTGCGTTCGTCAACGCCGTCGCGGCTCCGCGGCTCCGGTGGCTCGCGTTTGCCATCGCGCCGGCCGCCGCGACGTATTTCGTCGTCTCGCTGCTCGGCTGGTACGTCAACAGCTTCATCGTCAAGCCGAACGAGCTCGTGCGCGAGGCGCCGTACATCGCGAATAACATCCGGCTGACGCGCGAGGCCTTCGGCCTCAATCGCATCGTCCAGCGTCCATTTCCTGCGGACACAGGCCTCGAGGCCGTCAACGTCGCGAACAATCGCGCGACGATCGACAACATCCGCCTCTGGGACTGGCGCGCGCTGCAGGACACGCTGCGGCAGATCCAGGAAATCCGGACGTACTACGACTTCCCCGATATCGACATCGATCGCTACGAGATTGGCGGCACCGTCCGCCAAGTGATGCTCGGCACGCGCGAGCTGAGCATCGAGAAGCTGCCCGAAAGCAGCCGCAACTGGATCAACGAGAAGCTGATCTACACGCATGGCTACGGCGTGACCATGAATCCGGTCAACGGCTTCACGACGGAAGGCCTGCCGACATTTCTGCTCAGCAACATGCCCGTCCAGAGCGCGACGCCGGGCCTCTCGGTGAAGCGGCCGGAGATCTACTTCGGCGAGATGACGAACAACGACGTGTACGTGAAGACACGTCAGAACGAGTTCAACTACCCGCAGGGCGACACCAACAGCGTGACGTCGTACGAGGGCACCGGCGGCATCGTGCTCGGCGGCTTCTTCCGGCGGCTGCTCATTGCACTCGATCGCGGCGATCTCGCCAAACTTCCGTTCAGCGACGACGTGAGGGCGGACAGCCGGCTGCTGATGCGGCGCAACGTCCGCGATCGCGTCGCGGCGCTCGCCGGAGGATTTCTCACCTTCGACTCGGATCCGTACATGGTCGTCGGAGAGGACGGCCGGCTGCAGTGGATCATGGATGCGTTCACCACGTCGGAGTCGTATCCATACTCGCGTCATTACCGGCTCGAGCGCCGTTCGATCAACTACATCCGGAACAGCGTCAAGGTGGTGATTGACGCCTACGACGGCACGACGACGTTCTACGTGTTCGACACGAGCGATCCGATCATCAACGCCTATCGCGGGATTTTCCCGTCGCTCTTCAGGGACGCGTCGGCGATGCCGGCGGGATTGCGGAAGCACGTTCGCTATCCTGAACTGCAGCTCGAACTGCAGGCGGCGGTGTACGGCCTGTATCACATGACGGATCCCGGCGTGTTCTACAACCGCGAGGATCTGTGGACCGTCGCGAGCGAAGTGCGATCGAACGACAACCGCGATCAGGCGGCGCAGCCGATGCTGCCGAACTTCGTGCTGATGACGCTGCCGGGCGAGACAGGCACCGAGTTTATTGAGATCCTTCCGTTCACGCCCGGCAATCGCAACAACCTGATCGGCTGGATCGCGGGACGAAGCGACGGCGACAAGTACGGCACGCTGGTCGCCTACAACTTCCCCAAGAACAAGCTCGTCGACGGCCCGCTGCAGGTCGAAGCGCGCATCGATCAGAACCCGCAGCTCTCCGCGCAGTTCTCGCTGTGGAATCAGCAGGGGTCGCGCGTCGTTCGCGGCAGCCTGCTCGTCATCCCGATGGGGCGGGGGTTGCTGTACGCGGAGCCGATCTACCTGCAGGCCGAACGCAGCCCGATGCCGGAACTCCGGCTCGTCGTGCTCGCGCTGCAGGATCGCCTGGCGTACGGCCCGACGTTTGAAGCCGCCCTCGCCGGTCTTTTCGGGCAGGCGCTTCCGGGAACGGCCGCTCCGGCGGCAACCGCGCAGCCGTCCCGCGAGGTCGCCGCCGTGCCTGCAGCTCCGGACACGGGCGCGCTCATTACCGGAGCCGCCCGCGACCTCGCCGAGTACCAGCGCCTGACGGCGGAAGGCAAACTCGGCGAAGCCGGCAAGAGCCTAGAGTCTCTCAAGCAGAAGCTGGATCAGCTGCAACGCGCTCCGCGAAAGTAATCAGGTAGCCGTCGGGATCGGCGATCGCGAATTCCTTCAAGCCGTACCACTGCGTCACGAGCGGCATCACGATCGCGACGCGTGACTTCAGGCGCTCGTGCAGCGCTTCGACGTTCTCCGTCTCAATGAACATCGTGCCGGTCGCGCCGATCGGCTTCCCCGCAAACGCCGGATATTCCCTGGCGCCCGTTTCCTTTTCGTTGAAGAAGATCTCGACCGTCCCGCTGACGACCGACGCGAAGACGAACGGCGGCTGCTCGGGCACGGTCATCCCGCGCGAGAAGCCGAGGACGTCGGCGTAGAACGTCAGGCTGCGCTCGACGTCGGCCACGAGAAGATTCGGCGTGAGCTTCTTGAACGAGGAAGTTGGAGTCATGGCACACCTTTCATGTGTGCTCGCATTCTCCTACGTCCACATTGCCGGCGAGAACGGCTGTGCAGGTAGGGACCCTGGTTGAGAACAGCCGGGACCCGCTAGGTACGGGCGGCACGATAACACAGGTAGAATGCTCGGTCGAAAGGATTTCCTTACTCATGCGTATGATCTCGCTTGTCGCGTTCTCAGTGCTCATCGCCGCGCCGCTGTTCGCGCAGGCGCCGAAGACATCCGTGGCCGCGCCGCCGTCCGATGTCGCAGCGCCTCCGGCCGACGCCGCAAAAACCCCGTCGGGGCTCGCGTCCAAAGTGATCACTCCAGGCACCGGCAAGACTCACCCTGGCGCGTCCGACATCGTCACGGTGCATTACACCGGATGGAAGACCGACGGATCGATGTTCGACAGCTCGGTGCTTCGCGGCAAGCCGGCGAGCTTCCCGCTCAATCGCGTCATCGCCGGGTGGACCGAAGGCGTCCAGCTGATGGTCGAGGGCGAGAAGCGCCGCTTCTGGATTCCCGAGGCGCTCGCCTACAAAGGCCAGCGTGAACCGAAAGGCATGCTCGTGTTCGACGTCGAGTTGATTTCAATCGCGAGCGTGAGCGCGCCGGCCGACGTCAAAGCGGCGCCGGCCGATGCGAAGAAGACCGCGAGCGGCCTCGCATACAAAGTGATCAAGGCCGGCACGGGCGCACGACACCCCAGTGCGACCAGCACGGTCACGGTCCACTACACGGGCTGGACGACGGACGGGAAGATGTTCGACAGCTCTGTCGCGCGCGGCATGCCGATCTCGTTCGGCCTGGGCGACGTCATCAAAGGCTGGACCGAAGGCGTGCAGCTGATGGTGCAGGGCGAGAAAGCGCGCTTCTGGATTCCGCAGGATCTCGCGTACAAAGGCCAGCAGCCGCCCTACGGCATGCTCGTGTTCGACATCGAGCTGATCGACTTCAAGTAGAGCGGCCCTTTCAGGGCCGCGGCATTCTCAGTGGCCGGAGATCTGGCGGATCGCGCGCTGGAAGCGATCCGTCAGTTCTCTGCGCGCCTCATCCGGTACCGGACCGACACGCGACCAGCTCGTCTGGGCCTGACGCACATCATCCTGCGCGGCGCGGCGCCGGGCTTCCGGATCCGCCTTGCCGCCGATGGTGTTCGCGGCGAGCGCTTCCTTCAGCATGTTTGCCAGCCTGGCGGTCGACGACACCCCGGCCTGATCCGCCGGCCCCTTCAGGGACGCGGCGAGATCTTCCATCCGCTTCACGATCGTCTCCATGCGCCTGCGGTTCGCTTCCGGATCGAGGTCGGTGCCGGCGAATGCCGCGGGCCAGCGTGAGATGACGCCACGGCACGCATCGGCATAGCGTCGATCGAGCGCGGCGGCCTGCTCGCGATCGACGCCACGGGCGGCCAGCTCCTGCTGCCACCTGTTCCGCAAGCCGCGCACGGCTGCCGCCAGCTCGGCGGGCGCTTCAGCCGCCTGCTCGCCGGCAACCAGGCTTTCGAGCTCGGCGCAGATCGCCTCGCGTGCGGCCACGCGCTCGGCCCTGGCGATGTCGTGACGTGAGGCGTATCGAGCGAAGAACGTGTCGCAGGCGGCGCGGAACCGCTGCCAGATCGCGTCGGACCGGCTCTTCTTCACCGCTCCAACCGTCTTCCATTCCGCCTGCAGGCGACGGATGTCCGCGGCCGCCTGCTCCCACTCGGTCGACTCCGCGAGCGCTTCGACCTTCACGCACAGCGCCTCTTTCTTCGCGAGGTTCTCCGCCCACATCACCTTGCGCTTCGCGAGGTCGTCCTGCCGTCGCGTGAAGAAGCGATCGCAGGCGGCGCGGAAACGCTCCCAGATGGCTTTTTCCTGGCCGCGCGTGACGGGACCGATGGCCTTCCACTCCGCCTGCAGCCCTTTGATTTCTTCGGCCGTCTGGACCCAGTTGTTCGACCCCGCGAGGGCTTCGGCGCGCTCGCAGAGCGCGGCCTTCTTCACCAGGTTTTCCGCGCGGACTTCGGCCTGGCCGGCGAAATGCGCTTCGCAGCGCGCCCAGAGCTCGTCGTGCGCGGCCTTGAACCGCTTCCAGAGCGACTCGCCCTGCGGACGCGGCACATCGGCGGCGAGGCGCCACTGCTGCTGCAGCTCGTGGATGCGCCGCGCGATCCCTTCCGGATCGGTTTCGGCGCGCAGGGCTTCCATCTTCTCGCAGAGCTGTTCCTGGATGCCGACGTTGGCCCAGCGCTGCCAGTCGGCCACCTCGCGCAGATCGCGGATGCGCGGCGCCAGCGCGTTCTGCGCCGCCTTGAGCCGCTCGCTGACGCTTTCGAAATCCTGCCGCGACGGCAGCGGCGGCACGTCGCCGAGCGCGGCGCGCACATCACGCAGCGCGCGGTCTGCGGCTTTGAGCGACAGATCTTCCTTCTGGACCAGCGCCTCGACGCGGCCGAGCAGCTGATTCATGCGGTTGAGGCCGTCGCGCCGGGTTCGCGCCTCGGCTTCTTCCGTCAGGCGACGACGGTCGGCCTCACGAGCCTCGTCTTCTGTCGCCGCGTCGCGGGCGGCCTGGGCGGCCGCTTCCTGCTCCTGACGCGCCGCGGCGTCACGCGTGGCGCGTTCGGCGGCGGCCTGTTCGTCTTCCTGTTCGCGCTGCCGCGTCTGTTCGGCGGCTTCGGCGTCCGCGACCCGGCGCGCTTGAGCCTCCGCGCGCGCGGCGTCATCGCGTGCGGCCTGTTCCACCGCGGCCCTGGCCGCTTTCTCGGCGTCCTCCGCGGCCTGCGCTTCGGCCGCGGCGCGGGCAGCGGCGTCATCCTGTTCGCGCAGGATCTGGCGCGCGCGTTTCGCGGCCGCCTTGTTCCTGGCGCGCTCGGCGACCTGCTCCAGATCGGCGCGCCCGGTGAGTCGATCGACGGCCGCCTGCGCGGTTTCCTTGAAATCGCACTGCAGTGCGACGGCGAGGATGTCGGCGCGTTCGGACAGCTGCTCGAACGCCGCCTGCCGGATGGGCTCGAGCTCGGCCTGCCGCGCGATTGACGCCATCAACGTCGTCGATATCGTCGCCGGGGCGCCGCCAGACTGTTCGAGCCGCGAGAGCGCGCGCCTGGCGACCGATTCGCGCAGCGACGTCTTCGCGACCTGTGCCAGCGTGCGCGCGTCGTTCAACGCATCGACCGCGGCGAGGCTGCCGCTTTCGTCCACGCCTTCGAACGCGTCGAGCGCGATATCGCGCAGCATCGTCAGCGCGGCGTCGCGGACCGAGGCGTCGGCGTCGTCACGCGCGATGGCGGCGAGGGCCTGCGAATCCATGAGCTTCGCGACGGCGGCTTTTCTGACGCGCGGGTCGAGATCTTCGCGGGCCGCCGCCGCAATCTGCTCGCGTTCGGTCAGCGGCAGCTCGGCGAGATACGCGAGGCGGACCGCCGGATCCGGGTCGCGCTGTGGTTGTGTACGAAAGCGATCGAGAAGTGTCATGAGATGCCGAGTTCGGTCAATCGGGCGGCGACGTCGCGGCCATGCGACGAGGCGCGCACCTGTGTGTCGATGTCGAGAATGCGGCCGTCCGCGCCGATGTAGAAGGTCCAGCGCGAGGCAAAACCGCTCGGGCCGAGCACGCCATATGCGCGGGCCACGTCTTTCCCAGGGTCACAGAGAATCGGGCACGTCAGCTCGAGCGCGCCGGCGAACTCCGCGTTCGTCTCCGGCGTGTCGACACTGGCGGCAAAGCACTGCACGTTCGCCCGCGAGAACGCCGACCCGAACGCGCTGAGCGATCGGCATTCCGCGGTGCACCCGCCGGTGAACGCTTTCGGAAACCAGGCGATCACGACCGCCTTGCGTCCGCGAAAATCGCCGAGCGAGTACGTCCGACCGTCTGACGCCGGCAGCGTGAAATCCGGCGCGGCGTCCCCGACACGAAGCACGACAGGGGCCGTCACGACGCGACCGAATGCGACGTTGGTCATCCCTGTGGCCATGGCGCGGGCCGTTTCGGCCAGCATTCGGAGTCGCGTCATCGTCGCATGGGCCATCGCGTCGGCGTCAACATCGAGTGAAACCATTGTACTGACGCGTGCTACGGCGTGTGGATGTCCAGTCTGAAACATTTTCCCGGTCGAGCTCGACGCTCCAATTTTGCGGATCACACGAGCGCGTACAATAGGGAGGAAGGCGTTCTTACGCGCACTCTTACGCTCCACGTTAGCAGTTACGCTTTCCGTTCAGCAATGCCACCAGCAACACGCGGGTTTTCCGCACTCGCCGCCGATCTGATTTCTGCTCTGGCAAAACCGCTGCCCGGCGCCGCCGCGCACGCGCTCATGTCGCCACAGCCGCGCCGCGCCTGGCCCGCGGGCGTCGCACCGGAGCACGTCCGCAACGCCGCCGGCCTGATCCTTGTGTTTCCCGATGCCGGCGATCGCGCGCACATCGTCCTGACCGTGCGCGCGGGCACGCTTGAGCGCCACGGCGGCCAGGTGTCGCTGCCGGGCGGCGTGATCGAGCCCGGCGAGTCGTACGCGCACGCTGCGCTTCGCGAGGCGCACGAAGAAATCGCGCTCGATGCCCGGCTCGTCCGCGTCGTCGGCGCGCTGACGGCGATCGACATTCCCGTCAGCGGCTTCCGCCTGCATCCGATCGTCGGACTGAGCGAGGCACGTCCCGCGTTCGCTCCCGCCCACGGAGAAGTCGCCAGAATTCTTGACGTCGCGATCGACGATCTCACGACGCCCGGCTGCGTGGCGCAGACGGCGCGCGAGCGCGAAGGACGGCGAATCGACGCGCCGGCATTCTGCCTCGCCGGCGAGGAGATTTGGGGCGCCACGGCGATGGTGCTGGCCGAGTTCCTGTTGCTGCTAGGCTGGTCGCGCGGCTGAGGTTTGCGTGAACAACGGCGCGTCTTACTGAGCGACGGCATAATTCTCACTAAAAGCTTCGTTGCAAAAGCTTCATTAATCAGCCAATAATGCGGGTTTCGCGGACTGTTCTTACAAATCCAGCGATTCAACAGATAGATTCAACGAAATAAAAGGGGGGCGAAAGTTTATGGGTTCTGCTGTCCTTGGTGAAGCGATCACCGCGATTCGCGAGTGGTCCACGTCAGAAGGTAGAGGCGCGGCTCCCGGATCGGCCGAGAGTTTCGGCAGCCTGGTGTTCAACGACTCGGTGCAGCAGGCCCGCTTGCCCAAGCCCGCTTATCAGGCGCTGCGCCGCACGATCACGCACGGCGATCCGCTCGACATGGCCGTAGCCGACGCCGTCGCGAAGGCCATGAAGGAGTGGGCGATCGAGCACGGCGCGACGCACTACACGCACTGGTTCCAGCCGCTCACGGGCATCACGGCCGAGAAGCACGACTCGTTTCTCAACCCGTCGGCTGACGGCAAGGCCGTCGCGGAGTTTTCCGGCAAGGAACTGATCAAGGGCGAGCCCGATGCGTCGAGCTTCCCGTCGGGCGGCATGCGCTCAACGTTCGAAGCGCGCGGCTACACGGCGTGGGATCCGACGAGCTCGCCGTGGCTGCTCTACAGCGGCGGCGCCGTCACGCTGGTGATTCCGACGGCGTTCGTGAGCTGGACCGGCGAAACGCTCGACAAGAAGACGCCGCTCCTCCGCTCGATGGAGGCCGTCTCGAAGCAGGCGGTCCGCGTCCTGAAGCTGTTCGGCTCGACGGCCGAACGCGTCGTCGCGACCTGCGGCCCCGAGCAGGAATACTTCCTGATCGATCGCTACTTCTACCTGTCGCGCCCGGATCTCATCAACGCCGGCCGGACCCTCTTCGGCGCCACGCCGCCCAAGGGACAGGAGCTCGAAGATCAGTACTTCGGCGCCATTCCCGATCGCGTCATGGCGTTCATGAACGAAGCCGAAGCCGAGCTCTACAAGGTCGGCGTGCCGGTGAAGACGCGCCACAACGAAGTCGCGCCGAGCCAGTACGAAATCGCGCCGGTCTTCGAGAACGCGAACGTCGCCACCGATCACCAGATGATCGTCATGGAGATGCTGCGCCGCATCGCGCCGAAGTACGGCCTGTCGTGCCTGCTGCACGAGAAACCGTTCGCCGGCGTCAACGGATCCGGCAAGCACCTGAACTGGTCGCTGAGCGACGACGAAGGGCACAACCTGCTGTCGCCGGGCGCCAACACGCACGACAACATCCAGTTCCTCGTGTTCTGCTCGGCCGTGCTCCGCGCCGTCAACAAGTGGCAGGGCCTGCTGCGCGCCAGCATCGCGAGCGCCGGCAACGATCACCGTCTCGGCGCGAACGAAGCGCCGCCGGCGATTCTCTCCGTCTTCCTCGGCGACATGCTCACCGACATCTTCGAGCAGATCAAAAAGGGCGGCGCGAAGTCGACCAAGTCGGGCGGCATCCTCGACACCGGCGTCTCGGTGCTGCCGAAGCTGCCGCGCGATGCGGGCGATCGCAACCGCACCAGCCCGTTCGCGTTCACGGGCAACAAGTTCGAGTTCCGCGCGGTCTCGTCGAACCAGAGCATCGCGTACCCGAACATCGCCCTGAACATGGCCGTCACCGAGTCGCTCGACTACATGGCGACCGAGCTCGAAAAAGCGACCAAGGGCGGCAAGTCCATCGAAGCCGCCGCCACCGAGCTCCTGCCGAAGGTGATCAAGGAGAACAAGCGGATCATCTTCAACGGGAACGGCTATACGCCCGAGTGGCAGAAGGAAGCCGGCAAGCGCGGCCTCCTCAATCTCAAGAACACGGTCGACGCGCTGCCGCAGCTCGTCTCGAAGGACGTCGTCGCGATGTTCGAGAAGTACAAGGTGCTGAACGAGCGCGAGCTGCACGCCCGCTACGAGATCATGCTCGAGCAGTACAACAAGGTCGTGAACATCGAAGGCCAGCTGATGGTGCTGATGGCCAACCGGTACATCCTGCCGGCGGCCCTCGAGTATCAGCGGCAGGTCGCGGCGAGCGTCGCCGCCGTGAAGTCGGCGGGCGCCAGGTCGGTCGAGGGCAAGAAGACGCTCGACAGGCTCACCAAGCTCGTGGACAAGTTCAAGGCGCAGACCGACAAGCTCGAAAAGTCGCTGTCGCACGAGTCGCCGTCGGCCGAGAAGCACGCCAAGCACTTCCGCGACGTCGTCATCCCGAACATGACGGCGCTGCGCGCGCTCGGCGACGAGCTCGAGAACATGATGCCGCACGAACTCTGGCCGCTCGCGACGTACCGCGAGATGCTGTTTATCAAGTAAGAGGCCAGAGGCCGGAGGTCAGAGGTCAGGAAGAAGGCGCGGCGGAACATCGCCGCGCCTTTTTCTTTTCCTGCCCGTTCCGCCCCTTCCTGCCCATCCTGCCCCTTGGTACAATCACCCCAACTTGGCCAAGCGAAAGAAGCCTTCCGACCAGTCGCTGTTCGACAACATCGAGAAAACCGAAGGGACCGCAGCCGCATCCGGCGGCAACGGTGCCGGCGGCACGAGCGCCGTCCCGCTGCACGAGGCCGCGCAGTCGCGCTACCTCAATTACGCGCTGTCGGTCATCACGGCGCGCGCGCTCCCCGACGTCCGCGACGGCCTGAAGCCCGTGCAGCGCCGCATTCTCTACACGATGTGGCAGCAGAGCCTTACCGCCGACGCCAAGCATCGCAAGTGCGCGAAGGTCGTCGGCGACGTCATGGGCAACTACCACCCGCACGGCGACATGGCGCTGTACGAAACGCTCGTCCGTATGGCGCAGTCGTTTTCACTGCGCTATCCGCTCGTCGACGGCTCGGGCAACTTCGGATCGCTTGACGGCGACAGCGCCGCCGCGATGCGCTACACGGAATGCCGGCTCGCCCGCGTCAGCGACGAGATGCTGACCGAGATCGAGCAGGACACCGTGCACTTCCGGCCGAATTACGACGGCACGAAGACCGAGCCCGTCGTCCTCCCCGCGCGGATTCCGAATCTTCTCGTCAACGGCACGACCGGCATCGCCGTCGGCATGGCGACGAACATCCCGCCGCACAACCTGGGCGAGGTCTGCACGGCGCTCGTGAAGCTCCTCGACAACGAGGACATCGGCAACGCGCAGCTCTGCAAGTACATCAAGGGCCCCGACTTCCCCACCGGCGGGCAGATCCTCAATCCCCCCGACGAGATCAAGGCCATCTACCGCACCGGCAGCGGCAGCATCCGCCTGCGCGGCACATGGGATATCGGGCCCGAGACGCGATCGACCAGGACGATCTACATCGACAGCGTGCCGTATACGGTCAACAAGGCGCAGCTCGTCGAGCGCATCGCCGAAGTCGTGATGAGCCGGAAGCTGCCGCAGCTGCTCGACGTGAAGGATCTGTCGACCGAAGACGTGCGCATCGCGATCGAGATGAAGAAGGACGCCGACGAGAAGATGATCATGGCGTACCTCTTCAAGCACACGCCGCTGCAGATCAACTTCGCCGTGAACCTCACCTGCCTGCTGCCGACGGAGAACCCCGAGGTCGGCCGGCCGGAGCGCCTCGACCTCAAGCAGATCCTCTGGCACTTCCTGCACTTCCGTCTCGAAGTCGTCACCAAACGCCTCGAACACGAGCTGGCCGCGCTCAAGAAGCGCATCCACATCCTCGAAGGCTTCGAGACCGTGTTCGACGCGCTCGACGAAATCATCAGGATCATCCGCAAGTCGGACGGCAAGGCCGACGCGGCGGACAAGATCATGAAGCGCTTCGAGCTCGACGCCGAGCAGACCGACGCGATCCTCGAGCTGAAGATCTACCGCCTCGCGCGGCTCGAGATCCTGATCATCCGCAACGAGCTCGACGAGAGGCGCAAGCGCGCGCGCCAGATCGGATCGCTGCTCCGCGACGAAGACAGCCGGTGGAAGATGGTGCGCGCCGAGATCGAGGAGATCAGCCAGAAGTACGGCGACAAGCGCCGCACGACGATTGAAAGCGACGCCGGGGAAACCGAGTACACGGCCGACGACTTCATCGTCGAGGAGGACAACGTCGTCATCATCTCGCGCGACGGCTGGGTGAAGCGGCAGAAGGAAGTGAAAGACCTCGCGACGAGCCGGCTGCGTGAGGGCGACTTGGTGCTCGCCGCGTTTGCCGGCAGCACGCGGGCGACCTGCGTGTTCTTCAGCAACTTCGGCGTCGCCTACACCTGCCGGATTGTCGACGTGCCGGCCTCAACGGGGTACGGCGAGCCGATTCAGAAGCAGTTCAAGCTGAAAGACGGCGAGAGGATCGTCGGCGCGCTCAGCCTCGATCCGCGCGCGATCGGCAACATCACGCCGAAAAAAGAAGGCGACGCGGCGCCCGTCCACGGCGTTGCCGTCAGCAGCGACGGATTTGCACTGCGATTCGGCCTGGAAGGCCTGGTCGAGCCAAGTACCCGTGCCGGCCGCCGATTCGCCCGTCCGTCGAAAGGCGCTGAGATTGTGGGCGCGGCGAGGTACACTGGAAGCGAGATCCTGATCGCGGCGACTGCCGAGGGCCGCGGGATTCTGTCGAAGGCCGAGGAAGTGAACTACCTGTCCGGCCCCGGCAAGGGCGTGTTGCTCATCAAGCTCGGCAAAGAGGACAAAGTCCTCGGTTTCATCGCGTCAACCGGCGACCGCGATTTACTCACAGTCGAAACCAGCCGCGGTGCGGAGCAGACGCTCAGCACGGCGAAATACGAAGTTACCGGGCGCGGCGGCAAAGGACGCGAGTTGCTGCAGCGCGGACAATTCACACGCGTGTTGTGGCCGACGCCTGAAGCCCCGGCGCCGCTCACCTCGTAGCGTCCGGCTGTAGCCGGACGGAAGGAACAGAGTGCCCTCTCAGCAGGAACGTTTGAACATCGCAGTATTCATCGACTTCGACAACATCGAAATCGGCGTCAAGAACACCCTCCGTCAGAGTTTCGACGTCGGCACCGTGCTCGAGGCCATCAAGGAACGCGGGGAGATCGTCAGCAAGATCGCCTACGCCGACTGGACGCGCGCCGGCGACTACAGCCGCCATCTCACGCAGCACGCCGTGCGGCTCGTGCAGCGCAACCTCACGCCCGGCGGCGACAAGAACGGCGCCGACATCAACATGGCGCTCGACGCCCTCGAAATGGCGTTCACGCATCAGCACATCAACGCGTACGTCATCGTCGGCGGCGACAGCGACTTCCTGTCGCTCGTCGAGAAGCTGAAGCAGTACGACAGGAAGGTCTTCATCGTGGGCGGACGCGCGTTCACGAGCATGATCCTCCAGAAGAACTGTCACGAGTTCATCGCGTACGAGAACCTGCACGGCGTGCGCCGCGCCGCCGCGCGCGAGTCGCGTTCGTCTCCGCCGCCGGCGTCGCTCGCGTCGCAGCCGATCTCGCAGGCCTTCCCCATCGTCAGGCGCGCACTCAAAGTGCTGGCGGAACGCGAAGTCTCGCCGCAGACGGGGTTGCTCAAGAGCACGCTGCTGCAGCTCGACTCGACGTTCTCCGAGCGCAACTACGGGTCGTCGTCATTTCTCGACTTCACCGAGAAGCTCGCGCAGGCCGGGCTCGTGCAGCTCAAGACTTCGGGCCGCAGCGTGATGGTCGAGCTCAACCCCGATTTCGTCGAGAGCGAGGCGGCGGCCGGCGACACGGCGGACATGAAGGTCCGCACCGCACCCGACGCAGAGGTAGTTCAGGCCTTCAGGCCTGCTGACGACCGCGCGGACACCCCGGCCCCGCAGGCGACCGAATCCGCGGCCGACGGCGTGAAGCATGTCGGCGAGATCCTGCGCAACGCCGTCAACCCGCGCTGGCCGATGTACGTCCGCAACGTGAAGCAGATTATCCGCGCGGCCGATGCGAACTTCGACGAGCGCCGCTACGGCTTCGGCGGGCTGATGGATCTGCTGCGCGCCTGCCAGCGTGAAAACCTGCTGCGCATGGAGCGCGATCGGCGCGGAGGACTTCGCGTGTTCCCCGGAGCCGCGCTGCAGCGCGGTCCTTCATCTCCGGCGCTGCCGCAGGCAGACGTCGCGCAGGACGAGCAGATGATCGACACCGCGCAAGTCGTCGAAGAAACGCCGATGCTCGTCGACGCGGAGCCTGTCGATCTCGACGCGCAGCCGGTCGACACCACGGCGGAGCTTCTCGGCCGCGCGAAGGCCAGGCGGCCGAGGGTCAGGGCCACGGCGCCCGCCGCGGCGCCGAAAAGGAAGAAGGCGGCGGCGCCCAGGCGCGGCGCGCGTTCGAAGAAGGCCGCCACGACCGACGACGACAACGCCGGCAACGTCTAAACGATGGCCACGAACTACACCGCCAAAGACATCACGGTTCTCGAGGGCCTTGAACCGGTCCGGAAGCGTCCGGGCATGTATATCGGCGGCG
>Ga0153915_10000648_pt1 | contig 32109 bp, 36 predicted proteins | sample Opewatmetagenome_2_FD_107003 | JGI IMG/M metagenome (GOLD analysis project Ga0153915, IMG submission 107003) | Freshwater wetland microbial communities from Ohio, USA - Open water 3 Core 3 Depth 3 metaG | ecosystem: Environmental > Aquatic > Freshwater > Wetlands | place: USA: Ohio, Lake Erie... | reverse complement strand
TGCCCCAGGCGATACGCTGGCGCCCGACCTTCAGGTCCATGCTTTCCAGGAGGAATCCCCTGAGCTCGAAGTACGCTTCGCGGAGGTCCACGGTCAGCGGAATGACATTCTGGAGGTTGAACAGGTCCGAGGAGGTCGTGACGTTGGACGAGATGCCGGACGTCAGCAGCCACGCCTCGGTGTGGAACGAGGCCTGGTCCGCCGGCCGTGCGTCGGCAGTCAGATTGAGGCGGTATTCCTGGTAGGAGACCTGCGGATCGGCCTTTGCGGTGAACCGTCCGTCCGTGATCACCGCCCCGCCGATGCTCAAGGCGGGGGCGGGGCTGGTGGAGTCACCCCCCGGGGAATCCGCCGCGGCGGCGGGGACAGTGAGGCCTGCAGCCGCGAGCACCGCGCCGAGGGTCAGCACTGCACGCGAGAGTCTCGTTGTCATGGGTTTCTCCTTTACTTTGTCAAGTAGCGCTCGGAAAACTTCTCGTCCCCGACGCCCGTGTTCAGCAGGACATCGGAGACCGTCATCTCGGTCTTGTGACCGCTTCGAACGTCCTCCATGCGGGTCAGCATGCTGACCCAGTATCCCTTCATCTGCCGCAGGTCTTCCCGCACGAGGACTTTCGCCAGCTGTCCGTTGCGGTCGTAGTGCTCGATGCGCACCGGGTAGAAGCTGTCCGCGAGAACACGGACCACGAGGCGCGAGTATCCGCTCGTCATCCCGGGTCGGAGCGTGAGCTCCAGCACCATCACCCCCTGTTCCTGCCCCAGGATCTTCGCATCCCATTTGTCCGACCAGCGAGCCGCTTCCAGATCCTCGTAGGTGAAATCTGTCCCGGCGAAGCTCGAGTTCTTCACCGAGGAGGAGATCCTGCGGACCTTGCCGAAGGCCGGCAGGTACACGTACTGGATGTTCCCGGGCAGGGAAAGGAAGGCGATTCCCCGCTGGTCTGCGGGGGAAAGGAACCTCACGAGCCGCCGGTCCCTTCCTTTCTGCAGCATGAGAAGCTCGCGCACCTTCTGCCCGCCGTTCTTGTCCGTGAGCACGAGCCGGGACGTGTAGCTCTGGTCTTTCGGCCCGTTCACCGCTTCGTCCACCTTGTCCAGGACCTGGGAGGCGGTGAGAGAAGCTCCCTGCGCCGCAGCAGCGGCCGACGCCAGCACCGTGACCGCGGCGACCGCCGCGCGCAGGATACGTGCCTTCATGGTTGTCTCCATTTCCGCCGCAGGCCGGTGCGCGGTGCCCGGTTCCTGCGAGCAAATGCCGATGGGGCGATGAGGATGAGGGCCGGCAGCAGGGTGAGCGCGCCGAGCCCGCTCCCGATCATCGCCGTCGCCGTGAGCAGGCCGAACTGCCGAAGGGGCAGCAGCCGGGCAAATAGCAGGGCGACGAAACCCATCGTGACTGCCAGCACATTGATGACGATGGCCTGCCCGGTGGTCTGCAGGGTGCGTGTCACCGCCTCCTCGGGAGTGGCCGTACCGAGGAAGTACGTGGTGAATCGCACGCTGAAGTGGATGGAATAGTCGATGCCGATGCCCAGGGCGATGCAGCCGACGAGGACCGTGGCCACGTTCACCGGGATCCGCGCCGCGCCCATCAGGCCGAACATGACCATGATGGCGAGGCCGATGGGCGCCAGCCCCATGAGACCGGCCCTCCAGGACCGGAGCTTGATGGCCAGCAGGGCGAAAATGAACACCAGAGTGAGCGCGAGACTCTCCGCCTGGCTCCAGAGCACGCTCTGGTCCAGGTGCCACCCGATAAGGGGCATGCCGGTATAGCTGACGTCGAGCTCCACCGTCTCGCGGGACGCGGCTGCGCGCGCCTCTTCCGAGAGGCGGCTGCACTCGCTCTCTGAAAGCGCCACGCGCGCGGCCTGCAGCCCGGCGATCTCGCCTCGAACCTCCTCGATGAAACCGGCATCGGGGCGCAGGGTTTTCGGCGCGAGGGCCAGGATTCCGGGCAGGGCCGCGGGGGCGTCGGTAATCCTGCCGGCCTCCTGGAGCAGTCCCGCGATTGCGGCGGAGACCGCCGGCAGCTCCATGGCGGCGTCCGCGGCCCGTTTCCTGGCGAGCCACTGCAGCTCCTCGCCGGCCCTGGAGGCGCGGATCCCGGCGACCACCTGGCGATCGCGGGGGTCGAGGGCGGAAACGTCCACGACGAACAGCTTCTTGGCCATCCCTGCGATCTGGCGGTCCAGCAGAGTGACGGTGCGCTGAAGTTGGGAGGTGTCCAGTATGCCCACCATGCCCTGGATCTGGCCCTCCCGGGAATCCGCGGTGATCAGGCCATTGACGATGTCCTGTCCCTCCAGGAGGAACATCAGGTTGGCCACCTTCCCGGCGTCGTCCGGGACCGCGCGGACGCCCTCCACGATGCCGTTCATCTCGGCCAGCAGGTCGGCAATGGAGACCGCGTTCTTCGCCAGCCCCTCGCCGGACATGAACATCTCGAACCGCAGCATCTGCTGAAGTACGTACGGACTGGAGAGGTCTCCACGGAAGTCCACCTGCAGCGTCCGGGAGCCGCCGAACTGTTTCTGGAGAATGGTTTCTGTCTGGCGCACGGGGTTTCCGGGCTCGAGGAAGTAGGCGAAATCCGACTCCCGGCTGATGAACGGGATCGCGGCCGCGGAAGCGAGCAAGAGCACGCTGCCCGCGATGATGATGGCGGTTCGGCGCCGCACGACGAATCCGGCCCACTTCGTCATCGCCCGCTGGAGGATTCCGCTCCCCGGGAGGCGTACGCGTGAATGCGGAGAGACCTTCAGGGAAGCCAGCAGCGCCGGCACGAACATCACCGAGATGAGAAGGGAGAAAGCTACCCCGATTGAGGCGAGGATGCCGAAGTCACGGATCGTCGTGAGGTAGGACCCGACCACGAACGAGGAGAACCCGAGGATAATGGTGAGCGCGGCGAGGACGATCCGGATCCCTACCTCTCCGAGGGCGCTGCGTGTGTCCTCCCCCTGCCCGCCGTAGCGGGTGACGTCCTCGTCGAACTTGCTGAGAAGGTGGATGCAGGGGGCGGTCCCGAGGGCCATGAGGAGGGCCGGGATGATGTCGGAGATCAGCGTGAGCGGGATCCGCGTCAGTCCCATGAACCCGACGAGCCAGATCACGCTCATGGTGACCGAGGCCAGGGGGATCAGCACGCCGCGGATCGTCCCGAACGTGAGCAGCAGGGTGACCACGATGAGCACGATCACGATGGGAATCAGGATCCTGAAGTCGTGGAGGATGACGCTCCCGAGCTCGCTTATGAGCACGGGGTTTCCGCCAAAGTGCAGGGCGCCCGTCATCCCGGCCTCGGCCGCGGCGGACTGCAGCCTGCCCACCAGCGCAACCGGGTCCGAGCCGGGGCGCGTGCGGCAGATGAGGAGCGCCGCGCGGCCGTCCGCGGAGACGATGCTGGAGCGGTACCGCTCCTTGCCCAGCACGTACGCCCGGAGGTCGCTCGCCTGCCGGTCCGAGGAGGGCAGGGCATCCGGATCCGCGAGCATGCCCACGTCAATGCCGCCGTCCACCGCCGGGCGGATGTCCAGCATGTTGGTCAGGCTCATCACGCCGGTCACCCCGTCCACCGCCTGGAACGCGCGGGTGAGCCGCGCCAGCTCCGCCAGGGATTGGCGGCTGAAGACGTCCGGGGATTCCATTGCCGCGAGCACGAGATCGTCCTGGTTGAACTGCTCACCGAGGTGACGGAGAAGGCTTACGGCGGGGTCTTCTCGGGGCAGGTAGCTCACCAGGTCGCTGTTGACGGTGAGCCTCGATACCCACACGGCAAAGAACGCCGTGACCGCGAGGAACGCCGCAATGACGGTGATGCGGTGCCGGATGACGAATGCGGAGAACTTCTTCATACCTTGAACGCCTATCGCCTCAGGATGCCGAGGAAGAGGACGTCCAGGAGCGACCCCATGGCCCTTTCCGGGTGGGCGTCTGGAGAGAACGGATACTCGAATGCGCGGAACGCCGTGACGACGGCCTCGGCGGTCGTCTTTGCGTCGGTGACCGTGAACTGCCCTTCCCTGACGCCCTCCTCGAGGATGGAGGAGATGATTCGGACCTCGTCCTGGTCGTAGATCTCGTGGATCTTCAGGAGCAGGTCGTAGCGCTCCGAGGTGGCTTCCAGGAACTCCATGTGCTCCCGAAGCTTCCTCGCCAGCATTTCCGTCCGCTTGAGGATGTAGGCGCGGAGCTTGCCTTCCGAGGTGGCTTCCGCCTCGATGGCCCGCATGAACTCGGACCGGAGGCCTTCGATCTCGCTCCGGACGACCTCCACGAAGATCGACTCCTTGGTTGGGAAATAGTGGTACAGCGAGCTCTTTCCCAGGCCCAGGGCACGCGCGATGTCGCCCATGGTGGTTTTGTCGAATCCGAACTGGCGGATCACTGCCGTGGCGGCTTCCACCACCTGGTGTCGCAGGCCTTCCTTGGTTTTCGACATTCGGTTGCGCCTCCCACGGCTATGCCATCGGCTATCTATGGACTATTCGACCAAATAAGACTATTAGTCGAATAGTCGAAACATATACCCTGCAACTTGGGTTGTCAATCCTCCTCCTGCTTGTTTTTTCAAAGGCCTGGGACGATCATGATCAGGGCGAGGCGGACGGCTGAGAATGACATCGATAGGGATCGGGGACTTCTTTCTCAAGTGGGTCGGCTGGGGTTGGGGGGCGGCCCTGGTGATTTGGATCCTGGGCTCCGTGATAATACTGACCACGGTCCAGCGATACTTCCTGGAGAGGACCGGCAGCCGGCGCATCACCATCGTCGTCTTCATCGTGTGGGGACTCGCGGTGATCGGCACCGCAGCGAAGCTTTTCGGATTCGGGCCCCCGCCCGGAAACTGAATCGGTCAGGGGCTCGTGATGAGAAGGGGATCGGCAGCCGTCGACTCCCCGAGCATTGTCCCGATGGACGCTGCCTCACGGTCCCGCGCGGTGAGCGGCGGGACGCGGAAGAGATCCTCGACGTAGCGCAGGATCGACGCAAAGTCGTAGGTGGTGTGATCCACCAGGCCGGGCCTGGCATAGGGCGATATGACCAGGGCCGGCACGCGCGGCCCGAGGGAGGCCCCTTCCCGCGCCGGGGGCGCTACGTGGTCGAAGAATCCTCCGTACTCGTCCCAGGTCACCACGAGCACTGCGCTCTCCCAGGCGCTGCTCTTCATCAGCGCGTTCACGATCGCGGTGACATACCACATGCCGATACGCACGTCGGTGAGCGGGTGCTCGCTTTCCTCCTGGCTCGGGAATATCCATGCGACGGACGGGAGGCTGCCCGCGCGGAGGTCACGGAACAATTCCCCGGTTGCTGCGAAGCTCCCCGGCTTCTTTCGGAGGGTCGAAAAGCCGGCCAGGGGATTCAGCGCTCCGAACCCCAGGGGATCCCGCTGTCCGACGTAGCACTTCCATGAGACACCCGCGGCGTCAAGGGCGTCCGGAAGAGAGGGGAAACGGAAACTCCCTCCCGGCGGGGTTCGCACGTTCCGGGTCACCCCCGGGGACTTGGCGGCAACCAGGAAGAGGTGATTCGGGAGGGTCGGACCGGCGAACGAGCTGAAGAAGCGGTCGGCAAGGGCGAACCTCCTGGCGTATGCCCAGTAGTTGGGAACGTCGCGCTCGTCGTAGTAGCCCATCGGATCGGACGTACCGGCGACTCGGACGAAGCGGTCCATCTTTCCGCCGTTCATCGCGGTCTGCGCGGCGTCTGCCGAGTGCGGCGGGTTGGAAGTCACGACCTGCGCGAAGTGGAAGGGCGCGACCCCGTCCACCCTGGTGCCCGCGGGGATCCCGTCCGCCCCCGGGAACGTGCCGAAGTAGTTGTCGAAGCTGTGGTTTTCCTGCATCAGGATCAGCACGTGAGAGACGCCGGCGGCGGCCGGCGGGCTGGACGGGGGGGCGGCCCACGCGGATCCCCCGATCCGCTGGACCGTATCGGCGCGGAGCAATCCGTTCTCGAACTTGCCGGTGACCCTCGCGCGTGTCCCCGGCAGCAGGTCGTCCGGCGGGGCAGGGGTCGAGCGCACGCAGTACAGCGTGATGGTGCGGTCGTCCTGTATGGTGAGCAGGTTTCCAGTGCGGTCCACCACGGTTCCCGTGATCCCGGCCGTGCGCGCCTCCAGGCTCCGGGAGGCCTCCAGCACGCCTCCCGCGAACCTGCTGCTGAACAGCGAGGCGCAGGAGAACAGCAGGATGGAAGCCGAGGCCGCCGCGGCGATGAGTGCGGCCGGCGAGCGCGCGGGCTGATTGGCGCTCACGGGGCGTGAATGCGCCGGCCGGGGTCCTGGCGGTAGAACGCGGACAGCAGCCGGTAGACATCCGGATACTCGCGGGAGAGCAGGGTGGGGCGCTCGAAGAAGTATTCGCTGGTCACGGCGAAGAACTCCGCGTCGTCCTCCACCGCGTACGGGTCGATCTTCAGGCCGCGCTTCTTCCTCCCCGCTTTGCGCTTCAGGTCCTGATAGGCGTCGGTGAATACCCGCAGCCATTCACCTGGATCCATCCCGGCATGAAGGGAAGGGCGGCCGTTGACCTCCCCGTCCAGGAGATCCAGGCGGTGGGCAGCCTCGTGGATGATCACGTTGTAGCCGTCACCCCACCCGGAAGCCTCCACGTCCTTCCACGACAGGAGGACCGGCCCGGTATCCCATGACTCGCCGCTGTTGTCCTCGTCCCATTCGTGCACCACGCCGGCCGCGTCGAAGGAGGTGTGCTCCTCCACGAACACGTCGGGCACCACCACGATAGTCTTCCACCCGTCGTACCACTCCAGTCCGAGGTGGAGGATGGGCAGGCACGCCTGCACGGCTATGACCTCACGCATGGCAGGGTCCAGCTCCAGCCCGTCGGCGCCTTCGAACACCTTTTCGTGGAGAAACACCGTGGAGAGCTCGCGCAGGACGGCCAGCTCCTCCTTGCCCAGACCGCTCAGGATCGGATGGTCCTCTACCAGCCACCGCCAGGTGTCGGCGGGCAGGAGGTGCTCCTTCAGGATGCGGCGCCGGCGGATGATGCGAAAGATGCTCATGGACCCGATTCTCGGCGCGAAATATACCCAAAAACGGCGCTCCTGTCGCCCGTGTCCGGAGGGGGGATACCGTCGCCAGGCCTTCGGTGCCGCTCGGAGGCAGGGTAGAGCGCCCGATGGGAGTCGAACCCACGGCTCCAGCTTGGAAGGCTGGGGTATTACCGTTATACGACGGGCGCGCAGGCGAACGTAATCTACCAGCCGCTCAGGCGTTGGTCAACTGTTCATGGGAGGCCGGCGGGGGTATAGTCCCCCGCGGAGGCAGGGGATGGGTACCAGGGGCGAGATCTTTACCTCTAAGGCCAATACGGCCCGTCGAACCTATTTTTTCAACGTGAAAGAGAACCGCACGGGCGACCTCATGCTCGATATCGTGGAGAGCAAGAAGAGCGAGGAAGACCGCTACGAGCGGCGCACCGTCATCGTGTTCAAGGAAGACCTGGAGACGTTCCTGGAGGCGTTCAACGCCGCGGTGGCGTTCATCAAGGCGCGCTGATCTTGAAAGTGCGGCGCTGAATTGCGGAAGGGCCAAGGGCGAGGACCAGCGCCCGGTGCTCCGCCGTCGGGTACCCCTTGTGCTTCTCGTATCGGTAGGCGGGCTCCGTGCGCGCGTACTCCACCATCCATGCGTCACGGGCCGTCTTGGCGAGGATGGAAGCGGCCATGATCTGCGGCACGGTCGCGTCCCCCTTCACCACGGCCTCGGCAGGAATGCCGCAGTCCGGGCAGTACAGGCCGTCCACGAGAAGACGGTCGGGCCGGACGGCCAGCGCGCCCACCGCCCGGGCCATCGCGCGCAGCGTCGCCTGCAGGATGTTGAGGCGGTCGATCTCCACGTGAGACGCCCATCCCAGGGCCCAGCAGACGGATCGCTCGCGGATCATGGCGGCAGCCTCGTCGCGCTGCGCCGGCGAGAGAAGCTTGGAATCGTCCAGCAGCTCCACCGGGAAATCTGCGGGAAGGATGACGGCCGCGGCGGCCACCGGACCGGCGATCGGGCCGCGCCCGGCTTCGTCCACCCCGCAGATCCTCGCGCCGTTCACCCTTCCTCCTTGACCACCCCACCCGTTGGGTGTTTACTACCGGGACGATTGTAGCGAATCTAAACTGGGAGCGGAAGTGTTCTTAAAGACCCTGGAGATATTCGGCTTCAAATCCTTTGCGGACAAGGTGAGGATCGAGTTCACGGACGGCGTCGCGGCCATCCTGGGCCCCAACGGGTGCGGGAAGAGCAATGTCGTGGACGCGATGAAGTGGGTGCTGGGCGAGCAGTCCTCCCGCAGCCTGCGCGCGGAGAACATGGTGGACGTGCTCTTCACCGGCTCGGAGACGCGCAAGCCCCTGAGCGTCGCGGAGGTGACGCTCCTGGTGTCCAACCAGGACGACGTGCTGCCCCTCGACCTTCCGGAGGTCTCCATCCGCCGCCGCCTGTACCGCTCGGGAGAGAGCGAGTACTTCATCAACAACAACGTCGTGAAGCTCAAGGACGTGCGGGAGCTGTTCTTCGACACCGGCATCGGCAAGTCCGCCTATTCCATCATGGAGCAGGGCAGGATCGACCAGCTGCTCTCCACGAAGCCCGAGGAAAGGCGCGTCGTCTTCGAGGAAGCAGCGGGGATCACCCGCTATCGCGTCCGCGGCCAGGAGGCCGCGCGCAAGCTGGAGAAGACGGAGGAGAACATGCGGCACGTCGAGGGGATCCTCGACGAGGTGCGTCGCAGCTACAACTCCCTGAAGGCGCAGGCGGAGAAGGCGGAGGCGTACCGCGTCCTCCGCGAGCAGACCTTCGAGGTGGAGCTGGAGATCCAGCTGCTGCGGCTGAAGGGGCTGCTGGAGGACAGGAAGAAGCGGGAAGCACGGCTGGAGGAGAAAGCCGCGGCACGGGACCAGGTGGCCCGCGAGATCGCCGGCGTGAACGACGCCATCGCGAAACAGGTGGACCTCGTGAACTCCATGGAGTCGCAGCTCGTGGAATCCCACAAGAGGCTGTACCAGCTCGACATGGAAAAGAACACCCGCGAGAGCCGCATCCGCATGTTCAAGGAGCGGATCGCGGAGCTGGAGCGAGCCGTGGAGGCGGACATCGGCCGCCAGAAGGCCATTGGCCGCAAGATCGAGGAGATGGACTCGGAGAGCGGCCGCAAGAAGGAAGGCCTGGCCGAGCTGGCCGCCCGGATCACCGAGACCGAGAGCAACATCCAGGCGTTCATGCGGGACATCGAGGGTCTCTCCGCGCGCGTCCAGGCCAACGACGAGGAGACCCGCAGGAACGGGGAGCGGTCCAAGGAGCTGGAGGCGGCCATCGAGGACCTGCGGGTCCAGCTGCGCGCCATCACCGAGGACATCGTCACGCAGCTGGACGCCCGGCTGAAGGAGATGGGCTACTCCTCCGCGGAGCGCCGGTCGGTGGAGGAGTCCATTGCGGAAACCCTCCAGAGCCTGCGGATCTCCATCAGCGGCAAGGTGAGCATCCTGGAGGACGCCTCCCAGGTCCCGGGCACCGCGGCGGCGGCCCGGGAGAAGATCGTCCAGAGCACGCTCGGCGTGCTGCGCTCGGCGCTTGAGAAACTGTCGGTACTGGAAAAGCTCTTCGAGCGGTCGCGCACCTTCGCCCCCTCGTTCCTGGACGAGTTCCTCGCCCCGGAAGGCATCATCACGAGGAAGCGGGACATCGACGAGCGGGTGAGCGAGAGCTCCGCCGGCATCGCGAAGCTCCGGGAACGCAGCGACGAGCTCGCCCGGGAGAACGCCGGCCTTCGGTCGAAGATCGAGGAGTACCGCAAGACCCTGGAAGACCTGAGGGTCAACCTCGCGCGGCTGCAGACCCAGCGCGGGGGGATGGAGCAGGAAATCGCGCGCCTTGCCCGCGAGCGCGCCGAGCAGGAGTCGCTCCTGCTCGACGTGGGAGCGCAGATTACCGAGACGCGGGGCAAGGTGGAGGAGACCCAGCAGAGGACCGCCACCGCCGAGAAGGAGCGGCTGGACATCGAGGAGCAGGAGAAGGCGGCCCGCTCGGCGTTGTCCGGGCTGGAGGGGGAGATCTCCAGCCGCAACCAGGAGCTCAGCTCCCAGGAGGAAGAGCTCAAGAGGAAGAACGGGCTGCTCGCGCGCGCCCAGTCGGAGATCGAGAAGATGCAGATCGAGGTGACCGAGATCCGCACGGAGATCAAGGACCTGCACGCGAGCTTCACCGAGAGGTTCTCCCGCGACCTGTCCGAGTTCGAGACCCGCATCCCCGACCTGCAGTCAAACCGGGACCTGCGGCCGCGGCTGGCCGAGCTGCGGGAGGAGATGAGGAAGCTCGGCCAGGTGAACCTCATGGCCCCCGAGGAGTTCGCCGAGGTGAAGGACCGCTTCGACTTCCTGACCGGCCAGCTCGGGGACCTCACCCGGGCCCGGGAGGACCTGAAGAGGGTCACCACGGAGATCCGCACGGAGTCCACCGAGCTCTTCCTGGACACGTACAACAAGATCAAGAAGAACTTCCACACCGTCTTCCGCCGGCTCTTCGGCGGGGGCCGCGCGGAGCTGCGCCTGGAGAACCCGGATGCGCCGCTGGAATCCGGGATCGAGATCCTCGCGCAGCCGCCGGGAAAGAAGCTGGAGAGCATCGACCTGCTCTCGGGCGGGGAGCGCTCCCTTACCGGCGTGTCGCTGATGTTCGCCATCTACATGGTGAAGCCGTCCCCGTTCTGCATGCTGGACGAGATCGACGCGGCCCTGGACGAAGAGAACGTCGGGAGGCTCGCGAACCTCCTGAAGGAGTTCTCCAACAATTCGCAGTTCATCGTCATCACCCATAACAAGCGCACGGTCGCGGGGGCCGACGTCCTGTACGGCGTGACGATGGAGGAGTCGGGTGTCTCCAAGCTGGTGGCCATCAGGCTGGAAAATCGGGAGCAGGCTGAGGCAGCTCCGGCTTCCGCGCGCTGAGGTCCTCGCGATCGCCGCGGCCTGCGTGATCGCCTTCGTGATCACGCTCTCCGTCCTGGCCTCTTCGTCGGTGGCCCGTGCGCGCCAGGCCTCGGCGCGGGCGCTGGAGGAGAGCCGCCGGCCGAAGAAGCCGCCGGCGTTCACCGCGGAGGACCTTGCCCTCGGCGCCGAGGATTTCCTCCTTCCGTCCCTCGAATCGCCCGTCCTGGAGCCGCGCTACGCACCGTTTCGGCCCCGGCAGAGCAGGTGGAGCGTGGAGGAGGTTGCGAAGTACTGGGTCTCACCGAGGGACATCGCTACCGAGATGGTGGAGTCGATGAACGATCGCGCGATCCAGCGCCTTTTCCAGGACGTCCCCTAGGGTATATACTGCAGTCAGACCACTTCGGTTTTTCTGGGAGGGGAACCGATGAAGCAAAGAGCCGTGGCCTTTCTTGCCGCGTGCGCCGTCACGCTCGTGACGTCCTGCGCCTCGGCGCCGCGCGGCGCGCCTGCGTCACCCGGTGCGGACCGCCCGCTTACCATCGAGTTGTTCGACTCTCGTGCCGTGAGCGCCGCCCCGGCGCCGCGAAGTGCCGAGCCACTGCAGCTGTCCCTTCCCGCGCTCCCCGAGAGTCGTGCGCCGGCCGCCGTAACGGGAATCACGGAAACCATGGCCCAAGCGTCTTCCCCGCCGGCGGCCGCCCCGGCCCTTCTCCCGCTGCCCGCGACGCCGGACCCCTCGGCGGGGCTGGACGCAAGCCTGCGGGGCCCCTCCCGCCCCCCCGCGAGGGCTTCGTTCCGGCTGGCAGCGCCAGTCGTTCCCTCGACCGAGGTCCCGCCGGCCCGGCAGGGCGCTTCCGCCGCGCCGGCGTCCCGGCAAGTACCGGCAAGGCCGGCCCCGGGCAAGCAGGCTGCGAGGCAGGCCGCGCCAGGCGGGATTTCCGGGGGGGCATCCTCCGCGCCGGCGGCGGCTTCGGCCTCTTCCTCACGATCGACCGCCCCTTCGACATCGACCTCGGCTTCGCCGTCGACTGCGGTTTCGCCCTCGACCCCGGCCTCACCATCAACGGCGGCCTCGCCTTTGCCCGCGCCCTCGGCTTCCGCCTCACCCTATGGCAGGCTTCGTGAGATCTACGCAAGGCAGGGCGACGAGCTGCAGATCGGCCTGGAGGGCGTGGGATTCCTCTTCCTGGGCCTGCCGGACGCGCAGGTCGACGGGATGTCCTTCAAGTCGAAGGAGAACCGGAACAACAAGACGTTGTTCACGTTCCAGGCGCTGAAGCTGGGGACCTACGACCTGGATTTCCTGCAGCAGGACAACATGGCGGGGAAGACCTCCCGGGAGACGGTACGGGTGCACGTGGTTTCCGACCAGGATTTCGCCGCGGCAACGGCCGGCCAGCAGGTTCCGCAGGGCCCCGGGCCCGCGGGGGCCGGCCCGTCCCAGGACAGCGGCGACCCGGTATTCGCGCAGAAACTCGCGGCCGCGGGATCCTATCCCGCGGCGCTCGCCGAGCTCCTCAAGGGGTACAGGGAGGGCGATCCCGGGCTCAACGACCAGATCGCCTCCCTCTACCTCAGGATGGGCAGCTACGACGCAGCGGAGAAGTACTGGGTGAGGAACCTCGCCCCGCAGACGGACTTCACCCAGCGCGCGGTGGTCGGGCTGTTCCGGGTATCGCTGCTGCAAAACGACCAGCAGGCGCTGCTCGCCTACCTCCGCCCGTTCCTCGCCTTGAGCGATCCGGCGATGGAAGAGCCGCTGATCCAGGCGGTGCGGATGGAAAAGGGCCGTGCGGAGACCGGCCTTGCCCTGGACCTCGCGGCGGAATACGTGCGACGGTTTCCGAGCGGCACCTGGCGGGACGAGGCCGATTTCCTCTCCGCGCAGCTCCTGGAGGCGGACTCCCAGTTCCGCGACCTCGCCCGGGCCCGTCAGCTGTACCTCGTCATCCTTTCGGACCACCCCGAGAGCCCGTTCGCGGACACGGCGCGCCGCCGGGTGCAGTACATCGACCGGCATTTCTTCGACGTGAGGTGAGGCCGCCGGAGTGAACGAAGGGGCGTAGCGCGGCCGCTCAGGAGCTGGTATACTCCAACGCCCATGTCCAGCCGCATCCCCGCTGCCGCCTGCTGCGTGTTCGCCTGTCTGCTGTGCGCGTGCGTTTCCCCGCGCCCGCTCCGAGAGACCTCGCCGGTGCGGATCGGGTTCTACGCGGATCTCAGCTCCACGGCCGCACGCCAGGGGACCGACGCGCTGAGGGGCGCCGAGCTTCGAGTCGTCCAGACCAACGCGGCCGGCGGCCTTGGCGGCCGGCAGGTGGAGCTGGTTTCCGCTGACATGAAGCAGAGCGCCTCGGAGGCGGTGAAAGCCTACACCCGCCTCGCCCAGGACGAGGGTGTCTGCGCGGTGATCGGTGCCGGTGTCACCGGCTCCGGCCTCGCCGTGAGCCCGGTCGCCGATCTCTCCAGGGTACCTCTCGTTTCCATCGAGATCGACGACCGCGTGACCACTCCGGACCTGATGCCGGACAAGCTGGACCGGGTCGGCGCCGTGCGCAAGTACTCGTTTCTCGTGCAGGCGTCCGCCGTCCAGGCTGCCGCTTCCCTCGCGGGGTTCGTCGCGGCGCGTTTGCCTGCATTCCGGTATGCCACGCTCTATGACGCGGTGAACCCGCTTTCCGTGCTGCAGGCCCGGGCGTTCGAGGCCGTCATCCGCTCGTCGCGGAGGGAGGCCGCGGCTTCCATCGCCATGGCCGAGGGAGACCAGGAACCGGCCGTCCAGGCCCTGCGCCGGTCCGGGGCTGAGGCGGTCTACATCTGCGCGGCTGTCGAAAAGGATGCGGAAGCGGCAAAGGCCATTCGAGCGGCGCTGCCCGCGGTTGTTCTCCTGGGAAACCAGGCGTGGGGAGAGTCACTCCCATCTCTTGCCGGGGACGCCGCGAGCGGCGCGTGGTTTGCCGCGTCGTGCTCCGTCGACGACCCCGCGCTGGCGGAGATCGCGCCGGCGTTCGCGGAGCGCTACGGCGACGCGCTGCGGCCGGCCGCAGCCGCGGGCTGGGACGCGGTGGGGCTCATCCTTGGTGCCGTGAGGAAAGCAGGGACCTCGAACCCGGCCCGGGTCCGGGATGCGCTGGAGCAGACCGGCGGGTTCAAGATACTGTTGGGGACGCTGGACATGGACCGCAAGACCCACCGTCCCGCCTTTCCCCCGGTGGCGATCATGCGCATCGTGGGAAAGGAGTACCGCACAGAGGACCCCCGGTATGTTTACCGACCCTCGCCGGCCTCGTAGAGCGGGCCAGGGAGCACGGTCGAAGCCTGCAGACGCTGGTTTCGGCCGCTATTCTTGACACTCGGGGCCGATCTCGGTATATATTTGCGCACAAAACGAACGGACATGCATGCTTGACAGACTGAGCGGCAAGCTTGGAGACCTGATCCGTCAGATCTCCGGCAAGGCGCATATTTCCGAAAAGAACATCCAGGACGCGATCAACGAGATCAAGATCGCGCTTCTCGAGGCCGACGTGAACCTCCGCGTGGTGCGGCGGTTCGTGAACCAGGCCACCGAGGAGGCGCTCGGCGAGAAAGTGCTGCGCTCCGTCAGTCCCGGCCAGCAGTTCGTCAAGCTGCTGTACGACCGGTTGGTGGCGCTGCTCGGCGGCGAGAACCAGGGGCTGGCCCTCAAGGGGCCGGACACCCAGTCCGTGATCCTTCTCGCCGGCCTTCAGGGCTCGGGGAAGACCACTACCGCGGCCAAGCTCGCCCTGCACCTGAAGCAGAAGGGGCGCAGGCCGCTCCTGGTCGCGGCCGACCTCGTGAGACCCGCCGCGGTGGAGCAGCTGGCCGTCCTGGGGGAAAAGGCCGGCGTCGAGGTCCACCGCGAGGAGGGCCGCGACCCCGTCCGCGTCGTGCAGGGAGCCCTGGCCAGGGCGAAACGCGAGCAGTTCGACGTGGTCATCGTGGACACCTCCGGGCGTCTGCAGGTGGACGAGGCGCTCATGGCCGAGCTGGTGCGGGTGAGGGACGCGGCCCAGCCCGTGGAGACGCTGCTGGTGGCCGACGCGATGACGGGGCAGAACGCCGTGGACATCGCGAAGGAGTTCGACGCGAAGGTGGCCCTCACCGGCGTCATCCTTACGAAGTTCGATTCGGACACCCGCGGCGGCGCGGCGCTCTCCGTGAAGAGCATCACCGGGAAACCGATCAAGTTCGTCGGCGTCGGGGAGAAGCTGGACGGGCTGGAAGCCTTCCATCCCGAAAGGATCGCCTCCAGGATCCTCGGCATGGGAGACGTGGTGAGCCTGGTGGAAAAGGCCCAGGCCGTCATGGAGCAGGGGGAAGCAGAGAAGCTCCAGGAGAAGCTCTCCTCCGAGACGTTCACCCTGGAGGACATGCTGGACCAGTACCGCCGCATGCGGAAGATGGGAAGCGTCCAGTCCCTGGTGGAAATGATCCCCGGCCTGAAGGGCAGCGGGGCGGAAGACAAGATCGACGAGGCCGGGATGAAGCGCGAGGAGGCGATCATCCTCTCCATGACTCCCACGGAGAGGAAGAACTACCGCATCATCGGCCCCGGCCGCCGGGCGCGCGTGGCGCGCGGGAGCGGCACGTCGGTGTTCGAAGTCAACAGGTTCTTGAAAAAGTTCGAGAAGACGTGTCTCATGATGAAGAAGATGTCGAAGAGCTCGAAATACCAGGCCCAGGTGCTGTCGCAGCTGGGAGCCCAAGGAGGACGCCAGTGAGCGTGCGCATCAGGCTGAAGAGGTTCGGAACGAAGAAACGGCCATTCTACCGCATCGTCGTCATGGACTCCCGCACGCCGCGGGACGGGCGCGTGCTGGAAGAGATCGGGCTGTACCATCCCATCGAGAAGCTGGAGAAGCAGGTGTCGGTGAACCAGGCGAAGGTGAAGAGCTGGATCGAGCACGGTGCCACCCCGTCCGCCACCGTGAAGCGGCTGCTCAACCGGGTCCAGGCGAAGGCATAGGGGGCAGGCTCACCCGATGGAGCAACCCGTGGAAAAGGAGCTCGTGGAGTTCATCGCCAGGACGCTCGTGGACGACCCCGCCGGGGTGATCGTGAACGTGATCGAGGGGGAGAAGTCCACCATCCTCGAGCTGAAGGTGTCCGACGGCGATATCGGGAAGGTGATCGGCAAGCACGGCCGGATCGCCAAGGCCGTGCGGACGCTTCTCAGCGCTGCTTCCACCAGGACCGGCAAGAGGGTGGTGCTGGAGATCCTGGACTGAGAGCGACGATCCGCGCAGCGGGCCCGGCTCTCAGAGCGCGTACCCGCGCACTGAGAGCGACGAACGGCGCGGCGGGCCCGGCTCTCAGAGCGCGTACTCGCGCACTGAGAGCGACGAACCGCGGGGCGGGCCTGGCTCTCAGAACGCGTACTGGCGTACTGAGCCGTGGGAGGGTCCCGTGAGGTCCCCGCAGTTGGCCGCGGCGCCGGAGCAGCTCGCGGTCGGCGTCATCACCTCCACCTGGGGAGTTGCCGGTGAGCTGAAGGTACGGACCTTCTCCGGGGAAGCCGGGCACCTCCTGGGGCTCCGCGGCGCCCTCCTTCGCAAGGGGAGCGTCGAAAGGGCAGTGTCGTTCGTCCACGTCCGGCGCCAGGGGGCCGGGGTGATGGTCCGGGTGGAGGGCCTGGAGAATCCCGAGAAGGCCCGGGCGCTGATCGGCTTCGAGATCTGGGTGCCGCGCGCGCAGGCGGCCCCGCTGGCCCGGGGCGAGTACTACGAGGCGGACCTGTGTCGGTGCACGCTGTGGTTCGGGGATGAGGAGATCGGCAGGGTGCGCTCGGTCTGGGAAGCGGGGCCGACGCAGCTGCTGGAAATCGAGGGCAGGAAGGGGAAGACCTTCCTGGTTCCCTTCTCGGAGCACTTCATCGGGGACGTCGACCTGGAGCGCGGAAGGATCCGGCTCACGGACGACGAGGTCATCCGATGACGATCACCGTGCTCACGCTCTTCCCAGGGATCTTCCGCGGATACCTGGAGAGCTCGATCCTGGCGCGGGCCATCTCCCGGGGGCTCGTGGCGGTCAAGGTGGTGGACATCCGGGAGTACGCCACGGACCGCCACCACGTGTGCGATGACGCGGCGTACGGCGGCGGCCCGGGCATGGTGATGAAGCCCGAGCCGATTGCCGCGGCGCTGGAAGCCAGCGCCGCGCCGGGGACGCGGGTCATCTACCTGACCCCGTCCGGGCGGCTGTTCACGCAGCGGGCGGCGGAAGAGCTGGCCGGGGGGGGAGCGGACTTCACGCTCCTCTGCGGGAGGTACGAAGGCGTCGATCAGAGGGTGATCGACGCCTTCGTCACCGATGAGTACTCCATCGGCGACTACGTCCTCTCCGGGGGCGAGGTCGGGGCGATGGCGGTGGTGGACTCGGTGGCGCGGCTCGTCCCGGGCGTGATCACCGGCGAGTCCCTGGAGGAGGAGAGCTTCTCCGAGGGACTTCTCGAGTACCCGCACTACACCCGCCCGGAGGAGTTCCGGGGGATGCGGGTTCCCGAGGTCCTGTTGTCCGGGCACCATGAGAAGATCCGCCAGTGGCGGCTTCTGCGGAGCGTCGAGAAGACGTTGAAATACCGGCCCGAGCTTCTGGGTTCCGATCGCCTCTCGCGGGAGGCGAAGGACCTGGCGGGGCAGTTGAGGAGAGAAGGAGACAGCCATGGACGTGATGAAGGCGCTTGAAGCCGAGCAGCTGAAGGAAAATGCCGAGGTGTTCCGCATCGGGGACACTGTGAAGGTTCACTACAAGATCATCGAAGGGAAGACCGAGCGCGTGCAGGTCTTCGAGGGCATCGTGATCGCCATGAAGCGAGACGGCCTGCGCAAGACCTTCACCGTCCGCAAGATCAGCTACGGCGTGGGCGTGGAGCGCATCTTCCCCCTGCACTCGCCGAAGATCGCCAAGATCGTGCGGGTGCGGGAAGGGCGGATCCGGCGCGCCAAGCTGTACTACCTGCGCGGCCGGGCCGGCAAGGCGGCGAAGGTCCAGGAGCTCATCCACCGCCATCGCGAGAAGGTGCCTGAGACCGGCACGTCGGAGACGCCCGAGGAGCCGGTTGCCGAGGCCGCCGACAAGAGCTGAGGCCCGGATCCTTCCATGATTCCCGGCCCCGTCGGGGGCAGTATCCACGTCACCGTGCCCGGCCTCTCGGACCTTCGCCCGGGGGAGACGGTGGCGGTCCACGTGATCAAGCAGCTCGATGCCGGCAAGTGGGCAGTCGGGGTAAAGGGCCGGGTCTACCCGGCTCTCTCCGACCTGCCCCTGGAGCCCGGAGCGGTTCTGAAGGCCCGGGTAGGCGGCTCGGCCGGCCGGCTGATCCTCACGGTAGTGAGCGCGGAGCCGGACGCGGTGCTTTCCGCGCTCGCGGCGCACGGGATTCCCGCCGGCGGCCTGGAGGAAATCATTGCCCGGGCCCTCGCCCGCTCGGGGCTGTCGGTACTCCCGGAAACCATCCAGAAGCTGAAGACCCTGCTCGCGCAGGCGGGGATCGAACCACGCAGGGGAGCCCGGTCGGCCGCCACGCTCGTGGACAAGCGCATCGACCCGGGAAGCCCGGTGGCGGCCGCGCTCCTTCGCGTTCTCGCGTTCGGCCAGAAGGGCGGTGAAGATCCGCGGCGCTACCGCGGGAGACAGCTGCCGGACACTCCGGGCTCGGTGAAGGAGTGGGCGCATTCTCTCGGGCCGAAGGCCCCGCGGCCCTCGATGCTGCAGGCGTACAACCACCGGGCGGGCAGGTCGCAAACCTGGGTGGTCATCCCCTTCGCGTTCACCTCGGGCGGCGGGAGGCTGGAAGGGACGCTGAAGATCCTCTTCGACGTGTTCCGGGCTCGCCCCCTGGCCCTTTCCATTTCGGCCGGGGAGGTGGGGCTGTACCTGCCGCTCCAGGGCCGGCGCCGGATTCTCTCGGTCTTCTGCGAATCGGAGGCCGTGAAGCGCGCCGCCGAGCGGGGACTGGACAGCCTGCGGTCAAAATTCCATAACATGGGACTGGAAGTTGACGATACTATAAAAGAAGGGAACACGTTCGACGGCTTTTCGCCGGTAGAGGAGGGCGACGTCCTCCCGAGCGTGGACACGGTGGGATAGCGGATGACGGCGCAGGCGGACACGGCGGTAGCCCTCCACTACAACGAAGACCTTCCTGCCCCGATCGTCGTTGCGTCGGGCCGGGGGGCGCTTGCCGAGGTAATCACGCGGATCGCCCGGGAGAGCGGCGTCCCGGTGGTGGCGGACGCCGACCTCGCCGATTCACTCATCGAGCTGGATGTGAACACGCTGATCCCCGAGAGCCTCTACGAAGTGATCGCCAGCCTGCTCGTGTTCGTCCGCGGGCTCCAGGCGCAAACCCCTGCATCCACGACGGCGCCGGCATGAAGAACATCAAGGTCAGCGATCTCAAGGACGGGATGAAGTTCGACAAGCCCGTGTTCATGGACGGCGACAACGTGTTTGTGCCGGCCGGGGTGCCCGTCCGGCAGAAGGACATCGAGCGCCTCCTGCGCTGGGAGATCGACACGGTGCGCACGGACGGCACCCTGGTCATCGATTCTCCGCGCTCGCAGGAGCCTGCCTTCGACGTGGCCAACATCCGCGACATGCCGGCCTCGGACAAGGAAAACCTGGATGCGTACCTGCGCATCATCGACGAGTACGAGCACATCGCCTCCGGCGTAGCCTCCGGGGAGGAGCTGGACCGCGCCAAGGTGGACGCGGCGGTCAACCTCGTCCTGGACAAGGTGAAGACCGCCCGCAACGAGATGATCCAGCTCATCCTCATGGGGGGCAGGATCGAGAGGAAGATCGCTGCCGGCGTCATCAATGTCACGATCCTCGCTTCGATCATGGGCAGCGTGCTCAAGTTCACGAGCCACCGCCTGATCCAGCTGGCCACCGCGGCGCTCCTGCACGACACCGGGATGGTGAAGGTTCCCAAGGCCATCCTCGGGAAGAAGGAGCGGCTGACCCCGGAGGAAATGAACCAGATACGGACCCATCCCATCCACTCCTACCGCGTGATCACGAAAGACCTGAAGTACCCCGAGGAGATCGGCGTGATCGCCCTGCAGCACCACGAGAGGTGGGACGGGCAGGGCTACCCGAGGAAGCTGCGGGGAGAAGACATCAACCTGGCCGCGCGCATCCTCGCGGTGGCGGACGCCTACGTGTCCATGATCAACAACCGTCCCCACCGCAACTCGATGATCGGCTACAGCGCCATGAAGAACCTGCTGAACGACAACGGGAGGCATTTCGATCCGAAGATCCTCAAGGTCTTCCTGGAAAGCATGGGGATCTACCCCATCGGGAGCATCGTGCAGCTGAACAACTCCGCCATCGGGAGGGTCGTACAGACCCACCCGGAGGCCCCGCTGCGGCCAGCGGTGGAACTGATGATCGACGAGTACGGCAACAAGCTCGGGGAGCGCGAGGTCGTGGACCTTTTGTTGAAGAAATCCCTCTTCATCGTGAAAGCCGTGGACCCGAAGTCCCTCGCCCCCGGGACCGGCGGCGCCGGAGGCGCCGGCGCATGACCGACCACCTGTCGACCGTGGGCAAGGGTGCGCGGGGGGAAGCGCAGGCGGCTGCCTTCCTCGAAGGGAAGGGATGGACCGTGCTGGCCCGCAATTTCCGCACTCGAACCGGCGAGATCGACCTCGTGGCCCGCCGGGGAGAAGAGGTGGTGTTCGTCGAGGTGAAGTCCTGGCAATCGGTACCCCGCGAGGAGCTGGGCCGCTCCATCGGCCGCCGCAAGCAGGCGAGGATCGCGCGCGCGGCGCGGCAGCTCCTCTCCCGCCGCCAGGACCTGGCAGGCGCGCGGCTGCGGTTCGACGTGATCTTTCTCGGGGGAGAGGAAGGCGGCGTCGAGCACATCGAGGGGGCGTTCACGGGGGAGGGGATGGACTGATGGTGCGAATTGCCAAGAAGACCGACCCCAAGAAGCTCGCGGAGCTGAAGGTGAAGATTCACGACGAGCAGTACCTCCTGCAGGCGATCCAGAAGATCGCGCAGGATCTCACTCGGAACCTCGAGCACGGAGAATAGCAGATGAGCTCCCGCAGTTTCAGACGCCGCAACAGCCGACGCCGGCGACGCCAGGGCGCCGAAGGCGGCCTGCCTCCCGAGGGGGGAGCGCCGGACGCCGCCGGGGCGGGATCCCACGACGGACCGGGCAGCCGTTCGCAGGGCAGCCCGCAGGGCAGCCGCTCGCCGGGTGGGCCCTTGCAGGGTGGGCGCCCGCAGGGCGGCAGACCGCAGGCCCGTCCACAGGGAGGCCGCGGCCCGGGCGGTGGGCGGCAGCCGTCCCGTCCTCCTTCCGGGCGCCAGCCCCCGGAGGGCGTCCCGGACGCGCCCGCGCAGCCCGCGGTGCCGATCGTTCTCCCCGACTGCCCCGTGTGCGGGAAGCCGGTACGCGAGCTGGCCTCGGCTCTCACGCACCGCGTGTCTCGAAAACCGGCGCACTTCGACTGCGTCGTTCGCGAACTGCGGGAATCCAACGAGATCGCGCCCCAGGAGAAGATCTGTTACCTCGGCGGCGGGAGCTTCGGCATACTCGAGTTCCGCGCACAAGGCGCGCCCACGCGCTTCGTCATCAAGAAGCGCATCCAGTACGAGGAGAAGGAAGCGCCGCAGGAGTGGAAGAAGCCCCTGCAGTACCCCTGCTGAAGGCGCGATCGTACCACCACGGGCTTTCCCGCGAGATCCCGACTTGCAAATCCACCGGCGCGTGATAGTATGACGGTGTCCGTCACGCTGGTGCCCCCGGCATTGCGCCGCGCGGGAGGAGAACCCGATGTCGCTCAAGTTCGCCCTGCTCGGGCTTCTGGCCGAAAGTCCGAAGTACGGCTACGAAATCAAAAGACAGTTCGAAGGAGCCCTGGGCAATGTCTGGTCCGTGTCCTACGGACAGCTGTATCCGACCCTGCGCCGGCTGTCCGAGCAGGGATGGGTCACCAAGAGGACCGAGCCGGGCAAGAAGGCGGCAGAGAAGAACATCTACTCGATCACGGAAAAAGGCCGCCGGAAGCTGGACGAGTGGCTCCTGAAGCCGGTTCGCAGCACCTACCGAGTGAAGGACGAGTTCACGCTGCGGTTCCTGTTCTTCCGCAAGGTTGCGCCGGGGCAGGTCCTGGAATACCTCCGGGGATACCAGAAGAAGACGAGGGAGCAGAGAGAGAACTTCCGCGCCACGCTGGAGTCGATGCACGCCGGCATCGACTTCTACCTCCAGGGCATCATCCGCAAGGGAATCGTCCACCTCGAGGCGGAGGACCGGTGGTTGCAGGAAGTGATAGAGGCGATTACGAAGAACGGGCGGTCCGGTCCCGCCGAGAGTGCCGCCGACAACGGCGAATAGCTGCCTCGAGGGCCTCGCCTACTTGGACGATTTCAGCGTGTCCAGCACCTGCAGCGCCTTGGTGCGGACCGTGCGCAGGTAGTTGCCCTGCGCAATCTTCACGAGGATCTGGTAGGCGGCGGGATCCTTGAGGCCGCCGGCCTTCGTGGAAAGCTTCTCCACGGCCAGGCACATCGCGTAGCCGAAATTGTTGTCGGGCTTCGCCGGGTCTTCCTTGGAAAACGTATAGGCCAGCGCCTTCACGACCTCGTTGTTGTCGTTGTTTCCGATCACTCCGAGGGCGTAGGCCGCCTCCGCCTTTACGATCGGCTCCTCGTCAATGAGCAGCACCCGCACCAGAGCCTCCTTGGCCTCCGGCGTTCCCACCCGTCCCAGGAGATTCGCGGCGCGCCGCCGTACCTCGGGGAAGTTGTTCACCAGGCGCCCGGCCTCGCGCGTGGTGTGCGCCGAACCCTCCATTGCGAGGTATTCGAGCACAAACTCGACCTGCTGGTCGCTGCCCTTGTAGGAGCCGTCATTTACCTTCTTCTCCAGGTCGTCCAGGGCGCTCATCTTGATTTCATAGTCCCCCGAGAACGCCTTCTCCCTCAGGATCTGCAGCTCGACGCTCTGCAGGAAGAGCTCCTCGATCGTGATCTCCTTCTGCGGGCCGGTGGAGGCCGCCTGCTGCGCGTACAGCGCGGCAGCCGGTCCGAGGCAGAGGGCAAGGACGACTGCAAGCGCCCGCAGGGAAATCCGTCCCACCGCGTGTGCCGTGATTGCCTGGTTGCTCATGTGTCTGCTCCCATCCTTCCCGTCAACTGTCCCCGGGTGCCTTGATTCCGATCTTCCATCCGCCGTCCTCGTGCACGAGGTAGTAGAGAATCACGGGAGTCCCCTGCACCAACGCGATGGCCTTCACGTGAGTCTCGTCGAGGAACTGGATGTCGTCCAGGGTGGCCTGGAGGCGGCTGCGGACGACGACATTGTCGAAATAGTCGCGGAGGCTCTTGAGCACGATTCCGTTCTTCTTCAGCACCGCCGCGTTCGACGCGTCAGCGAGGAACCCGGCGCTGCTCCGCGACTGGATATACTCCTCCGTGAGGTAGCCCTTCCAGCCGTCGTAGTCGCCCGCCGCGATGATCCTTGTGATGGCGGCGACGACGTCCTGGACCTCGCGGAAGGTCTTGAGGTACAGCTCCTCGGAAGCCACGAATTCCTTGGCCGGGGGATTCGTCGTGTCAGTCTGCGTCGTGGCAGCACCCTTGCCCGCTTCCGGCTCCGTGGTCGTTGGAGCCGCCGTTGCTGCCGGGCTTTCCTTGGGCGGACGCGCCGGCGGCGATGCGCACGCCGCGGCGAGCACCGCCGTGCCGAGGAGCACGCCGAGCAGTCTTCCTGCAGCCTCCATTATCTTCAATTCTATTCCCCGGTATGGCCTTTGTCAAAGATTTTTCCCTTGCCGAGGCCTGGAAGCTCGGCTATTCTCGGGTCCATGTTCAAGGTACTGCTCCCGGGCACCTACGATCCCCCGACCAACGGCCACCTCAACATCCTCCGGCGCGCCTCGCACCTGTTCGACGCCGTGCAGGTGGTGATCGCCGTGAATCCCTCGAAATCCTCGTTCTTCGACGCGGAGGAGAGGCTCGCGATGATGACCGAGCTTGCCCAGGGCCTGCCCAACGTCTCCGTCTCCACCTGGAACGGCCTGATCGTGGACTTTGCGGACCGCATCGGCGTGCACGTGATCGTCCGCGGCGTGCGGGCGCTGGCGGACTTCGACTACGAGTTCGAGCTGTCGGTCATGAACCGCTCCCTCAACCCCCGGATCGAGACCATCTTCCTTCCCACCGACCAGAAGTACTCCGTGATCCGTTCCTCCGCGATCAAGGAAATCGCTTCGTTCGGGGGCGACATCTCCGGGATGGTCCCGCCCAACGTGGCAAGAGCGCTCCAGGAGAAGCTTCACGCGCGCACGGCGTCCGCCGGGCCGCGTCCGGAAACCGGGACTCCTTGACATTCCATGGCCCTTAGTGTAGGTTTCCCTAACTTTATCAAACAAATCCACTTTTGAGGTGACCTGAAATGGCTTTGCCGAAAAGGAGAATATCGAGGGCAAGGGGTCGCAAGCGCCGGACGGCCAACCTGCGGCTCGCCGTCCCGACCCTCGTCGAGTGCAGCAATTGCGGGAACCGGATCATGCCCCACCGCGTATGCCCCAAGTGCGGGTTCTATCGTGGCAAGCAGATTCTGAAGCCCGAGGAAATGGCATGAACCGGCCCCGAGGCCGTTCTTCTGGAACACCCCCTCGCGCGCTCACACATTATTGTTTCACAGGAGGTTGAACTGTATGGACGAGCTGTTTGAAAAGATGAAGAAACTCATTGCCGATCGTCTCGAGATAGATGAATCCAAGATCACCCTCGACTCTTCCTTCCGCCAGGACCTGGGCGCCGACAGCCTCGATACGTACGAGCTGGTGTACGCGATCGAGGAGGAGCTCGGCATCAGCATTCCGGATGAGAAAGCAAACGAATTCGAAACCGTTCGCGACGCCCTGGAATACATCAGGTCCCAGGTGAAGAAATAGCACCGATTTGTTCATCCAGAGAAGGCGAGACCGTTTCGTCACGCTGAGCACGGAGAGGAAGAAGGAGCTCCAGCTCTTCGAGAAGCACGCCCACATTCGCTTCCGGAAGCTGGAGTTCCTCAACCACGCGTTCACCCACCGTTCGTTCGCCCACGAGGCGGGCGAGAACGGGGAGAACAACGAGCGGCTGGAGTTCCTCGGCGACTCCGTGCTTGGCCTCGTCGTCGCGCAGTACCTCTACGAAACCCTCCCGGACCAGCCGGAGGGGGAACTGGCGCGGATCAAGAGCTTCGTCGTGAGCGAGGCGAGCCTCTCGGAGATCGCCCGAGGGCTGCGCGTTGACAACTTCATCCTCATCGGCAAGGGGGAGGAGTACTCCGGCGGCAGGTCGAAGAAGACCATCCTGGCCGACTGCCTGGAGGCGATCATCGGCGCCTACTATCTTGACTCCGGTTTCCCCGCCGCAGAGCGCTTCGTGCATACCATGCTCATCCCGGAAATCAACAAGGTGCTGGAGAACCGGCACGCCAAGGACTACAAGACCCTCCTGCAGGAGCTTGTGCAGAAGCGCATGAAGACCTATCCCCGCTACCGGGTGGTGCAGAAGACTGGGCCGGACCACGACAAGACGTTCTGGATCGAGGTCCACGTGGGTGAGCGCTCTTTCGGAGCCGGCAAGGGCAAGAACAAGAAGGAAGCCGAGCAGGAAGCCGCCCGCCTTGCCTACGAGAGCATGACGGCGGAGAAGCCCGCGGTCGGAGAGCGCGGAGCACGCGCCGGGGGGCAGGGCTCGCGCGAGGCCTCGGGGCAGAGGGCCGAGCACCGCCCGCGCCGTTGACAGGCACACCGCGCGAAGCGCGGTTTCGTGCGCGGCAGTCCTCGGATGCAGAGGGTCCCGCCGCGGCAGATGGGGCGGCTATCCGCCGCCCAGCCGTTCCTCCAGCATCCTTCGCGCGATCTCCAGGAGCTTCTCCTTCTCGTTCAACGCCGGGTCTTCCAGGACGGACTGCAGGAGTTCCTGCAGGATGGTGCCCACTTTCGGCCCGGGCGGGATCCCGAGACGCTCCATGATGTCACGGCCGTTCACGGCCAGTCGGGAGACGGTCAGGGCCCGGTCGGCGCCCAGGACCGCGTCCACCCGCTGGGCGACCTCCGAGAGCCCCTGCGGGAACACCATCGCGTTCTCCCGGCACATGCCGATCTGGTCGGCGCGGCGCAGCGCGATGATGTCCCGGATCGACTCCTCCCCGACGCGAGAGACGAGGCGGCGCACCGCCGCGTCCGACCATTCCTCCTGGTAATTGAACATGTGGTGAGCCACCAGGTGCGCGGTGTCCCGGATGACCGCGTTGGGAAGCTTCAGCCGCTCGAGGATGGACCGCGTCATCTCCTCGGACACGCTCTCGTGGCCGTGAAAGGTGGGACGGCCGTCCGGCCCGTGGCCAAGCGTCCGGGGCTTGCCCACGTCGTGCAGCAGCGCGGCGAGGCGAAGAACCAGCGATCCCGCGGGGGCGGCGTCGCAGGAGTACAGGGAGTGCCAGAGCACGTCGTGGCAGTGCAGGCTGCCCTGGGCCACGCCGTCTCCCTCCAGCAGTTCTGGAAGGACGACGGAGAGGATGCCGGTCTCCTTCATGAGGCCGAATCCCACCGACGGCACCGGCGACTCCAGGATCTTCAGGATCTCGTCCCGGACTCTCTCCGCGGACACTTTTGCCAGGATGTCGAGGCTCGCCGGGATGGCCCGGAGCGTCGGCCCATCCACGGCGAACCCCAACTGTGCCGCGAACCGGCAGGCGCGCAGCGGCCGCAGGCCATCCTCGCGGAAACGTTCGCCCGGATCCCCGATGGCTCGGATGATCCGCTTGCGCAGGTCTGCCCTGCCCGAGTGCGGGTCCTCCACCCGGTCGGCGTGAAGGTCGTACGCGATGGCGTTGATCGTGAAATCGCGTCGCGAGAGGTCCTCGGTGATGGACGGCGCGAAGGTGACCGTGTCCGGCCGCCGCCCGTCGGTGTAGTCCGCTTCCGTGCGGAAAGTGGTGACCTCGAAGGTCGTGCCCTTGTAGAGGACCGTCACGGTGCCGTGTCGGATCCCGGTGGGGACCACCCGGTGGAAGAGCGGGATGACCTGCGAGGGGACCGCGTCCGTGGCTACGTCGAAATCGGTGTGCGGCCTTCCCAGCAGGATGTCGCGGACTGCGCCACCGACCAGGTGGCACTGGAACCCGGCGGAGCGGAAGACCCGGGCGAACTCTCGGACGACGGGCGGGATGCGCATGGCCGTTGGCAGTATCGGGGTTTGCGCCTTCGCGGTCAAGAAAAAAGCCCCGCAGGCGCGCCCGCGGGGCTTTCGTGTGCCGAATCGGAATCTTCTACTTGAAGAGCTGGAGTACCGACTGCGGCTTCGTGTTGGCCTGCGCCAGCATGGCCGTGGAGGACTGGACCAGGATCTGGTCCTTGACGAACTCCACCATCGCGCCTGCCATGTCCGTGTCCCGGATGAGGGACTCGGCTGCCTGAAGGTTCTCCGCGCCGACCGACAGGCCCTTCATGGCGTAGTCCAGGCGGTTCTGGTAGGCGCCGAGGTCCGCGCGCTGCTTGTTGACCAGCCGCAGCGCGTGGTCAATCACGCCGATGGCGGCGTTGGCGCGGTCCGGGGAGGAGAGGGAGATGAAGGTGGCCGTGGACGGCCGCCCGTTCACTCCCTGCACGCCAAGGCCCTGGGCCGTCATCGTCCCGATGATGACCCGCACGCGCTGGTCCATGTTCGCGCCGATGTGCAGCCACATGCTGGCCGTGATCGCGTTCTCACCCGTGGCCCGGGCGAACCTGCCGGTGAGCATGTTCATGCCGTTGAACTGGGCGTGGGAGGCGATACGGTTCACCTCGTTGACCAGCTGCGAGACCTCGACCTGGATCTGCATGCGGTCCTCGTCGGAGTACACCCCGTTGGACGCCTGGACGGACAGCTCGCGCAGCCGCTGCAGGATGTCCTGGCTCTCCTGGAGGTAGCCCTCGGCGGTCTGGATGAAGGAGATCCCGTTCTGGGCGTTCTGCGCCGCCATGCGCAGGCCGCGGATCTGCGACCTCATCTTCTCGGACACGGCGAGGCCTGACGCGTCGTCGCCGGCGCGGTTGATCCGCATGCCGGACGAGAGCTTCTCCATGTCCTTGTCCGACGCGATGTTGTTGAACTTCAACTGTCGCTCGGTGAAGAGGGCGCTCATGTTGTGATTGATGATCATCGAATCCTCCTTGAACGTGTGACCCGGACGTCCCTGTCCGGGCATGATTCATCCTAGAGGATCGGTCGATTCCGGGGGTCCTTGAGTATTTTCGGGAATGCAGTACTCTCGGGAGTCATGCTGAAGGTTTCTTTCCCGTGTGCCGGGGTATATTCGGTGACCGGAGCGCGGTGATGCCCGAGAAGAGCCGACTGGAAGAGCTCTCCCAGGAGCTCCCGGAAAAAGAGCGCAAGGCCCTGCTGGAACGCATCGGCAAGCGGATGCAAACCGAGGAAGGGGAGGAGGCCGTCCCGGTCGAGCTGCAGGAGGACGAGCGGCAGAAGATCATCGCCTTCGAGATGAAGAAGGCGGGCCCCTGGGACCGGTTCCTTCTGTGGCTTCGGACGTTCTTCACCGGCAAGCCCCGGGCGGAAGTGTTCCTTGACATCCGCCTGCGCCACATCCGCAACCATCTGCGCGCCTCCCACCCCGGGATCACCGGCTTCGAGACCCGGGACCTCTCGGTGAAGTTCGCGCGCAAGCTCTACGACGTGTTCCTGGCGGCGCAGCCCGTCGTGGCCATCTACCACGCGCTCGCCTCGGACCGCGCGGTCCGCGCCGCCGCCTACTCCTGGCTCGTCGAGCAGAAGCTGGAGAAGGCGAAGCGCTCGGTGGAGGACTTCATCACCGTGGAGGAAATGGAGCAGCTCTTTGCCGAGACCGGCCAGGCGGAGGAGATCCAGAAGAAGCTGTCGTTCCGGCTGAACGACTACGTGCGCAGCATCCCGGAGAGCCTTTTGCTGCAGCTGGAGGAGCAGTCCCGGCTGCACCTCTCCCTGGAGCGCCTTGCCTCGTTTCCCTTCGCTTCCTTCTTTCGCTACTTCAACTGGATCCAGGGAGACACCGTGGAGCCCCGCTACCCGCCGTTCGAGGCCGCCCCGGTCATGCTCACGCTGGACCTCATGGAGCGTCTGCACGCGGTCGTCAGCCTGCTGCACCGAAGCGCCCCGGACTACTCGTACGCGGAGCAGCCGGTTTCCTACTACCTGTCCCTGCGGGCCGGGCTGCCACCGGGCTCCGAGGCCGGCGTGGAACGGCTGACCACCGAGCTCGGGCAGCTGCGCGCGGACGTCATGGCCCTGGTCAAGGAGGTGGACGGGTTCGACGCGGCCATCCCCCTCCTGGATCTCCTGCGTTTCTTCCGCCGCGACCCGTGGTTCCAGCTCGTCGTCAACGCTCCGCACCTGTACCTGAGAAACCTCTACCAGGGCACCCTCAAGACCCGGCTGGGCGTGGAGCTGGAAGAGCGCATTGCCGCGGTGAAGGAGCAGGTCATCTCCCGCAAGATCCAGGAGCTCCTGCGGGGCATTCCGATGGTCGAGTTCGAGTACTACCGGGACAGCCCCGACATCGACTTCCGCAAGCTCAGCCTGCCCAGCTTCTCCTGCGTTCGCAGCCTCACGCTCATCTACAACTACCTGCGGATGCAGTTCAAGGGAGCCACGCAGGAAGCGGCGCAGATCGTCTCCGCCACGGCATTGGCGAACAACCGCATCCTGCAGAGCCGCCTCTCGCAGCAGATCTCCGGCCTGGAGGACCTGGAAGCGCGCCTGGTGCTGTTCGACCGGTCGCTGTCCCCCGACGAGGATGATGGGAAGCAGATGGCCAAGGCCCGCGTCGGGCTGGCAACGGATCTCACCCTGCAGAAGGCCTGGCGCGCCCTGGTCGCGCAGAAGGACCGGGAGGCCCGTGACCTGATCGAGAAGGCCCGGGAATTCCTCACCGGCGTGCGCAAGATCTTCGACGACATCCGCACCAGCCCGATGGACAACACCCGCTCACTGCTGAAGACGATCCAGATCTACCGGGGGAGGAACCAGACCCTCGGCCAGATCGTCAATGCGCGCTCCGAGGCGATCAGCTCCTTTCAGAAGCTGCTCGATCAGCTCCTGGAGATCGAGAAGGGCTCCTGAGCCGCGAGGTCCCGCAGCCTCCGGGCGGTCTCCCGGGGGTCCTCCACCAGGACGCGGCGCCCGGCGATGAGATCCGCGATGCCGGTTTCCCGCGGGTAGCGCGGGATGATGTGAAGGTGCAGGTGCCCGATCGAGGCCCCCGCCGACGCACCCATGTTGTAGCCGATGTTGTACGCGTGCGGGGCGCAGGCCCGGTCCAGGATCCCCAGCAGCCACCGCTGCAGGGCGGTGAGCCGGGTTTCCTCTTCTTCCGTCAGCTCGCGGACGTCCTCCACGTGCCGCCGGGGATACACCAGCAGATGACCGGGGTTGTAGGGATAGAGGTTCGCGGCAGCGATGAACAGGTCGTCCCGCCAGATGCTGAGGTCCACGACGTCCGGGCTCTTGTCACGGGCGAGGCAGAGGATGCAGCCCGCCGGGTGACGGCCCCTTACGTAGGACATCTTCTCGAAGTTGAAGAAGTAGCCGCCGTCTCCCACTCTTCCCAGTCCGTCCCGGGCCGTCCTATACTCGACGGCGCATGAAAGGATATCCCTTTCTCCACCACGTGTCCAGTTTTACCGGCCGCGCCGTGGTGTTCTTCTTCATCGTCGCCCTGATCTCGCTGTTCTTCTACGTCCTGGGCAACTACCAGGACTTCCTTGACTCTACCCAGCTGTTCCTGCTCGCGTGCCTCCGCGTCAGCCTCAGCCTGCAGCTGGTCACGAGCGTCTGGCTTGCCGGATTCCTCGTGTACCGTGCGGCCCGGGAGCACCGTCCCTTCATCGTGCGGTGGGTGCTGCTCGGTCTTTCCTTCTGCGCCTCGGCCGTGCTCCTTGCCGCCCTGCGCTTCGTGCAGCAATGGCTGCACGCGTGAAAAGTCGCTATACTCCGAAACGATGATCCCCTTCAGCCTCGAGATGCCCCGCGCGGTCCATTTCGGAACGGGAGTGCTGCGAAAGCTCCCGGAAACCGCGCGGGAGCTCGGCTCGCGCGTGATGATCCTCACGGGAAGCCGCTGGCTCCAAGGCTCGCCGCGGGAGGCGGCCCTTCGCGGCGCGATGTCCGGCTGCACGGTAGAGGTCCTCCGCTGCGCCCCCGGGGAGCCCAGCGTACGGTCGGTGGACGAGGCCGCCGCAGCCGCCTCCGCCTTCCGGCCGGATGTGCTCGTCGCGATCGGCGGAGGCTCCGTCCTGGACACCGCCAAGGCAGTCTCCGCCCTGGTCCGCCACCAGGGCTCGGCGGAGCGCTTCCTGGAAGGCTTCCCCGGGTCGCAGCCCGTGCCGGGGCCGTGCCTGCCGTGGATCGGGGTGCCCACGACATCGGGCACCGGCGCGGAGGCCACCAAGAACGCGGTCATCAAGTCAGAGGCGGCGGGGGTGAAGCGCAGCATGCGCTCGCGCCACCTGCTCGCGCACACCGTGCTGGTGGATCCCGAGCTCACCCTGTCTCTGCCGGCGGAGGTGACCGGCACCTCCGGCCTGGACGCATTCACCCAGCTCGTCGAGGCCTACGTCAGCCGATCCACCACGCCCCCGGTGCGAAGCCTCGTCCGCGGGGCATTTGCGGGGATGTGGGAGGCCCTGGAAGGGCTCTGCCGGTCTCCGGGTGACATCGCCTTGCGGGAAAAGGCGAGCTACGGCTCCTTCGTGAGCGGCGTGGCGCTGGCGAACGCCGGGCTGGGCGCGGCCCATGGCTTTGCCGCGGCCGTGGGGGGAGCATACGACGTGCCCCATGGGCTGGCCTGCGCAGTGTTCCTGCCGCACGTGCTGGAGGCCAACCGGGAAGTGATCCAGGCAGACGTGGCCGAGCTCGTTGGGAGCTCCCTCGGAGCGAAGGCCGCCGCGGATCCCGTGGGCTGGCTTGCCGCCGGAGCGCATCGGTTTCTCGGGGCGTACGGGCTGCCGACGGATCTACGGCGGTTCTCCATTCCGCCCGAGAAAGCCGGTGAGCTCGCCGAGAAGTCCTCGGGCTCCAGCATGCGGGGGAATCCCCGGGAGCTCTCGATTGAAGAGAGAAAACAGATTCTCCTCCGGGTGC
>Ga0153915_10000647_pt1 | contig 32133 bp, 21 predicted proteins | sample Opewatmetagenome_2_FD_107003 | JGI IMG/M metagenome (GOLD analysis project Ga0153915, IMG submission 107003) | Freshwater wetland microbial communities from Ohio, USA - Open water 3 Core 3 Depth 3 metaG | ecosystem: Environmental > Aquatic > Freshwater > Wetlands | place: USA: Ohio, Lake Erie... | reverse complement strand
GGTTTCCTAACTGCCTGCACGGAATCGTTGCACCATCGGCGTAGAGGGCGCACCTAAGTCATCTAAAGGATCAACTATGAGGAACGTGAAAACCCGTTCCCGTCGCCCTTGGGGCAGGCAAACCGCAAGGCATGCTGTTGGCGGGCCGGAGTAGGATGCTGAAAGAAGCGAATGCCCGGCTGTAATGGTCGGGATATCCTGCTATGTGCGGGACTCCGTAAGGAGGCAGACGTTCAGCGGGTCTCTGTTCGCGTGAAATCGGATTGAATCAGATGAAAGTAGAGAAAGCAATAGACATCTTCGGATGGTGCGCTCTGCATGCCATAGGCAATTCTGACGATTTGAAATGTAACGTGAAGTAAACCTAATTTACGGGAATCCCCTTAAGGGAGACCTTATCGGAGGCTTGAGCCGTGTGAGGGGAAACTCTCAAGCACGGTTCTTAGGGGGCTTGGGACTGGCAACAGTCCCTGGCTACCCGACTTGATAGTAAATAGGATAATGATTCGGTTCCTTTTTCGACATCCCAGGTTCCCGGTGATTTGCGACGTGCAAGGAGTGCTTATTGGTGCTGAGACTATAAGGCAATTGTCTGACCAGCTCGCTTCAATTGAGGTTACTCCGGTAGAATAAATACCAATCATAGACGCAAACGCCGAAGGTTGGGTTCTAGATATTGATCACATGATCATATCTCCTCTCACTTTTAAGAAGTCTTGGACAAAGAAGGAAGTCATTGAGGTGTTCAACAAGAGCAAAACAGCTTGAACGCAAGCAGAAGAAACTCACCAGCCCTTTTGGACAATGATATCAGGCATGGGGAAATGGGCGGTATTTTGTGTGATTATTCTCCCGCCCCTCAGGGCTGCGGATGCCGCAAGGATGGCATCGTTGGGATCAATTCCATGTGAAGGGTTCCATTTCCTGCAAAAGATCGATTGATAATAATGTATTTACTTACATGTTGATGTAAGCATTAAGAGATGTCAAGCCACTCGTATTTTAACCTTGAAAATGGGAACCTGCTCAAGATTTTCGAAAAAATCCGTGACAGAAAGAGCGGAACGGCATAATATGAGAAGTAAGTTTTGTATTATTGGAATTATGTAATGATGGTAAAAACCCTTGAAATATAAAAATGGGGGGCTCGTTAAAATATAAATTTGAGCCATACTTTTTAAATTTTCACGAGCCAACTCTCAGGAAACAACCGTGTAGGCGCTATATCCGTCCGGCATTGCACGACAGACGAAGATTGATAGGGGCATTGAGATGATAAAGAAGATTATTTTGTTTACCGTTTTTTTTATGATATTTGGGGCTTGGGAGGGTGCGAATGTGAGCCGTGCTGAAGGCTGGTATGTGCGCGGCGACGTCGGCTTCGAACGTTCCAAGGCCGCCGATTTCTGTGACAGCGACTGTACGGCGACGGATCCCCCGGCCCTGTTCGGTTGCGGGAACGGCAACAATGGACAACCCCTCGGCGTCTCCGGTGATTTCGGGAGTTTTCCAGTGACGGAACTCGCCTTCGGAAGGCAGCTTTTTCCCTGGCTTCGCGCCGATCTGGCTGTTCAGTACAGCTCTCACATGGACTATGAAGGTCAAGCGAATTTTCTCTCCGTAGGCCAGAATCAGCCCGTTTCAGCAAAGGCCAATTCTTTCAGCAGCATGATCAACGTGTTCCTTGATGCGAAAGATCTTACAGGCATCGGCATGGGCCGTTTTGAGCCGTATGTCGGCTGCGGGGCAGGTCTCGCGCACAACCGGGTCAGCGAGATGACCTACCGCTTCCCAGAAAATAGCGGCAGGCACAAGCTCAGCATTACGCCCTCCGGAACCCGGACGGATTTTGCCTTTATGCTCACCGTCGGTACGGGGATCGTTTTGAAGGATAGGATCGTCCTCGATGTCGCCTACCGTTACCAGGACCTGGGCCGTGTGGAAACCGATCCGGGCAACATGGTGATGGATATCTTACCTTCCGGGATCAAGATTGCCGGGACCTACACTCCCCTGCGCACCCACGGGGTTGTGATCGGCCTCCGTTACCGATTATGAAGCGGATTTTTGAGACAAGTGAAACAATCAGCCGCGCTACGCCTGAGTCGGCAGACTGTGCGGGTGCACCCTTCGGGGCCTCTACTCACAAGCGCGTGATCGGCGTCATCACTTCTTGACACAGAGGGAGAGTCTGTCCGCCATGAAGATACATAAACTATATAAGCCCTTCTCAATGATTAGAGAGTTCCATCTTGCCGACTGGTTCACACTGGCAAACGCGGTCTGCGGCACGGGGGCATTGTTTTCTATGCTGACGTACCTGCAAACGACCGACGTCAGGCATGTCTACTTCGCGTGCGGGATGGTCTTTGCCGCTTTAGTCTTCGATGTCTTGGATGGACGGATTGCTCGGTGGCGACAGAAGACTTCTGGAATGGGTCGCGAGCTCGACTCTCTCGCTGATGTCATATCCTTCGGTGTAGCCCCCGCCGTGATTGGGTACGGTTGCGGCATGCAGGGCTTATACGACCGTATTGTCCTGACCTATTTTGTTGCATGCGGGGTATCTCGTTTGGCCCGCTACAACGTTACGGCTGAGGCGTTGCGTGGGGACGGAGACAAGGTGAAGTACTTCGAGGGAACTCCTATCCCAACGTCGCTGCTGCTGGTTCTGTTGATGTTCTGGGCTGCCTCACAGGGCGCATTGGGTGAGTCACTCTGGTTTGGGCATGTCAAGTTTGTCGGCTTCACTCTTCATCCAATTGTTCTGTTTTTCGCGGTTTCCGGCTCACTAATGGTCAGTCGCATACGGTTTCCAAAGCTCTGAGCTGCCCCCATGTCTTGAGGATTCATCTATGCGCTCAAAAGGATCTAACTTTTTTCTTGCAAAATAATTTACCTTAAAGTTATCATACTTCCATATAATCTCAGAAATTTATGACTACTATTCAACCTCATATAATCCTTTAATCAGATTATGTGTTTCTAACATCACGTCTTATGTGTTTAAATAATAAGGAGATTAAATAATGAAAAAATATTTAATATCAATCATTTTATTATTTGTGATTGGTCTCTTAATCATAGGATATTATAACCCGACAATCTTTTTTGGGGATAGTGCTAAAACTAAAGAAAAAAAAGAAGCATTAGAAAATCCGAATGATTCAAAACGTGTGTCGGCATTAATTTCCTCATTGGATTTCTATTCATCTTCAAACATAATATCATTGCTATCTATTAAATACTCTATATCTGCTGACATATTAATTGAAATATTATCAGAATATAATAATCAAACACAACTTGACTATGATCTTGATAGTTTTAAATTGACCGAAATTAAAAATAAAATGAAAAAAAATGTTAATAATTTAAATACTGATTTAACTAATATTAGTAATAAATATAATATACAATCAACTACGCTTGTAAATATTTTAATTGATTATAAATTATTAAAAAATACCAGTAAGTAATGCATCGCCGCTTGTTCATCAATGGAAGAAATTTGATTTTTCACATGCTTTTCCTTATGAAGCTTCAACCCTATTCCAGCGCGGAAAAAGTGAAAGGATAAGTTATGAAACCTGTTGAAATTGCAAAGGGAATCTATTGGGTAGGCGCGATCGACTGGAATATCAGGGATTTTCACGGCTATTCCATTCCTCTGGGCACGAGCTACAATGCCTATCTGATAATGGATGAAAAGATCACCCTGATTGACACGGTAAAAAGCGAATTCGCGGATGAACTTTTAAACAATATAAGTCTGATCGTGGATCCCAAAAAGATAGACTATGTCGTAAGCAATCACACGGAAATGGATCATTCAGGCGGCCTTCCCAGGGTAATGCACAGGATAGGAAAAGATAAACCTGTCTTTTGCTCCAAGATGGGGCAAAAAAATCTCTCAATGCATTTTTCTCAAAAAATCAATTACAGTCCGGTTGAGGACGGCGGCAAAATGAGCCTTGGGAAAAGGACTCTTTCATTCTTAGAGACAAGGATGCTCCATTGGCCGGACAGCATGTTTACCTATATCAATGAAGACAAGATCCTTTTCTCCAGCGATGCCTTCGGACAGCACTACGCCTCAATTGAGAGATTTGATGATCTTCTTAAAGAAGATATAATGCCGCACGCCCGGAAGTATTTCGCCAATATCCTGCTTCTTTATTCCCCATTAATACTCAAGCTCGTTGAGAAACTTAGTGCAATGAATCTTGCGCCCGGCATGATCTGTCCCGATCATGGCGTTATCTTCAGAAAAGATCCCTCAAGAATAATCAATGCCTATGTCGAATGGAGCAAGCAGACCCCTGAAAGAAAGGCAGTGGTAGTCTATGATACCATGTGGCACAGCACTGAAAAAATGGCCTATGCCATTGTTGACGCCCTCGGGGAGGCTGAGGTTGATGTGAAACCCATGCACCTTCGCAAATGGAACAGGAGCGATATTATAACAGAGGTGCTGGATGCCGGCGTTGTAATTATCGGCTCCCCTACCTTGAATAACGGCCTTTTTCCCACAGTCAGCGATTTTTTGACTTATATGAAAGGACTAAAACCGAAAAGCAAGATCGGCGCAGCCTTCGGTTCCTATGGATGGAGCGGTGAAGCGGTCGGCCTTATCAATCAAGCCCTTGAAGAAATGAAATTCAATGTCCTGTTTCCAGGGTTGAAGGTTCAATACGTTCCCGCCAAAGAAGGAATTAATGCTTGCCGGGATCTTGCTGAAAAGATCGCGCAAAGGCTGCCCATAAAGCCGCGACTGTAATCCACAGCAATCCCCGGAGGTCTTTTCCTTTATATCAAAAAAGATCCATGAAATGCTTGAATGGGTGGAACTTCAGCGGAAAACGGGAAAGTAGAATATTAACCGTCAAATAAGGAGGTTTTATTAATGTCTCAACAGGAAAAAGTAAGACTTTATACCCTGAGCACTTGCAGCCATTGCAAGGCCACTAAGAAATTTCTGGATGAATGCAAGGTAGAATATTCATTCACGGATGTTGATCTGATCCAGGGCGAGGAAAGAGAGGCCATACTGGAGGATGTAAGGAAATTTAACCCCCAATGTACATTTCCGACCATAATAATCGGAGACAAGGTGATCATCGGTTTCAGGGAAGATGAGATCAGAAAGGCCCTAAAGCTATGAAACCGGAAGAACTTCATGAGATGTTAAGAAAGGCCCAGGAGACAAAGGGTTACTTTTTCAACAAGGACATGGAGAGGGTGATGGACCTCATGGCCGCCCTCTTACTCAACAAGGAACGCTACGGGTATATGTGCTGTCCATGCAGGCTTTCATCCGGTAACAGGGAAAAAGACAAGGATATCATTTGCCCCTGTCTCTACAGGACTCCTGACGTGGAGGAATACGGCAGTTGTTACTGCAACCTTTATGTCTCCTATGAGTGGAACGAAGACAAAATCCCTCACAAATATGTCCCGGAGAGGAGGCCGGCAGAAAAAAAGTTCCTTTAACACAGTTTTATCTTGAATTTTCGGCTAGGTTCTTGCATAAGAGTTCATGAATCTAACCGGAAATTTGTTTTATTAATAACTGCGTTAAGGAGGCCTGACGATTTAAAATGAGATATCTGCTTTCGACTCTGATCCTGATCTGTTTATATATTTTCCCCTTCACAGCCTTTTCAGCACAAACAAATGACCCGTTTCCTAAGGCAGGGGCGTCTTACATGCTTCAGGTAAACGGCAATACATTATGGGCGCATGAACCTGACCGCAGGATACCCATTGCCAGCATCACCAAAATAATGACCGCACTCGTTGTCCTTGAAAACTGCCGGACGGACGAAATAGTAACAATAGGAAAGACTGCTGAAAATGAAACACCCACAAAGCTTGGGCTTAAGGCCGGAGAAAGGATGAAAGTCCTGGACCTGCTTAAGGCAGCGCTTATATATTCCGCAAGTGACGCATGTGTGGCCCTTGCCGATCATGTAGCAGGCAATGAAAAACGATTTGTTGAAGTTATGAACAGACGCGCCCGCGAACTCGGCCTTTTAAATACCCATTTTCAAAATACCGTAGGTCACGATAATGAGGACCACTATTCTACGGCTAATGATATCGCGAGGCTCTCAAAAAAGGCCCTGGCCAACACCATTTTTGCCGGAATAGTCTCAACTGCATCCGACAAGATAAGCACAATAGACGGTAAGCACACATTTAGGATTAAGAATAAAAATGTAATGTTCGGACGCGTTGAAGGGGTTAAGGGGGTAAAAACCGGATACACACCAGAGGCGGGTAAATGTCTGGTTGCCCTGGCAGGGCGAAATAGGACCGAAGTCCTGCTCGTCCTCCTGAATTCACCTAAAAGATGGCAAACGGCTGATGAGATGATGAAAAAGGCATTTGCCCTGGATGTAGAAAAGATAGCAAAGCGATAATCGTGTTGAATCGGGTCTGGGGCGGTTTTATCCTAATCGCCCGCAGTCATTGTGTTAAGTGCCGAGCCTGCCCTGAACCACCCTATCTGTTCATCTGTAAAGGTATGGTTTAAGGTCATTTCAAAGGATGAGCAGTCCCTTCTTTTTATAATCCCCTTTACAGGTCTTCCGGGCGCGAGGACCTTCAGGTCAACCAGGCTTATCCTGTCATATTCCTCAATCCTGTCATAATCCTCTTTATTGCTGAAGGTCAGGGCCAGTATGCCCTGTTTCTTGAGATTGGCCTCATGTATCCTCGCGAATGACCTTACGATTACAGCCTTAGCGCCAAGGAACCTTGGGCTCATGGCCGCATGCTCCCTGCTTGAACCCTCGCCGTAATTTTCATCTCCCATTATGATAAACCCCCCGGCCTTTTCCCTGTAAAACCTGGCAAGCTCCGGGAACCTGACACCCTTTTCCCCGGTGACAATATTTGTGCCTGAACCTGTCTCACCATTATAGGCGTTTACAGCGCCTTCAAGCAAGTTCTCTGAGATATTGGTGATATGGCCACGGTACTTGAGCCATTTGCCGCCGGGAGAGATATGATCCGTGGTGGTCTTTCCCCTGGTCTTCACAAGTACGGGCAATTCAAGAAAGTCCTTTCCGTCCCATCTGTCAAAGGGCTTCAAAATTTCTATGCGGTCTGAGGCAGGGTCCAGCTTTATCTCCGAGTCGCCGCCATCTTCAGAAGGCGGGATAAAATTGCCTCTATAATCTGAAAGGCCCATTTCCGGGAATGGCGGCGGCTCCGGCGCATTAAGCCTGAACTCGAAGCCGTCCGCGCCTGTTAAGGAATCTGTCTCAGGATTAAAGCCTGTCTTTCCCGACACGGCAAGGCAGGCCGCCAGGACAGGCGATGTCAGAAAGGCCCTGGTCTCAGGATTGCCGTCATTCCTTGCCCTGAAGTTCCTGTTAAAGGTGGTGAATATGCAGTTGGGCTTTCCCATCTCCACATCCTTCCTCTCCCACTGCCCGATGCAGGGACCGCAGGAGGCAGTAAGGATAACCGCTCCTGCATCCGTCAGCCTATCCAGTATACCGTCCCTTTTTATGGTCTCAAAAACACGGGTGGAACCTGGGGAGAGTAAAAATGGAATCCTGGCCTTGAGCCCATGCCTGACCGCCTCTTCCATCACCTCCGCTGCTGCATAAAGATCTGAATAGGATGAATTGGTGCAGGAACCTAGAAGCACTGCGGATATATCTTCAGGCCATTTTTCTTTTGTGATAAGCTCCTTAAAGTCCCGGACAGGCGTTATCCTGTCAGGCGTAAAGGGACCTGAGTGGGAGATCTTTATCTCGCCCAGGTCAATTTCTACAAGTTCATTAAAGACCTTTTCAGGGGCCTTTTCACAGATATCATCCTGACAGAGTATCTCCCTTAATGCCCTTGTATCATCCGCGTCTTTTTTGCGCCCCGCGTTTCTTAAATAGGCGTCCATGGAATCGTCATAAACAAACACCGATGTCGTGGCCCCCAATTCCGCGCCCATATTGGTGATCGTGGCCTTCTGTGTAACTGAGAGACCTTTTGCGCCTTCGCCGAAATATTCGAATATTTTCCCTGTGCCTCCCTTGACCGTAAACCGCCGGAGCATCTCCAGGATCACGTCCTTGGCCGATGCCCAGCCCTTGAGCCCGCCTGTCAGCCTTACACCCACAATATAGGGATATCTTGTCTCCCAGGGGAGTCCTGCCATGACCTCCGCGGCGTCAGCGCCGCCCACGCCGATGGCGAGCATGCCCATCCCGCCCGCGTTGGGCGTGTGGGAATCCGTGCCTATCATCAGGTTGCCCGGGACAGCATAGTTTTCAAGTATCACCTGGTGAATAATCCCCGAGCCCGGCCCCCAGAAACCTATCCCGTATTTCGCGGCGCTGGAGGAGAGGAAGTCATATATCTCCCTGTTCACAAGGGTGGCCTTTACAAGGTCTTCTTTAGCGCCTTTGTCCGCTGTAATCAGGTGGTCGCAGTGGATCGTTGCATCGACCCTGCTCCTTTTCTGCTGCGCCTGCATAAATTGCAGCATGGTCATCTGTGCAGTTGCGTCCTGCATGGCGACCCTGTCGGGATAGAGGTTTATCTGATCCTTGCCCGGCGTTAATGCCCCATCCACAGCATTCCCTGCCTCATGAAGAAAGAGTATTTTTTCAGCATAGGAAAGCCCCCTTCCCAGGAGCCTGCATTTACCCTCCAATATCTCCTGCGCCTTATCAATATTTAAAGATTTTTTCATGTTCACACCTTGTTCTTAAAAAAATTATCCGGTAAATAAATTACGGCTTTTTCCACCGACAACCGACAACGATCAACAATCTGTGATGGCTCACATCAGTTTTAAAAGGCCCAAAGATTAAGCCCAATCAGCTTGTATGTCAATAGCGGAACCTTCGCAAACCCAAGGGCGTTTTCTCAAAACATATTCACGTATAATCATTTTTTTATTGTATTTTTATTAAGTTTATTATATTATCCGCAATAAATATTATGCGTAATCAACCTCAATTGATAACTTATTAATTGCCAATAAGTTGTTCATTTCCTGCTCCATTTCCATGATTTATTAATGACTGCTCAAAGTGGATAGACTGAAGGGGGAAGGCATTAGGCAAAATAAAATTGCACAAAATAATATGCAGAGTGCACAAAAAATTGTGCAATTTTACCACTTCACCTTTCTCCAAAATCAATCGATTCAAGAAATATTTAATGGCCAATTAAAAAATTGCTGCCCAAGAAGGGCCTCTGTCAAGCTTCTTGAGATCATTAATATTGTCGATGTAAATTATCGCAATCAAACATTGCATTTGGCATAAGAATTGAAAGATTTTATTCCTGGAAGCAGATTAAGGGAAGAAGGTTTGAGGACGCTTCCATCCTCAACCGAACGACCTGACAGTCAGCTCCATTTGCAGAAACACCTTTAATTCTTGTGCAAACATTAGTTGTCGCTGAGAGGACCAAATATCGCAGAAACCAGGAAGGCACTGAATGGTTTGATCTGGTCATTATCTGATTTTAAAATCCTTCAACCTTCCGTCTTCGGCCTGAATCCCTGATGCGTTATGATTTGCTGACTGCCGTATTAATCCTCGTTTCTCACCTAGCAAATGTCAGACACAAACAGGAGGTAACTATGTCACAAAAATTCCCTCGCATTGATGCTCATTGCCATTTATTCAATGTATTTTATCTTACAAGTGAAATAGCGGAAATCCTTTGGGACAAACTCTGGGGTAATTATCCTCATAGGACAGAAGCTCTTCGCGCCACGGGCGGAGTCAGTTTGAAAGATATCCGCTCATGGTTTGACGCCTTAAAGAGGCAAATAGCTCAACTTTCCCATGCATCTTTCGGTTCCTACGAGGACAACTTTCGTCTCCTTACCTCAGCGTACCAGCAAAGCTTTCGAACCGATGAAAAACTCATAGTCTATCCCTTAATGATGGATATCCATTACATGATTGCCGATCCTTGTTCCATGCCCTTAGGGGTTGCTTCACCCGATCGCGAAGGTCCCTTTGTCGAGGACCCGCAACTAACATTCGATGAATTATTTAATGAGCTTAAAAATGCCGTTATACAGAGAAGAAATGAAACGCTGCCGATCCAAATGGGCGCTATGAAAACCGTATCGACCACGTCCTCATATGTTGATGCTGAAGAAAAGTTGGATGATATTTACAAAGAAATTATTTCTCCCCCTGATCAGGGACTCAAGACATCAATCACAGACGGCATTGAATTATCAAAAGGCTTCGAAAAACAAGTCTGGGAATTAATGGAACTGCGCAATGCTCACCCTGATAGCGTCTTTCCGTTTCTTGCGGTTGACCCGCGACGAATCGGCATTATGGATGTGGTTACAAAAGGAAAACATTTCCTCCCAAAGGAAGCTCCTCTGGTGGGCAAGAACGGCCCGTTCTTCGGCATCAAGCTTTACCCGCGCCTCGGGTATAAGCCTGCGGATGTTGAAACGCATTGCCCTGGTCTTTACAAGTGGTGCCAGGACAATGATATTCCGATTACGTTCCATTGCAGTATGACCGGGTTCCCACCCATCCCGGATTGGAAATACGATGACTTCGGCAACCCGGACAACTGGAAGGATGTCCTGGACCTATATCCTAAGCTAAGAATAGATTTTGCCCATTTCGGGAATAATGGGGAAAATTGGGCAGGCAAGATCGTCAACTTAATGAAAAGACCCGGCAACAATGTCTTTACCGATCTGGCCTGCTATACCGATCAAGACAAATTATCGACGGTTAAAACCATGCTCGAAAATAACCAGGCGCTGAAAGATCGTCTCATGTTCGGCACGGATTTCGATGTCATGCTCACCACCGCTTTAATCGACTTACAAAAGTACTTCGAACAGTTCAAAACAATATTCTCCGATGATGAAATGGATGCCATGTCGCGCGACGTACCACATTCATTCCTGAACAGAGAACAACCAGCCATTGTGAGGGAAGGCATCCCGGAGATCATTCTTCCGAGAATAGATCGCCAGTCGAGAGATACCTTTGTCAAGCAGCTCGAAGGGAAAAACAGATTCGGATGGGTCCGGGACCTGCCTGATATCCGCGACTACTCGGCGAAGAAAGATACCCTGTCAAGGAAGCAACAGGAAAAAAATGTGCAAAAGAGCATCAAAGAGATGCTTTCGCCTTCTATTAATAAGGCGAGGCAAACTCTTCCTCCATCAATCGATTTGACACATTGGTGCTCACCCGTTGAAGACCAGGGGCCCATAGGTTCCTGCACAGCACATGCCGCAATCGCTCTTGTTGAGTATTTCGAAATCAGAACACAGAAGAAACACATTGATGGTTCACGGCTTTTTCTCTACAAAGTGTCTCGTAATCTGCTCAACTGGCAAGGCGACACCGGCGCCTACCTCCGGACAGCCATGGAAGCCCTGGTTCTATTCGGTGTTCCACCGGAGAAGTATATGCCGTACGTTCCTGAGAACTTCGACAGTGAACCCTCGGCGTTCTGCTATTCTTTCGGCCAGAGCTTCCAGACCGCGAGCTACTATCGGCTTGATCCCCTGGGAACAAGGCCAGATCGGTTGCTGATAAACATCAAGATCAGTTTGGCCGCAGGTTATCCTCTCATGTTCGGTTTTACGGTATATGATTCCATGGGCGAGGCTAAGGGCAACAAAGGCAAAATCCCGTTTCCATCCAACCATGACCGTGTTGCGGGGGGACACGCCATCGCTGCCGTCGGATATGACGATAGTATCGTAATTCAAAACAGCGAACCGGGAAGCGTTCCAACGAGGGGCGCAATCCGTATAAGAAATTCATGGGGACCAGATTGGGGCGACAACGGATATGGCTGGCTGCCTTATGAATTTGTACTTAGAGGTTTGGCGGTGGACTGGTGGACAATCATAAAACAGGAATGGGTTGATCTTGATAAGTTTCAATGAAGGGAACCGATGGGGATGTCCTTAAATAAGGAAGTTTTGAAAACAAGCAAGATAAAGGCTTTTCAAGCTTGGCGGAGATGTAAAAGGGGACAACTCATAAGAAAATTCACATAATAAAATTCTTTTAGACTTATTTAGTTTTTTATGGACCCCTCTATACATAGGATATTCTCTATGAAAAACTTAAATCATCAAAGGATATTTGCAAGGTTGCAGAGAGGAAGAAGTGCCAACAGCCGCGATTCTGCCAAATTGTCGCGATAGAAAATCTACCTGACTGTAGTAAATGAGAATGGTCATTACATTTCAGGAGATATGCCACAGATCTAACAGTATAAAGGCAAAGAGAAAGAAGTCAGTTGAATCAATTAAAAGATCAAAGTTGAGAGCGGTTTTTCAGGGATTGCGATGTTGTTAAATCGTTTTATAACCATTGGCCCCTATTACATAAGATAGGGAAGGAATATTTAGCGGAGGTCTAATATGAGATCAATAAAGTATCTATTGATGATCCTAGTTATTTTAATGACAACCAGTTGTGTTACATTAACAGGTTTTCCAGAGCGATCTGTAAATATTACTAAAGAGCTTGAATTGCTCCAGCCCTATCTCGCCCCAGAGGCTATCACGCGTTATGAATCGAAAAATATAGAAGATCGCAAGGGTTTAAGTCAGCGGGCATGGCGTAACGAAGTTGTGAATGCAAGAGTGCGCGAGATTGACATCTCTTTCAATCAATTTCAGCAGCAGCTTTTTCAGGAAGGTGTTGGTTCGACTCTGGCCACTGATTGGACTGTCCTGTCACTTAATATGGCGGGAACCTTAGTTTCGGGAAATTGGCCCAAGTACCTTTCGGGGGCATCTGCTCTTACTGTTGGGGGAAAGGCTTCCTTTGACAAAAATGCATATTTCGAGAAAACGATGCCTGCTCTACTGGCGACAATGGTAGCCAAACGCAAAGAGGTTCTTGTGAAAATATGGGACGGGCTTTCAAAAGATATTGATGATTATTCACTGAATTTTGCACTAAGCGATCTCGATGCGTATTATTGCGCCGGAACGATCCTTGGTGCAATTATTGAAGTCACCGAGACAGCGGGGTCCACAGCAAAGAAGGCTGATGCCCTTCTGGAAAACCTCGTAATAGTCACAGTTCTTCCTAAAGACATCCAAATACGATGCGAAAAAATTGCAGCCTTTGTCAAATCGCTAACTCCAGAACAGTTAGACAGTTTGGCAAAAGTTATGAAAGTTAGTACTGGCGAAAACGTAATGGTGGATATACTGACGAAAGTCGGAACTATCGAAACAGATGGAGCCGTGGATGCTATCGCACAAAAAATAAAAATATTATTTGGAAAGGAGTTTTAATTATGCCTTCAAAGAAATTAGGTACACCAGGAAGTCAACCTCTAGCTGTCTTTGAGACAGTTGTCCAACAAAAGGAAGGGATTTTTGGTCCCTTAAAGTCTCTAGGAAAATACGGTAAAAATAACACTTTTGAGCTGGAAATCGGCCCCAGCCCAAACAATCGGGCTGAGCTCGAAGAATATGCGAGCGAGGAACCGCCAAAGAAGGAGGGTTATACGTTTATTTGTAAAGGTGACTGCCTTGTTAATTCGCTAGATGCTAAAGTGGCGGCTTATCGTAAAATAGAATAATGCAGTTTATTGAAATCTGGGTTTGTGCATCAAGATATATGTGTTCAGGCATGTCCGCCAAAATCAAAGGAACTCCTGATAAGCAGGAATGATAAGGCAATTGAGAAAGACAACAGAGCGACACATCCGATCTGATAACTCTTTTATAAAGTAAATATAAATAGGGATGCTGTTAAGTTGTTACCTGAATCTTGCACCATTTTGATAAAATCCCGTGCAAGAAATTTTTTGCACGAACATTTTAATACATATTAACAGTAGGTTGCAAAGCTCTTAAAATCACCTCGCTCTGAGAGCCCTTATTTTACTGGCTTTTTGAAGGGAACTTGAGAGCCTTCATTTCAAGGGCTTTCACAATCATGTAATCAAGATTTGGTACCCAGGTGGTTAAAATACGAATTTCTCTTGAATTATGCACATCTATGTTTAACAGGCATCTTGATAGCCAAGTTTGTTTTTAGAATGATTTCGTGCAAAATTCAGGTGTTAAGTTGAGATGGAATGGAAAGAAGAATTAATATTAAAGTATATAAAAGATCAGGAGTAGCTCCTGCCGGAGTCTTGCACAACATCATGGTCAGGGACGTTGAAGGGGGCGCGGCATTTCGGAGCGATGTGGATAGGCGCTCTAACGAGTAGGCAACATAGGTCTCTAGATGGCACAAACTTAAAAACATAACAGCGGCTCTATTCCACTAGAACCATGCTGATTCGCATTAAGAAGCAAGGGAGGATATACCATGATAATATTAGCCGAAGTCGTAATATGGTTTTTCTTGTCTGCAATCATCCTTTTGCCTTTACTAGCGATCGGCATTCCCCTTTCCGTTTACCTGACGAACGGATGGTCGCTTCGGAGACATGAAATAGTGTCATCATTCAGGGGAGACGCTATTGAACTCTATTTTCAAACATTCTTCCCGACCGAATACGATAGTCTTCAACTCAACAATGTTGCCGAGATGGATGAGGAAACGGCAACTCAAGCGCAACTTAAACAACGAAATGACGCCATAGAAGATAACCAACGAATTCTTACTAAGGCATTCGAGAAGCACTACACAGCATGTTTTGGGCGTAGGCGTTTTTTCCCTCCTATACTTTTACTCTTCGTTGTCGCATGTGTTCTTCTCATTTTTTGCGCTTTGACATTGAAACCATATGTGGAACAAATGCTCCAGTCGGGCGATAAGCCGCTGTATAGCGCCACTTCTTTTGTTGTAGTTGCCGGTTTCATGGGAGGTCTAACATGGGTGCTTCAATTCATAATTTCGCGAATGCAGGAACGGCAATTAAGTCCCCCGGATCTTTGCTGGAGTTCTTTCAGACTGCTGGTATCTGTTCCTATTGCATTGGCCTTATCGTCAGTGGCAACTGAAGAACTTGCACCCGTCGTAGCATACCTTCTAGGGGCATTTCCAATGCAAACGCTAATGTCCATGATGCGTCGTCTTGCGGTATCCAAACTGGAAGGACTCAAGGGGGAATTCGAGGAACCGGGCAAGGGCCTTGTTGATATCCAGGGCATAGATAAAGCACAGGCGGAGCGTTTCGCACTGGAGGGTGTAGGCACTAATCTGCAACTTGCCTATGCTGACCCTGTTGATCTTACAATTCGCACAGGTTTCTCATTCAGTTTCGTTGTGGACTGCTGCAGTCAGGCATTGGCATCGATCTACTTCGAGTCCGATATCGCGAAACTTAGAAAGTTCGCTCTCCGCGGCGCGATGGAATTTTGTACATTTAGTCTTGAATTGGACAACGATACAGACAATGAGGAAGAATACAAGTGGGCAGTACATGCCCTGCCGGTTGTCGCAAAGGAACTCGGCCTTGACCATACTGTGTTTCGACGAACAATTGATGAGATCGCTTACGATCCCTATACTCAGTTCCTGCATAATGTATGGCAATCGGATTGGAACTAAGAGCATCGAGAAAACCAGCTTGGAGACCCCTCCATAAAAAATAAAGTGACTCCTGATAAGCCCTAATTACAGAGCATTTGAGAAAGACAACAGAGAGTCTTATCCGACCTGATAAATCTTTAACAGTTTGATTCATCCGGGAGGATAGCTAATACCTTTTTAATACGTTCAAAATATTAACCGGATTCACATGCAGAGGGATTTGACTTCTAGTATTGCGTTTCAGAAAAAAATTAATGTGGTTCATAGGCAGAAAATATTTTTATGGCTTTTTGAGCATAAGGAGGAGGTGAAAATGATTTCACTGAAAAAGGGTAGCATGGTATTTCTCTATACTGTAGTTATTGGCGCCATAATATTAACAGTGCTTAAATTTATATTCGAAAGCATTTCTCCTTCACACTATGTCTATGTGGTGTGCCTAATCTCAATATTTTTAGCAATGCTATTAGAATATTGTATTACTTGTTGGAAAAACAGGAGGAAAGATCATGACACTTCTCAGAAATAAATTTCAAATAATCATAATTTTTTTCTCATTATTAATTTTTCCTTACAACGCCTTTTCTGAACCATCCGAGCAGGACAGATTGCAATCAGTTTCTTCAGATGCTGTTCTCGAATCTACAACAAATGTCGAAAAATCCTCCAAGACAGAAACGACACTTTTTTTTATTGGAGAAGTCGATAAAGTTGACGGCATGAAAATCATGTTGAAAGACAACCAGATTATTCAGGCATTCGATGTATCCGAAGCAGAGTTATTTGGCTACAAGAATCCAGAAGAGATCAAAATAGGGGATAAAGTGATTTTCGCATATTTCGAAGCCGATGATGTGATCAAGGTTAACGAGGTTATAAATCCTGCTTTCTATGAGGTTCCCCTTTCGACGTCAAAGATGATAACGGGAGGGGCGGCTGCTGCGGGAGGACAGGGAGGGGCACCGGGGGGAGCCCAGGGAGGTGCAACCATGGGGGTAGAAATACCCGGCAGCGAGGGACCAGCGGGTGAAACGCCAACGATCCAATTTCATGTATGGGATTGTTTGACATCTGCTTATTCTGAAACACTTGGATATGGAATGTATACGTATGTTTTTTTGGGGCTTGACGTGGAGAAGCTCAATAACATGCCGGAGATGAAAGATAAAAGAAAAAAATATGAAAATCTTTTAAATAACATAACATCATTTCCTTCTTCCACCATTAAATACACTAAGGCCCAAAAAGAACATATGAACATTTTCTACATACCTGCAAAGGATAAAAATATGAAATCTGTTTCTCTTAAGAGCTACAATAGCAGTCTTGCAAGGAGTTATATCACATCTTTATGTTTTGCATTGCAAGACACCCCAAAGTTAAGGAACAGATTAGGAAATTCACCAGGACCTTTCTTGATATCAACACTTGAACCAATTATTATTAACGACGAAAATCCTCTAACTCAAATGCTTTATGCAGACCTGACAGATACTAATACTGCTATTATTGAGGAAGTTGTTAAAAGATATAAGAATTATCTGTGTAATAATAATCTAAAGGGAATAGATCGATTTAATCCGATTATAGTACAACTTATGCAAACAGTAACCAATGCCAACGATAACGTAAAGATTATTATTGGGACTATAGGTGAAATAAAAGAGAAACTTGGTATGGTTGACAAAGATTACAAGCAAAAAGTCATGCCCATGGCGGCAGATGATATACATTTGGCATTTGAACCTTTTTGGAAACCAGTAACATTATATTAAGACAAAAGGAAGGGGGATATGTATGCAAGAAACAAAGTATCTTCTGATAAGCACGAATGACAAGGCATTTGAGAAAGACAACAGAGGCTCACATCCTAAATGATAAGTCTTGAAGGCTGGTTTGATTCATCTGTGGGCAGGCTGATATTTTAGGACACATTCAACACATTATCAGGATTCACATGCAGAGGGACTTGGATTCTGGTGAACTTATCGAAGCAACATGTCATAACTTCATGCCCGTGTCGAATGTGCATGACCGGACACAGCCAATGGCCCAAACTGCGCGGCGCAGGGTTATCCTGGCCTTAAGTGTATATAACAATAAAATGCGAAAGGAGTATAATATGAATGATACAACTTTTAGTAAGATCAGATTTATTGGGTACGCCATTCCTACGACACCATCAAACCTTGTTTTAATCGGGGATCCTAACGGTCCCGGGGCAGTTGCGGGAACCTATTTAGGGAATTCCGATTTCCAGACGGACATCCAGAACAGAATAGAAATATTAAAAAATGCCGTTGACACGGCCAAGAAGCAATTACCGGTGGATGCCGGGGTTATTAATCTGTTTGTCATACCGGAATTTTATTTTCACGGCACACTGGGACCATATATCTTCCAGGATGCAACCTCCGATCCTATAGATCAAATCAAACAAAAATTGGCAAGCACATTTAATGGCACTGATTATCCAAACTGGATATTTGTTTTCGGCAGTGTATTGACTTCACTCATATTAAATCAAGACATTACGTTGAACGCATCTTCGACTATTGCAAGGAATAAAATAGTTCAAAACTTGTCGGAAAACTGGTTAAGCACATATGGCCCTCTGAAAGGTGTAATTTTTGATATGCTGGTAAATTTTATAAAAGTCTGTCATTCATATCCTTGCTGCGAGGTCCGCAATAGAAGTATCATTGTCAGCAATATTCCTATACGTCCTCCCCAGACAGAAGAACCTGTGACAAATTTAATGACTACTGAAAAATATTTTGTCTCTAATGAAGACTTTGTCCTTTACGACCCCAGCGGCAAGCAAGTAATTACCGAACAGATGACGGCCTATATACCTATTGATTTATCCGCAGGAGATGCCAAGCAAAACGCCTTTGATGAATATGCGATTCTCAGACAAAATTGCATTAATCCTGATAACCCCATTCGGACTACGGTAATGGATTACGGGATCGAGGTATGCCTGGACCACAGTGATACAAGGTTAAGACAAAATATTCAAAACGAGCCGATAGTAATAGGAGGAGTTCATGTGCAGGTGATCGCTTCATGCGGCATGCAGATCATTCACCCAAGTGTAGCCGCAGATCACAGCGGATTCGTATTTAATTGTGACGGACAATATGCCTTCAATAACACCGACAAAGGGCAATCAGTGCTTAATGATGTGAATTGTTTGTTTGCAAATTATACATATCAAAAGAATACAACTTATGCCGCCCATACTCAATTGTCTCGTGTGCAGGATCAGGCAACAGGCGGAAATCCGAATCTACCGACTTCTTCAAATGCAACCTTTTATGATTTAGACCCGAAGGAGATAACAGTTATTGATGTTAGTCCACCAGCAATTATAAACGATTACTTTGCAGGAGGAGCCGGCCAATTACATATATACGGTTTGAATAACCCTTATACGTTATACTTGTAGGCACATTGTAGGTTGTTATTTATTGACCAGGAATCAATTATAAAAAGGAGGTCCTTATGTGGAAAGCTTCCGAACCAAGTGATCTGGATACAGTATTAAAAGACGAACGCGCGGCCATAGCCGCTCGCAGGAAAAAACTTAACCTTCCACCGCCGGAAGACGATCTGGTGGGGATCGCCCTGTCGGGTGGTGGGGTTCGTTCTGCCACGGTCTCCCTTGGCGTACTGGATGTACTCAACAGAAATGGATTCCTCGAAAAGGCGGATTATCTTTCCTCGGTCTCCGGGGGCGGATATACCGCCAGCTACGTCCATGCGACTTTGAAAAAGCACGGTTCCGGTCCGGCTTCGTTCGCCAATCTTTTTACAGAAGAGAATATAAGACAACTTCGGAACCACGGTTCCTACCTTGCCTCGACCCTCTTTGGTTACTTCAAGCTTGCCGGTGCATTCATTTTCAGTTTTTTCATGAACCTGGTCTGGGTGCTTGCCTTGTTCGTCGTCCTCGGTGCAACGGCGAACTATCTTTTCCTCTGGATCGACTCCCGTGTAGCTTACCTCTACAGTGAAGTTCTGCTCTGTGCGGCGATCTTCGTCTTTCTAGTACATTTCTTTCTCCATGGGTTTCGCCGTTATTTCTGGTCCTCCAATATCCTCTACAAAGTCGAAGGCATTATAATCATCCTGGCCATTCCATATGCAGCGCACCTGATCTTTAATGCCTTTGCCAATGCCCACGGTGTTTTTACGCGCGTCTTTTTAGCATGCAACTGCACCTCAAAGGCCGGGCATTTACTCAGCGACCTCCTTTTCAGAACCGACTGGCGGCAAACCATTGCGGTCTCCCTTGCCATATTGGGTTTCATAGGCTTTTTCGCCAATCCCAACATCCTCACCTTTCATCGCTTCTACCGCGACAGTCTTGCCAGGGCGTATCTCTTTCTTGTCAAGGGAGTGGATCGCGCCTTCAAACTCTTCACACTTAATCCGGGCAAGACGCCTGATGAATGGGGTGCAGCCCCTTATCCCTTGATAAACACATGCCTCAATCTCCTTGGACGAGATCCTGAGCACTTTTCAGGGACGAGCACCAATGAGCATTTCATCCTTTCACCGCTCTATTGCGGTTCAAAGCTCACAGGCTATGCCCCAAGCAACGGGCCTGCATATAAGTCCATGACCCTGGCCACAGCAATGGCTGTTTCAGGTGCGGCAGTCAATCCGGACATGGGATACAAGACAAACCGTTTCCTGGCCTTCGCCATGACCATACTCAACCTGCGGCTGGGTTACTGGGCGCCGAACCCGCGCTTCCAAAGTTTTCCAGGATTGACTTGGTGGCCTTTTTTCCATATCGCAGAACTCATTTCCCGCACCAATGCCAACAGGATGCGTGTATTGCTATCCGATGGCGGACATATCGAAAATCTGGGCGTTTTCGAGCTGCTGCGCCGCCGATGTCGGCTGATTTTCGCGGTGGACGCCGGCGCTGATCCGGATTTCACTTTTCAGGACCTGCAGGAATTAATCATCCAGGCGCGCAATATCCTTGGAGTGAAAATAGAGTTCTCAGTAATGCCTGAGACTGTCATCCGCCCTGAGCCGTCCCACGGCTATTCGCGGGCGCATTTTGCCGTCGCCTCCATAAGTGATCTGCCCGGCGCATATGAAAATTTGAAGGGCTACAGGGGCATCCTGATATATGTCAAGGCATCGCTTAAGGCGCCTGATATCGTGAGGAAGACCAAGGAGCCGAGCTATTTGTACAAGACATGGCATCCTGCCTTCCCTCACAAGTCAACCGCCGACCAGTTTTTTGACGAACCGCAATGGAACGCCTATTACACCCTGGGCAAAGACATGGCCGAAGAGGTGCTGAGGAATGTGCTGGGGAACGGGATGGATACAGCGGATAGTCGTGGAATGGCGGCCGGACAATGGTATTCAAAATTTGAAAGTAAATTGAGAGAGCAGTTACAAGAAAAGCGCAATCCGGCTCAAACCGATAAGTGAACCGATGTCCGCAATAAACAAAGCAACTCCAGATAAGCACGAATGACAAGGCTATCTTATATATCCTCCAGCCTTTGCACCTGATTGCCCGGAATCCATATACACTGGTTCAACTTTAAAATAAGATGATTGTAAAAAATCCGGCGACAAAATATAATGGTCTCAATAGAAACAAAGCGGAAGGAAATGATATTATGACACCCTCAGAGTTAAGCCGGTATGCACGGGGAGAGCTGCTGTCCGACCTTTTGCTTTCAAATGCCCGTATTGTAAATGTCTTTTCAGGAGAGATCCTTTCCGGCGACATTGCCGTGGCGGGCGGATTGATCGTGGGCCTTGGGAAATACCCCGCTAAAAGAGTGGAGGACCTTGGAGGCCGGTTCGTCGCCCCCGGCTTTATCGATGCCCATGTACATATCGAAAGCGCCATGACCTGCGTCCCGGAATTTGTCCGGGCCGTTCTTCCCCACGGTACGACAACGATAGTGGCGGACCCCCATGAAATCGCCAATGTCCTCGGCATGGCGGGAATCGGTTATATGCTTGATTCGGCGAAAGAACAACCTGTCAACGTTTACTTCTCTCTGCCTTCCTGCGTGCCGGCCACGGACATGGAGACTGCCGGAGCAAGCCTCACAGCCCGCGATCTAAAGACCCTGGCCGGCCATGAACGCATTGTGGCCCTGGGGGAGATGATGAATTATCCGGGTGTGATCTCGGCGGACCCGGATGTATTGGACAAACTTGCTATGATGCAGGCGCTCGGAAAGCCGCTGGATGGCCACGGGCCAGGGCTATCGGGGTTTGACCTGAACGCCTATCTTGCCGCCGGCATCGGCAGCGATCACGAGTGCGCCGGCCTCAGTGAGGCGAGAGAAAAACTCAGGAACGGCATGCATATCATGATTCGGGAAGGCACAGGCGCCAAGAACCTCGCCGCCTTGCTTCCGCTCGTGAACGAGAAAAATAGCCGTCGTATGATGTGGTGCACCGATGACAGACACCCTCATGACCTCCTTGACAACGGAAGCATCGATGACATAGTGCGGCAGTCCATACGAGCGGGCCTTGATCCTGTGATCGCCATCCGGATGGCCACCATTAATCCGGCTGAATACTTCGGGCTGAATCACCTGGGCGCTATTTCACCGGGCAGAAAGGCCGACCTTGTTGTTTTTTCCGATTTGATTAACCTGAATATCGAAACCGTCTATTGCGGCGGCAGGAAGGCGGCTGAAAACGGCGTTGTCCTTCCCAATATCATTTCTTCGTACATTGGCGAGACGCCCAACACCATGCATGTGGACGTGAGCAGGGTTGATTTTTCCATACCGGCTGAAACGGATCGCATCCGCGTTATAGAGATTGTTCCGGATCAACTGATTACCCGGGAGAAGATAACCACGGCTGCCATACGGGACCAGGCCGCTGTCAGCGATCCGGCAAGGGATATTCTCAAAATAGCCGTGGTGGAGCGTCACAAGGGGACCGGAAACATCGGCAAGGGCTTTGTTTCCGGCATAGGGCTCAAACACGGCGCCATCGCGTCCAGTGTTGCCCATGATTCTCACAACATCATCGTTGTAGGCGCAACGGACGCGGACATGCTCACGGCCCTTAAACGGGTTATTGAGATAAAAGGCGGGTTAGTCGCGGCATGCGAGGGCCGGATAATCGAAGAACTGGCGCTTCCCGTTGCCGGGCTCATGTCCAATGAGCCGATGCCGTCAGTCCGATCCAGGATAAGTTCTCTGATAGATGCCTGCCGGCGTCTTGGCTCCGGTTTGCGGGATCCGTTTATAACTCTCTCCTTTTTGGCACTGCCTGTCATCCCCACGCTGAAGATTACTGATAAGGGGCTGGTTAATGTCGAAGAGTTCAAACTTGCGCCCCTTTTTGCAGGATTGCCTTCATCCGCGAATCAGGGCAGGGAGAGGCAGGTATGAAGATTTCAGACAGAAAACATCAGGGAAGGACTCTTCCTGCAACACCCCTGATTACCATTATTATCCTGGCGTGTCTTTCCATAGGTGCATTTCTCATCGTCTCCCAGCTTTATATGAAGTCCCTCTTTGATCGTGTCGAAATCCAACAACGGGAGGGACTCATACAGATCCTTTCGATTGCCCGCAACGCCATTGAGCCTGTGCTGATAAAGGTTCGTTCCGGAGAGGTCAGTAGCGAGGAAGCGATTCGGCAGATACGGCCGCTGATTCGCTCCATGACATATACGGATCAATACGGCAAGAATTATATTGTTATGAGCGCCTACGACGGTACGACGCTGGTTCATCCCTTCGAGCCGAGTAAAGAATTAACGAACGAGTGGGAGCTTAAGGATGTCAATGGCCTCTTTATCGTTCGGGAGCTGGCTAAGGCCGCAAAGGCTCATCCCACAGGGTCTTTCGTGCGCTATTATTATTATCTGCCCGACGTATATGCCGAACAGGAAAAACTCACCTATGTAGTCGGCTTGCCCGAGATAGAATGTTATATTGCCACCGGCATGTATCTGCAAAGGGCGATTCAGGAACAGATGGAGCTATTGAAAAAGATTAAATACGCCTCCATATGGTTGTTAATCGCGGTTCTCATCCCGGTCTCTGTTTCGGTTTTCGTCATTCTTAACAGAAACAGACGGTTGCTGGCCGAAGTCAGAACTCGCAAGAAGGCAGAGGAAGACCTGAAAAAAAGCGAGGCGAAATACCGGTCCATTTTTGAAAATGCCGTGGAGGGGATATTCCAGACTACAGCGAATGGCCGTTTCATCAGCGTGAATCCGGCGCTTGCCCGCGCAGCCGGCTATGGATCTCCCCAGGAGATGATGGACAGCATCACCAATGTCGATCACTATTATGCGGACGCAGGCGACAGGGAAAGATATATCAAGGCAATTAATGAAAGGGGGTTTGTCGATGACTATGTGATTAAGCTGAAACGCAAAGACGGGAGTTTCATCTGGGCCTCGAACACTTCGCGGGTCGTTAAGGATGAAAAGGGAAATGTCCTGTATTATGAAGGGACCATTGAAGACATCACAAGGCGAAAACAGGCAGAAGAGGAAGTCAAGAGGTTGGCCGCCATCGTCCGGCACAGCAGCGAACTGGTGAATCTCTGCCATATGGATGGAAGAATGGTTTTTCTCAATGAAGCAGGGTCGAAGATGCTTGGCATTGATCCTGAGGACGTTGAAAAGACAAATATCATGCAGGTGATCCCCGACCACTTGAAGGGTCTTGTCAAGAATGAATTGTTTCCGACGCTCCTGGCCGGCGGCAGTTGGGATGGAGAACTGCAATATGTCAATCTGAAAACAGGGGAGATGACGGATATACACGCCTTGACCTTCACCATTGATGATCCGCATGTCCTGTATAATAAGTATCTGGCAAATATATCCCTTGATATCACCGACCGAAAACGCCTGGAGGAGGAGCGTCTGAAGCTGGAGCAGCAGTTGTCGCAGTCTCAGAAGATGGATGCCATCGGCCAACTGGCCGGCGGCGTGGCCCATGACTTCAACAACATCCTCATGGGCATACAGGGGAACGCCTCCATAATGCTCATGGAGTACAATCCCGAACATCCCCATTATCAAAGGTTGAGCCGGATCGAAGAACACGTGAAACGCGGGGCAAAGCTGACCAGACAGCTTCTAGGCTTTGCCAGAGAGGGTAAATATGAACTCAGGGCTCTGTCGGTGAACGACCTTCTCCGGAAGAGCGCCCAGTTTTTTATCGAGACCAGAAAGGAAATAGAGGCATACTTTCAGTTGCAGGATGACGTTTATCCTGTAGAGGCGGATGCCGGGCAGATGGAGCAGGTGTTTCTCAATATCTTTATCAACGCAGGACATGCCATGCCCAAGGGAGGACGTCTCCATATTCAAACGAACAACATAACATTGCAAGAGACGGACGCCAGGACCTTCGAGACAAGGCCCGGTGATTACGTTAAAATTTCCATATCAGATACGGGCACAGGGATGGATGAAGAAACCCTCAAGAGGATCTTCGAGCCATTTTTTACAACGAAATCGCAACAAGGAGGAACCGGCCTGGGTCTTGCCTCGGCCTATGGGATCATAAGAAATCATGGAGGGATCATCAATGCCTACAGTGAACCCGGACAGGGCGCCACGTTTAATGTCTATCTCCCGTCATCCGTGGAAAAGGCTGAAAAGAAGGAAGATCAGGGGCCGGATAAAGATCTTCTTTCCGGGACCGGAGGGATTTTACTGGTAGACGACGAGCCTGCAATCCTTGATCTCGCGTCGGAAGTGCTTCAAATGCTGGGTTATACCGTGTATCGGGCTGAAAGCGGACAGGAGGCCGTTTCCATCTATCGCGAAAAGCAAGACAGGATCGATCTAATAATCCTTGATATGATCCTGCGGGGCATGAGCGGTTCTCAGGTCTTAAAAATACTCCAAGAGATCAATGCCGACGTAAAGGTCATCCTCTCCAGCGGCTACGGCCTCCAGGGCGAGGTGCGGAAGGTTATGGAAATGGGGTGCCTGGGTTTCATTCAGAAACCATACAATTTTGCAGACCTGTCCAGGATCGTGTATCAGACCCTGAATCCCTCTGCGCAGGCCGGCACAACTTGATGGGGCATATGCGACGCCCTCAGCAGGCTGCCCGTTTCACTTTAAAAAAGGCTTTAAGCGTTGGAATAGGGTTGAAGTTTAATACGAGCCTTTATTGCTGTCGTAATTTAAATCAGGATATACCCAGTTTTTTCATTCGCTTTTGGAGTGTTGTCCGCTTGATCCCCAGTAATTCCGCTGCCCCTCCGGGACCTCCGATCTTGCCGCCGGTCTTCTCAACTGCAAACCTGATATATCGACGCTGCAATTCATCCATTGATGGATAGTCACTGTAGAATTGACGGGTGCTGATTGCTTTTTCAACCGGCAGGTCAATAAAAAGATCCTCATCCCTGGAGAGGATCACTGCCCTTTCTATTATGTTCTGCAGTTCTCTAATGTTCCCGGGCCAGTGATATTCGAGCAACCTTGTTTCATCTTCCGGCATCAGTTCAGGCGCCGGCCGGTTGTACTTTGCCCCATATTTTGCCAGAAAATGGCGGGCGAGCAGCGGGAGATCATCCATCCGTTCACGCAGGGGCGGGAGCGTAACGGGCACGACATTCAGTCGAAAATACAGGTCTTCCCTGAAACGACCAGCAGATACCTCTGCTGCAAGGTCCCTGTTAGTGGCCACCACCAGGCGGAAATTTGAAGAAATTGTCCTTTTGCCCCCAAGCCGTATAAGAGTCTTTTCCTGTAAGACTCTCAGTAATTTAACCTGGAGAGGTTTTGGAATTTCGCCTATTTCGTCAATAAACAGTGTCCCGTTATGGGCCAGTTCAAGACGTCCTGCCTTTGGTTGATTCGCGCCCGTAAAAGCGCCTCTCTCATGGCCGAACAGCTCGCTTTCAAACAGGTTCTCAGGGATAGTGGTGGAGTCCACAATCACAAAAGGACCTTCCTTCCTTTTACTCATCTTATGGATTCTGTGGGCCAACAACTCTTTTCCCACTCCCGTCTCCCCCAGTATCAGGACACTGCCGTCCGATAGGGCCACCCTGTCAACTTGTTCAATTATTTTTTTCATTACTGCGCTTTTGGCAATTATGTCGTTATTATCGGGAAAGGCATTTGAGCGGATTTTTTCAGTTGCCGACTGTTCCATGCGCTGAGTGAAATCATAAATCTGTTCAACATAGGAACTAAGAGAGTTGCCCAGGCGGGTGAGCATGGGTTTTTCAAGAAAATCAAAGCAGTCTTTAACATATGAATTATCATGGTAAAGCACACCGCGGGTTTGTCCTGATATTTCAATGGGCAGACATAGGATAGCCCTGGCTTGATGGGGCCAGTGACCTTCTCCTCCTTCCAGACGGGCCATCTGGGGCTCTTTTTCCTGAAATGCCTTTATGATAAGATCTAGATTGGGTTTGAATTCTTCCGAATAAATTTCCCGCTGATTCAGATTATTTGAGCCTCGTAAAACCGGCTTTTGACCGGGTTGCTTTCCTCTGAACCAGAATAGTCCTCCTCTTTCAGCTCCGAAGAAACGGTTGGTGGCCTTGACCGTCTTCGCCATCGTGTCATTCATGTCGGCAGACGGGGCTAAATCCTGTATCATGGACATAAATTTTTCAGTCAGTTCCTTGCGGCTCTCCTGGTTTGCCTGATCGGGATTTTTCACAGTTAATAGATACCTCAGGTTATCCGGAAAAAATAGGTCTCCGTAACCGGAAAATCCATGCCATGCCTTTTGAGCGTAGTAACGCGCCTCTTCTTTATTATTCTCCTCCAATTTAAGGCGGGCAAGTTCAAGCCGTGTCTTGGCAAGTTGAATGGGATCGCCTGAACGCATGAGAAATTCTTCACTTTTCTTTAACTTTTCTTCGATAGACCCATGCTCTTCACCCCTTGAACCCGCATCCAGTGCAAGTATCCGATAGGCAACGCCCCTAAGATTTACGTTTGGCTCCTGGAGATACCTTTTGATCTCTTTTTCATAATTTAAACCCGGAACAGGTTTAAACCCAAGCCGATTCAATTCATATATGTGTTCTATCTGAATCGGCGATTCATATTGTCGGTTCAAACCGGTTTTTTGGCCCTGTCTCGTATGTTTTGATAATGCATTCCAGGACTCTTTAATATTGCCTTCCAATAACTCATAGTAGGACAGATACCCTGATGCAAAATAATACGCCGAATAGTTTTTAGTCCGTTTGGCATCCTGCAAGGCGCTGGTTAATTCATAGAATGCCTCCTCTTTTTTATTAATCATCAACAGCACCATACCCATTATTGCGCGCATATTAACGGCCAGGGAGTGGTCGGATCGTTCGATGGCGAGATGGCGGTAATAATCCAGGGTTCCTATTGCGTGATGAAAACGTCCCAGAAAGGCATAGCAATAGGCAAGAGATACAGGGCCCAGGGGATTTATTTGAAAACTTTTTTCAGAAGACTCATATATCCCGGCTGCTCTTTCAAAACGGGGCAAGGCGTCAAGGTAAAGACCTTTGATTTGAAAATAAAAACCCAGCAATTCCGCGGCTTGGCTCAGGATATCTTCATCGCCCAGTTTTTCTACTTCTGATTTGCCTTCTTCAAAAAACGCAAAGGCCTCATGCTTATTTCCATGATAATTATAGAATCGTCCCAGATGAAGTAAAATTAAGGCCCGTGAACGCCTATCGCCGATTATTTCTGCGGCTGCCTTGGCCCTTTTCAGATACGGAGCAAGTATGATGCCCTTTCCCAGAGAGATGCAAAGGTTTTGAAATTCAAGGGTTGTTGATATTAAGAGGGCATTGCAACCTGCATCCAGTTCATAAGAAGATAACCTGCTGATGGCCTGTTTCAGATGGACCCACGCCATTTCCAGTTCTCCGTCATTCAATGCCTTTTCTGCCAGATTCCTTTCCAGTAAAACAGCTTCCTTTATCTGCTCAGGATTCGGATGATTATCCTTCTTCATCAGTCTTCTCCTTAAGATCAATTTGTTTGCGGCAATAATATCAAGTTTTATATTTTATGCAAGGTGAAAGATGCCCCCATAGGGGCTACAGTGCCTGCATAGGGGCAGGGCTCGTTATTAGAATTCTATTTTATCTAAATTTTCAGGTAGTTAACTATATTAAAAAATGGCCCGCAATTTGCATTATTAGGTTGCCGGATACTAATTCCCCGACAGACCGGACAACCTGCATCTTACCTGACCTGCCGGGTTTATAATAATCCCCAGCAATGTCCGGTTAGGATCTGCATAGATGAATCCTCAAGGCATGGGAGGCCCTTTTTTTAAAGATGAAATGGCTTAAATGCAATATTCCGGCATAGGTTGCCATAAAGCGGGCGGAGAGGAACCGTCAGATCTCGCTTATCCTTAATCCCTGACAGGCGCCTGAGAAGCTCCGCCGCCCGCGGTTATATTTTAAATGTCAGGCCCTCAGCAGGCCGCTCATTTCACTCTTAAAAAAAGGACCTCCCATGCCGTCAAGCGGACTTTTTTTATATACAAGATCCTAACCGGACATTGCTGAATAATCCCATAACAATTTAAATAAGGTTTAGAAAGGAGGAAGATATGAGAAAATTTTGTATGATCTTTTTTACAATCGCATTGGGATTTGGGCTTCTCTTCGGCGATCTGCCGTTGGTCAAGGCGCAGGAAAGCGACTCGGGCGAATTTACCCTTGAGGAGATCACCATCACCGCTGAAAAGCGTGTGGAGAATATGCAAAAAACACCTATTTCTGTCTCCCTTGTTACATCTGAAGACATACAGGAGAAGTCTTTGGGTTCGGTCCAAGACATGCTTCAGAACGTTGTGGGCGTTCAATTGCAGGGATCCGGCGGTGCGGCTGATGGTGACAGTGAATCCATTTTTATCCGCGGCATCGGACTTAATAACATGGACATGCAATGGGGTGATCCGGCAATAGCATTGAACGTGGACGGGGTCCAGCAGCAAAGAGAAAGCGCGCTTTTCAGCTCAATGGTGGATGTAGAGCGCGTTGAAGTGCTTCGCGGTCCCCAGGGCACTCTATACGGGCGGAACGCCACAGGCGGCGCGGTCAACGTTATCATGGCCCAGCCGAAGGATCATTTCGAGGCATCCGGCAGCCTGCAGTTTGGAAACTACAATGCAAGGAGCCTTGAAGGGATACTCAATGTCCCAGCCGGCAGCAAATTAGCATTGCGTTTTTCGGGGATTGAAGAGCGGAGGGACGGCTATATAACCGGCGGCGCGCGCGACAGATACCGGGACAATGCATCAGCCCGCCTGAAGGCCCTGTATAAGCCCTTTGAAGCTATGACCTTAACAGGCACAGTGGAGTATAACAAAGTAAAAGAGACACCCTCAGAGTCAGTTCCCCCTTCAAATTTGAATTCTGACGACCCCTGGCACAATGTTGATTCCAGGATTACCGCTACAGATGCGTACAACGAGAAGGAGACCTGGACTTACAGCCTTCAATTAAACCTGGATATACTGGACTGGACCGTCTTTACATTCATACCCACTATGTCGAAATGGAACCGTTCCTCGTGGATGCCTTTTACGGTTACAGGTCAGATAAATCCCAGTCAGACTACGCCGGATCTCTGGGAAGAAACGACGTACACCTATGAAGCCCGTTTTGCCAATGCCGCAGATTCCAAGCTTATCTGGGTGCTGGGAGGTTTTTTATGGGATTCCAAGACTGGGAGCGGAATGGGACAAACGCTTGTGGAAAGTGTTGAACCCACTGTACAGTTCTTAAATCGACCGTCCGATTCCTGGGCGCTCTTTGGTCAGACTACCTATTCGGTTACCGACAGATTCCGCGTGGTAGCGGGCGGACGCTACAGCTATGATGACAGGACCACGCGGTACCGGATTTACTCAACTAACGACACCTCCGGAGGCGACGCCCTTGTGCTTACTTATGACAGCGGGATAAAGGAAGTCGGAAACCTTAGTAAGAAATTCACTTATAAAACCGGCCTTGAATACGACATTGCGGAGGATTCAATGGCCTACATCCAGGCGTCAACAGGTTACAAGGCAGGCGGGATTACATTCTCGCAGATGCTTAATGAGAATAACGAGTTTACAAACCTGGCGGAAACCAAGTTCAAGCCGGAGACGTCCTTAGCCTTTGAACTGGGCAGCAAGAACCGGTTTCTGGATGACACACTGCAGATAAACGGTTCGCTGTTCTATACGGATTATGAGAATATGCAGGTTCAATATCCTATAATGGTCAACGAGGGCACAGAGGACGAGGAACGGATCATGCGTGTGGTAAATGCGGGTCCGTCAAAGATGTATGGCATTGAATTGGAGTCCACATGGCTCATCACCGCGATGGATAGTCTGACGGCGAATGTGTCTTCCATGAAGGGTACGTACGGTGAATTGATTGTTGTAAGCGGCAATCCTCCCGGTGTTCCGGGTTTTGGCCCGGCTGTTGACCTCACAGGCTCAACGATGGCTAATATGCCCAGGTTCAATATCCAACTGGGCTACAAGCATACCTGGAATATCGGCGATCACGGCAGTCTGAGTGCGAGCTTTGATACCAACTACAAAACGGCATACTATAATAGAATAGAGACTTATATGGATTACGTGCGCGTCCCGGCCCATCATATATCAGACTTATACCTGAACTGGACTTCTCAAACCGGCAGGTGGAGCGCAGGGGCCTATGCTAAAAACCTGGAGGATAAGGCGATCGCGCTCGATATAAGGGGCAACGGCACAGAAGCAATGCTCAATGATCCCAGGACATTCGGCATCAAGGTTTCAGTAAAGTACTAACACCAGCAGAACAGGGATGTGTGATTGCCCTTTCGGACAAGCATGCATCAAACAGGAACGATGTCATATTTTCAGTATTCTATTTGAACATTGCCGGCATTAATAATTCATAATTTTTTTAACAGGAGATAAAAACAATGAAAGGAAAATTTCAAATAATTTTATTGGTTATTTGCGTTGCAGCATTCACCGGTTCCGGGGCCTTTGGCCAGGATAAAACACAGCAACAGATATTGCAGAAGCTTCAGGAACTGGGTAAAACTGCTCAGAATACCCTTGACCGCCAGGAGATCGAGAACCTGATGGGCATATACGCTTTACAGAATAAGGGCAGTGTGAAGCCGGGCGACCCTGATTTCAGGGAAACAATTGCAGAGAAGGCCCAGGGGGTATGTTATGCCCGGGATAGTGCGTATCTTTATGGAGACGCGGCCAGAAAGGCTATGCATGGTCTGGATGATCCCACATTAGGGAAGGCCGGCACTCTAAAGGTGCATCTTGTGACAACAGGTCATATCCAAATAGCAGAAGACGGACAGACGGCCAAGGGCGCATTTTACTCGCCCGGCTTTCTGACAGAGGTGGGCACTGATGGAAAAGCCAAGTCAGCATGGGACTATAAGAGATACGGCGTTGATTTTATCAAAGAGGGCGGAAAGTGGAGGATCTGGCACATGGCTGAATATACCGATTTTGTGACGCCTCCCAACGTAAGCTCGACTGAGAAGGTGTCGATCCCCAACACAACGATCAAATATCGGCCGTGGAGTCTGGAAAGCGGATCTCAAAACAGGTTTAAGGTGCCGGCGCCGTACAAGACTTTCAGCGAGACATTCAGCTATTGTCCT